>Ga0179593_1682703_pt1 | contig 27479 bp, 23 predicted proteins | sample CZODoug2_1_08_16_FD_185931 | JGI IMG/M metagenome (GOLD analysis project Ga0179593, IMG submission 185931) | Vadose zone soil fungal communities from Angelo Coast Range Reserve, California, USA - CZODoug2_1_08_16fungal (PacBio error correction) | ecosystem: Environmental > Terrestrial > Soil >...
GCGGGGGGAATAGTAGGGAGTCAGAATCTCCTCGTCGGGGAGAAAAGGGATTTAAAACGACACGATGGCAGAAAAAAGCAAAGGTCGTCAGGAGAAACGAAGTTAAGAAGAAAAAACGATCGTCGATCTCAGAGAACAATGGCCGCCCGTGTTGGGAGGAATGCAGAAAAGCAACAACCGCGAGGGTGATAAAAAGGGAGGGCCGGCAAGTAAGGACTCCCGGCACGAAAAAAAGGGAAAGGTCATCTCGCGAACACAAGAAGGGCAAGGTCGTTGACCGCGGAGTCTTCGGCCAACTTAAAACCCAAACGAAGGAAGATCGGGTGGAGCAAAAGGACACCTAGAGGGGGCTAAAGGGTGGGGAGAAAGACACCTCTGTAGCGGGTGAGCGGATACCGAAAAAAACTGCCTACCTATATACTATTTAAAAACCCCTACACATCCTCTACCGCCGAGAAGGGGAACAACAACGACGATGCGAAACTGCTAAAGTAGATCGAACAGTGGTCAGCTGGGAAACATGGAGTCCGACGCGCCGGCCAAAATACAAGACGCTGCAAGCACGCTTAGCGACGAGGGAAAGTATAGAAAAAAAACTCGCTCTCAATCTCTCAGAGGGGAAAAAAGTAGAAGCGGTAGATGTTAGATCTGTCAGGGGGAAAAAAAAGATGACGGTGCTGACCGGCTCTTTCCGCCGGCACCCCAAAGCTCACGTTGTTTTGTCTATCGAAAGAAAGGGGGGGGAAAGGGGGGAGACTCACGCTACAGGACGAAGGGAGCCCGGGTGTCAAGAGGCGTCGAAGCCATAAGGAAAGAATCTGACCGGTAATTAAAAAAGGGATATCCCAGCAAAAAGGAAGGGAAAGCGCAGCGTTCGTACGCTTATTCTTGTGACGGCGGGGCCGCTATCTTGAAAAAGGTAAAAAAAGGGGGAGAGAGACCGCCGCCGGAGCGGAAAGGCGAGGTCAAAGAAAAGGACCGAAGCCACATGGCCCGCCACGCACTCTATCGAGTTCCGGTCGCCAGATCTGGAAAAGAATCGGACGCCTCCGGCAGCTAAATCAAAAGGGGGAGGGGAAAAAATTGGGTGAAGTGGCTATTAGGGGCCTCAGGAAAATAGGCAGATTCGGTTGCCAAAGGTGCTCCGCATTGAATCAGAAGTGGAGGCGCAGCGCTTCTCTATAGAAGGGGCGTCGACTTGTAATTGAAAAGAAAATGGAGCCCGGGGTCTCAAAAATTCGGGCAGTAAAGGAAATCAGGAGCGGAGGAGGATACGGGGTGTGTTGCGGAGGCGGCCTAAGAGTATCCCACTGAAGCAAGAGGCTAAGAAAACAAATTGAGGGACGAGCCCAAGAAGGGGAAAAAAGTCAAGACAAAAAAAAAAAAAAGGGGTGTTTCAGCGGTTCTGAGATCAACGGTACCGAAAGGAAAAAAAACACTAGAGCTGGGCCTGTAAAAGGATTGAACTGGAACGCGCAATTCGCGTCAGAGGAAAAAAAAAAGGAGAAACAGACGGCGCGAACGGTGACCGGGAAGCTATCGAGGCTAAAAAACAGAGAAGAGAGATCGGGCCTGTTCGGTCCGGGGGGGAAAGCGCCGGAGAGGTGGAACATGGAGGCTGGAATTTCGTCATGTTTGTCACAGATAACGTGGCATGCAAGGAACGCGCGCAGATGTAGGCGGGGTCGAGGGCCTACGGAAAAAAAAACTGAAACACCCAGCGCGTGGTCCGTCGAACAAAGAGGTAGGGAAAGGTTTAAGGGTCTCTCGATCCCCCTTGGAAAATCAAGCCCTGCGCAACAGGGAGGGAGGTGGCGCGCCATATGACGCGAAAAACCAGAACAAATACGTCGACGAGCAGCGGTCAATGCGCAGACAGGCAAGGGGGGGTGACTATTAAAAAATTCCGGGGAAGTCTCCTCGAGGCCACAAGGGGGAAAAGACGTCAATCGATAAGCGGGTGAGGCGACACGAACGACAGGTGTGAACCAGAGGTCAAGGCTGAAAAGGGGAAACTCAGCGAATCACTCAAGTACAAGACCAAGCACGATCCGCCAGGCGAAAAACGGCCAGTTTCAACCGGAAATTGGTCTCACTGTTCCGTTAGGGGTCATGTCGCGCGAAGAGCTAGGAAAGAGAAAGGGACATCGACGGGTGCAAAGAAACTGGGCACGGAAACAGCCTCAAGATGCAGCAAAGGTTCGAGACCAGCGACGGGATGAAAGAGCGAGGCAACACGAGCTGAAAGTGCAAAAAAGAGGGTACATCGGCGATGCACGGAAATCATTTAACGGTCGACTGGGCTAAAAACAAACCAAAGTAGAAGTCGGCTGGAGTTGCCTGCGTCGAAGACCGAGCTTTGAGGATACTTCTTCCCAATCGCGACGGAAAGGAGACAACCCGCACGATAAACCAGGGCGCGGCCGGCTCGGTGGCAAGGGGACGTTGCCGAAACGATAGTCCATTACCAATAGAGAATAAAAGCGCGAAAGATTGGGAAACGAAAAGAACCAGTGAAAGATATTGTATTCAGAGGCGGGAGGAATTTGCGTGGATTCACCTTTCTCACTGAGGGGAACAGATTTCCGAAAAGATGAAAAAAATAGGAATGAGAGAATAGTCCGGAGGGGAAAGAGCCGTCCTAGCGATTTTCATATGAGCATCACTCGGGGCCTTTTTTGGGTTGAACTGGCAGGGTACGAATCACAAAAGCAAGAGCAGGGGTAACAGGATACTAAGAGAGAGACAAAAGACGTCGCTTCCGGGGGCTTGGACGGAAAATAAGAACCTTCGCTCAAGAGTCAACCTACCTTTCCTCTCAAAAAAAGTGTGCGCGTAAAAGGGTGGGAGGGGGGAAAAGACAGGGCTGGGAGCAGCAATAAACCCGTTTCCGAACCCCACGTGGGGTAACAGAGAGGGGGGCGGGGGCAGCAACGCCAGGGCTGGGAACTCAGCGATTGGGATCTGGCAAGACCTGCGGAGAAATAGTGTTGTCGGGTCCGGAGCTTGTCCTGACCTATGGATTAAGAAAGATGTCGTTCTCAGAACTTAGGACGTACGCGAGACTGGGAACTTAACTCCGGAGCTCGAAGAAAAGACATCCTAAAACACAAAACATTAAAAGAGAGTCAATCTTACTACTTAGTCCGACAAGTCCGAAGAAGGATTAGATCTACGAAAGAAGGGGGGACAAATCAATCTCGTTCATACATTAGGAGCACCGGCAAGCCGCGCGCGAGAAAAGACAAAAACGTGCGAGTGGAAAGAGCCAACAAGAAGGTCGCAAACCGGGGCCCTTACCACCAAGGGTTTCCCTCCACAAAGGAGGGTTGGAACAAATTGTACGGAATGCGCAAAAGAAGAATCGAATTCACTGCCTCAAACAGGAGAGGTATGGAGAAAAAGGACAGGTAAAGTTATTCAGAAATTCAACGTTTAGATACACACTCCGGCGCTGAAAGAAGAGGGGGGGACGCCATGACACCGCCTTTAATTGGGAACGCAAAAAAGGCATGAGCTTGCTTTTCTTCTTATAACTGCAGCGAAAAAAAAAGGGAATCTTTGGATTCTCCCACGAATACCGAGAGAAGGGGAAAAAAAAACGACAATGACTGCGGCCTCCGTAGGAAAAAATTGGGGGAAATTACTTGCGGACCGGGGGGTCATGAGAAGTGCTCCGGCACATGCCTACCGAACCGGAAGCCGGTCCGTCACGCCGGACAAAGAAGTATACTTTCATACCTAGGCTCGAGGAGAAGCGGGGAATGTGAAGATAGATGTTGAGGGGGGGTGATTTCCTGGAGGGGATGGCACGGAAAAATCCGGAACCGGTACCTCTTTCCTCCTTCAGGAAGCCGGCAATGGGGGGAGGGGAAAGAGCCTAAGGGGGGAAAGGTAAGGGGTTACAGGGTAAAGAGGGTATTACCGACCTCGCAAGGTAAATGTCAAGCTCGGTCTAGAAAAGGAAACCCAGCGAAAAACTGGACGAAGTGGGATATCCCATTCCAAAGAGAAAGAGGACAGTTCATCTGAACCTCTCCGTTGCAAGACACGCTCGGAGGAAAAGAAGGTATCGACTCCATCCTCCGGGTGAGAGCTGCGCCGCCCCATCGAAATGCACTGCCTGCCCGACTGTCACCCTAAATGGAAAAAAAAGCGAGGTCATCGATCCGTCAAGATAGGAGGACTCTACAGGACGCCCTCAAGAAAAAGGGCAACACATACAACGACCTGTCTAACGGTGGAAAAGGGGGGTCCATGGATGGGTGCGGGCTAAGGTGGACGGTTATGCCGGGCGGGTCCTCGTAGGACATCGGTGACAATCGTAGTACAGCCGCCCTCGCTATCTATGAAGGGAAGAGAAAAAAGCCACTAGTCATCCGGAAGGGCCAGAGGGGGAGGGGGAGCAGGAGAAGTGGGCTCCAGCGCGTCTGAAAGCACGGGAGAAAATGAAATGCATCAGGATCTCTCCTTCTGGCGTGGCTCAGGAAAAAGCCCTACCAAAGCAAAGCCAGGCTTGAAGGGGTGGAACCCTTTGAAGGAAGGAGACGAGAAACTGGCGAGACCTGCGTCGGGTGAAAGGTGGGGCATCTGCTGATATCTGGTAGAAGGTCAGAAGAAACCGCTAATAAAAAAAAGGGGGAAAAGAGCCACGTAACACCAGAATCCGTCGAGGAAAAAAAAGGGGCGGAAAAAAAAAACAGGCGCGAGCACGCCGTGACCGACTAAAAAAGGGGGGGGCGACTCTCAGCGAGAAAAAGATTCTGCTCTCCTGGGGCTCACGGCTGCTCCGCCGTAGAGTGAAAGGAACTGGTGGTAGAGGGGACGCGAATTTCAGGTGCAGACCCTAAAAGAAAAGGAACGCGTCGGGCCTGGTAGAGACTTTAGAAAGACCTGATGATCAGAAACCCGCATTTGTTTCCGCGAAACCGAGGGGAGGATGACGGAATCGCTCCCTCAAGAAAAAGCCAAGCAAACGGGAAAAGCCCGGGCTGCGTCCGATATAATCAGGAGAAAAGGAAAAATGGAGGAGAGAATTCAAGTTTCTCCGAGGCAAAAAGGGAAACCCGCGGCTCCATCGATGTCCCCACGGGCAGGGAAGACGGGGAAACGACATCTAGAGCGCGGGGCAACGTACCATCGAGGACAGAGGACAACCTCAGAAAAGAAAAAAAAATAACGGAAAAAAAAAAATAAAAGGGAGGGGGGAACTGCCATTTAAAAAACCGTAAAAATGATTGGCTCTGAAGGAGGGAAATCCGAGTCGCGGGGAGGAAAGAGGGGCGAAGCTCGAGAACATCTCTGCGCGTGGCGAAGAAACGGGTCGGTAGAAGGCAGACATCCAGAGGGGAAGGGGGGCGGTAATCGAAACTGAAATCGATCCCGAGGGAGGGAACGAGCTGCGTCCATGCACAACCCTTCTCCTTCCATGTAAAGTCAAGCTCCTCTTCCAGAAGAACCGTCCCGTAGTCTCCACATGGCGAATTCTTTGAAACAGCCGGAGTGAAAAAGAAAAGTCTTCGACGCAAAGGGGGACGCGCACCGGGCAAAAACGTCACCTACCTGGGACGATAGACAGAAAAAAACAAAAGAATAGGAAAAAACCGTGCTCGCGGGGGAGACAGGGTGACTTACGCAACCAGTTTCCGCACCGTATAGGTGAAGAGAAGGAAGGTCGCATAGAAAGCAAAAAAAAGAAGTGTCCACAGGAGAGCAAAAGAGCGCTGAAGCGGGGAAAAGATTGAAAAAAAACCGGCGGTGGAAGCGAACGGGGAGGAAGGGAATCACGGGACTAGGCCTTTCCGCGATAACCCGGGGATAGGAGAAACGAAGCATCATCGAAAAAGTCGTGGAAGGGAAAGGGAGGCCTAGCATTATGTGTAGAAAAAGAATCTTATAGGGTAGTTTCCATGGATTTCTCATCTCACCGCACGAGGAACATGCCGCAGTGGAGAAAAGAAAAAAGAGAACGTTTGGAAAGTGCGTCCACAATGACGTAGGAGGGGACGGAGATCGACACGTCTGACAGAAGGATGGGACCCGCCGTCTGATTGCAAAACTAAACAAAAGAGGGGGGGGGGAAAGAAGGATCCGTGCGGGGCGATATCCTTAAAAAAGTTGGAACTCCACACTGTGGGACAACGGTTAGTCAGAAGGGAAAAAACGGTTAAGAAAGAGGTCTTGGGAAAAAGCAGGCGCAAGGGATTTTGGCGAAGAGAGAGGCGGCTTGCCGTTTATGACCGAAAGTCAGGACGAAGCTTGCGTGGGGGTCAGCAAATCACGACCTCCGTTTCGACAGGGATCAGGGACTCCTTAGTCACGCGAGAAAACACGAGTCAACAACGGAAGAGAGAGAAGAAAATGATGTGAGGAGAAGAGGAAGTACCGCGTGCGAACCGGCGAAGGATGGGAGAGGGAGAAAACGCGAAGTGAGGAACATTTCTTCAGGCCGGCAGCCGAAGCGGAAAGGAAAAAGAAAAGGATGAGGAAAATCAATAGGCAAAAGGGAGGTACAGGAGGGGGGTATCCTCTTAAAAATCTGGGGGCAGTTAAGGGACGAGAAAAGGGAAAAAGCGCGAAACCGGAGAGGGGGGGGCAAGGAGTGGAAGATGGAAGGGCCATGAAGCGCTTCAATTTTTCGAAAACCGTAAAGAGAGGAAGGGGGGGAAGAAGAAAAAGGAATGGGAGATTGAGACCCATGTCACGGGTGCGGAGTGAAGAGCCTCCCTGTCTAAAAACAAACCGAAGGGAAACGATGAGAGACACAGACACTACCCATCCGCTAAGGCAGTCTTCTCAAGCGAACCACTGTACTAGCCTATGGGTCTGGGTCGATCGAAAAAAAGAAGTCGGCGGGAACGGCAAGAAAACTTCGCCATGAATACTCCTATTTTTGAAGTATTGTGAATTTTTGTTGGGCGTGGGGGGTGTAGTTGTATTTTGTGTTGTAATGGGCTGTTTTTGTGTTTGCGCTCAGGCAGGGGTGTCGTTTTGGTGGCAGTGGGTGGCCCCTGACCCGTTTGGGGGGGATAATATGGGATGGGTTACCGCCGAGAATCAACTCCTGCTTCCGGTGAGGGGGGTCCAAAAAGTCGTCACTAAGTGAAAAAAATGAAAGGAAAAAAGAGGGGGTAGATCTTCGAAGGGGACAAGGCGGTGGAGCCAGAAGGAAGCCTTACCCGAGAAGGAAGAGACAGGGGGAGGTGAATCGAGGGAATTGACTTGGAGATGTAGGTCGCGCATGGATGCAAGTAGGACCTTTTGCTCTTCACTCGAGAGGGAAACCAATCCGCACCAGGAAAAAAGAAAAGACTTCCGCGGGACTCAAAGGGAACGAAAGTCCGCGTGGCGTGGAGGAAAACGTCCGCCGGTGCACGAACTTCGTTTGCCAAGGGGATCGATCAGGTCGCCGTGGGTCGTGACTTCTCCGCCAGCGCCAAAGGGTTGGGTATGAGCGGATACGAACGCAGCTGGAAAAGGGAAAACACGCTCGGAGGGGTCGAGGCGACAGAAAGAAGAGAGGCACGGAATAACATAGTACTCCTCCTATCAAAAGAAGGGGTTGAAAAAAGGGATGGGAGAATTTCTTTCTCGGTGACTGGAGTCGAGGGAGGGGGCGCGGAGGTGAGAGAGTGGTGGAACACGGACGTGAGGGTCTGAGTACGAAAGGACGATTGCCTGAAAAAAAGGAAGGACCTCGATGACGTCGAGGGGCAACGCCTGGTCCTACCGGACAAGGGAAAGGTCTCGTCGGCGAGAAGAGGAGGGGACAGGAGGTGACAGACGGGAAAACCAAGGAATCTAGCACAGCGGGCCGAAGTCTATACCCGAGGGGGGACTAGCTAACCATGGGAAGGAAAATCAGAGGCGGGAAACGCGCGACGGGATATCGTCGGCGGTTCCAAAACCTACTCGATCACTGCGTAACGACACGGGAGGACTTTCCCCCCGCGAAATTCAACCCGCGTAAAAAGTGATAACTCCGAAGACGAAGTGCCCCAGACCATTACGAGAGAAAAACGAGAACGGAGATGAGGGAAAAGAGAAAAATATAGAAGGGGGATGGTCAGTTCACGCTATCAAGGAAGACTGGTGGTAGAGGAGCGCCGTGGGGGGGTCAAGACCTACTTTTCCTTACCAGATTACGCGGAGGGGACTCTTGGGAAAAGGGGAGCCAAACGGAGCCTACATGTCAGAACCGGAAACAACCCGGTAGGGTGGGCTAACCCGCCCGGAGGTGGAGAGGAAAAGTCGGGGGGAATCAGCACGAGGTCGCAAGGGGAGGCAACAGAGGGGGGGGTGCTCGGGGAAAAATGATATCAGAGAAAAGTTTAAAGAGGAGAAGAGAGAACATTTCACTTGAAAGGGGGCATTCCCCGAGGGAACAACTCGACCGAAATCTCTGTCCCGATGGGAAAACGGTCGCATCGAAAGGGGGTCGGAAAGAAAAGGGACGCATCGAGGTCAAGTCGAAATAGGACTCATAATAAATCAAACCCGGGGGGGAACCCAAGCAACGGAGAAAAGGAAACTTCCAACAGAGGGGCATTGACTGGGGGGGAATCAAGGGGTTCCACTGCGGTAAGGGAAGGGAGGGCGTAACTACGGGCGAGCATCTACAAATAGGGGGGGAACAAGGATCTGCTGGGGTCACAGACGTGGAAAAAGAAAGCAGCTGCCGTATTGCTCACGAAGGAGAAGAGTCTCCCCTGCAGAGAAATCAATCTCTTGCCCAGCAAAGAGCTGGGCGCGGGACACCTTCGACCAGACTATAAAGCATAAGACAGAGCCGACTGGGATATCAACAAACGGAGTGAAAATTATGGGGGAGAGGGGACCCGAAGGGTCGTCAGAACTTGCGAGAGGAAGATGTATCAAAAAGAACACAAGGGAAATAGAGGGAACAAGAAGAGTTCATCTGATTACGGCTTCACTTCGGTAGCAAAAGGGGGGGAAAACTGTCCATAAAACAAATACAGCTTGAAAAAGAGCTTGACACACATTCAAAAGGAAGCCGATATCCGAGACTTGAAAGGAGGGAAAATTCGTGTCCGTCTGTGAGGAGAGGATAAAATCTCATTCGCGTCTAACTCCATGCCCCACCAGATGAACCAAAGGGGAGGAAGAAGAAAAGACAGCCCGGGCCGGGCGGGGAGGATCGGAGGGGTAGCTGGGTCGTGTCCCAGGGCGCAAAAAATATTTCGTATGGGGGGGTTTTCCCCCACACAGACGGCAAGCTCACAAACTCAGCCACACAAGGGGGCAAGGCAACGTAGAACCTAGTGGAAAATAAAAAAACAGATGTCCGAAAATGGGGCACTTTGAAACTTGAAATCACACGTATGCAACGAAAAATGACCCTCAAAAAAGGGGGGCGCTGCAGTGTAACGAGTGCGGCGAGGAGACCTGGCCCGAGCGTGGTGAAGAGGTGAAAAGAAGCTTTTGAGGAAGGGAACGGGTCAGGGCCGACAGAGAAGGTGGTCGTCGCGATCGTTGTTTGTCCTTTCGCGGCGGCAGGGGAAAGGGTACAAACTGTCTGAAGAAAGATTGTCAGGCAAACGCCATCGAGAGGGGCAGCAACTAGGTTCGACGAGCTCAAAAGCCTGTAGGGTCCGGCGCCGAAAAAAAAACCTTAGGAGTGAGAGGGATGGGGGGGTCAAAGAGTAAGAAGGCCAAAGCGTCAAAAAAAAAAAAAAAGGGGGGGAAAGAAAAAACGACGCGACCCAAGAAAGAGGACGGAGAGTCGTCAAGGTCCACGCAAGCCGCGCGAAAAGAAAAACTACGAGAAGGCTGCACCGAGACCAAAGCCGCGTCGGACGAGGTAGGGGTCATGACGGAACACAGGGTGGCCGGTAACCAACGTCGGAGGCAAGGTTAATGAAAAAAATCGTGAAATTCAAAGAAAAATCTGGATTTCAAAGGGGTGGAATACGAGCGGGGGGAATCAACGGGTAGAAAACTAACGAGGACGAATCTGGGTGGACGACATCAAACAGAAGAAAGTTATCCGGTTATGATTCCTTTTCGATCTTCTTGGGGAACGGGAATTCACGAAAACAAAGAAGAAAACTAGTGACGATTAAAAGAAAACAAAAGCAATCAAGGGAAGATCGTTCACCGAAAGAGCGAAAAAAGGGGAGGCCGTAGTCGATCGAAACAGGCGACGGATTTCGTCACGAAGGGAAAAATACTCCTAAAGGGAACGCTGCTCACAACAGTGTGTTCAGAGAGAAATCATCAAGTCTCGCGGAAAGGAATGTTAGCTGTTAGCTCAAAGAGGGGGAAGTCGACCGGTGAGAAAGAGGCCTAAACCTTCCCGTATCTTCCCGCACAGGTGGAGGAATGAATTAGGGGAGTGGGGGAGGTCCTAGGGCAAAAAAAAAAAAAAAATTGGGATAGGGCAAGGAGAACGGAGAGTCAATCTCGGCGCGAAGCGACTTCAAAAAAAAGAACAGGGGGGGGAAGTCCGGTGGTATACTTCACTTGATCTTCAAAAAGGTCCGCGGAGAGGGGGACACTTCACCGTCGACAAGGGGTGAACGCGAAGAAATACTTGGGACTTGGGAAAGAGAGTGAGGAAGTCCGTCCAAAAGGTGTTTCTTAAAACCTCGGAGAGAGCGACGGGCCCGTCACAAAAGAAGATCGCACAAAAAAAGCAGTTCCTATAGGGAAACGACCAGCTTCGAACCCAAAGCGAAGCCTACCAAAAGCAATCCTGGCGGGGGGGAAAATAGATTTGGAAATTAGGTCGTGGGGGGGGGCGAATTTGACGGGTGATTGGTTCAACGGGCAGGAGAGAAGCCAAATCAAAAAGGGACACCACGGAGGCGAGGCTCGCTTGACACGACCTGTTCAAGGAAAAACCGCCAACAGCACAGATCTTGTGCCAGCGCACTGCGGAGCAGACCGTATCATCGCGATGTGTTGGGGAAAGGTAGGCGCCGAGATATGACTGAAAAAAGGCCGCGATCAATCCTCCAGAAAAGAAGATACCCTTGAGGGAGCGAGGCGGGGAACGGAGAAAATACCGCCGATTGAGGACAACCGCTCGGTTTTGTTTTCACCAAAGGTCTGATAGAGTGAGGAGGTGCCGAAGGACCGCCTACATCGCCACAGCGGAAGGAAAAACAAGCTGGCCTGCCAAATTAGGTATGGACGCACAAAAGAGCATCATTACCACCTTCTTCACCGAATCCAAACCAGAACCGCCGATACGTCAAACCGATTAGGAAGGAAAAAAAGATCGCAAGGCCTAGGACGGGGAGGAACGAGGCGTTTTAAAGGACTGGGTTCCTAAAAAACGCTAATTCGCAAATACGGGGCATTCCCTCTTTTCTAAGGAGGAGGGCAGAGTAGGGGAAAAACAGGCGTAACACAGCAAGGAGCAGAACGCTAACCCAAAACCCCAAACAAACTGTTGTTTCCGTCTAAACGAGGGTCAAACTGTTTCCGGGGGCTCAAGAGTCAAGGTGAAAGGACGAAAGGCCCTGCAAAAGCGCTGTTGCAGCCGGCAGAGAGTCGATATGCGCGGAACAAAAAATATTACGCGAAGGAAAAAAATTTCACTGGAAAGACTTCCAAAAATGCGAGGGAAAACGTCACGAAGAGGTCCGGAAAGGACAATAAAAGTAGGTAAACGTCAAAAGTCCCACGGAACGGTCAAAAAAGAGTAACAAGGAGGAAGGAAACCGGGGCATCAGGGGAAACATCAGAAAAAAAGAAAGGAATGGCTCAACTTCCATTTCAAGGGCGAAGGCGGTTTTACATGAGGGGATGTCCTCTTCGAGGCGAAATGAGGACAGCTCGCCATCCGTGGAAAGGGAAAAGGGCGAGCGACGGCAGAAAGACGTCGGAGACACTCCAAGAGAAGCTAACAAACCTGGACGGAAGGAAGCCCAGGATGTGCACGAGGCCGCGTAAAAAACCAAAAAACCGTAAACTATTCAAGAGGACAAAAGGAAAACACCGTTGCCCGACGGGGAAAATCACCAAAAACGGTTCGTTGACGCAAAGAACCTGGCTTCGACGCACGAGGTGAAAACCCCGGGGACGGGGAAGCAGATGGCGGAGAAGACGGTAGAACATAGCACCGTCACAAGCTGCATACCGGAAAAACAATCTCTTTGCCAGAGGCACTGCGGCCGGGGAACGACGGGGGAAAGGAAAAGAATGAGCATCGCAGAGCGATAAGTCATCATTACAAACTGGAAAGGCATCTGAATCTCGGTAATGATGACTGCGGAGGGGAGGGGAGGGGAGGGACTAAAAGTATTGCTGCGATCGCGGAGAAGCCAGCCGGGTCATAATTAACACTGTTCGAGAGACTCAGAAGAACCAGCCGGGCGACAAGTTATCATATGGTCTTGTTAGCGCGACAAGAGCATATGGTAGGCAGTGGGGTTAGCAGCAAGGCGAAAAACAGAACACCCTAGCCAGGGGCCGGTTAGAAGTCTCCAACCGGAAGATAGTTGAGGAAATGCTACGCGTTCCGGCGTGGGGGGGATAAAAAAGGGACAAAGCATGGACCCCAGACACGACCCTGGCCAATATCGGTTGTACGCGGAAGACGATGAGGAAGATCCTGAATGCCGAAAAAAAAAGGAAGTAACCCTCGCGGTGGGGCGCAAAAAGGAAAGCACGAACAGCGGCTTTGGATCTGCACCTGAAAGTCTGGTGTCCTTCTCAGCCGACCTGGGAAAAGACCTGTCTACGAAGAGGGTGCGCCGAGAAATCGAGACTACCGTCCGGTGGTAACGTGAGAAGAGAACGTAGACGCGAAGCACTACTTCAACAAAAAAAAGAGGAAGGAAAGATAAAATATGTCTTGGCTGCGCGACTTACTCCGAGCTACCGCGGAAGGAAAAAAGGGTGGCAGAGGCTAGCGAACGGTCGCAGACAGGGACAAAAAACGGCCATCCGCACGCAAAGACAAAAAGTTCGCAGTCCAGGAAAAAGTACCAACACTTGCGGGAAAAAAGTGCGGGAAGGCCCGCCAACCGCTAGGGGTGAAAACGATAAAAGGGGTCCCCTTGGGGGGGGTCAAGTTGTGGGGGCCACACTCCCGTGAGCGGATCTGGGCCGAGCACCGATGCGCGGCAAGGGCTTTGGGGAAAAGGGACATGACTTTGCTTCAGGGAAGGAAAAACTTTAACGAGTACGACGGAAAAACTTCAATGTTCTCCGGGGTTTGGGGAGACGGCATGGCGAGAATGCGGGGGAAAACTGTCGCAACCTGACGAAAACACACCTGCCGTAACATATAGATGAAAAACACACATCCGCAGGAAAGTTCACCTACCCGGACGAGGCAAAAGGCTGCAAATTCTAGACGAAACCGCGGGCGGAAAAAAGGAAGGTGAGAGACTCAGCGAACGAATCAGGGAGAAGCTTCCTCACCGCGGACGAGAGGGAATGGCTTTTTTCAAAGGCTCTCGGAGGAAAAAGCTAGCCATGAGCTGTTAGCTGTTGGATTCAAGTTAATGTACCCGTCGCCCCCGGGGAACGCATGGGAACGGAACGAGACGCGCAACGGTTTCGGGCCAGATTGTGAGGGGAGTTCTCTCATGTGGATGGCCGCCAAAGGCGGGGGGAAAGGTCGCGTACAAAGAGAGGCGAAGACTGCAAGCCAGAGGAAATGATCCGTGGGTATATCATCGGCCACCCCCGTGTAGCTAAAAAAAGCCGAAGGATCGTGGGCCGCGGGGGAACAATCTGGCGATAATGATCAGTCTGACCGGGGTTCGTGACGACTTCGAAGAAGTGAAGACGAAAAAACTGTCTTGGGAAGCCGCTCGCAGCAGCAAAAAAGCTCAGGAGAGGCTCTACGTCAGAAAGGAAGCACGGCCTAAGGCACAGAATCAAGGTACTAACGGTTTGAAAGTGGAAGGGAATGCGAGAGGACTTCTCTGTGACGTGATGGAGGGTCGTGGGCCGCGCTCTCCGCCATCGATGTGACAAGGTCGAGTCACGCGAGCAGATGACGAGGAAGTCGGCTTGAAAAAAAAAAAGAATGGAAAAAAAAAGGGAAAGTGCCATCGCCCACGTCCGGCCGAACGTAGAAGTGAAAGGGTACTCGCGTAAATTTGGGGTTGAAATAGGAGACGAGAGTCTAGCAAAGGGGAAAAAAAAAAACCAGCTTTCCCAAAAGTGGATCCGGGAACAGGACCATGGGGGGAGGAAAACTCCGCAGTTAGACGAAAGGATTGGGTTTTCATCGGTTCTGATTGGGGGTGCAGGAAAACGGAAAGGACAAAATGAGCACCGCGCGTAGACCAGTGGCAAACGGCCACCGCTAAATAGCAAAGAAAAGAGGTAGTCCATCCGGCTCGAAAATGGACGTTACCGACCCGACAATCAACCATGAGGAGAAAAGGGCGTCTGCCTAAATACCAAAGTGACTCGCGCCGGACAGGGAAAAGGAAAAACGCCGATTTACGGAAAAAACGCCTGGCAGAGGGGCGACGCGGAACATTAGTCGGTAATCGGACGAAAAAGAGAAGAAAGCGAAAAACACAAGAGGAGGGTGGAAAAAGCCCGGGACCCATGTTCGGGACGAAAACCAAAAGACTCAAAACAAAGGGACTGTCGGCTGTGCTTCGCAAAACTGCGTCGGTCATCGCAAACAAGAATCGCGACAGGAGAAGAAGGTCATCTCACGGGCCAAAGGAGCCTGGCAAAACCTTAAGAAGAAGGTCGAGCCCTGGGGGGGCAAGACGGTCGTCATCGAGACGCGGGCCTCGACGCGTGGCCAAAAGGAGGGGGGGGGTACAAGAGGAGATCGCGCACCAAAAGAAACAAGAAGACCGTCTCCATGGCGGCAACGCATTTCAACCGGGTCGGAGGGTCCTCGGGGGACGGGGAGTCCCGATGAGGAGACAGAGCAAGGCTTCTAAGGGACATGCGGCGAGGGGGTTGTTCCATGGTGACTTCTTCGGGAAAAAGGCAGCAGAATTCCGAGGTGCAGGAAGAAGGAGAAGCGAACACGAGCGGATATCAGAAAATGGCAAAGAGAAAAGAAGATTAGCATGCACCCGACGCGATGTAGAGACGATTCAAAGTACTCTGGCAGCTAAACCCCCATGGGATGAAAACAGTCGATCTGTCGTGTGTGGAAGGGGGAGAACGAAACGGTGCCTAGCACAGAGAACCTGGGCATACATGCCAGGGGGAAATTCTCCACATACCACTGGCAAAAACAAGACCGGTCGCGGGAATGAGAGGGGTCGTAAGGCCAGTGACAAGCACCAATACGTTTCCGAACTAATAACAATCCAGCTTGGGGTCCCAAAAAAAGAAGCCGAGAGCTTCAAGCTCTTTTACGATTAAAAAAAAGGACGGTAAGCGTAGTAGCACGGGGGCGCAACGGGGCGACCCGGGGAACGCCCTGGACAAAGGTCGTCAGACTCCGGCAGCAAGGCATCAAATCGAAAATTGAAGTGAGGGATCGGCGGACCGGGAAGGATGGATGGGAGGGAAGAACAAAGACTGGGCTGAGCGGCAGGTGTCTCTTCAGAAATAAAAAAAAAAAATGCACTCCAGGGGAAAAACCCCCTATCGTGTCCCCATATCGTCCGCGTGGGGGATCGACAGTGAAGCACATTATGGCAAGGGTCTTCAACGAGAAAAACCTCTCCATACGGGTTCTCGGCATGGGGGAATCACGAGTTCTGGGGGGAAGGACCCTGGCCGAAAAAAAGAGTGGGGGAGGTTCGAGTCGGGCAGCATTAACGGACAAGGTAAAAACAATTTGGGCAGAGAAGGCCCTGGCGAGAAAAGACGGTTGGGTCCTAATACGCGCAGGCTGCCGTTTCAGGGAAACGAAAAGGGGGAAGATCGTTTCGTCAAAAAAAAAGTCTAACCTCCTGTGAGAAAGAGGATAGCGACACTCCTGTCCTCGACCGCCTCTCTCATGGAGGAGGACAAGAGAAAGAAGGGCGGTGCTAGCTACGAGTCAGCTCCGCGAAACCGGAGTCGGCGACGACGACCGGGAAACAGCAAAGGGACATAGTCGTAAGAACGTAAGCATCCGCGCGAGAAGACAAAAAAGGGATCGCTCAGGCTGCACCTAAGAATACCGTCGGTCGTCTAACCAGGGAGGTGCACCACTCACCTGGCGAAGGGCAGCGTCACCGGAGGAGGGGTTTCGGCAAGGAAGCCGGAAAAACATTTGAAGAATCACTGACACAGATTGCGAGGGCAAAGGAGGGTAGACGACGGGATGAACGACTAGTTTCTACCTTACAGAAACTCGTAACGAAGAGGGTATCGCCATCAACTATAAGGCGAAATTTTTAGAGACACCATGGCGCAGGGCAGAAAGAGGGGAGGAGCGACCTGCGAAAACCAACCTCCGACAGATATACGAGAAAAAAGCCACGACAAGACCACAAAAAGGGCTCTCGGTGCACCCCACGAGAGGCTGGGAAAGCGAAACCGTGTGAAAATGCAACCGGCAGGGAGCAGACGCTCCGCGCGGAAATCCGAAGCCCTCTGAAAGAAGTAATGACTAAGAGGAAATACTGATACTATCTCGGTCTAAAGTTAAATGAAAGCAGCTTTAGCTGGTTAGAGAGGAAGTACGTCGAAAAAAAGGAGACCCCCCTTGCCGCCGTCCAAGGGACGTCCTCTCACGTGTTCTTGCCATCGTGCCCTGAGTGGAGAGAACGCCACAAATGCGCCGTCGAGCAAGGGTGACGTAAAAAAATCGAGCATCCGGAAACAAAGCAGCATTCACCGAACCGTCGCAGGTGTATCCGGCACATGAGACGCGGCCGAGTGAATCGGGAGTGAGGGAGTGGGGAAGCGAAAAAGAAAAGTTGCGTTCAAGGAAAAAGCTATCGGACCGTCCCAGGTTTTTCGCTAACTGCCGGGCCTTAAGAGTTCCGCGTATTCATGAAGTCTCGGCCACCGCAGCACAAAGCAGAGATGTCGGAGGGAGAAAACCCGTAAAGCGTTCACGCGCGACTCAGACTAAAAGGACAATCAGCCCGAAAGGGGGGAAGGGGAATGAGCCATGTCGATCGAAAAGTCAACGACTTTTATTGACGATACGGCATGCGACCGCATGGAAAACCAAAACAAACAAAAAAGGAGAAGAGGAAGAAAACAAAAAAGAGGGAAAGAAACCACACACCAAAAAACACCCGGAACAAGTTGGGGGGAGGGGGGGGGGGGGGGGGGGGGGGATGGGGGTGGGGGGTGGGGGGGGTTGCGTGTGGGGGGGGGTCGTTGAGTAGGAGGGGGGGACAACAGTCGAGCCTAGGGGCCTTGTCCATGGGACAAAAAAAGTGAAGGTGGAAAGAAGAAGGTTTGACCTTAGACAGTGAAATCATGAAATCTCTCTCTGGTAGGGGGGAAGACCGATGAGGAGAAGATCAGGGGCAAAACGAGCACCAGAGTGGAAGTCAGGGCAGGAAGGGAGTCTCGAGCTTTGCGAGACAAAGGGTTCTGTAACACCGCGCGGGGGGGGGTGTCAGCAGTTCATATCGGTAGGCCGGTAAAGAAGACCGAAAATCGAAAAAAAAGCGTAGCCAAGGGAAGAAATTCGGTTGAAAAAAAGCGAATGCAGGAGGGGAAACCAGGTCTCAACCGCCAAGCGCGGGGAGGGTACGACCCGGATCTATAGCTAAGAAAAAAAAAAAACGAGTAGAAAAGATATGAAGAAAAAGAGATCGCCGCAAGAAGGGGTCGTTCCGACCTGGGGGGGGGGAAGACCGTGATGGATGTGGTCGCATACCTAGGTCAAATTGGGACTACTCGAGGTATGGGTCAGTCAACGAAATACAGAAACCGAAAAAAGCGCGTTGTGTGAAAGAAAACCCCCGGGGAAAGAGCCATTTTGGCTGGTGAGATCAATCAAAACCTCAAGGGTCTCGCCATGGGCAAAAGGCGGCTGTGCTTCAGCGGCCCGGGCTGCGTCGATATCGAGGGCGGAAAGGAAAAAATCGTCGAGCGACGAAGGGAAGGGTCTCCGGCCCGGCCCGACTGGTTGACTTGTCCACCCGGCTATCGAGTTGAAGGCTGGTACAGGAGACTGTCCAGAAGAGAAAAAGAAGCTCTTTGCTGCACCCTAGAAAGAAGAGCAAGCTTAGCAGAAAACGAGATTCACGTGTATCCAAAGCACATGAAATGGCTTCGGTCATTTCCAAAATTCCAGCTGTTGGGAGAGTTATGCGACGAGGGAGGAGATAAGCGGCGAACTCGAGCGAGAGCGAGGGGGAGGAAACATGGAAGGTCGTTGGCACCGTAAGTATACCCTTCCGTGCTCAGCAAAAGTAGAAGCTGGGAAAAAAAGACTCGTACAGAAGGGGAAAAATGGTCAATATAAGGCGAACACCGGGGGGAAAGGCATGGGTCATTCCGTCGGTTCAGCTCAACGGTGCGACACTTGGGATATCACCAAAACTAGTCTTGACGCTGGGGGGAATGAAAATTGGCTTGTCATCAGGGGCGAGAAACGGGGAAAGGGGGTCAATCACATCGTCTGCTACGTTAAGAACAAAATCACCTAGAGCGGTCCAGAAAAAGGGGGGGCTCTCTTCGGTGCCTGGGCAAGAACGGGTCACGGAGACGGCCATTACCAACTCGGGCATGAGCGAAAAACAGAAAAAAGTCTCAGCTTTCATCAGCTTGAAGAGAAAGCGAAGCCAAGAGAATCTCATTCTGGGGTCCGGCGGTGGGTAAACTCGTAGTATCCTGGCGCCGGAGAGTCGACCGCCATGCCAGGTGGACCGAAAGGCAACGGTGTGGCGAAAAGCGTCGGACTCCAGAAAGAAAATCGTCCGGTCGGTGAAGAGGATCGGGGAACTGTTAGTCGGATGTGTGTAGAGTAAATAAAGGGAGAGGGGGTTGTTGGCCACGCTAAAGTCGGACAAAAGCCCAAAAAATGTTTCTACTCCAAAGTGGGCTAAAAACCCTTAGGCGCTGCCAGCGGGGGGGTGATCTCCACTGGACAGCAGGAAGACGAACAAAGGGAGGAAAAACACCTTAACCCTCCGCCAGAGGGTTCAGTAAAGGCATCGGAGGATCAGATAGGGGATCCTGAACCAAGGAAGAAAATACGCTTACGCGGTTAACGCGGAGGGGGGCGGAGAAAGGGGAGCAAAGGTTCTGCCGCAGCGGGGGTAGAGTGCACCTGAAAAAAAAAAAAAAAAACAGATCGGTTTTAGGATAGCGAGTAGGGTACAGTTGACCTGACTACCTTTCTTATCGCTGGAGGGGGGGAAAAACGCGAGCAGTTCCGTAAAAAGAAGAAGGGGCAAAAATATCTCGTACTACGGAGTCCCCGAGCTAAAACATAGAACAAAGAGGAGAGAAGAGGGATGGTCGGAGACTGACTACGGAGTAAGAAAAGAGGTGACGAACGAAAAGGGCTCTGCTACCACTCGCAGGGGGTAAGCATCTGGGGAAGGGGAGCCCTCCTATAATTAAAAAAAAAACCGTAAATCTTCTTTCACCGTCCCAGACCACGGGGGGGAGGGAATGCGGCAAAAACCTCTATGGTTAACTCCCACGTCTGGGAGAAAAACTTTAATATGAGACAAAACAATCACTCTTTTAAAATGGGAACACGTTGTCGGAGGACAAGGGTTGAAGAACTATGATGAATTCTGTCAAAAGGGATCCCCACGCCAAAAAAGGAATGTTGAGCCATCACTATCATGGTCTCAGACTGGAGGGCAGTGGGGGGGTACGAAATGGGGGTGAAGCTGAGACCCCTGCCGACGGGAAAACAAACTTCCTATATATAAGAGGTGGGATCCAACACGCCATCTCTAACCAGGAACTCTTTCACCCATGACGAGGAAAAGGAGGACGGAAGGGAGGATCTAGGGGGATTGGGCGACGGACATGGAGTCTACTAGAGGGGAAAGCTCCTATTACATCAAAAAGGAAAGAACTGTACGAATCGTTAAATAGCTTTTCTCCTGAGATTCAGTCAGGTGGAGGAATGAGAGCTTTGTTCTCTCTTCCATGGGACAGGGGAGGCGCGGCGCGAAGGGGGAAGAACCCGCGACCTGCCGCGTGACGGTGTTCTTGGAGGTCCGGGGGGGGGGGGGTGGTATAGGGTTAAGAAAGTAATGGATACCCGGAGAAAATTCTTCAATCAGAGGTCGAATAACATCAAAATCCAGGTCACCAGAAAGAACGTCAAGGTGAGCTCAAAGAGGGTCCGCTTGAATCGTACGGACCAGGGGGGAGTTGCGGAAAGAAAATGTGCATCGAGCTTGAGACGGACGTGTGAGCTTGACAGACCTAAAAGCTGCTGGAGTCGCCAAGAAAGGGCAGCTTCACATGGGACCGCCAAAAGCCTCGATGTCGGGATGGGGAGCCGGACGCTTACGGAGCAGCAGACATAAGAACCTCAAGAAATCAGGTTCCGAACGTTTAAAAAAAAGTGGAAAAGCCGGGAAGGTGGCGGTGACGGTGATTCGGGGTGGTTGCCTTGCTCGGAAGGGGCAGTCCGGGGGGAAGGCGAAGTCTCTTCCTGACGACCTGGCCGTCAATGCAGGGCGACCTCGGAAAGTGAAAAAAAGGTGTCAGCGCGAGGAAAGGCCTTATACATGTGAAAGGCGGGGAAGACGAGGTATGGCAAATAAGTCGCCGAAGCACGGGGCCGCGGATTAAAAAAAACAGCCGCCCAGATTGGTAAGGGGGGGCGATACCCGGAGGGGGAGAAAATGGCCGAGAAAGACTCTATGGTAAAATTGAACACCTCGGAGGGTGTTTCAGGTGTGGGGGGGGGGGGGGGGGGGGGGGGGGGGGTGGTTGGGGGGGGGGGGGGGGTTTTGGGGGGGGGGTGGGGGGTGTGGGTGTGTGGGGGGGGGGGTTTGTGTTTTGGCGGGGGGGGGGTGGTTGGGGGGGGGGTGAGTTTGGGGGTGGTGTGGGTTGGGTTGGGGGGGGGGGGGCGTTGGGGTGGGGAGGGGGGTGGGTGGGGTGTTTGGGGGGGCTTGTGATGGGTGGGTTGGGGGGGTGGGGTGTTTTGGGGGGTGGGGGGGGGGGGGTGTTGGGGGGTGTTGGTGTTGTTGGGGGGGGGGGGGGGGACTGATCTGTATGAAAAAGGAATTACATCTAGCCCCTCGCGGAGAAAAACACGCAATAGGGGTCTGGACGCAGGAAGACGTCTACAACCAGGGAAAAAAGAGGGGGTCAGGAGCACGCCGGAGGGGGAAAGCCGAGCTATCTCTCTCACAAAAAAAAAACGAAAAAAAAAAAGATCTGGCCTGTCGAAGAACGGATGCTTCTCCTTCTATTGAAGACCTGGGGCCTCGACAGAGGTTACGCGGTGTCCGACATATTCCTGCCATGTGAGCGGGTTCTCTATTTCGGCGTTCGACCCGGGCCAAAGGAAAGAAAAGATGACACCCCGCCGGTTGGGACCAAAACCCGCGTCGGTTCACCATGTGGCAAGGGGAGTAGATCCATCAAGGTCTCGAAAGGACCGGGGGGGCACTCTGGCGGCTGTGCTCAGCGGCCCGGGGGAAGAAGGTCTCGCGGGCACAAATACGTCGAGGGCGGAAATTCAAGGTCTCCTGGAAGGTCTGGCAAAAACTCAAGCTCCGAAGGCCAGGACTGCGACACAGGTCGGGCATCGAGAAGCGAGGCTCAGGAACGACGACTTTGCCCTCGGGGAGAGCGGAAAGAAGGATAAAAAAGCGTCACCTATCCCAAGAACGAGGATTGAAATCAACAGAAAAGGAAAGTTCGTGAAGATTGTCTCTGGCCGGAACGAAGTCAAAAGGCGACGCTCGAGCACGATCGTTGGGGGGGCGTGGGGGAAGCAAAAAAGGGGGCGTGCACATCCTCCTCAACGATAGGAGGGCGGCGAAGAGAACACCAAAGACGGCGGATCAATGATGAGGACAAGCTCCAAGAGGCCAGTGCACACCAGGTAGCTTCACGGGGATTCACGCTGGGGCGAAAAAGTGTCTAATTGGACCACCAGTTCAAGCGGGGGAAAAGGGTCCTGATTGCTTAGAAGCGATCTTGGAGAAACGGCGGAATCCACTTACTAACGGAACTATCAGCCAAGAAAAGGCAAGAATCTTCAAGAACACGGCCGCCAGGGAACTGGGTAACGGCGGCATCGGTCTCGGGTAGCAAAGAAAAAATTAACTCAGAAGGGAAAGAAGACAAGCCATCTCATCTTTCAAACAGATAAACAGAGCTAAAAGCCTGTGACAAGCGGGAAGGGAACTGCAGGGTATCGAGGTATTGGGGCCTCGAGAGAAAACTTAACCCAGATGAAACCGTTGGAGCCGACGTAAGCAAGCTCGGGGACTCGTCCGGGGGAGATCGGCGTAAGCTGAATGGCGGGGAGGAAACATCGTCATAGAGGTCGGCAGGGGTTCAAAGGCAAGATCCCGCATCGCAAAATGACCAAGAAAGTGGTCACTCGCAAAACAGTAAACCTGATAGTTGAGGCGTGAAAAGCCGCCGTCGTGGAAAGTATCAGGCAGCCTCATTTCAAAGATCAACAGACCTTGCCCAGAGAGGTGTGACGCGCAGGGAACGAGGGGGGGGGGGGGGTCGTTGCTGAAATGATCTACACTTGGCCAGTAAATCCTTGTTGGAAAGACCTCCGAAAGTGGGGGTGGCCGGTAACACAGGTCTCCTAAAAGATTGGGTTTAAAGGGGGCCCCCTTTTTCTCTAAATCGTGTTTTGTCCGGCATGCGCGGGGGGCTTTCCTGGGGGGGACAAGGAAGTCCCTTACGAAGCTTTTTGGGGAGAAAAGGGCTGTCCCGACCTCCGGGGAGACTCTTCCAAGTGAGCGTGCTAAAAAAAACAAAAAAGGAAGAGGAAGAGAGATATGGGATGCAAACAGCTCGCAAAGGCATCCGCTGAAACCAGGGAGAAGTTGAGCGACCAACGCCAGGGGAAAGGTCTATTCAACGGCACGCCGGCAGGGCGCGAGAAGGGCAATCGCACAGGCTGCAAAGGACAAGATGTGGACGACGTTGGGGAGGAGTCTGGCCCGCACAACGGTACCTCTAAATCAAAAGGTCTTTGGAGGCAAGGGTAAAGAAGACCCACTCGTGAAAAAAAGCCCTTACGAAACAAAAAGAGGTCAAAGGGAAGAAGAAGCGGGGCCAGGGGGAAGGTCTAACGTGTGGAAAAAATTCCGGACTTGACATCTGGGAAAAGGCAGGTGAAAAGGGGGGGATACCGGGCCTTGTGCAGAGTCTGGCCCAGCGAAAAACACCACGAGGGGAGCAACAAGACACGACCACGGACCAAGAGAAACAAAAACACCCAAAAACCACCCCCCCAAAACAAAAAAAACCACAAATCTCTTGTCACCACAGACGAGACTAAAAAGAGGTAATCTAAACGGGGGGGGCGGGACGCATTGGGGGAGAAAGCCGGCGCCAGTAAGATAAGAACCCCTGGCTCACTAAAGGGGGAAGACTAAGATGTGAGTCAGCTCTCGGAACGGTCATAATGGGAAAGCGGCTAAGCTGTTATCTGTTAGCAGTCCCAGGGGATGGACCAGGGGAGAAAGGGGTGCGGACCCGAAACGTTCCTCGTGAAAAGCGCGAACGTGTGATTTAGATGGGCCTTGAAGTTGAGACTCGTCACGTCGGATAGTGTGATGGCAAGGAAATGGACAGCGGAATATCGGCGAGGGGGAAGCAAAACACCTCCATCTTCGACAAGAACCATGGTGGTGGGGGAGCTGCAACCCGGTGTATCGCCCTCTTCCGAAGTGAAGCGACGCGCAGCAAGGGGTACTAGCACAACTCGGGGTTTGCCATCTCTGGGAAGCTATAGCCGTGTGAAGGAAGTTCGCCTATCAATCCGGACGGCAATTATCTCCGGAAAAAGAAAATATGGGAAACGGGAAAAGCCACCGCCGGATCTATAGGAGCAACGGATCGAAGGAATCGGTCATCAATCAGAAGTCACCTTGAAAGGTGAAGTGATGAATCGGCGATCTTCGGGGGGGAAGGGGGTTATTTCTATTTTGCGGTTGCAAGAAGGGAAATACGATGGGGGACCCCGTTATGAGAGCAAATAGATAAGACCTGGAAGGTCGCAGGGAAAGCCGGACTGATTCCCGTAAGAAGGGGGACGTGCGGCCGGGAGGAAAAAGAAGCTTCTACGTCGCGCTCGACGTATGGTGGCACGTCGTACCTATAAGGAGGAAGAATCCGCCTATCCAGCCGCCAGCTGGTTCCTGCAGAAAATATCCCCTGGAGGGGAGCAAGTGAATAAACTTGAGGTTTGACTTACCCCCCGGTTTCAACGGTCTGATAAAAATGGAACGGGGGACCCGCACTACATCAAAAAAAAAAGGGAAGGGCGCGGCCACGTAGGAGGGACAATCTTCTCTTAAAAAAACACCAGGTCGACAGAAGCAAAAATGAGAAAAAAAGGACGTGCTTAAATCACAACAACGGATTAAAGAGAGTAGCTCGGCCCTTTAGTTAAGGCGTGCTCGCGCCGGGGGGGAGGGAGGGGGAAAAAGGGGTACCGTCCTCGACGCGAATCGAAGCTACGGGCCAGACGCATGTCGGCGTGGAAAGGAGGGGACCTTACTACCCGGCCTACCGATATCAGAAACCGCTTAAACAAAACTCGCGGTCATAAAACCTCCAAGGTGAGAGCAGTTTCTTTTCTCTCGCGAAAATTCTAGCCCTGCCAGGGGGAAAGAGTGCTCGACCGGGGGGCTTCGTCTATATCGAGGGGCGAGGCAACAAAGACTCGATCGCGAAGAAAGGGGAAAAGGTCACGTCAGGCCCTACGTGGAGGCTGGTTCAGAGCGGCTGTGAGAAGAAGGGACAAAGGAACTGCCATTATCGCGAGAGCGCTTGCGGGACTAAACACTACTACTTTAAAAAAGTCAAGCGGAGCAAAGAAAACAAAATACCTGCACCCCCAAGCAAGGATCGCCAGGCTTAAAAATCCTAAAAGTTCTGCCATGCTGAGTTGACAGCTGTTGCCTTCTTATCAAGATGTAGAGGGAAGGCGGGGCGAAAAAGATAGACCAAATTGGAGGCACAGAGGAGTAGGGGAAGGGGAGGGACGCTGCCGCCATAGTGTATCTGAGAAAACCCGGCGGCAGCGAAACGACTGCAAGACTCACGGTGAAACTATTGCACAGAAGTGTCTCACGCTAGAAAAAGTCAACCACGCGGGGGGGGGAGGAAAGTCACGGGGTAAGAACTGTGGGATAGACAACAAGAAATATAAGGGACCCGTTAGTCGGCTGCGACTCCGTGAGCACAAGGGAGGTCACCACATTCGGACTAGGATACACCGGAAGAATGCAATACACACCGGTCTCAAATGCTGTCGGAGGAAAAGGCGGCCTTTTACACGGATACGGGTCGAACCTCAGAAGAAGAACCAATCTCAAGGGAGAGGGAAAAAACTCCGAGAGCAATTAAAAAACTATTCTCCGGCAGGGGGTATTCATTCGACGGCGCGGTAAGGTCCGCCATAGGAAAAAAACTACTCAAAAGCAAAAATCTAGAGGGAAAAGTTCAGAAACGAGATAGGCCGGCCATAATGGAGTGAAGACAGAGTAGATCGGGGACAGTGGGTGGGGTCAATGAGAGAAAACCCTCCAAGGCAGGTGTCTCCAACCGAAGAAAATGAGAGTGGAGGTGACCACATATGCCAGGCTTCCTTCTTTTGAGAAGCCACCGGAGAACTGTTCTTCAACGACCTTGAAATCAGATTCAGGACGTCAGTGGGAATTGGGGGAGAAAACGAACGGCGACGAATCATGAACTTGCCAACCAAATTGTGGGAAGCGTTAACAGCGCGTTGAAAAGACGCACCGGTTCGGCCCATCTATGTTTCGGGCTGCGTTTTTGTCAAGATCGAAGCGAATTAAAAGGGAACTTCTGACGAAGCATTTGGACCAGAAGTCGGCGCCGACAAGAGAAGAATGGGAAAGATCAGACCGTAGGCGCGAACCAAAAAGGAAAAAAAAAACACACGAGGAGGAGAGGATTCGGGGCGCGGAATACAGGAGTCCGGAGAAGTCTGGGAGGAAGAAAGACTATTGCTAAAGGCGGAAAAGATAGTAGGAAACGTCAAGGTATGGCCTTCCGACATAAGGAAGAGGAAAGGGGATGAATAATCAAAAAATCCGCATTCGGGGCGGGGAACCTTTTGAGGGCGGCCCTCAACAAAAAGAGGGTTTTACGCACGGCGGTAGCGCCGAATCAAAGGGGGAATGTTCACTTAAAGGGTAACACCTCTTTCAATGGGGGGAGAAAAGAAGAGGCGGCCATGAAGAGGAATTTGTTCCCACTCCTGACTCGCCCTTTTTTACGCCAAAAGTGGACCTGTTGGGAGAGACACAACGGCGGCATTGTAGCTTTGGGTTGAAGCGCAGCGGAGAAAACTACCTATATGACGATTGGATACCATACGATCAGAAAGAGGGTTAACTAGAAAAAGAAGGGAGTCGAAGGGGGGAGTCTAAAACCGTGGATGAACGTCAGGAGGAGAAGAAACCTCCAGTAATACTCCAGGCCCTCTTGACACCGCCGAGAAGAGACTTTCAGGAGAGCCGTCTCGGACTTTGACAGAACTTATATCTGTGATCTGGATAGTTTTTGGAAAAGAAAGTAACCCGTACCGGGAAGTCGCCTGCAAGCAAACAGGTGGTTCTTGAGTGTCCGGGGTTCAGAAGGGTGAGGATCGTTCATTAAAGAGAGGGATGCCGGGGGGCCTTCCTAGTCCAAGCGAAATCCAGGTGGGCACAAAAGCGTCACCGGGGAACCGAGAAGGGGGGGCGGGTTATCTGAGAAGAGGCCGGTGAATCGTGACGCTCGTCAATCGAGTTTCTATGGTGGAACTCCTCCATTAGCTACCATCGTATCGTGGGTATCCCGAAGTTGTTGCTATAAAGAAGAGCAATAACTTCAGATGGGAAATGAGCTCGTCCTACGCAATGCAATTTCCCTCCAGCCATGACGAAGGGTAGGGAGGTAGCTTCGCCTCATCTTCTACATCTAACGCACCTCCAGGTCCGTCCAGAAAGGGGCTAAAGAAAGTTGCCATGCGGCGTGCTTGTGTGGGGTGAAGGGGGGGCGATGGTTTCTCGCGCTGACTCCTATTGTCGCAACTCGTGGAAAAGGATTCAAGAAGACGACCTGGACGTCGCCTTGAAATGCCGGATACGAAGCCAGTTGAAGGTGGCCAGCTCAGAGTGAGAGAGGGAAAACCTGAGCAGGAAAAAGAAGAAAAAATTGGTTGACGTCGTGAACGGAAGATCCGCAGACAGGGCCGCGAAGCAAGTGGCCGGACAGGGCAGAAGAACCCGTGGGGGGGAGAGGCAGAAGGGAAGACCGACTGCTGTTAGAAGGGCACATGTTTTGGGCTGGGGGATAGGAGGGGAAGTTCAGGACCCGCCTCACATCGAAACCCTCTTAGACACTGGCCTGCCAAGGTCCTTGGGGGGCCGCGAAATCGGAAGAGGACCAACAGGTCGGCAACCGCATCAGCGAGCACCCGACAGCCT
>Ga0179593_1406801_pt1 | contig 27476 bp, 45 predicted proteins | sample CZODoug2_1_08_16_FD_185931 | JGI IMG/M metagenome (GOLD analysis project Ga0179593, IMG submission 185931) | Vadose zone soil fungal communities from Angelo Coast Range Reserve, California, USA - CZODoug2_1_08_16fungal (PacBio error correction) | ecosystem: Environmental > Terrestrial > Soil >...
TCTACTCACCTGGAGCAAGGACGTCGCATAGCCGCGTGTGGGAGAAGATTTGGAGGGGGTTAAGAGGGTCTGGCACAAGTTTTAGGGGCTAGAGAATTTCAAGGTCAGAAACCAGAAGCAAAAAAAGTGTGTCAAGACAGGAGGGAAACAATCGGCCTAGAACCAGGATGTCTGGTTAAAAAGGCCTGGGGATAATCTAGTGGGTGGTTGGAATAACTTTGTGGAAAAGACAGCAGAAAGTGGGACCGTACATAAGGAATTCATCAAATTTCGCCTTGGGGGGATGCACCTGATTGGGCTCAAAACTGCCAATAATAATGGGGAAGACGACTGGCTGGGAGTAGAAAGGGGGAGATTTGCAAACCGACAGCTGCTGATTTTTTTGTTTTTGTGTGGGGAATTTTTTTTTTTTGAATAGAAAGGAGGGGAAACCCAACAGAAAAAGTTGCAAAACCAGGGGGGAGAACCTGTATGTGCACAAAAGCAGAACAATCAAATCAGGGTCCGGGGTGGCTTGCCATAAAAGGAGCCTGCCGGGGTGAAAAATCGGAACTTTGCAGCAAACGTTAACGGAACTGAGAAGAGGGGGGAGAGGGGGAACGTAGAAATTATAAAGGTGAGATACGATGCACGCAAGAAAAGCAGGTTCAAAAAAAGGGGGGGACACCCCATACGAAAAGACGTGGTCGTCAGTGAACGGCGAACAGGGAGGTAAGGGGGAAACAAAAAGGATAAGGGTAAATGTGGAGCCCTGACCGCTGGAAGACCGGGCAGGTGCAATGACGTGGGGGTTTAAAAGACTCGCAGAAAAACGTCAAGAACAGGGGTGGGACAGCTGCGAAGAAGGGGAAAGGGGGGCAAAACGAGGAGGACTGGAAAAAAACGAAAAGTAAAAGTACCGTGCAAGGGAAATGGCTGGGTGCAAGGACGCAAAAAAATAAAAATGGGGGCAGGGAAGCGGGGGCCAAAGCGGGGATGAGCTGGAAAATTACGGGAGGGGGAAGGGGAAGTCGCACGCGGGCGGTAGTTACAAGGCCATTCGGGTTAAAAATGAAGTAGTCGGTCAAGGAAACGCGAATGCGCAGAACGGTCCGGAAGGGAAAGACACGACGAAGCCAATCGATCAAGTCAAACCGAAAAACCAGCAGAGCAGGAAAAGCACAGTGGTCAACGAATTTTTGAGAAATCTGTGGGAAGTGGGAACGGGGGCTACTGGAAAAAAAAGAAAGACGTGTGAAAGGAGGGGGGGGATGCAACTGATTGGATAGGGGAAAACAGTCAGACTTTCGCAGAACAAAACCAGACGGTGGTTTGTAGGCGAAAACCGAGGATATGTTGGGGGAGGTGCCTATCACCTGCCCCAAAAAAAAACGTCCCAACTTGACAACATGGGGGGGAGAAATGGCAACAAAAGGCAATGGTGTTTGGAACGGGCCCACGTGTCGTCCCGCAAAAGACATGAATTAGGGTGCCTTGCCATCCAACAACGCAAAAAAGAATTCCCCCGAAGAAAGGGCGGGGCACAAAGAGTGAGAGGGCGGGGAAAGGGGAGAACCAATGACAATAGAAAGAAGAATGCGAACGAATCGTGGGCAGCCGAAAGCACTTATATTAAACAAAAAAAAAATAACGGGGGGTTAAGTCACGACGAAGGAAGAAAGGGACAAGAATCAAAAAGAAACGGTCGGATGAAAACGGAAAGGACAAAACAAATATGTACACTGGAGGGAGCACCAGGAGCAAAGTTGACAGGGAATGGCGCCCCTTGCAAAGTGAGGGTCCAAGAAAATGCCAAAAGTGTTCGCCAAAGGGGTCGAGGTGAACGAAAAGGAAGCACATGACCGGGAGCAAAGAACGAAAAAACACATGAAAGAATAGGCCCCAACAGGGTGCATACTGGGGTGCGGCAAAGGCGAAAGGTAAAGTCCGGACGCGGAAAAGACGTGTGCCAACGGAAATGGGCGGGGGAGGAGGAGGCGGCAGGCAGGTCAGGCTTAAAAAAAAAGGCTGGAACAATCCTGGCTAGAAATAGGGGGGGGGGGATCAAAACGGACGCGAAAAAAAAAAATCCAAAGGCGGCGGAGACAATCAAAAAGGGGACGGGCCCCAAGTCGCCACTTTGTCCGCAGGAGCCCGCGAGGCCTAAAAGGAAAGGGTTGGGGGATCAAAAAAAACTCGTCAAGACCAAAGGGAAACAGAGGCGAGGGGGGAATGCGGCCCTGCAAATTCAGGCAAAAACAGGGAGGGTCAAGCCATGCTGGGGACGAAGCGCGAAAAAGAGGGGAGGAAAAGGAATCTCTTCAAAATCCCACAAAACAACAAAAGGAGGAAGAGGGAGGGAGACGAGGCAAAGGACAAAAAAAGAGAAACCTTTGAGAAAAAAGACGTCAAGGTTTGCATAGGCCCGCTGCATGGACAGACTGCAGCGACCGGCGACTTCTGACCAACGAGGTGGGACGGCCGAGCGAAGACAACCAGGGCAAGCATAGGATAAACGAGCCCGAGGAGACCGGCGGAAAAATCCACAAACTCCTAAAAAAACAAACGGAGTTGATTGTGCAGAACGGACGGGGTGGCCAAACGGCGGTAAGGGTTCCGAATAACCCCGTAGAGCATCAAGTAGGACCCAGCAAGGGTTGAAGCAAAAACATGCAGGCTTACAGAGGGCCCGCACCTCTCAAACAGCCAAAAAAAACAAGAAGCAAAGGCATGTGCCTGCGTCCCCGGGGGCATCGGTCTAAAAGGGGTTGGGGGTAGGCAAAGGCAAAAAACCGCAATGAGGAAACATTCGTGGGATGGGCCCGCCAATGTTAAGAAGTGGCACGGGTCGCGGCAACGCCCGGGACGGGGGAAGAAGAAAGGACACCGAACATTGGCGAGACGGGGGGTTTGAAAGAAAAAGGAATCAAAGTCCAAGACAGAAATAAAGGGGGAAAAAACAATTCAAAGCGCCGGGGAGGGGGCCAAGATTGAAGCTGAGTTGGAATTGTCCGGGACTCAATCAAAAACCGAGGACGGGGATGCAAAAAGAAGGACAGGGGGGAAAGCTATCGCGACAACCGACGTCGTCAGGCTGCGGCAAAAAAAGAAAGAAAAAAATCAGTAGGTAGGACGCATAAAACAGTTAACACAATGAGGAGTGGGACGCCAAGGGGGAAAAAAAAAAAAACCAACATTTGGGGAAAAAAAAAGGGGGGTGATCACGCAACGACCAAAAACCTCAGAGACAACAACAAAAGAAAAAGGGGATAAGAAAGGAAACAAGGGGTCAAGGGCAGATGCCGCGTGTGGGGAAACTTAAAAACGAATGTGCCCATGTAAAAAAGGTGGCCCCGGGGACGACCGTGCAGGCCACGCAAAAAACCAACATGGGTGAACCGGGCCTCAAAAGGGGGCCAGTGTTGGTCAAACGAGTCACAAAGGGACAGATATGCAAACGCCACCGACAGCACGGTTGGGACAAGAAAGGAAAACACAAATTGGGGAGAGGAAAAGCTATGAACAAATTCCAACCAAGTAAAACATAAAAACAAAAAATTCCACAAACAGAGAATAAGCGGGGGAAAAACGCAAAAAATTCTTGACCCAAGAAGGGCCCACTACAGCCAAAAAATGACGCGATAAAAAATAAATGCTGACACAGCAAAAATGGGGGGTGTCAAAAAACTTTCAAACTTGCTTGAGAGTGTGGAAGTAAAAAAAACATCGAAGTGGCCAAGTAAAGGTCTTGCAGCAGCGCAAGGAACGAGCCAAATTCGTCAAGGTGTCCTGGCCAGAACCTTCACAAAGTATGGCCGCCAAAAGGGCACAACCGCCTGGTAATACGCAAGGTCGGTAAAGAAGAAACTGAACGGGACAAAAGGAAATTGGACAAAAAAAAGACCAATAAAAAAAAAAGCAGGGAAAAAAAAGACGCTTAAACGGGAAAAGGGGTCCCGAAAATGGCGTCACCCGGAGCAACCAGACCGGGAAAAGACCAGTTGGACGTATGCATAAAGGAAAGCGGGTATGGCCAGTCAGCCAGAAAAGATTGAAAAAATAGGGCCGAAGAATTCACACAACTGGGCCCGCAGACAGTGTGGGATGGCGCGGGAGGGGGGGAAACAATTAATTATATGGCAATCTTTCTTGACAGCCGTAGGCAACCATGGGGATATACTTAAAGTCGTCACCATACCTGACCCAAAAAAAAAGGGGTCAACGAAAAGAACGAAAAACTTAACGTATGTTGTGGGTCCCACCAGGGTGGGAAGCACCCTAAAGTGTCACGCAATCAGAGCATTCATTGGCATTTCGGGTTCTAATTCTGTTAAACAAACGGGAAAAAAATAACAACGGAGGAAACGGCCCAGTATTCAAGGAGAGGCTCACAAACACGGAGGGGCGGGTTCCAAAAAAGGTGGGGGCAAGCAACCAATAAACAACTGTGAGGGGGGGGACGCGGGGGGGGCACAAATTTATAAAAGGACCGGTTTTGAAAACACACGAGGACGCTGAATGTTTGGGAAGGGAAGAGTCGAATCAAAACAAGCAGGAGCAAAGAGCGAAAAAGGTGAAAACTATTAAAAGTCGGCATCGAGGGCGCGTGAAAAGGTCAAAAGAAAAAGGAGGAAGATGAAAAAAAAAACAGATCGAAACAAAAGGGTAAAAAACGGAAATGTGGGGGGCGAGTCAAAAACGTTACCGTACAAAAAGCCAAGGAGAGAAAAAACAGCATGCAAAAAAACCCCCTCCACCAAAAGCCTCGTCGACGGACAAGACGGGCGGAAAGGAGAACGGGTGGCGAAAAAAGTGGGTTCTGGAGGGAGCATGCTCAGGGTCCCCCAATACCAAGGGGGGAATAGACCGGAATGAACCCAAAAAAAAAGGAAGAAACAAACGCGCCCGTTAGCAAAAGGAACGCATAATAAAAATAGAAAGAAGGGAACCAATGGGGAAGGAAAGTTTTGGCGGAATAAAAGCCCCCCAATGGGGGGACCAATTCACGGAATTGGGCGGGATACCGTGGGAAGCACTTAGGATAACAAAAAGAAAAATAAAGCAGAAAAAGGGAAACAAACCGAACAAACTAGGGCCAGAACACACCACAACCAAATCACCAAACTAAAACAAAAAGGGGACTTGGGGTCGAATACAGAACGGAGGGTGAAGCGGAGGGGGAAAACAAAACAAAAAAAAGTCAGTAACAAATGAAAGACCACCCGAACCGCAAATCCCTCAATACCCGTGCACGGGAGAGATGGGGGGAGAATTGTTTGTCTTTCTGCCAACTGAGAAAAACGGGAAGAATGTGGCGACAATACGGCCAATTTCCGGAAAAAAACAAGGTTGGTGGAAAGGTCTGAGGTACGAAGAAAAAAGATAACTGATCCATCAAAAAACGGCACTTGCGCGCCCACGGATGAGTCCAACGTTAAGCGGTGCAATAACTGGAAGTAAGGCCGGTGTTTTTTTGGGGGGGATCGAGGCAAGGGTTGGAGGCGCCCGAGGAAAAAAGGGAGGGACCAAGGAGTGAACGGTGGACGGGGGGGGGGGGGGGACACGTAAAGGAGGGGACAGCTCGGGTAGCAAACCCCTGTCGGGAAAAGTGGGGAAATCAAAAAGAAAAATCACGAAGGGGCACCCGAAAAGAAGAGCATCCGCAACCAAAAAAACGTGGATACATAAGAAGTAAAGAGGTTAAAACTGACCGTGGGACGCGGAGAAAAAAAAGGCACAACAGATGGGAGAAAACAAACACACCTATCGGGGTACCCACTTTCAAAACCCAGAAGCATCACATAAAATCAAAGGGGACGCAACAAAACCCGCCGAAGGCAGAGGAAAATGCGAAAAAGTTTAAGAAAAAAAGGGGGTAAAAAGAGAACCGGGACGGACGGGACTCGGGCCGTTTGTGGGTTGAAAAGAGGTCAGAATGACAGAAGAAACTTTTGAGGAAAGGGGAGGACTATGGGGGAAAAAAAACATCTGTTCAAAAGGTGTGAGAGGTTTGGCCGATCAAAAAAGTTTGTAAAAGCGAATCCAGAAACCGAGGGACATGTTTGGTGAAACACGTCGGGGGGGGAGGGACAGGGGGGGTAATGGAAAGTGGGGTTTCATGGGTCGAAGGGACAGTCTACCATCAAAAAACGAAGGAAGGGGCGAAAAAAGGGACGTGGGGGAGGGGGGGGTGTTAATCTGGGGGGAGGGGGAGGAGCCAGGTGTTTCGGTGGTGGTACAGGAAAACGGGGAGCTTGGGAGATCAATCTTACAAACAGGGATAGCCATAAGAGGGGATGTACATGGGGAACTGGGGACTTGTCGAAAAGAATGCAGAGTTTTGGAACCACAAAAACACCTGGGATCGTGCGAGGAGGAGGACCTGGCGTTTTGGGCATTCGAATAAGTTTCTGGTCCATCGGTCGGAAAAAAGTGGGGTAAGGGTGAAGAGCGATGAAAAAAAAGAACCAAGAAGACAAAAGGCTGGACGGGGCAACACGGGCTACCCCGAGACCGCGGGCAGGGGGGGCGAGAAAACGAGGGTCTACATGAAGGGGGGAAAAAAGTGTGGAGAAGCAGCTTGGGGGTAAAGCTGAAGATAACGTTTCAAGATGGCGCCGGGCCGACAAACCTGAGGGCTCCGCAGGAAAACGGATTGAAATAACTTTGCTGGCGCGCAGGTTTCGACGGGTGATCAGGGAAAGGCGACTGGGAAAAGAGGGAGGGAGAACATTTCCCAACCCAAAATCAGCCGTAGGGGGGGACAAAAACGGTCCGGATTACATGTGCAACCAGCCCGGCAAATCAAAGAAAAAAAAGGGTCGGTAATTGAGAAAAAAAAAAAGGGGGGGGGGGGGGGGGAGGGGAGGGGGGGCAAAGCGCTTGAAGAAGGGGGAAGGGCATGAAGATCGGGGAGAGGCACAAAACGGAGGAGAGAGTGTAAATGAATTCAGTTACGAATGGCCAGGCCAAAAAGTCCACCGGGGGAGGGGGGAAGAACAAAAACGTGGGGTAACACAACTAAACGGGCCGTTTTTGCCAGTCCTTGCAGGAGAACGGAGGGTCCGTTCACGGGGGCAACGAACACGAAATGGGAGAAACGGGAAGGTGGGGAAAAAAAAAAAGGGAAAATGTGCAAAGGGAAAAGGTGTGTGGCACCGACCGAAGGCAGCCACACGGTAGCAGGCCAACCAAAGGGTGGGGGACAGGCGCACGAAAAAAAGTGACCCAGTAAGGGGCGAGGATGACTGGCAATGGAAGAAAGGTAGAGAAAATGACCAAGGGTGGGCGTGGATGGTGTGAGAAGCAAAAATCATTGCCGGAAAGTCAAAATGAGGTTTGGAAATGAGCTGAACCAACGATGCCGGTCAGTGGGACGCACGGAAAACGGGAGGGGAAATACCAAAGAACGAAAATGACGTGGCCAGAAAGAAAGGGGGGAAGAAAAAAACCGCAGAAGTGAAGCCTAGCGGAAAATGCAGACACCACCGGGCCACAACATGGAAAAACGCCAGAAAAGCCAGAGCACGTAAGCAAAAAGGGGAGGACGTTTTTGGAAGAGGAGAGTTACAGTTTGGGGGGGGGAAACCGGGGAATAAGAAAAAAAAAATGCGTGTGCCAGGGGGGGGGTGAGGCAACTGAACTTGGAGGATGGCACACATTCAGCGAGGGCGGAACAAAAAACGGTGTGTTCTGGAAAAAAAAAGGAACGGTAAGGGGCAGGGCCCTTATGAAAGGGAAAAACCTGGGGCACAGCAGTCAAAGGGCACTGAGGGGGACCGGCAGGGGGGTTGAAAAGGAAGGCTGACACCTCAAACAAAAATTCTGAATTAAACCACCCCAAAAATATGCCAAAAGCCGGAATTCCTGAAATGCAAACACGAGGGTTGGAGAGGAGGTAGGGAAAGGAGTCATGAAACAAGTGATGACCGAAAAGGGGTCATGGAAGGGGGGGAGGAGAAGTACGACCAAAATATGGACCAAAGGAAGACGTACAGGGCAAAACTCACGCTTCAGATGACCAGGGAGATCAACGCCTGGAAAGGGTAAAAGGACACGTGACAAGAACCTGAGCAAGCGTGAAGCCAAAAAAGCGGCGGAAAGGGAGGCAATGAGCGCCTGCCTGGGGGGGAAAGTTCAGGAAAAAGAGAATTTGGTTCTCCCAGGTGACCGGGGTGAAAAACCTATACACGTGCTGAAGAGTGGGAAAGAAGAAAAACTTTTCGGTAATCAAAACGAAGTTGAAGAAAGGGGTCCGGGGGCGTCCGAAAACAGGACGAGCCCGGAAAGAAAAAAAAATACGGGGTCAAATATTGGTGAGAAACGAACATGAGGTGGAACTACGGAATGCGGGCCAAACCAGGAGGGGGACACAAACCTCATTGATGAGAAATCTGGGGAAGGAAAAAAAAAAAATAACGTCACCTGCAAAAAAACGGGAAGGCTGAGACAAGACAAAAACAGGTGCCCCCAAATCAATACTTCCCCCCGGAAAGAAAGATTGAAGAGCAACTGGAACCTGGGGAGCTCGAAACTCGGAACGCCAAAAGGAGGACAAGAGTAAAGGAGACTGAACCTGGAAAGGTCAAAAAAAAAACTATGGAGGACCCCATGCAGTAAAACGTGTTCGAACGGCTTAAAAAACCGGACAGGGAAGGACGTAGAGAGCCCAAAAAACCACCAAAAAAAAAAAAAAAAAAACCAAAAAGAAAAAACACCCCTTAGGTGAGAGGGAAAAGAGGGAGAGAAGACGCCCTCAGGAAGGAACTGGTGAAAAAAAAAAAACATGTCGAACCACCAGACATGGCACCGCTATGACGTGCCGCTGCATGAAAAAAAGACGACAGCTCCGCAGAAAGGGGAAACGCCTTTGGGGGCGGTTCCGAGCGGCGATCAAAAAACCGGGTAAAAAAAAAGAAAAAAAACCTCAAAAAAAAAATCGAGTTGACTTGCGGAAGCAAAAGAAAAAAAAGGGGGGAAGGCACCTGGAAGGGAAAAATGGTTCGACAAAAACAACGCAAAGGGGGGCACCCGCGGGTCCGCAGGTCGAATAAAAAAAGGTAGCAGGAAACGGTGGACCCAAAAAGTGGAACCAGGTGTCCCAGTGACAGATGGGCCCAAGAGTCAACAAACATCAAGAAACTGGATGGGGGGGGTCAGGAATACCGTAAAAAAAGGGTTGGGTCGGACGAAGCACCTCAGTTATGGGCAGGGACGTTGGGAGGGAAAACATGTTAGAGGAAAAAAAAAAACTTCAAGGACAAAGGGAGAAGAAAGCACTTCGGAAAAACAAAAAAACGACCACATTGGGGGGGACCTGGGTTTGCATGGGTTCACACGGGGGAAAAAGGACATTACATAAAATCACATATCAGGAAACAATTCAGCTCCTGGTGAATCAAAGGGAAGGAACAAAGGATAGGGGGTAAAAAAACCATGGGGAGGCCAGCCAAAGACACAGAAAAAACGGGGGGAAAAAGGACAACCGACAAAGAAAATGCCGACAAAAAAAGAGCCACGACAAAAAAGAAAGTCACAACTGGGGGGCAATCCTTGGGGGGGCGAGGGGGGGCAATAAAAAACCGACTGAAAGTAAAAACGGGCCCTTCAAAAATAAAGGGGGTCAGGGGGGAAGCAACAAGCCCGTCAGGGAAAGCGAACCAAGCGGTACATCAAAGGAAGGGGGGAAAAATGCCTGTGGGAGGGAAACTTCACGGGGGTTCACATGTTGCAAAGGGCGGGAAAAGAAACGGCACGAGAAAAAAACAAAATTCAAGGGGCCAGAATAGCCAGAAAGAACAGTACAGGGCAAGGGTGTGCAGAGGTGCCAGGGAAAAGTTCACGACAAGTACAAACGCACCGGTTGGGGAAGAAAAAAAAAATCTGGGCCGCGAAAACAGCAAGGGGGTGAGTGAATGGGGTCCCCAAAAAAACAGGGGGGGGGGGTGTCCCCCCAGAAAGACAAAACAGCGGGCAAAAAAAAATGGACTATTGGTCTAAAAAAAAAGGGTCCACGCAATAAAGAAAAAAAAAGAAATACAAAAGTTCGACAGACTGGGGTCAGTGATATGAGGGATAAAGACGTGTGCAATGGGGGAATGAGGGGAGGGGGCCGAAGGAAAGGTTACGAATAAAAAAAAAGAGAAGTACGTCCATCAGTCGAGTGTCCTGCACTAATTCAAAAAAAAAAAACAAAAATGAAAAATAAAGGAACGCCAGTGTAAATACGAAAACTGCCTGATGGCACCGGGTCGTAAAAAAAAATTGGAAAAAAGCCGTAATGTTCAAAAAAAAAAACACAAAAGAATAAACCGCAGGAAAATCGCGTGGGAGTCACATGGTATTCGAGGGAGTAAACGGATCACACAATAACATTCCAGAAAACCCTTTGGCGGGAAGTAACATATCCAACGGACAGTAACCACCTCCGCCAACAGAATGGCCAAAAAGGCGCGAACAATGCACAACACTGGGGCCAGCCTGAGACTTTGGGGGCAGTCGCGCGGCCGTCATGAGGACAAAGTCTCCAAAGGGGCATTGGCAAGCCAAAAGACTGGGCCGCAGAACATGCCCAAGGAAAAAAAAACGTTCGACACTCAGAACGGAACCGCCGGCGCCGGGGAAGACGAGAACCACGGCGGTAGGTTTGGACAAGGGGATACCGCGACGGGGCGGCAACAGGTTAAGGAAGACATGGCAAAAGTAACTGAGGGGTATGCAAAAGTCAAAAAGGCCGGCCCATAACCAACGAATAAAGGTTAAAAAAGAACGGCCACGGAAAGGAAAAGCAGCGCTGCCAAAACCCCGTAAAGACTGGTGATGAAAAAAAAAAAAGATTGATTGGGGAAAAAAATGGTGCAAATATAATCCACCGGTTTTGCCAAAACAAAAAAGGGGTGAAATGGCAGTCCCCGCGGATAACCGACATCATCAGAGAAAGAAAAAGAGGAAAAACCAAACCGGAGGACGACAAAGCCAGTGACCGATCATAGCATGGACACTCTGAGCACACCGATAAGGGGAAGCAAGCCAGAAAAGATTCACCAAAAGAGGAAACGGGAAAAAAAACAATTTTCTGGGACTTCAATCAACAAGTGTCTAACGAACTAAAAAAACCCAATGAGATGACAAAAGAGCGCACGGGTCCCCCAGCGCTCAACGGTACCCCAGACGGCCCGGCCAACTTCTACCTTATAACGTTTGGGGCTGAGGGGGGCCGGAAAAATAAAACTCGCTTGGTGAATTCCCCGAACCAAAGGGAGCAAGAAACCCGAAACAAACCTATGAACAAAAAAAGAAAAGGATCTCGAAGCAAACAGCCGGGATCGGTCAAAGTCTTTCCACAAGGGAGCATTTAGGCCAGAGGTGGGGTTAATCACAAAGGAAATGTCCCAAATGAGAAGGGCGGAAGGACAACGTTTAATAATAGAAAAAAAAACACAGCGGGCATGAACGGTCCAAAAGAACAGGAAAACAAAAAAAACGACACACAAAGAAACAACGGAAAGGTGTGTAGATGCAAATGATACTGATTTGCAGGGCGGGGGAGAAACCGATCCCAAAAGTAAGTAACAAGGTACAGGGTAAAGACCACAAAAAAAAAAATGGGGGGAACCATTTTCACAAATTGCAGGGGGGGGGGGATCAAAGGTTCCCAAATTGTGTGGATCCGCGGCCACATCAAACCAATTATGGGCCAGAAAAAAAAGAAAAACAACGAGCACCAATGGGACACTGGCGAGGTAAAGAATTAAGAATAACACCTAGAGGAAAAAAAAAAAAAAAAACAGCAAGTAAACAGGGACCAAAGATCCTGGAAAGTGTTGTTTTTTTGTGGGGGGGGCGGCAAAAAGGGATTGCGGAGGCCGCAACAGCTCAGCAGGTGGAGGTAACTGCCGGCATTGGAAAGGGTCAAAGAGAAAAAGGATCACGTTTAGAAGAGGTAAAGGACCAGTGCTCGAACCACGGCAAGGGGGGGGTTTTCCCCGGGATCAGAGCAAAACATCAAAACAACACAAAAAGGAGGGAGAAAAGAGAAAGAGAGACCAATGGGGAATGCACGGGGGGCAAGACGAGGAAAACTGTCCAAACGACCTAGCTAAAAAAAAAAAAACAGAAGAAGCTCCGTGACCATACAATCCCGAATATAATCCACACACAGGCGACGGCACGGCAAAAACTGGGCTAGATAGAAAAAAGCGAAACGGGATATTGGACGATAAGGGGACGGGAGTGCAGCTGGTTGAGTGATAGAGTAACAGCACGGGAAAAAAAACATGGGGGGGAACAAAAGACGGTGCCGTGGCCGCAACCAAAGGGAGAAGTGTGGTATAGACCGAGAACATGGGTTGAACGAAATCAGGAAAAGGGGGTGAGGTGCACGGTGAGGGGGTCGGTGACGTTGGGGAAACCGTGAAGTGGGAGGGGAGCCTGAAAAGCCAGATCCCGATCAGGGCCGGGGTCAGAAAAAAAAATTCCTGGGAAAAGGGGGGGGTCTTTTGGTTCGTCGTTGGGATGTTCGCAAAATGGGTTCGGTGGGAAAGCGCGGGGGAGTTATAAAAAAAAAAAAATAACAGGGCTTGAACGGTATCACAAAAGGACCTATACTCAAAAAAAAACCGGCAAATTTTACAGGTGGGGAAAGTCTGGAAAGGACCAGGAACATTGGCTAATAAGGTATAAAAAGGACCCTCGGGGCACCAGCCGACCGGGAATTGGTTTGCATAGAAGTCTAGGGTTCTGTCCAGACGGGGAAGGGGTCCCCATTGGGGGGGAACAGCGATGCAACTGGAAGCCCCATAAAAACAAAAACGTGGGACAACCCGTCGCCGCCCAAAAACAGGGGCCGAGAAAACCCGCGTAACCTGGGGGGGGGCAGGAAGCCCTGGGGAACTCATCAGGTTGTGGGGTAAAAGTTAAGAGCAGCAGCTGGAGGGCCGGAACTGACGGAGGGGGGGGGGGGGTCATCCTTCAAGAACTTGGGGCTGGCAAGAGTGGGGATCAAGGAGGACAGGCCGTGAGGAAAAGAGGTCACGAGGGAAACCGGTGTTTAGAAGTGGCTCGAAAAGTGAAGGCTGAGCAGAGACGACATTTAACAACACCTCAGCCTAAGGTGCAACAAACGGGGGCCCTGGATGACTAATGTGCACAGAAAAAGGCAAGCTTTGGGGGGGGAAGTGAGACCGTCAAAGGCTGCGTGGGGGGGGGCAGCGCTGCTGGTTTGGCATCGATGGGACCGGTTGCAAGTGAAGATCGGTTAAAGGGACGGTGGAAGAAGGGGTGAAAAAATAGATTACGAAAACATGCGGGGGCAAAAGGAAGGGCTGGCTGGAAAAAACGGTGGGGGGGCACAACTACGACGTGTGGCTAAAACGTAGGGGGAGGGACGAAAAAACGGGTACCAAAAGGTCACTGGCGAGAAACTAACGGAAAGGGGAAAAGCAAGTCCCTCTTGAACAATGCTGGGCCATAACGAATGTGTTGACCACAGACGGAAGGGGGAACCAAAAAAAAGGAGAGCCGGCCCCATAGGAAGAAAAAGACCTACCCTTGGTCAAGGGAAGAGGAGGAAATGGCCCTCTGGAAGAGAAAGAAAGGGGCAAGGTCGACTGGCTTTGGGGGAGAAGGGAAAAAGCCAACTCGAATAAAGGGGCAAGAAGCTTTTCAAAACTATGGGGGAGAAAGATGACAATACGGAACGGGTTCAAGGGGACAGTCAACACGGAAGGAAAACGTTAGGGGGAAAGAGGCCATAGGAGAATAGGGGGGAGGGGATGAACCCAGCGAAGTAGAAGCACCGCCTTCAGACCGAAGGACAACATCGAGGTCCTGAAAACGGCTACGACCATCATAAAAAAAAAGAAAACGCAGTGTCGAATGGGGGGATCAACAGTAGGGGGGCGGTGGGTACCTGATCCTCGAAAAAAAAAAGGCCTGTGCCAGAGGGGGTGAACCATGGACTTGGAAACCGGAATCCAGTCCAGAAAAAAAGGGGGGGGGTTACAATGGGCAACCGGCCGTAGGGGGGCAGTGACGGATGGGGTCCTTCACCTGAGGCAACACACTTGCATTGGAAAATGGGGAAACCGGCCAGGGGGTGGGTTGCGCGCCGGCTGGGAAAGCAAAATACATGGGAAATGAGCCGTTAAAAAAACAAACCACAAACTTCACCTAGCCCAGGGGCGGGAGGCACCGAGGGTGCTTAGAGAGGGACGGCTGACCGGGACACAAATGCTGAAGGCGAACCAGTACCCAGGAGAAGTTTGACTCCAGACCGCCAAGGAAGAAACCGCGGACACGAGGGTGGAAAGATCAAAAACTCGATGAACAATGGGGAGAAACGCCGGTCGGGAGGCGTAACGGGAAAGGGAAACAAATCAATGCTTCAAGGGGGAGCACCTCGGGCGAGAGGGGGAAATGGCCCCTGCCTGGCATTTGCAAAGGAAAAGCCAAGTGTAAGCCAATGTCGAGGGACGAAATGATCGAGAAGGGATGGAAGGACCAGCACTAAAAAGGGGGAAGACTTCATCCAAACAAAAACGAGTGCATAGAATGGGGAAAGGTAAAATTCCAAAAAGATCAGACGATCCTGACGAGAATAAACAAATCAGGGCACCAGTGGGGGCGTGTGGGCGAAAAGGACATCGTGTAAAAGTGCATGGCGCCAAATCAGTACTGGGGCTAAGTCCCTTGGGAAACAGCGACATCTGGGGTAGCGGGACTCTCCGAGGAAATCTGGGGGGGGGGCGGCAAAAAAAAAAAGAGACAATGAAACCAAGGGCCTCCGGGCGCCGGTAATTGGTCAGGACTAACAAAACCCGGGTCGAAGTAGAGTGGAGGACGGGGATCAGAGACGCGGCACCCCAAAAAAAGACGGGAACAAGAGTCGCGGTACAGAGGGACTGGGGGAAAAAGTGCACAGAAACTCCAAAATTGCAAGGGAAATGGAAGGGGTTTCAGAAAGCGGGGACCGAAAAAAAGGGGAAAGAAATGCTCTAACACAAAGATGAGAAAGAGGGGAAACGCCAGGCAAAATAGGCTTTTTCGCGGGCACTTAAAAAACGGACGGGCCCAGGCCTTGAAATCGCGCGGAGGGGAAGGAAAGCAGCTTCCACGCGACATCGGGGAACCGTCCTTGGTTGGCGTTGACCTAGCAAAGACACACAAAAAACGGCAGCCCCGAGCCTGAAAAAGAACCTGATTTGAAAAAAAAAGGAAAAGGCCAGAAGGAAAAGGAAAAAAGGGAGGATTGGTCCTCCAAAGACGCCCGGTGGCCGCGGGAGACTTCAGATACACAACGAGAGCGAGCAGAGATTTCGCCACAGAAGTGGCGCAAAGAAAAAACACTAAACAGAAATCAGCAACACGAACCAGAAGGCCAACGGATTGGGTAGGGGACGTTAAAAACCAGGGATAGGGGTCCAGTGGGTGTCGACAGCAAAGCACCGGAAAAAAAAGGGATGCACATTAGGGGGGAGGGCCGGACCCGTTGATCATAAATACGGGAAAGGTGGGAAGGGACCAGCCACCGAAAAAAGTCGAAAGGAAAAAATCAATGAACGGGGGGGAAAAAATTGGCTAAAAAACATGGCGGGTTGCGGGGAAAAGTGCCCGCAGGAGATAGAAGGAAAGGAAGACACGCCGAGGTGCTGGAAAATGGAGAATCAGTGTACCTGTGTCAAAACGGGCCGCAAAGCCCCGCCCCGCGGTGATTATCAATGCCCGAAAGAGGAGGGAACACGTCGCGGCCAACTGGGACCAGACGACTTGAGGAAGATAGAACGCGTCAAATGAAAGGTCGCCGTTCAAAGGGACAGGGAGCCAAAACTCACCGCGGGAAAAAAAAACAGAGGGGAGACGACATCACTGCGGTTGAAGGAACAATGGACATGCAAAAGGAGTGCACATGGAAAAAAAGAAAAACGTCAACAACCCAACCGGGGCACATCGGGGGGGGGGGGGGGGGGGGGGGGGGGGGGGGGGCATCCTGAATTGAAAAGGGGGAGGGCACGGAGTTGGCAAGGACAGGGAAAATGGCAGAAAGCAAACATATAAAGACGGGTTGCAATAAAAAAATTTAAATTTTCCCGAGACAAGACAGAAGAAGTGCACCAGGAAGACAAAGCAAAGTTCAAAAGGCCCAACGAAAAAAAGGCGTCACACGCCCTTATGGGCCCCAGAAGGAAAAGGCCCAAACAAAATACGCGAGAAAAATTTCGAACACTGAACTGGGTGCGAAGGCAACTGAAATTGGTAAAGGGTGCAAGGAAAAGAGGAGGGGGGGAAACGGTCCGTCTGCATCAAGTCCGAAAAAGGCAGGTCTATCCCAAGATACGGGTTTCTGGAAATACTAATAAAGATGCAAAAGGGAATCTTGTAAAAGGAAAAGGCCAATCTAAAAACCGCTCGGGGGAGTACGGACACACGCCCGCCGTATGAAGCAAAAAAAAAAACGCAAAAGAAGAGCAAGTCCCCACAAAAGGGTCAGATGGCGTCAAAGATCAACCCCAGTCAAAAAACCTTTTGACGGGCAAGAGGGGCCATCAAACTCCAGGAAGAAAGAGTACCCGACACAAAGAATTGCCCGGGCGGGGCGAAAAAAAATCGCCACCAGGGGCCCCAACAAACCACGTGTAGGGCCTGCGAGGGGGGGCCGGGAAAAACTTTCTGGGTTAGGGCACCGGTCTCCAAAAAAGGAAAGGGAAAAAGGGCAAAATTAAAAAAAAAAAAATAAAAGGACAACTAAAGTCGCAAACGCATTAACCGACCAAACCGTTCCGCCCGATGAAAAAAGAACCAAGTAGGGGGGGGTGAACTCACCACGGGGGGGGGGTAAAGCAAACGGGGGAAATGAGTAATAATCTCGCAGTGCCAAGGGGAATGAGACAGTGAATCAAAAAACAAAAAAAGGGCCGGAAAAAAAGAAGCATGAAAAAGACACGGACACCAGAACGGAGGGACAAAAGCAGAGAGGAAACCAAAAGGAGCCTTTGATGGGGAAAGAATCCTACCAAGCCGTGAGGGAAGGGTCTGGGTGCACCATTAGGAAGAACATACATGGGGGGGGGGGGACACAAATTAAGGGGAGAAAGGTGTGAATGTCGTGAGCAAAAAAAATCAAAAGGAAAGAAGCAAGGATACGCATAAATAAAAAAAAAAAAACTACGACAGAAAGAGCCCAGTGGTCGAGCCATAGGCATGCGCGGTGGAAAACACCAATAGGTGGCAAAAAAAGGGGCAAGATGAACCAACAAGCGGGAAAAAACCAAAAAAGCTTCTTTCCAAAAGGTGAGAAAAAAAAAACAGCGGTACCAACCAAATGAAGGAACCCCAGAAAGGGCCGGAAGCACAACCGGCCCGCGGTGCAACATCGGGCATAGGACCGGGCGAAGGGAGGACTGTGACAGGGGGGGGGAGTCAGACGGAGTCAGAAAGTCCTACCTATGGGCCAGACCGGAGACCAAAACAAAAGAAATCGGCAAAGAAGAGGCGAACGAAAGGAAGCAAGCTTCCAACAAAGGTGCCCCCCCCCAGAGGTTCATGTTACAAAAAACACCCAAGGTTGGGTCCCTGGAAGATGGGAGGAGATACCGGTGAAGAAGGGTTATAAAAAGGAGTAGCTAAGGACAAAAAAAAAGCCAAAAAAAAAAAAAAAAAGAACAACGGAAGAAGAAAACGACCACTGAATGTGTCACACGTCCCTTGAGAGGGGGAAACGGGGGCCCCAAACCAAAACGGCAGGAACAAAAGTCACAAAAAAAAGGACCGGGGGGGAACACGGAAAAGAGGTGAAGATGCGATTATCACAAAAATTGGGGAAGAAGGCCACACGATAAACGGAGAGGGTGGAAAAAAAAAAACAAAAAAAAAACGACAAACGAAAAAGGGCCGCCCCATTGTTGGCTTACTGAGTGGTAAAAAACAACTAATAAAAAGAAACAGCAATCGAGGGGGCCACCCCATCCCGGCAAAGATCGGTCCAGGACAAGACCTGGAACTGTGGGGGCGGAGAAAGGATGGCGTACCGAGGAAACGGGCGGCAGGGGGGATTAGGTGCAAGGAGGGAGGGGCAACGAGCGGGAAGAGGTTAAGGCAGAAGGCCGGAAAAGGGGGTCTAAGAAGGAACAACGGTCCCAAGAGTTCCCCCAGAGGTATAAAAAAATAAAACACAACAAAATAAAGGGGGGGGGGGAATTAGGAAAAGAAGAGAGATCAAAATTGAACTGCCGTGGGGGACTCGGGGAAAAGAACCCAGGCCATCAGAGGGGTCGGAAACACGAGAACGCTCGTGGACCCTTCAAGGGGTAAGGCAGTTCGATAAAAAAGGAAGACGGCGCGGGGGAGAAACCAGGCAGGAAAAAGGACGACAAAGGGAAAGGCGAGGGATATTGTAAAGGATTACTTGGGACCGAACGTGGGACGAGAAGGGCGTTTGATGAGAGGTACAAACGGGGAAAACATCAAAAAGAACATTGGGGGGATAAGGGCACGTTGGGCGAAAACCACATCTTCAGTGGGGATAAACGTATTGGGGCCACGATCAAAAAAAATCGGGAAAAAAAAACAAAAACAGAGGGTGGGAAAAGGGGGGCACGGTCGGGAGGGAAGGGTTGGTAAACTGACGTGGTGTGTCACTGGGTAGCACGCCGCGGCACCGTCCGTACAAAAGGCCGGCAGAACGTTTGGAAGGGGGGGCGGGGGGGGGGGGGGGGGGTTGATGTGGGTTCGGAGGGTGTTGGGTCTGTGAGGAAGGTTGGGGTTGGGACCGGGTCGGGGAGGAGTGGTGGAAAAAGCACTTCTGTTTCACGGGAGAAAAAATCCTAACATGGGACAAGGGGCAATTGGCTGTCGAAGCCATGTTACAGTGGGGGGGGATTGCCTCCATGAGCTGCGAGGAAAAGACCGGCGTTGATAAAACGATATGGGGGGATGGGGTCATCGGGACAAAAAGGGCCAATGGGGGAACGAAGCGATGCCGAAAACCCATAACCAACATGTACTCCCCGGGGGACGCCGGAACGATTCAAGAAAACGCGTGTCCACCTGGGGGGGGGGGGGAAGTCGCAATGGCTGGGTCTCAGAATTGTGGGTGGTAGAAAAAGGGGAGGAAGCACCGTTTGGGTAACCGCGGGAAGCTGGTGTCAATCTTAACCGTTACTCAAAGGGAAGGGGGTGGCACAGGACCAGGGCCGATGAATTTAACATGGCTGTTCCGTCAAAAAAAGGGGTTGAACGGACGGGACAGAAAAAAAGAGGGAGGCTGAGCGCGAGAAAAGTAAACCACCGCAAAGGTTGGGGAAAAAGTCAACGTTGGGGATGACTATGTACATCCGGCCAATCAAGAGTTGGTCCAGGGGGGAAAATGTGGGGGAAAATCAAAAAACTGGGTGGAAGAGAGGGGGATTGTTGCCATAGTGGAAGGTGTGGAAAATCGGGGGTAGAGGCCCGAGGAAAAATTTAATGAAAGAAGGGGAATTTACGAGTGGACCAAAAAAAATGCCGAGGGGGGCACTTAACAAAGGGTGGGAAAACAAACAAAGGACGTTGGGTGACCGCGGGGGTCGGCGCCAGAAGGGGTACACGGAGGGCGGAACAGGTGGACCGGAAAAAAAAGGGGGGACGAACGCACGCAAAAGAAAGAAAAACGCGGTAAATAAAGAAGGTTGTAAAAACCGGGAAAACGCAACCACCAAAGGGGAGGAGGGAAAAAGGGGGTGCAGCAGGGAGGGGAAAAAAACTGGGCAATAGGAAGAGGGGAAGAAAAACGGGAGGCTGGCATATCTATAACCGTCAGTCGGCTTGCTGGGGGAGACAAGGAGACGCAAATCTGAATTGTACCAGGGGCGAAATCAGGGAGGGGGGGGGGAAAAATGGAAAACTGGAAAGAAAATGGGGACCGTTTCAGGGTGACGCAAAAAAGGAATCGTGGCAAACTTATTTAAAAAAGCGGCAAAAGTCGGTTGCCATAGGGAAAAGGAGTGAAATGAAAAAAAAAACCGCGAGAGACAGGGCGCGCGGGAGAGGACTGCACAACGAAAGTCAGAAAAGCACCAGGACGACTGACTCAAACAGCTTAGACACATTTGTTCGGGATTTTGTGGATCACGATAAGGGGATTTTTTTTGAAAAACGTTGGAATTTACACGCGAAAAAAAAAGAAGGCTGGGAAGTGAGGTTATGGCAGCAAAGGTGGAGGATGTGGACACATCAAAGAGAAAAAATACCAAGAGGAACAAGACAAAGGGGGACTTGCAAAAGGGGGGGGAGAGAGGTGGGAGCCTATAAACCTTCACCTCGGCAACACACTTTGGTAAAGTGGCGATGCAAAGGGGTTTTGAAAAAAAAAAAAAACAGTAAGGACCGCCCCCACAGGGAATTGCGGGCAGGGTCCATAAAAAGGCCGCAACACCGCCTGAGGCCTGTCAAAGAGGTGCTGCGGATTGTGGATGTAAAAGTTGAAAAAAGGATTGGGAAAAAAAGGAACTTCCATGGAAGGGAGGGGTGACGGGTTCAGACACGGACAAGGAGAGGACAGAAAAAGAGATCCAAAGTTGTAGGAACTAAAAACATTGGAATCAACGCCGGTCGGGCGGAAACAAGAGCCCACAAAAAGAGGAAGCACTTGAGCAAAAAAGGATGAAGGGATGCATGAAAAAAGCGAACTGGGGGGGGAAACCGGAAAAAATTCCCGAACAGAAAAACACAAAAAGTTGTGAGCCCATGTCGAAAAAAAAGGAAGACAGAAAAAAAAGAAAGGGGTGCTGCCTGGACAGGCACGTAACATGGGGGACGGGGCATACAAACGAAGAGAATGGAGGTGACAGCAGTCCCGAACAAAAAAGGACGATCAAACAATAGGAACAAAAAAGTGGGCAACACGGAAAGGGGGACGGGGGGGACCGAAGGATGAAATTGGTCCGGGACAGAAAAACCTGCTGGCAAAACAAGAAACTTGCTCTGAACCTAGGTGGTAATTCAAAAGACGAGCCGCGAAAAAAAGCGGGGGAGGGAAAAAAAGAAAACCAGGGGTGGGGGCAGGCCAAAAAAAAAAGAGAAGCTGGGAAGACGAAAGAAAAGCCGAGGATGGACCGGTTTATCTCGAGACAAACACAAAAGGCTTGGAAACAAAAGGGCGCGTGAGCAGGGGCAGGAACAGCAGTGAGCAAAAGAGAAAAATGCGGCCCCGGTGTGTTGCGAAACGTCGGAAAACAACCTGACTGAAGGAGTATCTAGAGAACTAACAAAAAAAAAAGGAAGGATGAAAGAAAAGAAAGAAAAAGCATCAGAGAAATAAACGCTTTTTATCCAAAGGTCCGATTCGAAAAAAACCGAAGGGAAAGGTTGAGGGTCGAGGGGTACAGTGCCCAGAAAGACAGCACTAAGCCAGAAACATGGGTCCACGAGCCGGGGGGGGTAGGGGGCACGACGCGAAAGAAGAAACCTGTAAAACACTATTCCTCAGGAAGGAGGGAGGCTGGAAAAAAGCGGGGAAAGGGGGAACCTTAAAAACAGTGTCCTTGGATCCAAAACGGAAAGGCCACCCCGGTGGGCCCCGGAGGCGCGAAAGTAAGAGAACCCAAACGGAGGAAAAAAGCACAAATTATGAGGGGGGGACCGCAGGTTGGCACAGCAAAGAAAAAGATTACCGGAAACCATCGACCCCAAACAGACATAAACGCCACAAAAAAAAAGTGGGGGTAGCTTTCCGGAATAAAAAAAACTTTGTTCACGGGGGGGAGGAAAAAAAAACCCATAATAAGCAATGGTTGGGAGGGCACCGCCAAGGAGAGGCAGTCTGAAAAAAGGAAAACGGTCAGGCTCCTGGTCGGAAAATACAAAGTAGGGGGCGAAACAAACTTTTGGAGTGTAGAAGGACAAGAAGTGACAACGCAATTGCAGCAATCAAGTTAAAAGCGCCGAGGGGCTAAGTAGCTGAAAGGGGTGGTGACCGGTGAAAAAAAAAAACCGGGAACCCGCCCAGACAAACCGAAAGGTCAGGGAAAAAAGTCGAAAAAGGGGTCACTGATCGAACAAAAAACGGGGTCGCAACTGGGGCAAACAAGAAAAGAAAATAATGGGGAGGTAGGCGCCTAAAACGCCACATGAAGCGGTTTGGGAACTCCCCCCATTCAGAATTGGTCAGGGAGAAAAACAAAAAAGACCAGAAAAAGCCCTCGGGGTGAGCAGACAGATCAGGCGTGTTAATGCCGGGTGGGGATAATGAAAAGAAAAAATTCCATGGGTCATGGGCGGGAATAACAGGCAGACGCCCAACAACCATGTATGCCAGTTGCATAAAAAAAAAGCCAAGGGACAATGGGGACTGAAGAAGGTCAGACATAGAGGACAAAAGACCCAAATATCCGCCGGGGTTGCCAGGAAGGAGGGGCAGCAAAATTAAGGGGGAAAAACGAAAAGTTCAGGAACAGGCCATAACAAAAAATTAAATGACGAGCAGCGGGCACCGTCCCCGCGGCCCCCACCCAAGGTATTTGGGTAAGAAAAGGAAGTTCCATACTAAAATAATCAGATAAAAAATGAAGAAACTTGGGGAAGGAGGGGGATCGGCTGGTGAAGATCTGTGAAGGTAGATGGACAGGGGAAGTACTTCAAGAAAATCAAGAAGAAACAGGACACAGCGAAGACCGAAGGGCTCCACAGGGGGGGGGAAATTGTGAAAATAAAAGTCCCTGAAAAAAGGGAAACCTAAGGGGGAATGCGTGGATACTGAAAATACTGAAGAAGGGACGTGCGAACTGAAAAAAAACCACAAGTATGTTTCGACCAGGGGAGAAGAAAAAAAAAAAAAGAAGGGGAAAAAAAAGAGGAATCCGACAAGCAAACGATGTATTCGATGGGAATGCAAAAAACCCTGATCACAAAACCAGACAGTAGCCCTGGGGACGGACGAAAAAGAAGGAAAAAAAAAAAAGAAAAGTGAAGGGACACATCCCAGATGTTGGGCCCAGGCGGCGGACGGGATGGAAACAACCGGGGTCCCTTCTAAACTGTGGAAAAACGCGGTCGGGGGGGAAAACCTTGAAGTTCTGGGCACGCGGTCGGTAACAAGAGCCGGAGGCGACCAATTCCCAACAACGGCAGAAACAGAAGACCGAACCACACCCGGATAACCAAAGGAACGCAACGAATTATGTGGTGGGGCAACAACGGTTGGTAAAGAACCAAGAAAACGAGGCGGAAATCGAGAGAAGCATTCATTATGAACTTCGAACCGGCTTGAACTAAGGGCCATAAAAAAAAAGGAAAGAGAGCAGCAAGGCCCCCGAGGCAAAAAAGAAAGAAGAACAACACCAAAAACCAAAACCGCCGCTCCCTCAAATCTGGGGAATTTAAAAAAAAAGGACCAAAGCTTGATTGACAGTGGTTTAACCACATGGGGGCACACAAGGGGAAAGTTTTTTGACACCAACACCTAGGCTTTGAGGGTGAAATTCGTCCAATATAATCAAGAACAAAATCACTGAAGCGAACAACAGAGACAGAAAAAGGGAAAAAAAAAAATATAGAAATGGCGGAGGGCAACAACATCAGGGGGGGGAAAAAATTAGGAAGAAAAAGAAATAGCAGCGGTAAAAAACAACTAAAGCTTCAGGGGCTTGATTCAAAACAAAAAACAAAGGAGCTAAAAAAAAAAACAAGAAGAAATAAACAACCAGCATGCGCACGAAACAAACACAAGACGGGCATCCGAACTCGTCGACCGGAAGTTGGCTTCTTGCTGGGGGGGAGTTGGGGAAAAAGTCATCGAGAAGACCACTACCAATTGCCAGAACAATAGGAAAAAAGAAACCATGGACTCTAAAAACTCACTTTTCGGAAAGAAGAACGAAAAGACAGGAAGATCCAATGTGATTCAAAGGAGATTGGGACCGAAATCCCTCAAGGAAACAAAGGAGAATGGGCGTGATCACGGTTTTAAGAAGTCTGAAAAAAAATGAGAACGACGGTCAAAAAGAAAAGTCATACCAAGCCCCAAAAGGAAAGAAAAAAAAAAAACCACTAACAAACTTGAAGGTGGGTCGAGGCCTGATCGAAGTAACAGGGGAACCAAACAAGACAAAAAAACGTAAAGTAACAAAGGGACCTGAAAAACCTCGCATTGTCAAAACTAACGGTCACTACAGGATCTATTCCATTAAAATTAAGCCAACGATAACAACTGAAAAAATGTTTGGGAAAAAAAGGTGGACGGGAGCCATTGTTACAGTTTTACTCTTAGTTTACAGAAACCAGGAAAAACGGGAAAGCGAGGAGAAAGGAGGGAAACGGAAAGAGTGGGTCAAGAAGATACAAAAAGGACTGTTGGGGTCGAGCCCTGGGAGTCGAAGAAAGCCCAGGGGGAAGGGGGAGGGTGAGGAGACAAGAGGGATTGGAAGGTCAACAGAGCAGGGGCAGCGTTGGTCTAGTAACGGGACAGTGGGCTGGACAACAGGACCAAGAAAAAAAGCAAGTTAAACATTCGGACTCTGGGCGCAAAAAAAAACAACAAAGGAGAGGGAGGGGACCCGTAATCTACTGAAAGGGAAAAACTTCATGGGGCACTCAAGTAAGACCATTGGTACAAAGAAGGAAGTAACCCGAGAACCGCTCTTTGAAAAAAACCTTACAATAAAGAGATAAATCACAGCCAAAAAAAGGAAACCAAGGTCCGCAAGAAAGACAAGAAGAGACAACCAACCGGGGGGAGGGGAACTAAATACGGACGGACGTGGACATGCAAAGAAGGGATGGGAGGAACTTCAGACGGACAAACGGGTGAATAAAAACGGACGGGGTAGGGGACCAAAGCTTTGAAAAAAGGTTGCGTTGGGGAAGAGAAACAATTTGGACCGAGACTCCTGGCAACCGAGTGACCGGTGCAATTCTGGGACGGGACGGTTGTGGTTGAAAAAAGGAAACGGGGGGGGCTGGGTAGGCAGCCGCGGAAAAGAAAATAAAGGCCTTCAACACCAAATGGCAGTGGGGAGGTGGTTAAAAGGACCGGTGGCTGTTCTGCACCAGGGGTACTGTGAAAACCGTCGCCGCTGTGTCACGCTTAAAACGATCCAGGCAAAAGAATCGACAGGGGCAATTGGGGCTGCGGAGAAAAGAAGGCAGACAAGGGGATCACAATAACTGTAGAGGGGGCTAGTTCGCGAAAGGCGGGGTCAAGGGCAATTGAATAAACATAGGGGAGGGAAACCAATGGGGTAGGGGGACGAGAGTCCCGGAAGAAAGACAGAAAAAAAAAAAAAAAGTGAAACGTCACCTCTCGCCCAGTCCCCGCTGTGACTGTGGGGAGGGGAAACATGGCTGGGTTCATCATGGGGGGTGAACGTGGTTTAAAAAAAGGCAGAGTTTGGGGGGGGGAAACAACACAATAAAAATCAGGGGGGGGGGGGACACCTTAGAAAAGGGCTTCCACCGGAAGGTGGACTAAAGACTCCAAAAGGGAGGAAAAAGGTGAAGAGACTGGCTGTCGCAAAGGGGCACATAGGCTCAAAAACTGGGAGGAGGGGGGAATCGGACGACATTGGGACAAAAACAAGAAAGCCTAGGGGGAAAAAAAAAAGAAATGTATGACTGATGACAGCCTGCACTGCATCTTGGGGGCAGTGCACTTTCCATCAAAGGAGCCTGCGTGGGAAAAAAGCAAGGAACTTTGAATCGTTGGGAACGGGAGGAAGATGCGGGGGGGTAGAGCCAGGGAGGGAAAAAAAGTTAATGACATTCAAAAGATTACGAGACAAAGCCTTTTGAGCGGCTTTACAACGTGGGGGAACAAACAAAAAAATCTAAAGGGGGGAGGACGGAGGGAGCCGGAGGGTTGAAGGGGGGATGAGGGGAAAGTTGCGGAGGGCCCAGCCTTCTTGGAAGACGCGTTAAATAACGAAGGTGTTTTTTGCCACGACGAACAGAAAAAAAATTCGAGGCCAGGGGGGGGAATCCGCCCACCCATGGAAAGGGAGGAAAGGCCAGAAGGCAGCTGCAAATTGACGAAGAAGTTAAAGTGTTAGAACTGAGGGGGGGTGATCAGACGAACCCAGCGAAGACATGAACGATGTAACGGGGGGACGGTTTAGAGCTGGAACCAGTAAGGCCCCGTGCCCGTTCTCCAAGAACGAAGACCGGGCAGGAAAGGGTTTGTTACAGCGTGCCAAGTTCGGGGGGGGTGCAAATGAAAGGTAAATGAGGAAAAAGACCCGACGGAACGCCTGAAGCCGGGGCATGAAAGAAACCACCAAAGACTCCCATGACTTTGGGAACACGCCGAATCCTGAAAAAAGAGAAAGTAAAAAAAGAAGCCATAAGAAAAAAGGGGGAGGAAAAGGTTTTATCGAGGAGTTGCGGGGGTAACCTTAAAATTCATAACGGGAAAAAAGAATTCTTGTTCCCGGGGGGTTTGATGGCAAATTGACTTGGGGGGGATTTCACCAGGAATAGCTTTCGCCGCAAAACAAGACGGTGGGTTCTGCAACCGCGGATTGGCGGGTGGGGAAGAGAGGGCCAGTGAAAACCGCGGAAAAAAAGGGGGCAAGGGAAGGAAGGGAAAAAGGGGGGGGCAAAGTGTTTGGTAAGTCACCCCTTTTCAAGTAAGGACAGACAAATTCAAAAAAGTTAGGGGACCATCACACCAAGTAGAGGAAATAAAGGGAATGTCATGATCACAGATTTTATCCACAGGCTGTGGGGGGGAGGGGCAGGAAACCTAAAAAAATGCTAACAGGGCGTTAAAATGGGAACGGGAAGGAGGAGAAAAACAATGAAAAGGACATCCGCGGACTTCTTTGAGAGACAAACCCAGACCCGATGACCATGGAAGACACCAGCAAGGGCCTGTCTGGGGGGAAACCCGAAAAGACAAAGAAAATGATGTCATCGGGGAAAACATACAGGAGCAGGGAATGGTGCGCACATAGGAAACCTGGAAGGGGCCGAGTGGGGTCCGAAAAGTGAAAAAGGGGTGGGACAAGCAAATGTCCGATGTGAAAAACGAAGGACAAAGAAGAACGGGTCGGCCCAGGAAGGACAAAAATAATCACAAAGTAGAAGACAACAACCGAATGGATAATGGAAAAATGGAGCGTACGCTCAAAAAGGAAACGAGACGGACGCGACAAGCAACGTGTCTGGTGGCAGACAGGGCAGGAATGAGGGGGCCGGACGAATGGGCGCAAAAAAAAAAAACCCAGAAAAAAGACCTTGGGGGAGAGTAACCATCGTGGATTCACTCTCACTCCGGCAAACACCCGGGTCCTTCGGATAAAGAAAGCACCACAGGTGCCGGGGGACATGCAACGCTTAATCCCGACCGAAATACACGGGAGGGAGGGAATCGACTGGAAAAAAAAAGGGGGTGATGCAAGAACTGAAAAGAAAAGGAGGAACCAAAGAGTACCGGAGCCTGAGTCAAAAAAAAACTGAAATCAAGAGAACGACAAAAAAAGGCCAAGTCGGCGGGTGGGTTTTCGAAGCGCGAAATTCAGGCTGAAGAAAAA
>Ga0179593_1289324_pt1 | contig 27469 bp, 35 predicted proteins | sample CZODoug2_1_08_16_FD_185931 | JGI IMG/M metagenome (GOLD analysis project Ga0179593, IMG submission 185931) | Vadose zone soil fungal communities from Angelo Coast Range Reserve, California, USA - CZODoug2_1_08_16fungal (PacBio error correction) | ecosystem: Environmental > Terrestrial > Soil >...
AGAAAGTGTGGCGGAAAGCAAATTCAGTAATATCTCAGGATTGGGAGATTCTAGGGTAGTGGGGGGGGGGAGGAGAAAAACCCCTATTGGAAAAGCCTCCAGCGCACACTTGGGGGGTCTTCTACCGAAAGAAGCCAAGGGGAAGGGAGAGGATTAAAAAGAATTATGATTAGATACTAAAAGAAAAAAAGCGAAGTGGGGGAAAGACTCAAAAAAAAAGAGACGCAAGTGAATTTTTGTAGAGGGGTCTTATAGGGGCAGGGAGGGGGGAGGAGAGGAGGGGGGGGAGGAATTTAGACAAGAAAATACACCGAACATCCGGGGATTGGGGAAAACACGATGAGGATAAGGATCTTGCGTCTTCTTATTGGTGTACTTCTCCCTTTCTCAACGTTTATCGGTCCGGGGAGGGAAGAGGGCGGAGGGTGTAAAGCCAAAATTAAATTATTGGTGGGGGCAAAACCAGCTCTCGTTGAATGGGGGGGAGAAGGAGTTGTACAAAAACCCGCTCCTTTCCTGTACTCGCCGACTCTAAAAGGTATGTCCACGGTCCGGTTTGGGGACAAAACAAAAAAAAGTAACCCCAACCACCCCTCGATTCTGTTGACGGGCAAAAAAGGGGGAAGGGAGGAAGGGAGAAAGGGAAAACCACAAAATGGAGGGCAGCAGCGGATGTTGCTCGGATGGGGGAAAAAGGAAAGCAACGTTCCCGGAGGAGGTAAGCGTCCTGAGGGTTCTTTGGTCTCATAGAGGACTAATTGAAACACTAAAGAGAAAAGAGGGAGCAAAAACCAGAAAGGAAGAAAAGGGGAAATAGTTTCGTATTAAAAAACGGCAAAAAACACTGACAGGATGCGTGAATCCGGTCCAAAAGCTCAAAAAAAGAAGACGGCCTTAAGGGTTTACGTGCGGCTGGAAAAACCGGGAACAATACCAAAGAAAGAAGTGGGGGAAGATAACCAAGGATCAATGTGGAGTTTGGGGTAAAACCGGGTCGCGGAAAAGAAAAACCAACGAGAGAGAGAGAAGGGTCCAGGATCTCTAAATTGGACCCTCCAGCAGACAAATTCATCGCTGACCAACAACTCCAATAATCAGGGGGGGGGGAAAGTCAAAAGGGCGAAGAAAGGGGGAGGGGGGCATACAAGTGACTGCTTCGAATACAGACCTGCTTGGAGAAAACGGTTTGGTCGAACGAGGACGACCTCCTGCAAACATTTTTGGAGAATCAACTAACGCGAAAACGCCGAAGAGAAAGCGTTTTTGGGGGCACAAGTCTCCGACCCTCGGTCCGTTGTAAGACTGTTCATCACACCAGGAAGGAACAGGACTAAGGAAAAGAGGGGGGGGGAGGCCGGGACAACTGGCCGATCAATGGGTAAAAGGGTTGTGGCAAGAAGAAAGTAGGAAAAAAAAAACTAGGAGAAGGCCCGTTTTCTCCGGGCCGGTACCGGCCTGAAAAAGCAAAGGGGGGCAAAGGCAAAAAGGAGAAAAGGTCCTCCAAACGGTTCGTACCACTCGAAATGAAAGAAAGAAAACCAGAAAGGGAAAGTCCGAAGGACAGCCTCCTTAGCACTTCTGACCGGGGGGGGGGTTTGCCGGAACAAAAGGATGTAGGGGAAAAAAAAAGGGAGGAGGGAGTGATCCTAACAACAACCGCGCCAGCTGGCATAGAGTGCAAAAGACGAAGACGAATCCGCATGGAGGAAATGGTTTTGGTTCGCGCAGGACTCGATCTTCTACTAGGTAAAAATTGGCGTCATAGAAAGAAATAGCGAAAGGGAAAAAAAAAAAGGCGGGTAAAAATCCGGCTGATTTCTTAACCTCGAAAAGTGAGAAATAACTCAAGTGGGGTACGGGAAGGGTGTTTAAGGAGGCCAAGACAAAAAGGGGGCGATAAACGTAATACACCTCGTTTGTTCAGCCAGGGTTGCCGGGGCTGTGCACCTTCGAGGGAAAGAAAGGGGAACGGGAGGGAACGGCTGGATAAAAAGCGTTCGTTCCAATTCTAAAAAAAAGGGTTATTGGAGATTACCGAATGATCCCTATGAAAGAAAGGGACTCTGGATTTACGACAATCTATAGAGGTCAACAAGGATGGTTTCATGCGAGAGGAAAAGGGGCAAGTTGGTTACCTTTTTGTGGGGGCAAAAAGACGCGCGAGGGAGGGTTGGCTCAGTAGAGATCCATTCAAAATCATCACCGGGAGGGGGGGATGACGCCAGACACCACGGAGGGATAAGGGGGGAACGAAGGGGCTCGAAGTTTGGAAGGTTAACGTGGCTCAATGGTTCAAAACTTCGAAGAAGACGAAGAAGGGGGGGGTCAGAGTGGGCTGCGCAAGAGGTCATTAGCAGAAAAATCCCCGGCAGGCCAATGAAGGGGCGCATGCTATTTGGGCCGATTCAATATCAACCGAGGGTGTCGACCATGAAAATCCCCGACACCAGGGGGTGGTGGTAGAGGGGGGGGGTGGAATCGGGGGGGAACCTTAGCTAAAAAGTTTTTCCTGTGAAAGAAAAAGGGCGGAGGGGATGGGGTTGTCGGAAACAAAAGAAGCGAGTAGGGTTAAAAGGGACACAGCAAACAGAAAAAGAGGGTAACTCACAGCGACTCCGCGTTGTGAAAAGAGGAGAATAATAAGTCACCCAGGAACCCATGTTCTCTCGGCGGGGCAGTTGCACCTACCCAAGGGGACTGAAACAATCGAAACTAAAAAAATGTGCGACAAGGCCAACCGCATCAAACTGGTTTGCGAGACCTGATCGGCGGTCTTAAAACCGTCCTCTCTTCGTACAGTCAAGGAAGGGAAAAAGGAAGGGGGGGGAGGGGGAATCGGACGGCAAGCCGGGATTTCAAAGGGAAAGGTGGGGCAGGGGGGTGGGGGGGAGCACGCAAAGAGAGGGTTTCTCAGAAGGTCAAATTGGAGAGGCATGGGAGGGGGACGAAAGGTGGTGAGTGAGCTGGAAAAAAGCAGCATGTCAGAAGGGGGTTCGGTGCCTTTGTGCCCACACTTGACCCCCATTCCTTGAGGGAAGACGGAGGAAAAACCGGTAAACTAAGAGACAAAACCACAAGGGGGAGAAGATCTAGGAAGGCCTGCGTCAATCCTTCCTGAAATAAAGTGAATTTTGAGTCACGTTTGGCAAGGAAAGGGAAAAGGAAGACGGGGAAAAGAATGTAAAAAAGGAGCACCAACAAAACTGCAGACATGAAAAAAAGGAAGCAAAAGGCAAGTTTTTCCGCGATGGTGATGCGGGAAAAGAAGAAGTGAAGATGAGACAGACAAAGGAGAGAATTGGCACCCAGTAGGGCAAAACGGTATAAAAAATCCTTCTTGTTCGGATGACACCGAACCGTCGACCGCGTCTCGTACCGGATTCGTAAGAGGAAAAGTGTAGGGGGCACTCCTCTGCATTGATGAGGCTGAAAGACTGCCGTCGAAGAAGAAAAAAAAGGGTGGAGGAGCAACGTTCCCCAATAGGCCGGAGGTAGGGGTACCAAGGGGAGGCCAGCCCTACGTCCTATAGCACCTGGTCAGCAGGGGAGGAGGAGGAGGAGATCTAAATCTAACCAGATATAGGAGGGAACTAAAAAAATAGGGATTGGTGTAGTAGTTTCTGGTCTCCATGTTCTCACCCAGCGGTAGTGAATGGTGTTCCACCTCGGAATTGAAAAATTTGTCTCCTGGAAAGGGGGGGGAGAAGGGGCAGGGGGGTTCTAGAACAACAAAGCTAAGAACAACTTGTGGGGTCTGTGGGGAGTACTGATCACCGCATAGGAGTCGATAGGTCAATGAGCACAAGCTCCGGGAAGGAATGGGGATGGAAAGAAAAGTCGGGGGGGAAAGCTCTGAGCCAGGGGCTCGAAAATCGGATCAGAAAGTAGCCCATTCCTGCCGGCGGCAATTTTTTCAACAGCGGGAGGCCAGTAACAAGAGAAACCCGGGATCAGTCGCTGAACAAACGGATCAAGCAATCATTGTGTGTTGCTCTTCAACCGGGGGAAAAAGGGGGAAAAAAAATTGGGGAAGGTCTATCATTCCGACCAAAATAAAATCCGTAGGAGGGGGGTCGCCCCACCCCTCCTTTTGTCAAAAACAGCAGAAGAAGGAAACAAAAAAGTTAGAAAAAAAGGTGGAAAATTATATTAAGGCTGAGGGGGCAAGACACCTCAGGACCAGCTGCCTTCCTGGGAAGGCGGGAAGGGCAGGACCGGGGTGCGAAATGGGGGATAAGGAAAAAAATTATCAGGAAGGAAGGTAGTCAGGGGGGAAGCCATAGAAAAAACTACCTTCTTCTTTTACCCACTCCTCCTGCAGGAAGAAACGAAAAAGGGGCACACGATTGTAATTGACAAGGTTAGCAAGGGGACTTTCATATTGGGGGAAAAAAAAGTTAAACCTCGCTTGTAAACAACCACTTTTCGTAAGCGCAAGGGTTGAGAGTCCGAGAGGGGAAAAGAAGGGGCAGTCCTTATAGGAGAAAATGGTCGAGAGGGGGAGGGAGACGACAAATTCGGGAAAAATATGTAGAGAGCTCTTGTAATCTTGACGCCAAACCTGAAAAAAAGACGGGATGATGTGAGATTGCTGGGGAGAAAGAAAGAGATGGGGGGTGCGTTGGGGGATCATGGAACAACCTCATTCCGAATTTCCCCTCATGTCTTTTTCTCGGAAAAGGCGAAAGGGGGGGGAGAAAGGCGGGAAAGTAGAGAAAGGGGTAGGGGGGATTCGGAGTAATGTCGAGTGTTTAAAAGGGGGGGGAACGGCCCGGCGCACAAGGGAAAGGGGGGAAGCTTGAGGGGGGCGGGAATAGAAGAAGGGACAAGTTCCTTATCAAAAGGTCACTTTATCCGTTCTGCGTGGGGGGTTTAAATCGTACGGAAAGGGCAAAAAAGGGAAACTGAGATAACAAAATTGGCAACTACGACATTGGCCGTCGTACAATATCCTGGGTGAAAGGGGCTGGAACAAAAAAGGGGAGGAGAAGGGACCCAACTTAAGGGGCTATGCTTCTGCTGAGTGAAATAGAAAAAGGAAAAGTCCGGGACCTGCATTTACGATAGGGAAAGAAAAAGGCAGGGGTAAAAAGAAAAAGGAGGGAAAGAAAAGGGGAACAAACTTACACTACTATTTCTCGATGGACAAAATACCCAAAAGTATTGGGGGGAAAAAAAAGCAGAGGGGGAGAAAGATGTCAAACGAAAGAGCAGGGGGGGGAAGGGACCTCGCTATAGGAGAGTTTTTGGCTTTCGAAACCGGAAAGAAAAGTAATAAGGGAGGTAGGGAAAAGAAAAAGAAAGTGAATTGTTGCTTCCAATGGTGAAAAACAAGAAGGGGAAAAACTTTCCGAAGGGAATTTGTTCTCTTTCAGCACCGGTCCCGGAGGAAATCCTCTGGTCAGTACTATGAGAACAAAGAAATGGAAGTACAGGATGAACAAGGTGGTCGCGGATAAGGACGGGAGGGACTCCGGGGGGTGCAAGTAGACGCAATATGGAAACAGACCTCCTACGCTTTCCCTCCTAAACGTTAACGCTACTGGGAGGGACCATAGAATCAAAAAGGAAGCTGCATCAGGTGGTGGGAAAGGGGGAAAGGAGGAATAGAAGAAAGGGGGGCTGGTGGTTTGCAAGGGAAAAGCACCCTAATCTATTACCTTTCGAAATCCCAAACCTGAAAAATAATCATTTAAAAAAAAAAGTAAAGGGGAGGGGAGTAACGGATGAGAAGGAAGGAGGACTATTTTAATATCGTTCCCTCAAAAACGGATGAAGGGGTGACCAAATCAAAGAGGGGGGCGGTTATCCAAAGCAGCCGCTTCAAAAACTAAAAAAAAAAAATCCCTTTGGGGCTAAATTCAGCCTTCAAAAAAGAACTTTATAACGCTTGTCCGAAGCAAGGGGGGGGGGCCGGGGGGAGTTTAGGGATGCAACAAACAAACTCAATAATAAATCGGGGCCGATTATCCAAAAGAAACGGGGGACAAAGGGGGGGAGGAGAGACGGGCAGGAGGAGGGAAGAAGGACCTAGGAATCTCTGTCCATTCCGTCAGGGGTTTGCTTTATATCATCAAATAACAAGTGAGGGGGGGGGAAAGCGGGGGCGAGATGATAAAAAAACGTTTAGAGGCTATCTTTGGATATCAAAGAAGCTGTGAATGGAGGACCGAAATAAGAGGTCGTGTAGATTAGATAAAAAATTAACCAGAGACTCTAAGCGGCTCTCCTTAATTTGAAACTCATTGGACAAGGCGAGGCAGAGGGAAAAAAAATGGGAAAAAAAAGGGGAAAGGAAAACGCAAGAGGACGTATCAACTCCAGAAGCGTTACGGCTATTTTTTTCTCAAGTCGCCGAGAAAAATCCAGAGAGAGAAACAACAACAACGTGGGAGATGAAAAGGGGGAAAGGGAAAAAAAGAAGGGAATTTCGTTCTCGGCATAAGGGTTATAACCACAAAAAAAGCCGGAAGAGCAGGCGCTGAGGAGAAAAAAAGGGGGGATCACAAGGGAAAAATTCAGGATTTAAGTCAACAGACTGTGGAACTAATGGAAGAGAGAGGGAAGGGACAAAGGGGTGAGTTTTTGGAAGAGGATCTACACTACGATGGGATCAAGGTACTCACCACTAACCTCTGAGATTCCTACAACGAGAGCGCCATAAAAAAAGGGGGGAGAGAAAGAGGAAAAGAAAAAAATTCTGTGGAAAATGACAACGTCCCAAAAAGACGGCCTAAAAAGAATAGGGGGGGGAATTGGGGAAAAAAGAAGAAGGAGCCCAGAGTAGCGCAAAGGGGAGGGGTTTTTTCTCTTGGATAATCGGACAGGAGGTAGTCTATCGTTTTTTTTGAAACGCAGAGGGGAAGGGAAAAAATAAAAAAAGGGAAAAGAGTAAAGGAGCTTTGTGAAAAAAGTGCGTCGGTCATGGGGGGTTAAGGATCCTGGAGCAAAAGGGGAAGAGGTCTCGGTTTCGTTGAAGGGATTCGTCGTTGGAGGAAGCCAAAAGGAAGAAGGGGTGAAACACAGGAGAAGAGGGGAAAGGGGGTGGAAAGGAAGAGAACGGAAAGTCACGCTCACTGGATTCGAGACGAATCGGAAGCAGGTCCACGGTCAAGGGTGTGGGGGGAAGAAACTCCTCTATTCTGTGATTCACAACCCAGACTTATCTATGAAGGACGTGAGCACGTTAAAAAAAAAAGGGATGGGGAAAAGAGGAAGGGATATAGGGGACACGCGTGAAAGTCGAAAAAAAGGGGCGGGGACGGAGGCAAGGGGGAGGGGTGTGTCTCAATAGCGCGACGTAACACATTAATTAAATAAGTATTTCGCGAAACAACAAAGGAAAAAAGAAAAAAGGGGGAAGGGAAAAGGGGGGGACGAAAGGGAATCAAGTCAAAGAAGATTCGTGACACTGACGGGACCGGTGCGAGAGGCAAAATCAAATAAGGGACGTAAAAAAGGGTTTCCTTAGGACTTTAAAAAACTTTAAGAAGAAATGAGGGGGGAAAGGGGGTGTAATGGAATAAGACAGCCTAAAGTACACGGGGGGATTAAAGGAAAAGGACACAAAAGAGGGAGCGGATCTTTAGTTCCCTGATCAATAAAAGGTCCTCAAAAGGGGACCAAAAGAAGGGAAGAAAAGAAGTGGAAAAACAAGAAACTATAGCTGGTTGCTGAAATAGATCTAATAGAGTAAGGGTTGTGGAAGAGACCGGGTGGGGGGGGCTACTTAGGAAGGGAGGGGAAGTTAGGTGCTTCGGGAAGTTGGAGAAAGAGCCGAAAAACCTGAAAGTACCATGGGTAGAAATACGGAAGGAAGAAAGATAGAAAGAATTGGGGGGGGAACTTCACTACCTAAAAAGGTCTTTTTAGAACCAGGTATGCAAAAACTACGACGGAAAGAAGGGGAGGGAGGGTCCTCCGGTTAAGAGGGGGCAGGGGTCCTCCCGTTTTTGGGGCAATGATCCTTACGATCAAAACCACACCTCTAAAGGATCAAGAAAAGGTGAGAAGGGATGCCACTTAAGAAAAAACGAAAGTCAGGGGGGGGGCCATAAAAAAAAACGGAGACCAAATGCAGCAAGGGCAAGACCTTCTGACCACGACGACCGGACTCGATCCCTCCTAAAGAAACCTACCAGGAAGGGGCGGCGGGAAAGGGGGGGGGGTCCGAATCACAAAATTAGGGGAAAGTTCGTGGCGGGCGGAAAGAAAGAAAAGAAAAAACCAAGATCAGGGGAGGGGGGCTTGATCAGTAAGAAAGAACATAAGGAAAAAGTAAGGATTGATGCTATTGTGTTGCCGAGCATATAAGCTCAGATTCACTAGTCAGAATGTCCGGAATAAAAAAAGAAGAAGGCGAACACTAAGAAGGAAAGACCAATGGGCGAGAAATCTCCTTGAACTGGAGGGAGACAAAGAAAAAAAAAGGGAGGAGACGAACTTGGGGGAAGCCAGATGTTAAATCTAAAAAAGCTTAAAGCAAAAGGGGGGGGGAGATAACTAAGAAACCCTAGGGTGGGGAAAAAAGGGGGGAGGGGGGTAAGAGGGATGGTGGTAAAAGCACTGAGGTGCCTAAAGGACCGAATGCTTGAAAGACGTGGGAGGGGGAAAGGGGAGAAATGAAGAAACTGTGAGTGCGGAAACTACTCTCCAAGAGGACTTCAGGTGGAACAGGGAGGGAAGTGAAGGGGAAAAGTATAAGGGGAAAGTCTTGGGGGGTTAAAGCGCTGCGCTGGGGAAGGGGGGGATGGAAGAGAGGTTGGGCCAAAAAAGGGTTGGTTTTTGGTTTGAGAACTCAGGGCTAAGAGACGGAAGGGGGGGAAGGAAAATAGAAAAAAGACATAAAAGTACGGGGTCAGCGCAGAGAAGAAAAAGAACGGGAGTGCTCCGTGGTTCGCTCGCATCAAGTTTTGAGAAGGGGTACATTGCTCCGGCTGGTGGTGAGGCAGAAGTGAAAGGAAAATTGAAGAGGATGAGCAGTGTGTGAAGAAGGTCAGGAAGAAAGGGGACACCACTACCGGGAAGGAAAAAATGCACATCGCAGCATCGGGGGACTCTGCAGATCAGTCCAGGTAAGTGAAAAGGGGATGAAGTAGAAAACAAACACCAAGTGTTGGAGCGGTTGCAGGAAAACGAAAAGAAAACACAGTTTTGCAGACGTCTTGAACCCCTTTGCGGCGAGGTTTGCAGGCCCACCGAAATAGAAGTTAGAGGGGGAGGAAGGAAGACGGAAAAAAAAAGAAAGAGGAAAAAAGATCTGAGAAGCAGGGGGGAAGATTGCTCTCAGAATTCAAGAAATATTCGTCCCCTGTGGAGAGAGGAGGGTGACTTCCACACAGGTTAAGAGAAACTTCAATTGTCATTAAAGGCAATACAGAAGAAACCTTTTTTTACGGGGTAGTTCTCTTCTTCATTGGGTAAGAAAAAAAAAGAGAGAGACAAGGAAGAAGGGGTATGAGAGTCAAGAATGTTTTTTTGCTAAAAAAGGGGAAAAAAAAAATCCGGAGGGAAGAAAGGGTTCAAGTGGTTTTAAGTGGGGTTGCTCAGTCCCGTCTCGTTTGGCTCTTCGGTCGGAACAGGGCCTTATCAAGGGGGGAGGGAAGGAGGGGGGGGTGGAAACTCGGAAGTGTAAGAAAGAAGGGGTAATTGGGTGGGAGGGGAAGGGGGTCCAAAAATGACAACATTACCTTTGGACTGACTTAGGTACACGCTCCTGAGATCGAAGGAAAAAAAAAAAAAGGAGAGGAAAAGAACAAAAGAAATGCAGGCCTGAGGGAAAAAATCCCGGACGGGAACAGGGGAGGAAGTTGGTGGCACAAGCAAGACAACATGAAAAAAAAGGCATGTATGCCGTACCAGGAGGAGACCCACAAAAACAAGGGAAGAAACCAAGGAATCCTTAAAGTGGGGGCAAGATCGTCAGGCGAAACGAAGAAGGAAAGGTACAACGTGGCACAAAGTTTCCCACCTGTCTTAAATCGGAGGGACTAGGAGAAAAAATACCAAGGCACGAGACAGCAAAGGAGGCGGTAAGGAAGAAGATATGCGGTTTCAGTTCAAGAAGAAAAGGGGAAAGGAAAACAGGGGAGGAGGGAAACATATTTCAACGAAATCGCAAAGGAGGTTGATGGGAAAAAGTTATTTGAAAAAAGACGGGGGGATAAAACATGGGTCAATAGGAAAGGGGGGGGAAAAGAAGAGAAGAAAAATGCGGGAGGCGGAGGAAACGTGGTTGGGGGGGGGTTGGTAGTTCTCCATTTGCATCACACTAAAAATTTCTCTGGAGGGGGGGAACCGAACAAAATTGTCGCGGACGGAAAACCTTTTTGGGAGATGAAGGGTTCTAGAAACCAACCTAGCAAAAAAACTTGGGTCAGGTTGGGGAATGGGAAGAAAGAAGAGGAGGTAAGGAAAGCAAAAGTCAAAGTGGAGACGGTGATTCGGGTACTGAACGTGAGGGGACCAGGAGAAATGATAAGATTGCGCGCACGATGAATCATCAAAGGTCCAGTCTGCAAGCGTCCAGTGTTTAAAAAGGAGGGGAGAAAAGTGGAAAAAAAAGGATACTGATCGGCGAACGAGACTACCTTCCGGTGTTCGTTGAGATGTCAACCAGTAAATGTTGGAGTTTGGAATGGATATAAAAGGGAGAAAAATGGAGATAGTGAATGTTCAAAACAAATCCAGGTGCACCCAAAAGAGGACTACATCCCTGAACCTCGAAGAGGGTATAAAGAAGGGGGAAAGGAGATGAGCTTGCGGGTGACTCAAAAGAAAGTACCATATGGGAAATAGATGGATAGCGTGAAATGACCGAATACCATTTTACAAATATAATTGATAAGGGGGAAAAAAAAAGAGAACGCAGTCTTAGAGCGAAAGCCGAGAAGAAAGTTAGGGGAGGGGAAACCAGCCGTACTTTCACAGAAACCCGCCACAAAGTTGGGAAAAAAAGGGGGGGTAGGAAAAAACCGGATCGCAAAAGGATTGCAAGGGGGGAGAGGAAGTGAAACCTCGGCGTGGGAAAAAAAAGGCGGGACGCCAGTTTTTACAAGGGCCGACTGCCGAAAGGGGGGAACCGAAGGAAAGGGAAATGAGAGAGCTGAAGTAGCTGGTATGCTGAAAGCAGAGGGGAACTAGGGTAAAGAAAAGGGCTCTGGTAAAAAGAGTCATCAAAACCAGAGGAAAGAAAAAGGAGGGTACTTCTATGAGGATTTCGGAATGATCCCGCTAAGGATATGGGTTGAGAGGATAAACAACAGAAAAACATGGGAAGTCAATGGAACAACAGAAGATTAGTTGATAAAAAAGGTCGAAGTGGGATCCAGGGACGGTAAGTGGAACGTTTGGAGGGGAAGAGAAAGGTCTTTCGAGTTTTCAATAAGTACTTCCATCGCAAAAAGTGGGGGGAGAAGTGTGTTGAAGAGGGTAGTGATCAAATTTGGCACTGGAACTTAGAAAGGGGGACGTTATAAGAGAAGTGGGGGGTGTGTGAAAGAGTAGTATAGAAAAAAAAGGGATACCCTAACATCTTCCACAAGGAGGAAAAATTTATAATGCCTTATTATCACTTTTAAAAACGGGGGAGTGAAAGGATGGAAAAAAAGGAGAGGGAAGGAAAGAGAAAAAACACAAAGTGAGGAGGATCTGAGAGTGATTAGAAAAGGGCCAAATGAAGGACAGTTCAATTGGAAGGAATCATTTAGAAAAGTAGTAAACACTTAACATTTCGTCGAAAGAAAAACCGTGATAAAACAAAAAAAAAGGAAAGAGAATAGAAAAGGAAAAGAAAAACGAGAAGGGGTGTTTGGTAAAGAGGGAAGGAGAAGGGTGGCAACAGATGAGAAAGAAGAGTTCAATACCTCTAAAGAGATAGATCTGGTTGGGCGTGTGTAAAAAGGACAAAACTAAAAACAAGAAAGTCTGTCGGACGAGAAAACGTCGGGAAGGTGTAGGAAGTACAGGGGTTACCAAGGGACGGAAAACCTTTCATTACGGCTATGTTGTGAGAGGGTTAAAGCAAAGACGTAGGGAAAAAAAGAAGGTCAAAAAAGGAAGAAAAACAGAAAAGGACGAAACGAAGGGGTCAAAGGACATTCGTTCGCTTTTTCTTTGCCGACATACGGGGAACTTGGAAGTAAAGGTTGGGGGGGCAAAGGAAGCGCAGTGAGAAACAGAAAAATCCTCACGGGAAAAGAAGGGGACGCGCGGAGAAGTGAAAAGAGAAACAGGAGTAACCTGAGGAGGTCCAATGTTTTGGGAAAACGGTCTGCAATTCCTTCCTCTAGAAAGGGGCTTTGGTGGTCAAGGGAAGAAAAACCTAGCGGGGGGGAGGCAGGTATCAAAGAAAAAAAAAGGAAAAGTGAAGAAAGGGAGAGAGGAGAGGACCTGCAATTAAAGCTGTTGGGGATTGCAAATTAGGAACTTTTAAGACTAGTTCAATAAAATTCACCGGATTATTACCGGTGGTGCCCCCCCCCATCATTTAACTTTTCTGTATCCAAAAGAAAGAATGGGAAAAAGGGAACAGGAAAGATCACCGGGAAAAAAATGAAACCAGGAAAAAACGAGTTATAAGAGGGGGTGTTTGACAAGACTGAAGGGGGGTGGAGTTGGGGTCCGGTTTTCGTTTGAGGGTTAGGACGAAAAAAAGCACAGGCGAAGAATACCTCACTGGAAAACGATGATCCACTCCAACCTGTAAAAGAAAGCGCGATACCGGCAGGAGGGCTTCCTTGCCGTCCTCCTAGAGAGAGGGCCAGGTACTTAAAAATTTGGGTTCTTTGATAATAGCAGGTCTGGTGAGGTAGAGCGAAACCTGGACAGAAAAAGTGGAAGGATCTCTAATTTGGGAGAATAATCGGGAGAGGGGAGAAGGAGCAGGAGAGGGTGAGATTATAGCAACAACACTTACCGAGAAATAACTAAATCTATGCTCTTAAGGTATGGGAGACACAAGGAAGGTCGGGAAGAAGAGGAGGAAGATTAAGAACCTGGCAACAAAGAAGATAATAGTCGGGGACTGGAAAAAGCAGGAACTAGAAAGGTCGGAGAGGGGGGGGTGAGAAACATGCGGCAGAAAACTAAGCCGCATCTAGAGAAACAAAAATATGTATGAAAAGGAAAAGATAGAGCGGGTTCCCATCTCAGTAAAGGTTGAAACAAAATTAGGCAGAAAGGCAGTCGTAGAAGGGAAGGAGAGCGGGGTACATCAAAGGGCCCATTCGTATTTCAGTCCCTATCTTATCTAAGTTGTCAGGATTCCCAGTAAGAATAGAGAGGGATGGAGAGAGCTTGTAAGGGGGTGTTGGCTAGAGAGATAAAAGAGATTTATCCTGTGAAGCAAGAGGACAGTTAGGAGAGAGAAAACAACTAACCAAGTGGATCCTTCGCGATTACCATCACCATCCTTCTTCGGATTCTCCAAGAAATATTGAAGGAAAGGGGAAAGACATAGGGAGGGAGGAAATCACCTGATCAAGAGGAGAGACAAGTGGCGTGGTGCATGGACAAAAACAGGGTATGCTCTGAGATGGTGGGTAGCTCGATTGAAGGAAAAACTCACCACACTCCACCGGAAAGGAAAAGAAAAAAAAGAAAGCGGAAAAGGAGGTTAGAAGATAGAAACTGGGAAAGTTTTTGCAGCGCACATTTAGAAAAGTGAGCTGTCCGTGTTCGTTGGCAGGAAATTCCAAGGAAAAGGGGGATAACCAATGAAGGGGGGGGAACAGGAGACGCGGTGGAAGGGAAAGGGTAAAGAAAGCGTTGAAAGAGAACGATCCAAGAGTCCTTACAGGTAACTCTCCTAATCGATTCGGTAAAGTAAGGGGGGGGGGGAAAGACGAATCGATTATTTTGGGGCAAAAGAGTTTCTCTGAGACTTCGACCCCGTTTCACCACCAAAAAAGTTGAGGGGAAGAAAGAGGAAGAGGACAACTTGGATAGTGTCAAAAGTGAGAAAATAGGAAAGGGAGAAACTTAAAGAGGGAGGTTTTCTCATAGCGCGAATTGACAGCACAGTAGGAAAGAGGGAGTGCGAGAAAAGAAAAAAAACAAAAGATGGAAAGGGGACCAGGGAACGTAGGAATAAGGGTAAGACTGCCTTACGATTAGTTGACCTCCGGGAAAAGTTCTACGAAAAAAAAAAGAAAAGAAGGATTAAAGTTTTCCAGGATGGAAAGAAAACCGGGAAGAAATACAAAAGGGGAACGGTACGCTTTTTTACGCTGATACGACAAGCTAAATTAAAGGGGGGATTGGGAAAAAGGGGGGGAAAAAGAAAAAAAACGATGGATAAATTGAGAAAGGACTCGAGTTGAAGAAGTCGGGACGTAACTCCATGAATGCAATAGCGTGAAAAACAAAGAAAAGGGAGAGGGTCGGAAAATCGATCTAAAAAGGAGAGGGGGGAGGGGGTTGGACAGGGGGAAGGATGCAGGGCGCCAAGAAAGTTTTCTTGCTTTTCGACTTTTACAGAAACTGATCAAAGACCTACGGAAGGGGAAAGTGGGGGGGGAGAGGAAAGACAAACAGTATTAACCAGCTAACGTGTTGGGGTTTAAAAAAGGCGACGACAATCGTTCCTTGTTAATAAGTTACGAACCATTATACTGAAAAGGGATAACAAAACTGCGAAAAAAAGGAGGTCGGCAAGGGGTAAAAAACAGAGAGGAAAAGGGGCCGACAGTTGGGGTAAAAGGAAGAAGAATCACCCAACCGAGGAGAAGGGAAGGTGCTAACAGGACTGTACCTGGACAATTACGCCATTCGCCGAAAGAGGGGGGGGGACACAGTCAAACCAGGGGCGAAAAGGAGAAGGGAAAACAATTAGGAAAAAAAAAATATCAGACCTAGAGACAAAAAGAAAGGGAAGAAAAAAGACTCAGTAATCACGTCGACCTTTGGTTTCCCGCTCCACTAAGAGGGAGGTTAAAAATAGTACGGGAGGGAAGGGAGGGAGGTGAAAAAACAAAAACCAACAGAGGGGGGAGGATACATTATGAAATGCCACAATCAGACTGCCGCATTTCGTCTATGGTTTTTTCTCGCATAGAAGCGAGATCATAACGAAGGGGGAAGAATGGGCGTAAGGAGACCCAAGACTAAAAAAAAAAAAATATAAGCCCCGGACCATCGGAATCTAGCCTCGGAGTCGGACACTCAAAACTGTCGGAACGAACGTTGGGGTCAGGAAGGGAAAGGAACAAAGCGGCAAGCCGGGTCGAGGGAAGGAAAAAACAAGACGTGTGGGGAGAAATTTGGGAAAGGGGGGATGGGCAACTTCGGCTTTTTTAACCTAAGAAGGGAGGTTCTCAGTCTTCTACAGACCGTCGGAGGGAGAGGAGGGGGAGGGGAAAGGAGACAAGTAAAGGGATGAGGAAGGGAAACACGGGATCCACGAGCTTCCAGGGTTAAATGGGTGACCGACGCTAAATATATTGAACCCTTCTTGTTCATAACGAGGTCGTTTCTTTAGGGGAGGGTGGGGTGAAAATGAGGTGGGGTGGGAGACACAGTCGTAGCATTTGGAGAAGGAGGATATCCAGGCCAATTAATCCCATTTCTTTTGGAAATCAGGAAACAACCTGGAAAGGATGAGTCAAGTGGTGAAGAGAGCGAAAGGGTGGGTTAGCTTGGGGGGCTGGAAAAGAAGGGAAAAACTTCAGACTTCCAGAAGGGTTATACGTGTCGGAGCAAGCAAAAATGGGGAGGCGCATGAGGTCCTTGAAAGGGTAAAAAAGCCCGGCGTAAGGCAAAGGAGGAGGGGGGGACTCTTCAATATCGACCTCCTATTAAGTGCTCCAGTATCCGAACAGAAAAAACTGGGGGTGGGGTTATCGTGGGGGGGGTGGAAAAAGAAACCAAGAGAAAAAAAAAGTGGGGGCCGAGGAGGAAAAAAAAAAGGGGAGGGTGCGAGGTTTTTTCCTGAACACACTCCAGCGACATGAGAGTGCTCAACTAGAAAAGACCCAGAACAAAGAAAAGAAGGGCTCATCGCAACTTCAAATTGGAAGAAAGGGCGAACCTCGTCAGCGACCTATTAGACCCATGTGCGAGATTCTTTGCGGAAAATAAAGGGGTGGAACGACAAGCAAAGGCGATTGAGGGGACGGATAAACCCATCCCGTGTTTAACCCGTCTCTTGCTTCTGGGAACGCACCCGTAAGGAGGTCTGTCAGGCAAACGAGACGGTACAAGTGATAGGTAGGGGAGAGGCGCAAAACGTGTCTGTCATACCGGGGGTACGTTGTGGTCTCAAGGTGTTCTCAACTCCCTGATCGTTGAGATCGCTCGGAAAATTGCCGGAGAAGGGGGGTGTGGTGCAGAGGTGGGAACGGGATAACAGTGCATAATGGTTAATGGTTTCGTTAAAAGGGGGTCCAACAATGACTCAAAGTGAAATTGAGGGAAGGACGGACATGTCCCTCAGGCACTTCAGAGAGAGAAACAAAAAAGGGTAGGTGGGGAGGGAAAGAAAGGAAGGGGACGAAAAAAGTCCCGGCACGAAAGGGCATTGAGTCATTTTGCCAAGAAAACGCCGACAAAGGATAGAAGGAGTGAAAAGTACCAGCCGGGATCCCCAACCCCGCTTCGCAAATTAACCCGGATCATGAATTTGGTTCAGAGCTGGAAAGGGTCGTCACGAGACAGGATAAGACTGGGCTTGAAACAAAGGGACAAAGGGAAACCCGGAAGATAAGGATTGCAGTCTTAGGAGACATTCGCCCAAAGGTCTGGAAAAGAGAACGGTGGACCACGAAGCTATTCGGAGGTTTCTTCAAGAGCGCCTGAGAGCGGACGGGGCAAAACAAGGGGAAAAGGAGGGGGGGGAGGGGGTCCCGAACAAGGGAGGGAAAACCGGTAGGGGGTTCCAGCCACGCCGATAGTCACCTTTTGAGCATAAGGGGGACATTCCTGAGGACTGGAAGAAAAGACAATGCGGAGAAGATGCATAAAGGAGTTTGGATGGTGGTAGTGAGGCCTTTCATCAACCTCTCCTGGTCTGATTTCTTGGTGTTCATGAAAAAAAATCAGACACAAAACTGGTCGAGAGGGGGAAAAAAAAAAAGTTTGAAAATAAGTGGGATACAGAACAGCAAGCTACAAAAACTGGGGGAATGTTGATTACTTGAGCACCTTCATCGGATGTCGCTCTTGAATCGGGCAAAAAAAGAGTGGGTGAAAAATTGTGGGGGAACATGGGGGCCGAAACGGGGGGGAGGCAACGAGCTATGAGAAGGAAGGGAAGAATTAAGAATGGATAAGGAAGTTTTTCCGCCCGGCGGCGCAATAAACGTCTCAAAAATTGGAATATCTGACCACTTGAGAAATAAAGTCCGGTTGGTCTGGCGAGGGGGGGGCAACAAAAGAATGGGGAGGTGGATAAAAAAGGAGAAAAAAGGATAGTCGCTGTTATAACCCCAAGCAGGTTGTCAGCCAACCGCTGATCCATCCAGGAAAAGAGAAGCTGAGCAATAATGGGGAATGAGAGACGAAAGGTGGTCACTATACCATCTGGAAGTCAAAAAGAGACTTGGAAAATGATAAAAACCTTGAAATAAATTGGAGAAAGGAACGAAAAAAACGCATATCAAGCATCCGGACGTCAATCCGAGAAACCTCCCTTCTGGGGTACCCAAAGAAGGAAGGGAAAAAAAACAAATGCACCATTTAAAAGAAAAAAAAGGTGTAGTCGTGGACGCAGCGGAGGGGGTTAGCTGGAAAACAAAGGGAGAAAACAAAAAAAAAAGGTCGAGGGAGGACAAGTGTTTGAGCTGTCGGCGACACCAGAAGTATGACCGCCTTGTCGGGACTTAGAGGAGCTGATATTATGACTTCTTGGGGAGAATAGAAAAGGGGAGAGAGCATTGTTAGGAGCGAAAAAACATAGAAGAAATGAGGACTTCTGCGTTGAGGAAGGGGAATCCCAAAAGCGAAGGGGGGTGCGTATGATCATGTCCGCTCATCCTTCCGCAGGTTCCCCTAAGCAGTGGCTGAGAGGGGGGGACCAAGGGGGAAAAAGTGCAAAAATCCGAGGCGGGACGTAACGAAGTATGGAGGGGAAGGGGAGGTCCGGTCAGGAGGGGGAAAAAGACTTTTAGGAACGGACCACTGGGGCGCCGTTGTGTACGGTCAAGCTTTCAGGGAGAAGGGGGAGGAGTCTCGACTCGGCCTGAGAACTTGAATTATCCTTTCGCGTTTGGTTGAAGTCTTCCTATTCATGCCAAAAAGGGGAGTAACCATGAGTCACCGAAAAGGAAAAAGAAAGAACGTCAGTAGCACGGGGAATAGCCTGGTAGAGTAAATCTTACAAAGGAACTCTGTCTTAGAAGGGGGAAAAAACCAACAAACGGGAGGGGGGGCGGGCATTGCTTCGGCGTAGTGGAATTCTAAAAAGGTCCCTTTCCTGACCGGCAGTGAAGAGAGGATAACCAAGAGAAAAAAAAAAGTTCGGCAAAGGAGCACAAAAAGTAGGGCATTCCACGCTCAACGTAAAAGGAAGAAGGGGGACCAAAGGAATCTCGGGGGAAGGGGTTTTTTTCCAGGCCTATGCATTCATGATGGCGGGCCGATCGCACGGCGAGATGAAAAATTGGGCCTAACGAGAAGAGATAAGCGGGGGGGCGGTACGAAACAACCAACGCCACAGTTCTCGGAGCGGAAGAAGACAAAAAATCCTGGGAAAAGGGTGATGGGCCCGGTTTGTTCACAGCCGCCGGAAACATTTAATTCCTTATGAGGGGGGGACTTAGGGTTTCGAAAAGGGGGGGGAAAAAGATTAGCATCGGCAATGACAAAAACAGTCACGAAAACAAGTTCAGGTAAAGGATGGGAGAGGGGGGGGTCGGCGGGCGAATACTTCTGCCTTAATGTTGCAATTCGCGATATTAGAAACGAACCTCAAGAAGTCCAAGCCTCTGGACCACTGGGGAAGAAGTAAAAAGAAGCCTCAATATAAAGAATGGGGGGGGTGGGAAAGGATCACGAATAAAGAGGGTTTGGGAAAAAACAGTTGATCACCTTCTCGGTCACGGTCTCAATCCCCAACCGGACCGGGTTTCAGCATTGTTCGAGTCTGAGAACCTGCAAGGGGGAAGAAAGGCCGACAGAAAGATTGCATCTCGGTAACAACCCTAACCAGAGGATGCAATGTGCCAAACCAGGAAGAGGGGTAAACGAATCAGAGGCCAAAGAAAAAAAAGAGCCTGTGGCTAAATCTCGGAAAAAACGAAAGGTATAACCTCTGTTCCAGACCGGAAGGGTGGAAGGGTAGGGGAAGGGGGATTGGAGGGTCCGAAGAGGGTCGGAAAAAAACACGACGAGAATCATCCTTTCCGATTTCCAGCTCCAACTTGCACCTTGGAATCTACTCAGGAAAAAAGAGGAGGTGAAAGAAGGAACCTAGTGAGCGCTTAACAACGGAAAGTTTTGTCGGTAAAAAGAAAGAAGAAAAAGGAAATGGGGGCGCTCCGAGGATCAAACTGGGGGAGCTCTCGTTGTATTCCTCCGCCGCGGTGGGCGCTGTTGATTACCGGTCCATCGTCGTGTAGATCTTAAAGAGCCAAATGCCGAAAGAGAAAATAGCTATACCAGGGGAGGGGGGGCCGCAAAGAGAAAAAAAGAACTGAAGAACGGAACGGGGGGAAAGGAAAGTCTCAACGGCTCACTGGAATCCAAATTCCCTGCGATTCGGCAGTATTTTGTTTGGTTCTCAAAAAGGAGCGAGAGGAGCCGCAAATCTCACAACAAAAGGGGGAAAAAGAGATGCGGGTTTCGTCAAAAAGAAGGTGAGAACAAAAAATCTGGAAAAGGGAGAGGGGGTAGGGAACTAAGACCATGAGAGATTCAACGGTCAAGGGCCAAGTTCGATGTCAGTCACTATCTGATCGACTTTGTCCGTGACACATTCAGGAAAGCTCGATGTAGGAGTGAAGCTGAATGGGGTCTATAAGAAAACAAGACGATTTATCAGTCAGTCGCAAAAGGGGAAGGCCGCTAACAAAGAGCTCCTCCAAGGGGAGAATCGGAGCGATTACCATCACCAAATGGATTCTGATATAGGAAAAACTGAAGGGAAAGGGCATTCAGAAGTAAAGAACTCATGCTCCCGAGACTCCAGGGGGCAGTGTTTGGCTATAGACGGACAGGTATAGAAAAAGGGCTTTGGGCGCAGGAAGGGAAAAAAAAGCCCAGAAAACCGGACGCTATCAATCAAAAAGGCCAGGGAGGAACCGAACAGCGTTTAGCCCAGGGTGAGGTTTGCAAGGCGAAGTGCCGGTTCGTTGGAAGGATTCAACTGTGGATAACCGAAAAACACTTGACTGTAGGGGCACCAACCCGGGGGAATACAGCGGTGAATGGGCGTGGAACTAAGAACCTCGTTACTCCTCCCGATCCCGAGAAAAAGAGGGAAAGCGCAAAGAAAAAATGCTGACACAACGGAAATTGTGAAGGCAACGGGAGACATTCGCGATTCAACGTGTAAAAAAACCACTCCGAGCAGAGGAAAAGTTACGCCAAGGGGCAAACCACATTTTGGAAAAGAAGCGTTCGCGTGAGGGTGGGGGTAACAGACGACCTGCTTGAACCAGCGCGGGTCCCCCCGGAGCTGTACTCGGTCAAGGGGACTTTTGCTCATGACGGGCCGGGGAGGGACAGGAGATAGGGGGTTAAGCGCAAGACCGAGAAAAGAGGGGACCCAGGAGGAATAAAAGATTCCCAGACCATTCAACTGACCAGGAGGCGTTTACCTCCAGGGGAAAGGGAGAAAAACGGGAAAAAGAGACGGAATTAAGTTTTTCACACTGAACTGGGGAAACCGGAAACAAACACCATTCATCACACGGCCTCGTGTGTTCCTACTGATAAGGGAAACGATAGTTGACTGTGGAGTTTGAACGGGTAAAAAAACTAGAGGAAGAAATGGTAGGAAAGTAGGAATGGAAAAAGATTGGACGCCATAAGTAGTGCATCGCTGCCCAACCCCCGCCAGCTAGATATGGGGGAGGGGAAAAGGAGCGGAAAAAAGAAGAGAAAAGGTTAAGTTAATAAAAGGGTGGGGCAGATCTCACCGAAAAAATTGGTCATTGCTTTGTCGAAGGGAATAAACGGATCCGAAAAAACGGAAGGGAAAGGGGATTGACTAAGAAGTCAAATAAAAAAGGAAATATACAGAACGTGGTGGTTAACTCAAAGCGACGACCCTCGGACCTTTTTTAAGACTTGAAGAAAAAGTCAGAGAAACAAGTGATACAACTGGGGGCCAGAACATCTAGGGAAGATGAGGGGGGAAAGACGATTGTTGGAATGTCCTTAATTCACAAAAACCGCGAAAGGAGAACCTTGCAATTTCCTCAGGAGGGAAGGCACTTGCTAAAACGAAAGGGGAAGAGGGAAATAAAGACGGGAAAAAAGGGCCGGGAAGACCAAGAAGAACAGCGACCGGAACAGTCGAAAGAACTAAGGAGTAAATTACCGCAGAAGAGACGCAGCGTGGGTCCATCCCCGACTCTTTAGGGTAAATGCGGAATGCGGATTGCTTCATGGAGAATAAAGACCCCCAAGGGAGAGGGGGTAGCCGCAAGCAACAATCCTCAAAAAAGCAGGGCTGGGCTCTGGTTTAACCAATAAAGAAGCTCAAGAACCCGAGTCTCAGAGTCATAATCCCCAGACTGAAAGCTCAGCTCCTATAAGTCCCTCCCCTGTCGGTCTCCTTCAGGGTATGAGGAGAAAAGGGGGAAGGACGCAACTTTGTGTCCAAGTAAAGCTACCAAGCTGCAAGCAACTTTTGAGCGAGAAAACCTCTGGGGAGGAAAGGGGAAGGGCTGTGCACTTAGGCTTTGGTAACCCTTCAGAAGAGTTGGCGTCCGGCTCGAAGAAGGAACTAGGGTAATCGGGGAGGAAACAGTCTTAGAAACGGTAATGGAACGGATTAAAAAGAACAATGACTTACAGATGGAAAAAGACAAACGGGAGGACCGAAAGAAGGGGATGTATAAGTGAACCCTCTTTTTGAGAAGCTTCTGTCTGGGGAAAGGATGGATCAGAACTGTTTGGGGGGGTGAAAAAAAAGGATTTGGGGGTCAAAGGCGAACGGCTCATTTTTGGAACAGAGGGATCCATTCCAATCATCCCATGTCGGTTGAAATCCCAGAAACCAACCAGGAAGGGAGGGGGAAGGTCATCGAGAAGAAGGGGGTAAGGTTAACTTGGCGCCGGGGCGGTGGAAAACTTCGCTGGGACTGGACGACTGGATGATCAAGGTGACTGCGAAAGTATCATTACGGGTTCCCCCTCCCTGTCCGGACCACTGCCCCCCAGGAGAAGAGATTGGGTTGCAAAGGAGAGACGGACCTCCGTGAGGACTAAATACCACAAACCAAACAATGGGGGTGTAGAGGGGGGGGGGGGAGAAACCGGAGCGAACAAACATGTTTTCAGCGCGAACACACCCTTGGCGGAAGGTTAGAAAAAGCAATCTGAGCGAGGGGAGAGGAGACCTCACCCGAAAAAAGAATCACAAAAAACTCCGCATTTGGTCAGTTAGCTCGCCGAAAGTCCTAGAACCTTGCGAAAACATTTGCTATAAGGGGCTGCATAACCGGGTGCTAAACAAAAAGGGAAGGGAACGATGAGACCAAACCTCATCACTGGTTTTCTGCCGTCTCGGCGGCTTGACAGAAAAATCTACGTCAGGGAAGAAAAAAACGGGGTGCGGAAGACGGACGAATTAGTATTGGGGGGGGGGAAATCAGACATCAAAATCAAAATAGGACCGGGGGGTAAAGGGGGGTCCACAAGTTGTTATCAGAATACCTGAGCGGTGGCGCCTTAACGGCATTGAACTGATCCATGGGGTAGGGAAAACGGAACGGGGGTTGGGATAATAAAAGGGGTACAGCATAATGATCACAACTTGGGTGCGGTTGAGGGGGTGAAAAATGACTAAATTCATTGGGAAGAGTTACAGGGCAAAAGCTCTAAAAAAAAAAAGAGGGATGAAAAGATACTCAGGATTCCGGCCCTGCTGGAAAGAACGGCATTCAAAATTTGGGTGTACAGGGGGTGCACAGGGTGCCGCCCAAGAGGGGAAATGCCTGGCGCATGAGGGGACCAAAAGCTTCGCAAATTACACCATGGTCTCCGGCAAATTGTTCCGGATCGAAGGCCAAAAGGGACAAGGGGGGATCGGACAACAATTGGAAAAATGACAAGGGCTGACCAACGATTTGGCTATTCAGCAAAATACCCTTCACTTCAGAGGATGGGAACGGTAGGGGAGGAGAAAACGAAGATATTCTGTGGGTCTGAAAAGAGCCGAACGTCACGTAAAACAAGGTGTGGAGAGGGGGGGCAGAAGGAAGTTACTACATACAGGTGAAGGGAGGTTGGGAAAAAGTATGCCCCTCCAACGCCGCATCTCCATGAGAGAGGGACGAGACTTCAAGAAACTCGGGAAGAGGAGTAGAAGGATAAGCTTCTTGGTTGTGCTGTTTGGAGGTGGAAAGCCCTTGGATCCTCAAAACCTAAGAGTAAGATGGGACTGGGGGTAAAAAAGAGACGAAAACTCTTTTCTCGCAAATTAACGGGGGTGGGTGAAAAGCGGCAGGGTTGACTGAAACCAACTAACCCAACATTGTGTTGTACTGTTTGGAGTGAGGGGATACAGTCATAGGAGAGGGATTTTAAGCAGGAAACGAGCTGGGATTGTCCTTACCTGTTCTGTGACCAGGAGGGTAGAATTGCGTCAGCACAGAGAATACAGGAAGCACCATTCTTGGAAGAGGGAAGAGGGGGTTCCCACGACTGCTCCGTAACCTAGAACAACTGGGAAGCATAGAGTAACTCACTGAGTCCCTCCCTCCTGTTTTCCATGAGGGGATGTAAAAATGAAAGGGGGTGTCTAGGGGAAAAATGGGGAATGCCTCTCCAAACTTGCTGCTCTTAGAAGTGTACTAAAACAAAAAATTTTTGGGCAAAAACAGAGGATCACAGCCAGGAACCGCGCAGCTGAGACACAGAGGGGTCACAGAATAAGAGCCACGTTAGGGAAACTGCAAAGAGCCCAGACTGGAATTCATATGATATTCTTGTAGCCGAAGAACGGTGCTGACTGAGACGGGGACCCGAAGGCTTTATAAATACGTCACTGAGAAACCTCCCTTACTGAGTGACCCAGCGAAGTTCCCAGCCCAAGAAAAAATGTTCGAAAAAAAGGGGACGTTATCGCTGCAGAAAGGGAGGGGGGAAGCAGGGTAGCGTTAAAAAGAGGCGGACAAAAGTGCGTAGAACATTGGGGTGAGCTGTCCGACATACGAGGAGGACCTCCTTTTTGCGGGACTTAGGGAGAGGAGTCAACGAGGGCTGGGAATTCAAGGGAACTAGGTAGAAGCACTTGGATAATCTTGCAAAAAAAAAACGAAAAGAGAAATACTTCAGGAAGAGCGGAGGTGATGATGATAAAGCCCCGAACGCGATTTGGGTGTGCGGATGAAGGATGCAAGACGCAAGTAAGGAGGGGGAAAGAAATGACAACGTGATCGACCAAAAACAGGGAGAAAGGGACTCCGACGTGCGGGAAAGGAAAGTTAAAAAGTCGAATAGGGAATGGTGACCGACGTTCGGCCCGGCGCACGGGTCGCCTGTTGTTGGTCCGTTCAAGCTTGCAGAGAACCGTAGGCAACCGGCAAAAGTGCACAAACTATCCTGGACGCGGTGGGGTGAATAGTAACGGTCATCCAAAAACGGAAAAAGAGGACAAAGAAACGACGCCCCTCATTGGCCAAGTATCAAACGATATCCTGGTTTCTTAAATTACTTCCCAAAAGGAACGATTGTCGTTCGCCGTTAACAAGAAAACGGAGGGCGGCATCGCGGCGCCGTAGTGATTCGAAAAAAACCTTTCGAACTCAGGACCTTAACGGAAAGAGAGCAAAGGGAATTGAGGCAAAGAACAAGTAGGAAAAACTTCCACTCTCTTTAGCAGAGCTTTACGACCCAGATCTCGTGAGGGTTTGTTGTTGTCAAAGCGATGTCATTAGGGCGGCCAGATCGAAAGATCATGGCCGAAAAACGAACAGCAGATAGATCTGGGGGGTGGAGGGTCTGGGGAAACGTTCAACTCCACAGGTAAATCTCGGTAGGTCTTATCCTAGTAACGCCACGCGCCGTGAAGTGTGGAAGAGGAACCGTTTTGGTTTCCAGCCCAGGAAACACGGGATGGCAAGGGATGATTGTGGGAGTCGCACCGTCCCTGAGGTCGACGCATCGTTCCAGGAAGGAGGGAACTTCGGACGAAAGAGGGTAAAATTACATTCGTCGCAGGGGGAAAAGGGGAAAAATAATGCGGGAAGGAAGTGGTTCAATTATGAGGGGGAGATCAACAGACCCCTCCGGAAGAGGGAAGCAGACGGGAAAGGAGGGACTGTAAGCCTTTACCATAGCCCATCTCAACCGAACGGGACTGGAAAATAATGTGGTGGTGGGGAACCTTGCTCAAGTCTGCATCGATACATGGAGTGGGGTTGGGGACAAAGGGAAGGAAAAAAGAGAGGGCCGTCTCAAGCCCCAAAAAAGAACGTGGACAGTCATGTGTGAGGAGTAGGTAACTGCAAGGAGATGGGAAGGGCGTAACGAATTGTACGACTCGGTCCACTCCACCCGTCACACCGAGGACGAAGGGGGGGGGAACCCATCAGGAAAACTTGCGGTATCCAAAAATATCATCGGAACAAAAAAACAAGACCTTTTGCGGAAATGCGCCAGGGGCAAAAACGAAAGGTACAACTGCGTTGTCCAGCCTGGCCTTTTTGATTTGATAGGTGCCTTTTTCTTCTTTGGCCAAGCGCGCCAAACCCAACATCAGAAGAATACCTCCTGTAAGATTACAGAAGAAAAACACGTGCCCACTTGGGGGATAGAGGCGAGCCAGATGGAATACGAACATATTAATCGCTTCAGGCCTTCAGTTTTTTCTGGTATCAATCAGCATAATTTGTTGACGGGGGGGGGAATCGTCAGGATCAACAGGGGGGGCAACTCGGGAGGCGCAGCCGAGGTGGGGACTTGATACCGGATGTCGATCTGGAAAAAAAGAAAAGAGAAGCGCGAGCTCTTCCTGAATTTGTCTAACCCGACAAGTCGATCAGATATTACTGAAATCTCGACCTTGGGAAAAGAATCATCGCAGGACTTACTTGAAGAGAGTCAGGAAGAAGTGACGGAATTGTGTGGTCTCAACAAGAGAAAAAATCCTCCATCTCCAAATAAAAAACAAAAGAAAAAGAAGAGGAAGGGGGGGCGGACTCAACGATTGAAACCACAAACATCAACCGCAGCGCAGGCCGAAGGAGGAGGCCAGTACGCCGCTTTCGATGCGGAGGCACGCGTATTTCAGGGAATATTCTGAGAAAGGGCCCAAATCAGGAAGCTCAGAGGGAGTCGATGGTAAGGGTTTGCTCTAGAGCTAAAAAGTTAATACGGGAAAACCAGCGCACAGGGGGAGGAGAGGGAAGAAACGAGAGCTCCTCCCAGTTGAGACTCAGAGAGGAGTACCATCCCAGAATTAATTCTGCTTCTCCCTACCAACGAGGCCTGGAAACAGTTAATGGAGAATAACTGCTCCCGAGTACTCCAAGGGTGCAGGGGCAATGGATAATCGGACCGGAGGGAAAAGCAAGGGTGGCGCGAAAAAGAAAGGGAACCACCATACAACCGTATACTCTCTCACTCAAACAGGGGCTTCCTTCCCCGCGCGTGGGATTCTAATTGAGGGGGTGCAAAATTAGAAAAGGAAGGGTCGTTGGCCAGTGATTCGGAGGGGGGGCCAGCCAGGTATGGTTAAAAACCGTACCTCGGTGAAGGGGAGCTTTGAACGAGAGGACAAACGTTACGAAGGCCCGAGTCCCGCTCAGGCAGAAGGACTAAAGCATGCGCCACGTCCGGTTGGGCATTGAGCCGCGATCGGGAGGAAATTAAAAAAAAAACCGGTAAGCAGGGGGGGGGGGAAACTTTAGGCCCGTTTCCCACCAACATTGCTTGGCAAGTCAGACGATTTTAACTGCTGAAGGATATGTCAAGACTGCGCGTTCAACCAAGTTACGCGTCCGAGGGAGGTGTTGCATGGGAAGACATAGCTCTGAACTTGGAACACATTGAAAGGATTTCAGGCGAAAAAAAGAGAGAATGTAATGGACCCAGGATTTTCTGTACTAAATTTCACTCGTCCGGACAGAGCTTTGCCGACGCGAGGTGCGAGCTGAACATCATAAGAAAATTAAAAGGTTGGAAACGGCGAGTGCACAACGCGGGACACGCATACACCTTCCACGGACGCGGGTGACGAGGCTACGAAAAGCGGGAGAGGAAAAGGGGGGGGGTTGAGCGTTTTTCTACAAGGGCAACACAAGATCTATCGAGGCTCGGGAAGGAGGGAGAAGTGTGAACGGGAGAAAAAAAGGCATGAAAT
>Ga0179593_1494377_pt1 | contig 27468 bp, 35 predicted proteins | sample CZODoug2_1_08_16_FD_185931 | JGI IMG/M metagenome (GOLD analysis project Ga0179593, IMG submission 185931) | Vadose zone soil fungal communities from Angelo Coast Range Reserve, California, USA - CZODoug2_1_08_16fungal (PacBio error correction) | ecosystem: Environmental > Terrestrial > Soil >...
CAAAAAAGGAAAAAGAACTACTCGGGGGCCCTTGCGAAAAAAAGCAGCAAACGCAAGAAAAAACGTTTGCAGCCAAAAAAAAAACTGGTCACAAATCACAAAAAAGCTCAGATGCGGAACTGGAATTCGAAAATCATGAAAAGCGGCTACTTGGGGGAAGGCCCACCGAGTCGGTCGCATAACCTCAATACAGAAATGCCGCCAAGAGAAGAGAAACAGGAAACGGGAACAGGCCAGCCGGTAACTGGCATAAGAACCATTAATAATTAGGTTTTGTGCGCCCCTGGGCAAGGTGAAAAAAAAAGGGGGAACGAAAGTTCTACGGTCAATCACCAAAACCTCATGAATTGGAGTCAGAACGGAGTAGATCACCAATCAAGTGCTAGAGTAAGTGGTTTGTATGGGACAAGGGGAAATTGCGTTGATTGTTGGGGGGGGGAAAAGAAAAAACTTAGAACTATATGGGCTTGTGTCTACGTTATGGGTGCTACAAAAACGACTTATCATACGTTAAGGGAAGAGATAGGCTGATTCTAAACAAGGGCCGGGGGCCAGTGAGGAAGGGCTCAGTGGAGAGTGGGGGGGTTTTGATCTGCAGGTGTGAAAATCGGAATAATCGGAGGTGTTGTGGGGTTTCGTCCGAGGAAACTGAGGGAAAAAAGGAAAAAGGAGGAAACGCTCCGTTGGGAAAAAAATTCGTTTCATCAGTGAGAAGAAAAGAGGATAGGTTGTCCCGGGGGGAAAAAAATTTTGTTCTACAAGAAAAGGGGGGACTAACACTAACCCAGGGGGGAAAACAAAAAGGGGTAAGTTTGACTGGCGAACGACATGGGCCACCACAAAGGACGCGAAAAAAAAAAAAAAAAAAAAAAAAAACTAGAAGAAAAAGGGGAGCTTTTAAAAAAAAAGGAAAGAAGGCCTCAATCCATGTGAAGGGGGATCATCCGGGGGGCAAGAAAGGACGCACAGTGAGCTCAAATGGGAGGTTGGACTGACTGTAGGGAGGACCTGGGGTTGACTAAAAAAAAAGTGTGCAGACGGAAACAAAGGACCATGTAAGGAGGAAAAAAAAAAGGTCCAGCGCGAACAACCATGAGGGGGATAGACGGTGGTTTCAGAAAGGAACGGTAACAAGAAGGGAGCTGCATTTGAAGGAACGGAGCGGTGGTTACACAGTGTGAAAGTTCCGCCGGTGGGGAAAAGTAATTGGGGGAAAAAAGGAAAACTTCAAAAACTAAAAAAATGGAAGAAAAAGTTGAAAAACTCACTGTACAGTGACTCTAATCACGAGGAAAGACTCCACAATATTGGGGGGCGGAGCCCAAAAAAAGAAAAAAACGCGAAGGGGAATCACATTTAACAAGGGCGTCGCCAACATTCACAAGGCACGGGAGAGCCTTTTGGCGAGCAAAGAGGGGAGGCCGCTCCATTGGGCTCAAGCTGAGAACACTGCGGGAGAAGCACCACGTTCAGGGAAAAAATCGAGTAATAAACCAAAGAACTGGGGTGTGCAAGGTGTTGTTACGCCAAGAAAGGGACCAGCAGAAGCCCACCCAGGAAAGAAAAAAAATCGAATCCCAACTCGGTCAACAAGAGGATCACACGACATCTTTTGCGCGGCAGTAAGAGCCTTCGGAAATTGGCACAAGGGGAGAGAAAGGGAGTTGTACCTACTGAAAAAAAACAAGATCCATCGGGGGGCGTTGAAGGGGGGGGGGCCGGTGGGAAAAACTCGAGTGTTTACACAAGTGGGGGCCTACGGACCATTGGGAGAGAAACTTCAAGAAAACCCTTGACAGAAAAAAACGATGCCCGGGAAGGTTTGCATATTAGGGGGGGCAGGAGCCTACGACGAAAAACAAAAAGGCTGTAACGCCCAGTATACGAGCGAACCAAAGGTTTGGCGAATATTGCAGGAAATCGTCACGACAAAAAAAAAAAGAGAACCTGCGAGCCGCCCCAGTGGGAGAAATGGAACGGACGCGCCGGGATGTCGAGAAATCTGTGAAAAGGTTGTTTGAGGGAAGTGACGGATATTGGGTGGATCGAGACCTTTGAAAGGGAGGTGAGCCCGAATCGGTAGAGGTTGCGCACCGAGCCTTTACATGGGGGAACTACCAATGGATGAAGGGAAGGGGTGTGACCCAAACGGAAAGGTCGAGGGTCCTCAAGAGGGGGACGCAGGGACCTGCCAACGGTCTTGACTGAAGGCAAAGGAAAGAAAAAATACCAACAAAAAACAGAGCCATCAAAAGGTCCGAGAGGGCCGTTTGGGGGAATAGTAAAAAATTTAAGCTTGCCACCGCAGCGATACCAGAACCGAGGGACCGATCTTAAAAGGGGGAATTGGATTTGGAAGGAGAACGCGGAATGATATGCAGGGGAGATGAATCGACAACCCTGAAAAAAAAAAAGGCTACAAACAACTTTGCGAATGATCAAACAAAGAAGAAGAGGATAGAAAAGGGGTTCACAGGAAAAGGAGGAAGAAACCGGGAGGCACCAACAGCATGAAGCAGCCACACTGGTAGAAAGTTAAGGAAAAATATCAAGAAGAGGGGTCAGTATCCATTAGCCATGGTTGTCCTAAAGGGTAGGCCTCGTAATGCGCAGACCGAGCGCTGCCTGAAGAAGAAGAAAAAGGTAGCTGTTCTTGGTCGATACAGGAAAATCCAGGGGTAAAACGGGGGAGAAAAAACAGGAGGCTGTGAAAGGGGAAAGCCCTACCAATAATAAAAACAACTTGGGGGGTTTGTATCGTCATCAAAAACAAAAGGAGGAAAGGATAAGTGATTGGGGGGGGCAAACTTTTTGCAGGATCAGCAAAAGCCAGATGTTCTTGTGAAAAAAAATTAAAACCAGGGGGTACCCTTAATCGGACAAAACAAACACGTATTTCAGAGAAGTATCAGGCGAAAGTCGGCCACTTCTTTGGGGGTCGCCTAAAACCACAGGACGGCATTAAAGAAAGCCCTAACTTGGGGGATACATCACCCAAGAATGGATCCGAAATAATATCGGCCTGGACTAAGGTGTCCTGTGTTCAGAGGCAAGGGTGAGGTGGCAGGTTTTGGGTGCCTTCAGGGCTTGGGGAAATAACGCTTTGGAAGGATGACCTTGTGGAGGGAAGGTTTGAAAAACCCAGAGGGGAAAAAGGGGTTGGTGGTGAGCATTCAAATAGGGGCTCCAATGAGAGGATTGAAAAGGGGGAGCGGAAATATGACAGGGAGAAGGGAACCGCATATCATGGAGAAAAAAGAAGGACCACAATCCGCGTTTAATTGAACTTCCATCAACCGGTTTTAAGAGTCAGGAGTGGCCGGGAGGAGGTAGTCCTCGGTGGGGGCACCTGAAAATCGGGAAAAACATATTAAAAAATAGGGGAAAACGCCATGACTTCGGGGAAATGGCTTCAAGGGGTGGGTGGTGGGGGTTGGGAAAAAAAAATGGGGGGGAGCGCCGGAAATAGGAAGGTAGAAGGGGCGGAAATCCGTGGGAAAGGGGAAACAAAGAGATAAGGAAGGGGGAAAAGAACAGCGTCAAATAAATTGGCCAGGAGATCGCGTGGGAAAAAAAAGGGGAAAAGAGGTAACTCACACCTCATGGGAAAAAAAAAGGAAGTACCCCAAAAGAGACAAGGCCCGAAAAAACGGAGAATAACGAGGTAAGACCTCGAAAAGGGGACTGGACTAAAAAAAAGGTCAAAGGGAGGCAGGCCGAGAAAAGATGAGGGGTTGTCAAGAAAAAATTTCCTATGAAAAAAAATTCATTAGGGAAAAAGGGGCAAGAGGAGAAGTTAAAAGTGTAAAATCCAGGGGCAATCCGTGGTGTCCGGAGGGACTAAACCCCTTCAAAAAAAGAAAAGAAGCGAAAAACGGCAACAAGAAAAGAAAAGGACGAAATTGGAAGGGGAGGAAAAGGAACCAAGTTTGTGAGGGACCATAACAAAAAAATCGGTGTGGTAAGGTAACAAACAACCAATCCAAAGAGAAAAACCTTGGAAAAATGGAGCTCGTGTCGGGTCAAGTGGAGGAAACCGAAAAACCGTAAAACCGAAAGGCCAAGGCGATGAAAGAACAAAGAAGGGGAAATGCTGCAGCTTGGGACGAAATTTTTTTGAGTGCGATTGGGGGGAGGGTTGTAGTCCTTGCTGAAACGGGGATGAAATCACAAAATAAAAAACAAAAAAGGGAAACCGGGTCGGATGGTAAAAACGGACTTCGATCACAGAAGGGACATTGGGTTGCCGACTCTGGAAGGGGGAGGGACAAAGCGAGCAAAGATCGAAAGGAAATTCCAGATGGGGGGTTTTGGGGGGACTCAGAACAAAAACCCTTTGGAAGGTGGGAAAAATACCTGCTGTAAATGAGATTATCAAATGCCCTTTTAATGATGTTGGGTGGTTCCTCCAGGAACGAAAATGGAGTTTGATGGAGGCAGGGAGTCAAAGTAGGAGGTGGGTGCAAACCTTCTGTCAGAAAAAGGGGAGAAAGATGATGACCAATTGAATTGTGAAACCGCGAACCGTTGAAAAACGAAAAAAAAAAAGAAGGGCTAACTCGGGCCGCCACAGCGAACAAAAAGCTGGTGGGGGGAAAAAAAGGATCCGGTTCAAAAGATTCGATATGAAACCCAGCAGGTTGAGGGGTCAGGAAACCGAGAAGGAAAAACTCAGGGGTGGGACCGTAAAAAAAAAAAAAAAGATGGGAAGGGGAACGGGCTGGGAAAAAGATCCGAAAAACAAAAAAAAAGCAATGTGGATCAATGTGTGGGGTAAGGGGGGACGTGGGAAAAGAAGGGGGGGGGAAGGGTAAAAACCACTGTACAGGAGAGTCATTAAAAATGAATGACCGAGTGGGTGGAGGATGGAAAAACCAAATGTTCGGTTTCAGAGAACGGAAAAGAAAATGTAAAAGGGAAGAGGAATACCAACAAGTGCGGAGAGACACATTTGGTGTTAGGAAAAGGGGGACACTATCTCTGTGTGGTCACGAGACTGAGTGAAAGCCAGGGGGAAAGGAAAAAAAAAAAAAAAAGAAAAAAAAAAAAAAAAAAAAAAAAAAAAAAAAAAAAAAAAAAAAAAAAGACGGACTAGGGGTGGTAAGTGGAAAATGACCGAAAAAAGGACTCTTCGAATGAGAAGGACAGATGAAGAAAGAAACAACGTCAAAGACGAGTGAAAAAAAAAAGCATAGGAAACAAAACCAAGGGTTTCCAAGGCTCCAAAAAAACACGAAAAAAAAAAAAAAAAAAAAAATCCCAAAGCTGACTCGACAGCGAGAGAGGGCATTTGAATGCTCAATAAGGGGGAAAGAAAAACCTCAGTTCAGCAAAAAACAAAGAATTTCGGTCGAAATCAAGGTGGATCAACAAACACGGGGGGGAAAGAAAAATACGGTCACCCACGGGTAAAAAAATAAACTAAACAAGGAAAATGAAATGAAAAACATGTCAAAGTGGGAGGGGAGAGAAGAACGTTTTTGATCAAAACGAAAAAATGAAAAGAAAAGGTGTCTTTGGGAAACGTCGAAGTAAAAAAGGAAGGCAATTAAGAAAACGTAAAAAAAAAAAAACTCAAAAGGGGGAAGGCACGCTTATTGGACGGGGAAAAGGAAGGAAGGATGGGGTGACGTCGCCAAAAGGAAACTGCAGGCCGGGACAGTTGCGGGTGGGAAAAACTGGTGTCAGAAGCGCCACAGAAATAGGAAGGCAAAAGTGTTCCGGAAGTAAACGTTAGAGAGAAAAGCCCGGCGGTTAGGGGAAAAAAAAGGGGGAACACACGTGAAGCATAGCAGTTGCAGAAGCACAGGGGGGGTCAAGAAAAAAAGGGGGGGGTAGGCGCGTTCAGGTGAAGTGGGAGCGGAAAAAGACGCCAGGGGCCAGGCCCGAACTGTACTGAAGAAGGAAACAGGCAAAGAACAGGGGGGGTTCCAAGAAGAACGCGAAGAGGATAACTACTAAAAAAAAAAAAATTGGGAAAAAAAAGAGGGGGGGGGAACAAAGCCGAGGAGATCAACTGAGAAAAAAAAACGATCAGACTGTTCCAAAGAGCCCCGGCGGGTTTATCAAGCAGGAAAAACACAAAGAAAGTGACTCCTGACCAATTAAAAAAGAAAAGGGGGGGATCCATTCATGGGGGGAAAGTCGCAGGGGGCCTGCTATTGGGGTGCTGAACGTTTACGAGGGAGTTGGGGTGTGGGGGGGTTTTTTTGGTGTTTTGGGGGGGCATTGCCGGACAAGAGGTGCTTCCGGGAGCCTAGCAAATTAAGACAGAGGGACTGGGGGAAGGAAACATGATGTGTTGGGACCTGGGGACGACCCTCAAAAAGATTACCAAGGGAAAGTGGGGAGAAAAGGGAGAAAAGGGGGGTTGGGAAGGGCACGTAATAGTCCCCTGAAGGAAAAGCCCCGAAAAAAAAAGGGGAGAAGAATCTGCCCAACTGAATAAGGGGGTGACGAAAAAAAGTGACTGCTTCAGTTACATGGAAACGCGCTCAGCAAAGAATGGTGTGGAAAAGGGCTCCACCCGGGAAGTACGAGGCACGGGGGTTCTAAGGAATTAAGGACTTGAAAATACTAACGGGGTGCGGCAACAACCATAAACAAAAACACAAACAAAGCAGGAAAAAATCACAAAAACAGCCAACTAGAGAGAAAAAGAAAACACAAATAAAAGCGCCCATGGCTCACGGGTCGCTCGGGGGAAAAAAAGAAGGCAGCACAAGGCTTGGGGGGGAAAAAGATAGCGTGATTCGAAGGAGGCCCGACTTGACAGAAGGGGACGGACAAGCAAAGTCACGGTGATCTGTGGTTTCTCAGGAAAGGCTGGCCGCAGGAAAAGAGTTGGGTTTGTTTGGGAGAGTCTGGAAGACTCAGGGTGGGAGCAGGGGGGGGAAAATTACAAGAGAGGGGGGGAAAAAAAAGGGCAGGAAGGGCAGCAAGCACGGAAAACGTAGCAGCGAACAAAAAAAAACAAAAATGGGAAATCTTGGGGGGGAAAAGATGAAGTTTTAAGAGAAAGAAGAATCACGCCGGTTAGGATACGAAGAAACATCAACAAACAAACGGAGGAAAAAAGGAAAAAGGGAAGAAGAGGGGGTAGAAGAAAAGTCTTCTAAAAGCGTACAAAAAAAACGGCTGGGTAAAACAAAAAAAAGGAGGTCACTCCCCCGTTTTAGCTGTGAGAAGTTTAATGGTTCCAAAACACGGGCAGGGAGGGGCCCATACGACAAAAACCAGGCAAAAAGAAAGATAATGAAAACCGGCCGAAAAAAACCAAGGATTTCGAAATAGCAAACACAAACAAAGAGGGAGGGACCACTGAAAAGGACCGGGAAGGAAGATAAACCAGAATCACAGGTGGGGAAACACGAGCGCGGAAGCTGGATAAAGTACCCTCCGGTAGGAAACAGCGAATGGAAAAAAAGTCGCCCCGTCTGGGGGAAGCGAGGCACAAAAAAAAAAGAAAGAAAATACCATGGCGGATGGTTGGGTTCCCGGCCTGCGAAAAAAGGACGCCAAACAAAGCACAAGGGGGGATTTTTGAAAAGTCTCCGAAGTTCAGGGGAACAAAGGTGTCTCGGGAAAGAAAAAATCGCGTGACAGTCCGGAAAAGAGGGGAGCGAAGGGTGTAGGAGCAGTCAGTCAAGACCCGTCATAGGGGAAAAGAAAGAGGGGTCGGGTTGTGAGAGGGCAACCACGGGTAGGGGGGAATGAGTACGTCGCACACAATTGGAACCGCCAGGTAAAACTTCTTGGGGGGCGAACGCTCGAGTGGGTAAGAAAAATTACAACGCCAGCAAGGGGAGAAACCCAAGACAACACAATTATGGGGGGGAGGGAAAACACAAAGGGAAGGCACTTGCCGAGAAAAATAGTAGGACATTCAAAAAAAACGGGAAAAAAAAGAAATCAGAAAGAAAATAGTAGAAGACTGGGCCATGGCATGGATCCCAAAAAGGTGGTGGTGTTATGCAAGGCAACGTCCTGGGGGGTGGGACTCAAAAATGACTCGATAAAAGCGGAAACAAGATTCAGGTGGAAAAACCTGCAGACGAGGGTCAAACGTGTGGGGGAAAATGGATCGGATTTATCAAATTTGACGCGGGAAGGGAGTTGGGACACCGGGGTTTTCTGAAAACGAGGAGAATGAAATGTCAGTGGCCAAAAAATGGCACGCCGATAAGCTCCCAAGGGAAAAAAATCGACCATACCGGGTTATTTAGGAAAAAAAAAGGGCGATAGGCAAAGGCGAAAAAAGGAAATTTTTTGAAAAGAAAAAAAAAGGGTCCGAGGACCCGCCCGGCGAGCTGCGGAAAGGGGTAGTAGTGGAAAGCAAGGGGAAATGCGAACTGAGGGTGGTACAGCCCCACAAGGGAAGCTACAAAAGTACACAGAAAAAAAGAAACAGCAGGGCAAGAGAGAAACTTAATTGCAAACGTCAAAAGAAAACCTTAATAATGAGTTTTTGACACCCAGGGGGGGGAAAGGGGACCGCTTGAAAAAAGAAGTTGGCAGGACGCCCCCCAAAAAAAGGGGAGGTTCGTGCCGGAATCAACAGTGCGATCTCCACAAAGCACTTTGCGGTAACGGGGGTTGGTGAATGGACAAGGGACGGTGGGGGGGGGGGGGGGCCACAGGAAATCATGAGAAAGGGGATGGGGCCGAAGTAGGTTGGCCCTACCGCACCACAGGGAGCATCCCGCGACCATGAGAGAGGGGAAGGAAAAGGGCTGGGGGGCTTGGACGAGCGAAAAAGAAAACAATTGGTGTTTCCTCAATTCGGTGGGGGGCATCGACGCAGGGGTTTTCAGTCTCAGAAAGCTGGCAGGGGGAAGGGAAAGCTCGGGGTGAACGGGAGGTATGACCAGCAGGTCTCTAAAAGAGACGAGGGTCCGCGTTGAAATTACAAAGGGAGCAAAAAACATTTGCGAAAAACTTGGCACGGTGGAAACTGACATTTGGTGACGTGCGGTGCAAAAAGGAGGGACAGCGAAACAGAGGGAAAAATGCTGAGGGGGAAGAAAAAATGTGTCCCTCCTGTCCAGGGCTGGGAAAAACTCAATCCGGGGGACGAGGGAAGGTTAAAACATTGATCTCCAATGAGGTGTGTCGGGACACGGTACAGGTTGAATCAAGATTCAAAGATGTTGGACTGGGACGGAAAAACCGCGGGGGATGCAACTCGTAGGGTCACAACAGCCGTAGGGGGGGGAGAAGAGATCTGGGAGGAACTAAAGTGAGGAAAACAATTGGCCCAGGCGGCAACTGCGCACGAGTACGACGTTTGGTAGGTTGAGGTGGAAATGAAAGGGGGGTCATCAGCAGTGGTAAGTGGTGTCTTAACAGCAGGTGGGTTTGAAAACCTTACGAGAAGGAAAAAACTCCATCCGAAAAGATCACAAGCAAAAAAGGGGGTGTGATTGGCTGTATGCACCAAAAAAATTTGTAAAATGCTACGAAGACTCATGTAAATCATGCTTTGAACAAAAAAAATAAAACCGCTGACTAGAAGTTGGGGGAGGAAGCAACTCTGGTAATTATCCTAACGGGGATACGATTTAGCAACGCGCTTTGCAAAAACGACGGGAGGGTCCTCGGACGGACTTCCCATACCGGTGTCCATTGGGGGTGGGGGACCAGTAATTAGCGAGCACACCCGGGGGAATCAAAGAAAATCGAATTCAAAAACCCAAAAAAATAGTCCAAGAGGAAAAAAGCAAAGACGGACCTTGGAAAACATAGTCCATGCCGACGGGAAAGGCGAGGCGGGGAAAAGTTGGGAAGGACAGGGGCAAAAAAGATCCTGGAAAGGTTTTGAGCGTTTAGGGTTGTTGAAGCACAGGGGAAAACGCAATGGTAAAAATTAGGAAGACAAACTGCTCAAGGCCCACAGAACCACTTTCAAAGTCGCAGACTATCGCCGGTCTGCGTTTGGGTTGCGGGGAATTATAGTGGCAGGGGAACGAACCACGAGCCGCCACTGGCTTTGAAGAAAAGAATACGAGCGGCCAGGGGGGGTGCGAAAGAAACTTTTTTGCATATTAAGAGGACAAAAAGACAACACAACTATAAACAAAAAAGGACCCACCTCAAAAAGGGGGGCGGGGGTGCGCCTGAGGCGGAACCGATGCGGGATAAAAGCGTTGAGCACGTTAGGGGAATAGAGAGGGGTATAACGATACCATTGTTGTCAACCAGTAGGGATCGGTAAGAGGGTTAGGAAAAGAGGCCTGCTCCACCAACCTGGGAATGTCAGTCGCAATGGGGGTCCAAGCAAAAAGTGACGAAAGGCAAGGCACTTTTTTCGACCCGGAAAGGCGATCAAAGACCAACAAACAACAGAGAACCAAAAAAAGAGGCAAGCACCGAGATTGTTGAAATAGGTCAAGAAGTGCGATAGCGTGCCCTGAAGGGGGGGGGAGGGAAAAAAGAACCGGCAGTCAAGATCTTAACAGTATGGATGAAGAGAGTTCAGTGGAAGAGTGCTAGGAAATTGAGGAAAAAAGGAATCATCAAGCGACAGAAAGGAAAAAAAGGAATCCCCAGCGACAAGGGAAGGAGCAACACGCCGGGAAAGGGTATAACCTCTTGGACCAACAGACCAGGTTCATCATGCCAAGCGGAAGGTCGGCCACCTCCCTTAAGCACGCAAAACTGGGACGAGAAGGAAAAAGTATATCCAGCAGGAATGGTGATCCATATCATGGGTGGGAGGGGGGGGAGAGAAAAGGGCCCCCCCTCGTAGGCCGTGATAGGCGAAGGCAGCGCCGTCCTGAGAAAGAAAAAGAGGTGCGAAAAAGGGTAGCTGCTGGGGAAGATAAGGGGGGTTCCACACACAACCAGGGTCTGAAACCAAATTCTGCGGGACGACCGAAAAAGGGGACCGAACAATCAATCACACCTTTTTGGTTTGTGGAATAAAAAACACACGGGAGGAGGGGAGAAAAATAGAGTAATAAACAAGGGTGGTAATGGGGAGGTTCATGGGTGGGCCAAAAGGCAAGCTGCCAGGGAACGAAAATGAAAAATGGGAGTGAAAGGAATAAAAAGCTACCACGGTTTCCATTAAAGCCTGACAATTTATCAGTGCAACGCCGGAAAAAGTAGTGCCGCTTCAAACGCAGGTCAATTACGAAGGCCTAAAAACTTTCGGGATACACGCACCATGAATAATGGAGAATAATAGCGAGGGGAAGAAGGGGCAAAGTTTCCGGAATGGAAGGACCTGTGCCGGTGTCACAGAACGGGGGAAGCCTCCGATGTGGAAGGTGACCGGCGGGGAGAGTTCTAAACCCTTCCACGTGGGAGCATTTAAAGGGGCGAAAAGGAGAGGGGCGTTTCAGGTAAGGAAAAGGGATGAAAGGGAGCAAGGGCCGGAGCAACGCCGAACAATCCTAATTGAACCTCCCCAGAACCGTTAAAATCAGAAGTGAACGGGACGGGGGAGGAGAACGGCGTGAAACTCCCTGAGGAAAGAGAAATTTCAAAAGCAAAAGGGGGCCTCTGACGGATTGTGGGAGGCTCTTGTGGTGTGGGGTTTGGGGGGGGTGTATTTGGATCGGGCGGAGCAAAGTAGAATTGGGCCTGGGGGAACAGGTGACGAAAGAGTTAGAAAATAAGGGGTCACACATTAACAATCGGCATGTTGAAAGGAAACAAAAGGAAAAAAAAAAAATCCAACTTGTAAAATCAAGGCAATCCCCGCACTGGGGGAAAAAAGGTCGTAGTTATCCAACTCCGAGAACAAAACGAAACAGAAAAAACACCGGAGTAGCAAAACAGCCCACACGACACGGATGCAGGAAAGATGTTCCCAAGTCACTGAATGAGTGGCGGCACATACAAGAAGTAGTGTTGTCAGGACTAATGAACAAAAAAAAAAAGAGGAGGAAACCTCCACACCCCCCGAGTGAGGTCCAACCAGTTGGTCAGGTAGAGCGTGGGTGAAGGGGAAAAAAAAGATAAACCCGGAAAACACCAGGGGAAAAACAACATCGGAACGGCCGCCACATCGGATTTCAGAATTTTAAAAGGTATGCGGAGAAATGGGAAAAAGCATCAACTTAACTGAGGGGTTGGTCAATGACATTCAACAACAAGCAAGACCAACACCTTGAAGGGATCTCAGGGAGGAAAAAGTATGGCCGCAAAGATAAGCCGGGGCCCATTGCAGGGGAATGGAAACGAGGGGATCAACAGTCTAAAGGAACGCGGCAGCTTGTGGGAAATTGATTTAAATTCACAGGGGGACGGTGGGTCTCGGGGAAGAAGGGAAAAAAACAACCTTGTGGACAAAAACCCGGGTGGGGAAATTGAAGGGTAAAATTCATATTCTGGGGGAGAAACGTGTCGCTTGGGGGCCGGGAAAACGATACAAAGAAGAAACCAGTTAGGGAACGAAAAAAAAGGAAAGGGAAAAAAAAAAAAAGGAAAGCCAGGGAGGGGGGGGTTCTAAGCCCCTTCGATGAAAAGTAAGGGGAGGGAAAGGGGTTAGGGGAAATGGGGGGTGTGTGGTCCGCCAAACCAAGAAAAAAAAAAATTGTGATTTTGGTGGGATGGTCAAAGAGGGATGGCTTTGAAAAGGTGTAACAGGCGGTGGGAAACCGAACTTTCAGACAACTTAGAAAAGATGGAACAGTTGTAATTTCACAAAACAAACGAACTTAAAAAGGAAAACCGCGCGGCTGTAAAAGTAAAAAAAAAAGCAGAACAAAAAAAAGGGCCTGTGGAGTAAAAACAAAAAGCTGCCCGGTTTCAGGGGGCAGCCGAAGAAACGTAAGACCCCAAGGGGGGGGGGACTGTGTCAAAAGGCTGACCAGGGGAAAGAAATGACAAGCGGGGGTAAGGTCGCACAATATTGGAAAAATGGCATGGAGAGCAACACCGTAACCGACCCGACACAAAAAAATAAAAGCCTGTAAAAAAATCAAGGGTGAGGTCTTCCACCGTATTGAGGGGGACAGCAACCCGAGGGAGCCGAACAAAAAAAAAAAAAGGCCAGGGTAGGGGGGGGAGCGGGTTACATACAATTTGCTTGGTCAGAACAACAAGAACTTACCACATGCAGCAGAAAAGTGCAAAGGGGGGAAGACCACTGTCTGAGAAAAAAGGTGTGTTTCAAGGGGCCACTTCAACAAAAAAGGTCTCTGGGGGAAAGACTATGAATGAAGTACACGGCATTCGGTGTGAAAAAATAGAAGCAGCCGCTTAAGAAAAGAAGCACAAAAAGAGCGCGCGAGCTACACAAAAAACGCCGAGAAACCCAGTTACGGGAAAAAAGCATAGGAAGAGAAAAGCCCGTTGTCGACATCGCCAAAGATAGACGATCGCCCAAAAGACCTCATCGGTAACGGGGAACAGCAAGGGAAGAAAACCCGTAAGTCAACTAAAGGACGGAGGGGCGCCCACAATACGTCAACAGGGAACGGGCAACTACAACTACTATGCGGAGAAAAAAGAAAAGGGCGGGGGGGTGGGAAAACTCAGTAACGGGGGGAAAACTCAACGACATCATGCGGTTTGGATTCCTGTCGAATGCATGGAAAAAAGAAAACTTTAAAAAGGCCACCAACAGCAAAAAATAAGGGAGGAAGGAGGGACTGGCAAAAAAGGGACTATGGTACGGACCGCCTAGCACGTGGGGGAAAAAACCAACTTTGCACGCGAGGGGCAACATAACAAAAAAAAAAAAACATGCAAGAATGGAGGGTTGAAAAGGGTGTCACAGACGCCCGGGGTGCGCACAAGGAGTAACGAAAGCGCATTGGAAACCAAAAGGACCCCTTGAGGGGGGGGAATCTGAGCAAGGGCCGAAAGGGGATTATGACCAGTGGTTTGGGCTTGCAACAGAGTGGGGGGCGATGGGGAAAAGAAAAAAGTGCTGCCAAGGGCAAAGTAGTGCGCCGGGGCCTGGAATGGGGAAAACTCGCGGAAAATGTCGTCCTGTGGGGGGGACGGACGAAAATCCGGGAGCGCAAGTCAACCGGGTAACTAAACACTGGTACGCGAAAAGATGGTAACTACGCGAATTTCAAAGAGGTTTGGAAACCGAATGGAAAACCAGGGGCGAACACCGATCCGAATCACCCTGTGTTGACAAGGATGGTTATCGGAAAAATAAAGAAACCAAAAGGAAATTCGGACTGACTTGGGAAAAAAAAATCACACAACAAGGGGGGAAAAAAACCAGGGCCAAAAAGTTACCGTTCAAAAACATTCTAAAGGGGGGGGGCGTCGCGTTCGCCGTCGTTTTTGGTTTTGTGGACTGTCCTAACCAAAGAGGAAAGAGTTTGCGGTTGAAAACAGCGATAACGGGTGCTCCTGACTAAACGTGGGAGGTTTGGTATGTCGACCAGTATGGGCGGGGAAACAAGGGGGGGTACTACGCGAAAAAACCCTCAAGCAGTTAGAAACCAAAGAACTGGGGGGTTTCGCACCAGGGGGCAGTAAGGGAAAAAAAAGAAAACTGACAGACATTGGAAAGGGAAAAAAGGAGCCATCTCACAACACGTTCCCGATCTTAGTCTGCCGGAAAAGAAGAGGGTTCATGGAGAAGGAAACAAAAACCGGCAGCCAGGAAAAAAAAGAGGGGTTGCCGACTGGGGGCAAAAAAAACGACAATGGAAACGACCACGGGTGGTACATGGGGCGCGAAAAGTAAGAGAAAGGTTCAACAAAACTGTTGTTATCCTAAGAATTAAAAAATCAGGAGAAGGTACTAAAGGCGTTTTGGGGGTGGTTGGCGCTCAGGGAAAATGGAAAAAAAAAAGAAACTCCACGCTGGGGGGGGGATCATACAAGGAATCGGCTGAGTCGATTGGAGGGGGGAGAGGTGGAATCAAAAGCAGGTAAGGCGAAACATGAGAAGAAACCAATAAGTGGCCCGTGGATCGGGTTTAGGTCCGTACCGGCCGGATGCCAAGAGTGGGAAAGAAGAGGGGGGGTGGTGTTTGGGACAAGGGTCAGGTAAAAAAAGGGGGAGTTGGTGCGAAACATAGCGGATTTCCGAGCGGATGGCTAAAGGGTGAGGGGTCGAAAGAAATTATAACGAAAAAGGCAGAGCGCACAAAAGACGGGGGTTTATTAAAAAGCTGGGGTTGAACACTATGACGGGGGGGGATCGGGAGAGATCGGATTAAGAATAATCGCAGAAAAAGAAAAAACAAAAAACGTAGGAGGGGAAAGGAGAAGATGTAAAAGAAAAAAGTCTTCTAAAAAAAAAGGGTCAAATCAAGAGGGGGGGGAAAAAGATTGACACTCCACAGGTGGAGCGCTGCTAATTCTGTACAATGAAAGGGGGGGGCCGCCAGAAAGCAAAGAATAACGGAAGATATGGAAATCGCACCAAGGCTCAACCATTCACTGAGCAGAAATAGAAAAAACAAAAAAAAAGAGTCTAACACGGCGCAAAAAAGGGGTCCGAATATAAACAAGCAAAAAAAAAACAGCGGAAGAAAAAAAATGCTGATAAATGTAGCCAAAACAAAGGTATTAGGGGAAAAAGCAGGGACGCCCTGGGGGGGGGGGGGGGGGGGGGGGGGGGGGGCATAGCTAGCAAACAAAAAAAAACAGCAAAGTAACAAGGATTTGGTTCCGGAACCGAGTTGGAAGAACCCCGGAGTGAGTGTGAAAAGGATGCGTAAATGAGACGGCGACCAAGTGCTCGTCCAAAGGAAATCCCCATGACATAGGAACCATCGAAAAGAAGGGACCGGGGAATTATCAGTCGTACATAAAATATGTCCAAAGCGAGGAAAAGAATCGGAAGAGGGGGGGTTGTTGCGAAAAAAAAAAAGGTTCCGACTTTTGAAAGGGAGGAGTACTCGGACACACCTGTCTCCAGGGTTTGAGAAACCTGAGGGGGGGGGGGGGGGGCGAATCCTAAAGGTTAAGGGGTGGGTAACGGGAAGGGGGAAAAGCCCACAGAATGGACGATACAAAAAGTCGCGTTAGGCCACGGCCGAAGCTAGCGGCGGCCTGAAAGATAATAATCAGAGGGAGGAAACCAAAACGACAATCGAACGCGACTAATAGTAGAAATCAATTGCCGAAATGGAGAAAAAAATTGGTTTGTTTAGAAGGGAAAATGGGGAACGCCGACGTCACCTGGGGGGGTTTATCACGGAGTCGAAACAACGGCGGGACAAGATAAGAGGGACAAAACACGGTTTGATGAATCGAGGTCAAACCGCAAAAGGGAACGTAGTAAGAAAGAGATGTCCCGCGTGAAATTGGGACACCGGGGTACTTGAGACGCTGGGACGGATATTCAGTGGGGAAAAAGAAAGAAGGCAAGGAGGGAAAGGGGAGAAAGGGCCTACCAAAGGGAAAAGAAAAGCCTCCTACCGTTGTGTGACCTTGACACAGGAAAAACGCAGGACAGATCACACGATTTGGGTGCAAGAAAAAAGGGGGTCCAGCATTAAAAGCAGACCTGCTCCGATAGGCGAAAAGTAAGGCGCGGACAGGAACGCTTTAACGAGGAAAGGGGGGGTGGAAGAAAACAGGGAGGAGACCAAGATTAAAACTAAAAAACCCGCAAGAAACCGCGGGCACATACTTAAAAAAAGGGAACAAAACACCGGAGTTCCCGTTCCAAGCGCCGGGGATAATTTTGTTTTGCGCCCAGGGGGTTTCCAAAAAAAAAAGAGGAACAGGAAAAGGATCAATGAACACCCGCATTGGTGTTAAAAGCAGAAAAAACGTTAGGGACAAAACGAACGGGGAGGGGATAACGGGGGTGGGTTAGTCACGGATTGGACAGAGGTGGTGGTAGCCCCCGAACATATCTGACTAAGACGGAGGGGGCTAAACGGAGGGGGCATCCAAAAAAAATAATGAATCATCACCGCCGAAACCAACTCAATAAGCGGGAGGGTGAACGGCTGTTCCCTTTCGTAGAAACTTGGCAAAAGGGGGGGGGGGTGTTTTCACCTCGGCGTTGTTGGAAGCGAGAACAGTTTTGTGTTTCTTCTCCGCAGAGAAATCAGAAGGGGGACAGGAAAATGGTCGGAGATCCAGGGGGGGAATCAAGTCTCGGGAAGAGGGGGGTACGGTCATAAAAAACTGTTTAGAAACCAAAGTGGGGGGAAAGCACCGTGGCAAGGGGGGCTAATGTGTGGAACTTTCTGGCTGAAAGAACATGTCAAGGAAGCGGAAACAAATAGCGTCAATTCAGGAAGTCCAGCGGATGGAATGAGGGACTGAGTACCATTAAGTGCCGAACCGAACTTCACAAAAAGGGGATATCGGGGGTAAGGGAGGTAGAGGGGGGCCGGTCAGGGTGTTCTCCAGCGGGGGGCAAAGATATGTGAAAAGGGGGGGGAAAAACACGAGGGGGGGAGGCTATTCAGGGGAAGAAAAACAGAAATTCGGGGGGTAGTAGGGGTAGACCGAATCGTGAACAGCATGGCGATGACGGACGCACGAACCAAAAACGAAGTTGTTAAAAAAAAGGGGGGAAAAGAGGGGTTAAAGGAAAAATTGTTCCAGAATGATTTGTATGACAGCAGGTTAAAGCCAGGGGGCTAGCACTCCGAACTCGCCATCCAAAAAAGAAAAGTGGGGGATTGGCATGGGGAAAAAAAAACACTTTAAAAAACGAAAAGCGAAATAACAGGAAGGGACCACCCTCCAAAAAGACCAGGCTGTCGGAAGTGGAGCGCCCAGACTTGAAAGGTCCGCTCAAAACTTGTGAAGCAGCCTGGGGGGGAAGAAAAACGGGAAGAGTACTAAACACGCAACGGAAGCGAAGTACCAAACCCATATAACGGTCAAGGTGTTTTACTAAAATTGACATCGAAGCACCCCAAACAGAAAAAAAAGCCATCGAATCAAAACGGAAAAAAAAAGCAAAAAGAGTTGCATAACACGAAAAATTTCGTCAGGCCTAAGTCAGACGCGGCCGACGGGCAAGAGAGGAGAAATTAACACCGAAAAAAACGGGGGGAAAAAACTACCATCAAAAATGGTGGGGGGGGGGGGGGGAAAAAAAGAGATGTTTGTTGAATGGGGACAACGGCGATGGTTCCATTTATGCTCGACCCATTGATTGTCTAATAAAAGCCCCTTTCAAATCGTCATGGGGGGAAAATTGCCGTCCGCGTTGGTGGAGGGGGGAGGTTGGACAGGGTAGCGACTACGACCAGTGGAGGAACAACGCCACTGGTCTTGAAGGGCGCGGGCAGGGGTTTCAGGGAAGAAGGGGTCATAGGAATAGGCACGAAAAAAAAAGACTCAGTTATGGGAAAACCGCAAAGCAGGGAAACGGAGACCGAAGTCGAGGAAAAGGGGGGTTGCTGCGGGAGAAAAATCAAGGGGAGTGTCGGGTCAAGAGGAAAAAGGGGGGAGAACTAATAAACTTGTTCCCATCGGGGAAAGATTCGGGTAAGAAGTTACCGCCGAGCTTAACGCCTCCAATTCTGCAAGGGGGGGATGGTGTGCAAAAAAAGGCAAATTACTAAAAATTGGTTTTAAGAAAAAAAAAGACGTACGGGAAGTGAACTTACGTAAAGGAAAGCACCGCTATCAAATTGACAAACAAAAAACGAGCCATGCAAGAAGGAAGAGGAAAAAAAGGTTTGGAATCGTTTTCTCGTGGGGAATATCGAACCGGCCCAGAAGACAAAAAGGGAAAAGGTCCGGGAAGAGGTGTGAAAAAAGGTGAGGAGGAAAGAAAGAGGATTGAAGCAAGGTGCCTGAGATGAAAGAAACTAAAGAACACTGGAAACAGAAAGGAAAAAAGAAGGGTGCCCAAAAAAAAATGTAATGGGAAAAAAGAGGGGTATGAACAATTCACCGACAGAATCCATGGTCAAAAGCAAAAGCAGCCCACAATCCTTAACCAAAAAAAACCTGGTCAGATCCCCCGAAAAGGTAGCCAGCCGATATTATTTGGTTAGTCATTGCAGTGCATTGGAGACAAAAAAGGGTTAAAAAAAAAAAAAAAAAGCTGGCCGGGAGACGCAATAAAATCCGAGCAAACACTGAGTGAATAAAGAAAAAGAGGAAAGGGGTAGCACCTGGGTGGGTCTGGTCCCAAAATCCAGGGTGGGGCTGAATACAGAGGGAGACTTTGGCGAGAACTAAACAAGAATCACCAACTTGTTTTAGCCTGAGTCTCAACTAAAAAAAAAAGTATAAGGAGAAAAGAGAGAGGAACCAAGTGTAAGGGGGGGGAGTGACACGAAAGGAAAAGCCAGACAAAAAATTCCAGAACTTTTTACCCCGTTAGGACAGAAAAGGGGTAAAAGACAGCGAACCATGCTGGAAATATTTCAAATAAGAAGTTCCTGGGGGAGAAGGCAAAGCGCTCGGGGCATTTCTTGTGGCAGGACACCGACTGCATGAAGAGCCTACTTGGAGAGTACAAACCTGGATTATGGTCGAAATGGGGGGATGTACTAGTGACAGGGTAACTTAAGGAAGTACGGACCAGTGTGGGGCGTTGCAGGCAAGGCATGGGCGACCTCTCTGGGTTTGGGGAGTTATGAACCGTTGCGGTGAGGGTGGGAAAAGCAGGTTAACACAAAGGGGTTGGGGGGGAGCTCCCGAATCGGAGAAAGTGATCACTTCGTTGTTAAGATGAGCCTGAAAAAATAGACGCCGGCATATAGACAAAGTGAAGTCCGAACAACGCATGGACAAACCTCCTTTGGGGAGAAACTAAAAGTCAAAAATTAGAGCTGAAATTGCCGGTGGCGGGTATTCGCCGGCGGGACTGCATAGAAAAACAAGAAAACAAATAAGTCAAAATCAAGGGGGCATCAGGGGTAATTTTCCAGTGTATGGCAAGTTGGTTTGGTGTGGAATCAGAGTAAAATTAGAAAACTGGAAGGGATGGCAGAAGAAGTGAGGAACCAATGAGGAAACGGGACTGGGCCAAAAGAACATCGGCATTAAGTGCTGGTTGAAAAGTACAGATCGGGGGTAAACTCGGCAGGGGGTGATCTGGCTCACCAGGCACTCAATTTCAGGAAAAGTAAGAACCGACTCAGAAGGGCAAGGGGAAAATCACACGAAGTTAGCCGCAGCAAGTTGTCCACGACGGCAACGTTCTCCGGGGAAAAGTATGGCCATAGTAGGCTCTAGGTTTGGGGGTGGGGAGGGAAACGATTCAAATATGAAAAAATAAGTCTGCAACTGCATAGCTAGGTTATTGGTGGGGGAAAAAGCAATGGGGGAAGGAACGTGGTCAAACGGAGGTCAGAAGAAGAGGAGACAACAAAGACGATACTGTGAATCTTAAGAGTAGGTTAAAAGGTGACACAGTTATCCAATTGTTAGAGCAATTAAAAGCATCCGTCGTTTGGTCTAGGAAAGGGAAAAAACAACCAACGGATAAACACCCTTGAGATTCTTTTCACATGATGGGTACAACCAACCAAAACGCAAAATTGTCCACGAGAAAGGAAAAGCGATTGCCCGCGAAAGAAGTCTGTTGCCCCGTGGCAGAAAAGAGGTCGAGTTGGGGATCGAGAGTTGATGCCAGGGGACGGGGTAGAGGGAGAAAAAAACAAAAACTTGGCACAACCAAGTAGATGGGAAGGAAGTCGATGGCCGACGTCACGTGCAAAAAAGAAAAAGGGTTTGGTCACGAAAGGGAAAGAAGAAAGGCCAAAAAGGGGGGGCCTCAAAGAGAAGCGCCACCCTGGGGTTGGGGAGAGCCTTCTAAAAAGGAATAAAGCGACCGGGGGGAATGTTTTTGTTGAAAGAAACCAAATCAAAAAAAAGGGGATGGGTGGGAAAGTTTCCGAAGAGGATATGGGAGGCAAGTAAAGTGGTGTGTAAACAGGGCGGTTCATAAGGAGAAGAACCGGTGTGAATTGGTAAGACCGCGAAAAATTTAAAAGAAAGAAAACGCCGCAAAAGGACATAGTGGAGAAAGAAAAAACAATCAAAGGCAACCATGGAGGACATTCAAAGCACTCCCGGTCGAAACAAGGATAGGATAATCCCGAATGATTTTAGCCACGGTCTGAACCGACGGGGAAGGGTAACAGAGTTTCCGTCGCACTAGGGGGAAAAAAAAGGGGGGAGCCAACACGGAAAACCAACGAACATCATTAAACTAATGGAATATTCGGTTTGAGAAGGTCAAGACAAAGGGGAAATGTTAACAAATTTAAAAGGTACGCCAAATCATGGGGGGGGGGAAGGGGAGGAGTTTACTCTTGTACAGAAAAAGTGCGTAAGGAACTTAACCAAAAAAGGGAGAGAAAACCAGGGGGAACACGAGTTGGGTTTTAAAAAAGCTGAAAATTTGGTGAAGGAAAAAAAAAAAGAATCTCTGTGTTGAGACTGAGGAAAAAATACCCTGGGGGACCAATTTCCGGGAAAAAAGAGGCGGGAAATCAAAAAGGGAGCATATAAAAAAGACGAAACATAAACGCCTCCGAGAGCAAAAAAACGCTCTTGATTCGAGAGAGGAAAAAACGCAGATGACCAGAACCAACCCAACGTTAAAAAGAATATAAAAGCAAAAGCCTGGGGGTCAGAATAGAGCAGGCAAAGAGGCATCAGCTTTGTGAATGAGAACCCTCACCCGACCCCAGCAAAAGCAACTTCAAAGTCAAGGGGCCTAGGGGCTTCCAAAGGAAACTAGAACGTTGGACCGAAAAAACTCCAGATAAGATACAAGTCAAAAGTGCAAACGGGGACTGCCGAAAGGTGGGAAGCTAAAAAAAGAAAAAGAGGGGCGGTTGGGGAAGGACGCCGAAAGAAAGAAAAGTCGTGCCATTCCCACAGTCGCAAAAAACTCATTAATTAAGGGGGGGAGGCGCTAAACGGGGGACGAAAAAAAAAGCCCTGACTTGGCACGGACCGGCACTGTCGATGCCCTGGCAGGAAGGCTGGGGGTGTTACTTTGTCCGCCAAAAGGACGCGGTTGAAAACAATCAAGTGAAAAAAAAGAGCATGAAACCACTTACAAGGTAAGAGGCGGGACCGGCGGGAATGAATAACAGTTGCTGGCAATCGTGGTGCGGTTGAAAATGCGACACGACCTGGGGGGGTGCAAAAAGCGAGATTAGCCTCAGGGAAAGGGGAATTTTGGGGGGGAGCGAGACCTCGCGGGCCAAGCGTCGGGGCACTGACGTATCCCCTTAAGGCTCACAAAAGAAAACCGTGGGTCACAAATGAAAAAGGGGCCGGAAGATAACTACGAGAAATGGACGGTGACCATCGGGAAGAGAAGAAAAGGGGAGGGAGCCCCGGAGAATTTTCAGAACCACAGGTTTAAAAATCAGGGAATGAACACACACATTAAGGGTCCCTTGCATTCATATCAGACAGAGGGGGGGGGGTGTGGTGATCCATGCATGGGAAAATAACAAAGGGGGGAACTAAAGAAAGAAGGGTTTCGGTCGGGGAGGGTTGTTGTCCTCCATTGGGTCTGTTGTTTTGGGGGGAGTTCAGATGGGGGAGGCCAAGAAATTAGGCAAGCAGCCGCGAAAGAAGCGCCGGACTGACCCCGACTTTGGTTGTATGTGTCGACAAGTTGGACGGGGGAAGCGGTGTTAACTCACTTCACCAAAAAAACATCAAAAGAAGAGGAAAAGAACAAAAAAATAGGGGAAAACAAACTGGGAAGGGGGGGTGAAGCCCCGTACAGAAAGGCAAGACAGCCAAGCTGCAAACCGGATCAACAAACTGATCAAGTCCCTCAGCTACAACGGAATCAAATGTAATTGACAGAAAAAAAAAAAGGTTCAAAAACCTCATTAAAACAAAACAAAAACCGTAGAGGGCTCACGTTGTTGACCGACTGTCAAAGAAAATCAAGAGGCACGTGGTTCGAAGGGGGAAAATTAACGAAGACTGTGAAACCGAGTCGGGGGTTTTTTGGATTCACGACGACAGGAAAGGGGAAAAACTCTTCGAGCTGGCAGGAGGGGGGGGTTTTTTTTTGTGGTTGGGCGACCGATTCAAAATAACGGGGGAAGGGGCGCAAAACCTGTGGGGGAAAAAGCAGAGCGCTGATGCGATAACTTATTGGAAGCAGGCGCATGGCCCGCAAACGCTAAGGTGGGCACGGGAGGCGTGGGGGGGGAAGGGAGTCTCGGAGTGGGCGATTGTGGGATGAAGAAAGTAAGGGAACAAAAAAGACAAGAAAAAAAACAAAGAAAAAAAAGGCGGGGTGGGGAGAGGACGCGGGGATGTCAGGAAGGAGGGAAGAGGCGGGGATAGGGAAAGTGGAGGCGAAGAGGGAGAGGGCATGAAGGAGGAGGGAAGGGAAGGAGAAGTGGAAAAGGAGAGGAGAGTAGGAAAGGGGACCTAGATGGTTTGGAGGGGGGAGGCATTATGTGTGAAAAGTGAACGATGAGTGGGAAAGGTGGGTTCAAAGGTCTTAGGTTTGAGGAGAGACTGAGAACGGGAAGAAAGGGGAGAGAGAAAGGAGGTGGGTGTGGGGCGAAAGTTGCGAAACAGTGATGAGAAGGTTTGCGATTCCAATAGCGGGGAAAATAGGTTCGAGTCCTTCCGAAAAGAAATGGTGAACTACGTGAAGCCGAAAAAACACTGGGGAGCGAAAGATGTGACCCCGACCTTAAAACGGGGGCGTGGCCGGAAAGGAGAATGCGGGAAATTGAGAACATCACGGGAGAACACAAAAAGGGAAAAAAGGGAGAGAGACTGGGGGGCAATTTCCTTCGAACTCGTCAAACGGGTCCAGAGGGGAAAAAGGGGGAAACCCAAGTGTGTTAAAAGAGCGAAAGACCACCAGGGGGGTTCCAAACGGAGGGACTACCGAAAGCGCCAGAAACACGGAAAAAAGGAATATTGAATCGGAAAAACACTGCAGCACCACTGTGTCCGAATGCAGTCCAACCCAAAGGGGGAGATAACAAAGGAGGCGACCCGACCGAAAAAAGAGGGGACAAAGACTCACCGTGCCACAGCACAGAACGGCAATTCTGAGAAATGAAAGCCAAAACAAACCTCTAAAGCAGCTGCTTTGAACCCACAAATCGGGGGGGAGGGAACTGAGGTGTGAAAAAGAGCGAAAAAAAAAAACATCCGAGGTAAAACCGAGAATGATTTTTGGTTCCAGCAGAGAGGCAAGCAAACAGGACGGGGGAAATCTCTAATTGGCGCGGGAGACCAAGGTGGCTCGAAAGCACGTAGACAAAGGACAGCAGAAAAGAACGAGAAAACTGACGGTGTAATGAGATAATCAAAAACAACATGATTCATTCAAGATAAACTAAAGAGGAAAAGGAGGTGGTTGCACTGAAGCATGTGGAGGAATGAAACGCGTCAAACCTTGAGCAGGGAGGAAATGGGAAAAAACTTGGTCTAGGGAAAGGAAAAAGGGGGGGGTTAGTAACGCGTCAACCCAAAATCAGGTCGACAGCCAAAACCAAAAGGATAATCGGACAGGCGCGAGATGCCGCAAAATGACCGGAAAGCAAAAAATAGCAATACGGGGAACTGCAAACAAATCACGACCAAGGAAAATAGGGGAAAGAGAAACTTTGCCTTGAAGGGGAAGCAACAAACCAATGGGGGGATAAGGAAACAGCCCGAACGTCTTGGTGGTTTTTCTCCCTTCTTCAGGGAGACCCGAGGACAAGAGAGGGAGGGCAAGGTTCATAGCTCAATCAGAAGGTCAAAAGAATTTGAAATGAAGAGAGGTATCCATATTGGGGGAAAAAGGGGGGGAAGTTTGACGGGGGGGGGGAAAAACAAAGGTATAACGTACGAGTCAGTGCCAAAATACGAACAAGGGCAGACGAGTTCTAGCAGAAAACAAAAGGAAAAACCGCCTAAAGTGGACCTTGCACATCACGCTCGTAATATGAGGACACAAGAGTGTTGGGGGGAAACAGAAAAAAAAGAAAAATCACCTCAGTACGACAAAAAGGAGGGAAAAAAGGGCGCTTCGACTGAGGGGCCCCAACCCTTTCGTTCCAAGAAAAGGAACATAAATACCGAATGCCACCAAAGCCGGGAAAAAGTCAGGCAGGGAAAGGCGGAAATAGCCAGAGGAAAATTGGGTGGGCGCCCGGGGGAAACTGGAAACCGCTTTACGAATTCGACGGTCACTCAAAGAAGGAGCCCGTGCAACGGAAAAAATCAAACTTAATGAGATAACAACAAACTTTGGGCAGGGGAGGGGGGGGGGAGGGCAAGTCTTGGGACGTGTTGGGGAAGGGAGCCCCTCAGGGGACCTCTTCAAAAGGAATCTGGGGAGGGAGAGGAGGGGTGGTACTCCGCACACACGAGGAGAATAAACGGGAAAGGGCTCTATCGCGAGTGAAAAAAGGGGGTTAGATGCTCTGGCGAATTGGGGGTTTCAACTCTGCTTTAATAAGAGGGGAGGCTTGGGTGGGGAGTCACATCTGACCAGACAGGAGAAAGGGAGAAGCATGAAGGGGGGGTCGATGAAAGGGATCAGCAGCTCGAACACTAAGAATTGTCCCCGGTAGTAACAACGTACTCAAAAAAAAGGGGTGGTTATCGGTAAAAGAGACCAGCATTGGGGGGCCGTTTCTTTTGAAAAAACGAAGAAAGGTCGGACAGCGAAAACGGGTCAAAGGCAATGCGTGGGGTAGTTTGAACCGCAAAGAAGGGAACCAGATTCCAGTGCTGGTGGGCCATCAAGACGGGCAGAAAAAAAGGGGAGACAACCATTGGAGCGAAAAAAAAAAAAAAAAAATGCACGTTTACTGGGGGGTCGCCCTTGTGCTGAAGGCGGGTCAATAGGGTGAACGGGGAAAAAGAGGTCAGGTCCTCGTCGGTTCAGAAAAGGGCGAACAAAAAATTAGGGAGGAGGGTGCACAGAAAAAAACGTGGAATAACAGCCTTTTGTCGTCGCTACACGAAGTCAGACCGGAAGTGTTAAAAAGGAAATTTCGGGTGGGAAATGAAAATGGTTGGCAGAGATTTTTTAAAAAACAGGGGTGTAGGAAAGAATGGTGAACTCCTTACTTATCAGACTTAGCCCCAAAACAAAGTAAACGCACTGGGTCTGAAATCCAAACACCGGGAGCCGCCTAGCCAGAAAAAGTAAGCAGGCGCACAAAACGAAACGAAAATAACCCCAGGGAAAAAAAATCAGCCGTTGGGGGGGTAAGAAACCACCGCAAAGAGGAATATTTTGCTCGCGGAACAACGCGCTGCTACGAAGTGGGGGAGCAGAGGTCCACTACACACAAAAAAAAAAAAAAAGGACGTGGTTCAAAAATTGGTGGTTGGTCTCAGATGAAAGAAAAAGGAAACACACCGGCATCAAACAGAGGAAGCAAACCAAAAGCTTAAAAAATCGGGAAAACGCATTGCTTTCGAGTCAATAGGGGAAAAATCACAAAGTTGACAAGGAATGAGGGCGGGTGGTTACCCTACTGGCCACAAAGACATCCGGTTTTTTGGAAAGGGGGAGTTGTTGTTTAGTGACAAGCGATGTGGTCCAGTTTGGAGAGGAAATAAACCACTGGGAGAAGAAGAAATAACCCAAAGTGCAATAGAATCACGATGCGGCCGGAGAGGTGTTTGTCACTGATATATTGTTGCACAGGGAAAAGAAAAAAACGCGACCGCACTGGGCACGTAACTAAACTAGATCACTGAAAAAGGGGGCGAATATGGGATGAATCGGGACAACGACAACACTCTCCGCAATGAAAAAAAAACAACCTCTCATTGACGGAATCCATGAAGAAAACGGCAAAACGGGAAAAAATGGAGAAAACTTCAAGAGGAGGGGTTGGGAAGAAGAACGTGGAGGGTGGGTTAACCAAGTGAAAGTGAAAAGACGTTGAAGAGTTTTTCCCCAAGAATAAAACTGTCCTGCTCATTATGCTATTTTCATTGCGGGGCACAGGGGAAAAATAATCACTCACTACGAAAAACAGAAAAGGGGGGAAAAGTTCTACGTAAGGGTCCTCCGCGAAAGAAAAAACAAACAACGAGCCATCACGAAAGGAGAACACGCCATTTGAAAGGTTAGGGTGCGATAGGGGAAAAAACCAAACAGAACCAAGCCAACAATGACGACGTAAAGGTAGTGAGTAAAGAAGATTGGGGGGAAAAAGGCCCCGTGGGGGGGCCAACGGAAATTTATATGCTTGCCTTGGAAAACAGCCCGGGGGGAAAAAAAAAACTAAAGGTCATTGCCAAGCACTAGGATAAAAAAAGAAGGGAAGGATAACCCTATGTCCAACAGAATCAGCATGAAAAGCAGAAGGCGCCACAGCCAAGAGCAAACGCCACACGGGTCATAAAGGAAGAACTACGTGATTCCAAGAAGAGAATTGAGTAGATCCAGGAAAAAACTTGGAGAAGGTAGGGGGGCAACGAGGGGGGGGACGGGGGAAAAAAAGAAAAATAATTGCCGAGCCGCTGAACCTAGGAGCAAATATGTGTGTATCGAGTGTGACGTCAGGGGGGGTAAAGCCAGGTAGTGAATAACGCATGGGAGGAGGGTGACGACCGGGCCAACAAGACACCGACACAAAACACCAAGGTTTA
>Ga0179593_1518845_pt1 | contig 27459 bp, 26 predicted proteins | sample CZODoug2_1_08_16_FD_185931 | JGI IMG/M metagenome (GOLD analysis project Ga0179593, IMG submission 185931) | Vadose zone soil fungal communities from Angelo Coast Range Reserve, California, USA - CZODoug2_1_08_16fungal (PacBio error correction) | ecosystem: Environmental > Terrestrial > Soil >...
AAAGAAAGAGTCCAAAGAAGACCCATCTGTGGATGAAAAGAGCCGTGAGAACCTGCCTGATTCGCTCCGGTGGACTCCTGTCCGAAATGCAGAGAAAAACGGGGGGGGGACCGGTCGAGCGTCACGCTCGCAAGGCAACAAACAAGGGAGGAATGAATAAGTTGACCGGACCACGAGCTCTAAAATAAGGTGAAGCAACATCAATGAAGGCGAAAGGGTGCCTAAAATGGGGATGACCACCGGAAAGAATCGCTGCAATTCGAATGGAAGTACTGGGGGAAAAGGAGGCTTCCGGAATGGGGACCTCGACAACGCCCGGATACTAAGAAAGGGAGGAAAAAAAAAAAAGGAGACGTGTGGAACATCAGGTGACGGGAAAACGTTGCCCCACCCGACGCTTAAGTGGAAAATGCGCTCCCATGGGTCATATGAGTAAGCTCCCATTCAAGCAGGGGAGGAAGCCAGCCAGGTGGTCAAATCCGCATTTAGTCATCTCGAAAAGCCGGTTCAGAATTCTAAAAGTCGTCAGGGAGCTGTGAAAGTAAGGTAGTGGGTGTTGCGTCACCCAAGGGTCGGGCAGCTGGGGGACCTATGAAAAAAGGGAGGGCCTCGCCTAATAGGCTCAGAAGGAGGGAGGCGAACAGATTTCTTTCTGGGGCCTAAGAGGAACAAAACCATGCAGATCCGGATTCGGATCGGAAACAACGACTCCGTTCTGGAGGAAAAGAAAAAGCACTAAAAACGGGAAATGCACCCAGTGGCGCCTCTAAAGGTAGAAGCGATCGGCAGGAGGACGGAGGGGGGGGGATAACTGCTGTCGGGGGGGTTCAAGGAGGTCATCGACGAGATCCGCCAAGACGGACGGTAAGGACATCAGCGTCGGGTCGAGACAATGTACCGCACAGCTTATCAGTCTTGCTAGAGGGGTGTCTGAAGGGTCGGTTAGGAATCTGGGCCGCCTATCCTTGTACCTCCACCTAGAGGGGAAAGAGACACCTTCTGAGGGAAATTAAAACAAATACTGCGCGCCGCAAAAAGAGGGGAGAGAGCAAGGATCAATGCATCGAGAAAATGTCAAACCTCAGCTAATCCAGCGTGGGGCGCGACACCTAATCAAAAGGAAGGGAACCGGGAAACCCATCATGCAGACCCGGAATGGCAAAGGGTCGGGCGAAGATTGCTAATCCCGACCTTGAGAACACGGGGCCGCAGACAGGATAAGGGGAGGATGGGAGGCTGTTCACCCCGGATGGGATGTGTGGGCTCGTATGCGCAGTACCGGGCCTTAACGGTCAAAACGGTTCCTTGAATGAACGAGCCGAAGCCAAATAAAAGGAACATCAGAGAAGTCGATCTGAACTAAGACCCATCGTGTCGCTAGGATGACAACATCTAGTGGAAGGGGCCGGATGAAGGTCACTGACCGGCCCTCAGGGGACGGGGTTCGGGACGACCTGTTCCAAAAAAACCAAAAAGTATAGGGGGGAGTTCCGCGGGGGGGCGCCTTGACTTCCCAATGCTCTGGAATTTGCATTTCACCAGGTAGGAAAAGAATAGACTGGGGGACGAACTCGCCCCTCAAAGAAAGGATTCCTTATCCTCAAGTCCGGTTGAGCCGGGGGGGGGGGGGAAGAGGCCGGACCTGAAAAAAAAAAAGATAAACCACGTCCCGGTACGTAAGAACGTTGGGGCCGGAACCGCAGAGATGGGGAGCAAGACACATTGTGAAAATCATCGAGGGAACTCTCTAATACGGGCCGTAAGGGGGAATGGGGCCTGAAGAGGGGTCTGAAACTGGTGAGGGGTCGAAGGGGGGACCGGCCTTACATGCAGGGACTGTGTGGGGTCACGCAGCCGGGCCCAGCGGACTAATCCTGGTAAGAAAAAGCGAACGAGCGAGCTGAAACAAATTAAAAAGAAGTCTATCAAAGATTAAAACGAGAGGAGGAGTACTGGGTCTAATGTTAACAGTGTGCAACAACAAAGCATCAAGAACTACAAAAAAAAAACAGGGGACGAAAGTACCACAGCGATTCCTATCTGCAGGCACAAACAACCAAAATACATATACACAAAAGAAAAAAAAAAAACGGCAACCCGCCGACCGAGCAGCAGGTAAGCTGCACCGTTATCGGGTCACCGGGGGCGCGACGCAGAAACCAGAGCCTAAGGGCGGGGTTTGGGTCGAGGTTCGTATTAAGCTGGCATCGGTGAGAAGCGGATAAGGAGCCGAAAAAACAACGGAGGAGAGGAAGTAGAAGGGGAAAAAGGAGCGCACCTGGAAAAGCTGGCTCACACGAGGGCAAAACCGGAATACACGGAGGTCGCAAAAACAGTGAGGTGAAAACACGGCCGCCGGATGACAGAAGGTACTTGCCCTGCATGACATGCATAATATACGCAAAAGACACGAAGTATAGTTTCGCACAAGAGCAAACCAGGCCGAACGAGAAGCTTTAAACCTGGGAGAAGCCTGGAGCTGTAGAAAAGTGGGCACGCCTGTAGGCCAGGCCCAGACGAGAGTGCGTCATTGAAAACCGAGACAGAGCCCTTCTGAAAAGCCGGTCCCCTGAGTCGCTAGGTCAAAAACCGGAGGACAAACCCGCAGAATTGGAAGGCAAGCCGGCCCGGGGCGCGCGTCGGGAGTGTGGAACATATGCCAAAAGGTTTTACTTGGCAAAAGATGACACGGGAAGCCAAGCGTGGGTCGTGGCCGCGTGGGACGGGGAACGGCAGGGCAGGGGGTCGGCCAAGTACGCAAAAAACGGTGGCGATCATAAAAAGGAAGAACCGGCCTGCGTGGGCGAGCGTCACGGCCTCTTTGAGTGAATCTGTTGAAGGGGGGCAGGGTTCCAAAAGTAAACTCTTCTCAACCGCTCCGGTTTGGGGGGGCGGAAACATGTCTTCAAAACCCACGAAAAAACAAACCAGGGAAAAAATGTCCCGAGGGCCGCGTCAGATGATCGGCCCAGTCCATAAAGCAAAAGGCCTGGATCTAAAAAAGGGTAGAACGTCCAGACAAGGAGGACTAGGGAGGGTCAGCAAGGTCCGATTCACTCTGCCCCTCGAGATACATATGAACCGTCTTAGAAAGAGGGGGGGTTAAAAAAAATGGCAGACCCCCAAATCCGAGCCCGGGGGGTGGTTGGGGGGGTGGGAGGGGTGTAACCCCCGCCTTGAATGTAACCAGATCAGGTCAGCAGAGAAAGTGAAAATCATTTAAAAAGGGGAGGAAAGAAAACACTCTTCGCCGACACGGGAAGGCCGTTCCTTACGTCAATATCTTTAGACGGCCCCCACTTAGGGGATCGCTTATGTGGGGAAGAGGTGGCGAGAAGATAAAAGGATGAAGATAGAGGTTGTCCGCGTTCAAGGGCCGGAAGGTGTGACACATAACTAGAGCAGCAAGTGGCCTATATGTCGACGGGGAAAACGGAATAAAGGTAGTCTCGAACGAACACAGACCGCCAAGCAATCGCTGGCGACCAGCCGTGCTTGTAAGGCTTCTAGTATAAGGAGATCAAAAAAAGGGATAGGAACTTAGTAGCCGAGCAGAAGGGCTTTCTCAAGAGATGATGCACGGTACCGCCTCCCGCCGTCCTCTACTCACTCAACCGAAAGAAGGCAGCGGCTCCCCAAGGTCTTCCCGCGAAGAAGCCGGGCTGGGCGAAAAGCTAAAGACTCGGGCTAGAAATGTGATCTGCCTTTTTGACAAGCAGGATGTTTCCAAAGAGAAATTTGAGGGGAAAAACTTGGTCCTATAAAAAAGGCCCGTCGGAAAGACGTTTAAGCCAAGACCGGTAAGGGTTCTCCATAGAATACTCTGCGGAAAAAGGAAGAAATAAATGGACCCAGGCAACTTAGCAGAGGATGGATCAGATGACAAAAGGAGAATGCGGGAACTCAAACTGCCTTGCTTGTAGGATAACAAAGGGCGGCGATTCGAAGCTACCAGGCAGACCATGTACTGGTCGACTAAGAGGCATCTAAGGGGAAAAGGCCAGCCCGGATGTTCTAAAGCCGGACGGACTTGAGGCGAGTAAGAGAAAAGGACTATGGGCATTCGCAGCAAGGATGCTGACAAAGAAGAAACTGAGAAGGGGCAGAGGTGGGTGTGGTTTTCACCAAAGGTTCCGTCAGCTACGATGGGCCTAGGTTAACGGCATGTCGCGCCGAGTGTGACACTACTGCTCTCACCTGAAAAAAAGATAAGAACATTGTTGAAAAGAGTGAAAAGCGACGACCTGGCGCAGGAACCTTCGAGGAGAATTTATGGTTGCGGACAGTTCAAAAGATGCCTCAGGCATTCGTAGGCGGCGCCGCGGCGCCCTCGTGGGGAAATGTCTAACTTAAAAACGTTGAAAAAAGGAAAAAAAAATCTCGACAAACAAAACAATAGATATAAAGAGATGCGGAGCAGGCCACCAGCTGCGAGATGAATTTCATCGAAGGCAGCGCCCGCGGCGGGAATAAAGGGAAAACTGAGGGCTCGGACTTGGAGTCCTCTTCGGGCATGGAAGTGCTCCCTAGCAGGTTCCAAGGCGAGCACGTCAAACGGGGCAGGAAGCAAAGGTCAAAACGTCGTAAAAAGATCCGGATGGCCCCCGCGAAGGCAGAAGGGGAGGAAAAGCGCAGTGCCGCAAGAAGACAGGTGATTAAAAAACAAAAGCCTCAATATCTGCAGGATGGCCTTCGGTGAGCACGAAGCTGCCAGAGGGGCAAACCTAAACGCCCTCAGCATGCAGCACCAGGGGAAGGACGGGGGATCGGTAGAACATCGGGAGGGGGACTGGCATCTCACGTGCCGCCGGAGGAGGAGCCCTGGTCCTTCGTCTGAAGAAAGTTCCTCATAGGCAGCAAAGGCTGAAAAGAAGCATTTAAGGGGACAGAGAGAATCCGAGGGCAAGCCGGGGCTACACCTTTCGATGACGGCCGTGCCCCTTCATAATTGGGGGGTGCGTCACACTTAGCCCTTGGAGATAGGGGGAGGTACCGGAGGGGAGGACCGGAGTTCCGAAAAAAAAAGACCAGTCCAAGACGGATTAAGTCGACAGGGCGGGGAGGCTCCGAAAATCCGAATGGGGAGAGCCAGGAGATAAAGGATTGCGAACATACTCAAACAGCGTTAAAGAAGAGGGGGAGACGACGGCACTCTGCGAAAGAGAAAACAGTGGCTACGAACGGGCCTTCCCCAGAGCGGGAGACGGCGGTGAGAGTCGGGCTGCAAGGGGGGAGAATTAAAAAAAAAACGGAAGATCCAGAAGAAATGCGAAGCTTAAAAGGCCGAGACAGTGAGATCAGGCCCCTGAAAGCTAATTAAGCGAAGGGAACGGAGGTACCAACTAAGAGCAGGTGGCGGTCAGAGGGCATGGGAGGGAAAGGTCTGCCTCCGATTCCGGCAGAGGGCCTAGCCTTAGGGGCCTAACGCGACACCGGAGGAAGGTCCCGATAAGGGGAAAAAGCAAGGGCTTAAAGGAAAGAGACAACACTATAGTCTTCTCCAAGAGGGAGAGTAGTCAAATCCCAAAGGAGTAAAATCACCCGGGGGCTCCGAGAAAACATTCGGGGTCGAAAGAGCAGCACGCCTGGTATGTGGGGATGAGTTGGGTCTTTCCGAAAGTCCCGATAAAACCGTGTAAAGGCTCTCGAAAGATCGTCTATGGGGCGTGTGCCGTGGGTGGGTCTGGACATCTTGGGGCCAACGGATTTTTAGGAAACGACGAAAAGGGAGGGGGGAGGGTTAGCCCTAATTCGCCTTGTCGAGGATCGGTCTAGTTTGACGAAAAGCGTGTCGCTTAAACAATAGAGTATTGGGAAAGAGAAAATGAAATCGGGAAAATGGGGTTTGCAGTTCTGGGAAACCGGGTACTTAAAAAAACTATGCTTGCCGCGGTAGAGCCGGTTCAAATGCTCTGCCTGGTCAGTCAAAAAAAAGCGGCCAACGAAAAAAGGCGAAAAGGTTAACTCGCCCCCGGAAAGTTATGGGAAAGGGCTATGAGAAACCAGGTGAGACCGGGAAAACGACAATCCGCGCCTCGTTTCCGTCAACGAACCAAGAGAGGCTAAAGGCCTTGACTAGCTGTGAAGTAGACCGGGGAGGTCCGCGAACTCGACTACTACCTTTAGCTACGGAGGGGCGGGGGGCCGGCTGCTCCAAAATGGCTTTGTGGGGGGAACAAAGGTGAACTAGCTGCCTTAAGGATGACCGCGGTTCGAAACAAACCTGTCCGGCGGTCCTCAAAGTGGTTCATCTGCTCGATGAGCGCTGGGAAGAATAACTTTAAGATGGGGAGGAAAAGCCGCCGAGCAAAAATAAGGCAGAAAAGGTGACAAAGGCGCAGCCGGGCAAGGCTGCAGTCTGAGAGAGAACCAAAGAAAGAGAGTAGCATCAGGAAGGTGATCTGAAAAGGGAGAAAGGTGAATTAGGGAAAAAGTTGGTGATCTCGGCGCAGCCACCCTCTCCAATCCTAGTTGGGGGAGAAGCGGCTCAAGGGTACATCTCTGGGGTGGGCTGCTTGAAGGTTCTTATCCTAACTCTCACCAACAAAGAAAATATGGTATAAAAGTGATCCTAATTGCTTCACCGAGTGTCCATGGAGAATAGATAACTTAACATCACGGACCGACACCGGCTGGGGCGCGGCACCAGGGCAGCCTCCATTATCAAGAAAAAGGAGGTAAGCATCAGGGGGGATAAGAGAAATCTCCTTCTCTCGCGTATTGGACGGTGCAGCCCAGTCCGCTGTCCGCGGAAAAGGTTAAAGAAAAATGGTCACCGTGGGATCACGCCTTGACTTTAGATCTGGCGAGTTGGTAGGTAACGGGGTAGTGACATGAATCACGCGATCGACGATAAAGCGAAGGACAACGCTGAAAGGGGGGAAAACGCGTCCCGAACTTGTGCAGCCGGCTCAGGCCGGACGGGGAAAATCACTCACCCCATCCCACCGGTGTAAGCCGAAGCTCAAATCGTCTAGGAGGGACTCGGGGAAAGAGGAAAAAAGGTTTTACAGCCCATCTCAAAAAAAAAGGGCAACCCCCCGCACACAATCGATCGGAAAAGTGATTCCCAAGTCGGGAGGGTCTATTTTCTTTGATGCGGAACCGTTGCGAGATATTCTCACCAGGGACTGCTTTAAAGAAAAAAAAAAGCCCACTTAATGGTGAGAATGCCGATTTTTTTGGAAATTACCAATCAGGACCCAAAAGCTATACCCCGCGGCTCAACGGGCGAGGGTTGGGTAAAGGAAACACAGAAAATTAAAGTTGCCTCTGTCGGGAACAGAAAATCCAAGGTCCTCCCTCAATCGAGGCCGCTAGCACACGATCGGGATTCGTCCAGCATCGAGAACTCCGAAAAAAGGAAAAGTCTGCTCCCCTGAAGAACCCCGTCGTAAAGGGCCTCAATTGCCAGACCCCATCCATCACCGGGTGAAAAAGAGGAAAAAGCAAAGAGGATCAGGTAACTGAGTCCCGGTTAGGCACGGGGCGAAGCCACCCTAGGAGACAAGCCACCCTTGGCCGCGAGGGGGGAGAATTAGTTGAAGAGGGAGAATGCGCCCCACGTGGAGTGGGGGTTCAAAAAAATGGCGCGATCATGTCCCTCGGGATATACGACGCAATGAAAAAAAGTGAGGGGATTTTCATCCTCGCAGGGGACAGCAGGTGCTTGTTATGCCCGAAGCTGTGAAGAAAAAATAACACGGGGGGGGTGGGGCCGCGGTCGACACCGGGAAGAAGAAAAACGGATCGTTTGCGCCCAGCCGTGAAGGTCCGGGCTTAGCCAGGTCGATCGGGGCTTCCTAGACACTGGGAAGTCGGCGTCGTACCGGATCACAATGCCGGCTGGAATGGGGTGATGCTTACCAAGGAAAACCCACCCTGCCTTACTCAGAAAAAAGGAACAATAGGGAAAAGACGTGGCGCCTGTCCTAAGACTGGTGCGGCGAACTCAGCCAGATCGTCGAGCGACCGCTACACTCTAGAGTCGGGGTAAGAGAGTCCAGGAAAGAGTGAATTTCGGGGAGAGGAGGGGAAAAACCAAATGTGGCTGAGGAAACGTCCTTGAGACCTAGACGGAAAGGACGGGCAAGGGACAAGCAACTGGGTATCCCGATACCTGTCCCAGAAGAATGACACACTCTTAAAAAGGAAAAGGCAATGAACCAGGGGGGGACCAAGGAACAAATTATTAGCACTTACAAGGGGGCGGAGGGACTTAAGATCTGTAGGATGAAACTAAGGAACTTCACTTTCGAGAATGGGGAGATAATTGATTCGGAAAAAAGGGGTATATTCTGGCCAAGGAAAAATTCACAAGTTTCCAGCGCCGGAAGGGGAACGGAGAAGTTCAGCAGCGGATGACCGGGCGGTTAGGGCCCGCAGCTCGGGAAAAAGACACCTTCTGACTCATCTGAGGAGGGGAGTCACGGTGCTTCAAAGCCCCGGGACTTCACTCAATGACGGCCTGCTCGGGGAGTCAGAGGAGAGCCCGTGGCCAAAGAAGGAAGAGTACCTTCTAAAAAAGGGGAACGGGAAGTTACTCTCTACCGGAAAAGGGAACCTGCGCGAAGGCAGGGGGCTTAAGAAAATACGAAACCGCGAGGCCGCAGGCAGTCGCATTCCCGCGGGGCGATGAAGACTTCGATACTGGTAAAAGACAATAGTACTCATCTCTCAGAAAAAAAAACCACAACGGATGTAAAGTATAGATGCGGAGCAGGTCCACCACTGAAAAAAGAGCAGCGCTGGACAGCGCCGCGGACCGGCGACCCGAACTGGCTGCGGCCTCCGTTAAAAAGAAAGGAGCAAGACCAGTTCCAGGGACTCAAAAGAGCAGTTCCCAGGTCGTCACGCAAGGCCCTGGCAAGAAAGGAAGAGCCGGAGGCCCGCCGGATAACGAGACCGAAGCCAAGAAGGAGAGGCAAGAGTCTTTGGACGGAAAGGGGGTGACCATCACGGCCCTCGCTGCCTTCGGGGAGGGCGAAGAAGCTGCCGGATGCCCACCCCAAGTCATCCTCTGAAAAAAGGGGAAAGAAGGGAGTCAGAACGGAGGAAATCGGTTAAAATGGAAGCCGGAACGATCCGAACGGGAAAGTCGAATCCATTAAAAAAAAACTTGAAGTACGAATCGCCGCCTATAACGAAAGAGTTGAAGAAGACCCCATTCGACGGGAAAAATGGAAGAAAAGCATGGAATATCCTGATTTGCTAAAAACTTTCCAAGCAGGGAAACTGCCGTTTCAGCGGATTTTTGTGGGACCAAGAATCTGGGCAGGGAGCGGGAGGGAGGGGGGAAGAGGACCCAAGTTAAGGAAAGAAGCCTACACGACTGACTTTAGAGGAAAGCGGGAGTTTTTGACTGGGTCCGAAAAGGTCACGAAAAGGAACTATCCTTATTAAGGGCGGCAACCGTCTCGAGGTCGAGGTCGTTCTCGACGAAGGAAAAAGAGGGGACTCCTAAGGGAACAAAGGCGATCGAACCTGCGCCTGGTCGAGGCGTATTGAGAGGGTGCTGATTACGTCTTGGAGGGGGCAAGTCGGTCCACATCAGATCGCAGATCCCCGGAAAAGGAAGAAGAGAGACTAGAGAGGATACAACCTGATCTGCCCTTTCGCAAGAAACGACAAGAAAAAAGGCTGGAAAAAAAGAGGTCAAAAATTCCGGAGAAGCAACGATTTTCCGCGGCCCTGCCGGGATTTGCCGCTTAACATAAGTCAAGGGAAAAAATCACATTCCGGGCCCGATGATTAAAGAAAATGGCCAGGGGGGACGCATCACGTGATCACAGAAATTCAGGAGAAAAAATGAGACCCCCTTGACAGCGAGCCCGAAGGGGAAACTAGACTATCAGCGCGCTGAATCCGGCCTAAGCAGAAAAAGTGTCAGGAACAAAGGTGGTCTTTGAGGGAAACCCGTACCTTGAACAAAAAATTTCCGCGAAAGCGGTACGAGGCGATGGCATCGGGGTTCACCCCGGAGGGATTTGGCGGGGGGGGACAGACGCATGATATGCCAAGAGTTTCGAACCCGACGGTCCTTGGAGAAGGTAGACCGAGGACGCGCGGAGTTGTACCCTCCTACGCGAAAGCGGGAAGCCGACCTCGTGGAGGGAGAATACCAATCCGAGAGGGAGGAGGACTCCGTGGTCCACTTGACAAGGACTTCCACTAACTGTTCCGGGGGGGGCCAGGTCTGGGGCGCTGTGGGTAGTGCACACCCAGCCCGGTACTAAGAAAGAGAACAGAGGAGGACAATGCTCTCTGGAGCAACCACTCTGCTCGAACGCAATGTTATGAGAAAAAACACAAAAAAAGGCAGCCGGTAATGATTCATGATCTCGATTCGAGGACTACAAAAGGAGGGAAAAAGCACGTTGCACTTCAACGCGGAAGAGGGAGTCTTTCAAAGCCGGGCCGGGAGCTTGGAGAAAAACCATTGCTTCGTATGTAAATCACGACTAACGAAGGGGAAAAGGCTTGAGGAGGGGAGGGAAGGGCCCACTTTTTTCTTCTTTTAGGTTTCGACGGACCGAAGTCATCCTGACAGGTGACCCGCGATTGTTAAGAAAACCAAAAAAAAAAGCGGGGTGCCTGGGGAAAGGCTTCACGAGCCCTCCGAACCCAGTACGTGAGAATTTCAAAAACTCCGCCAATCGACAGCGCCGATCACCCAGGGGAAAGCGTCGCAGATCAAAGGAAAGAAGGAGCACATAGTTCTGGGGGAAGACCCGCCCACGTCAGGGAAAGCAGGCGTGGAAAAGAAAAGGTGAATCTGAACTAACTGTTTATTGATCTAGCAACGTAAAAAGAACCCAGCACTCCTGCTGCGGGGGGGGGGAAGGCTGCAAGGTTTATCACGACTTTTCCGGAGGTGCGCCAGCTGAGCCATGCTTATCTAACGGGGAGATGAAAAGGGAAGGCAGTTATCTCGGAAAACCGTTTCCAAAGGGGCAGGAACCAACGCGTAGGCCCCAAAGGAGGGCTTGGCGGGCATTCAACTTCCCGATGAATCATGAAAGGTCGCCCTTCGAAGTTGCAATCACTCTCCTGATAAAAGATTTATCCCAGACTCTGTTGCACCGACGGACAGCAGGGAAAAGAAAAGCGGTCACTTGTCGAACCACGGAGCTTGGGCGAGGTGGAGGACATCCTAAAGAAGGGAGGCAAGCTCAAGAGATCGTCATTTAAAAAATCGGATAGTCCAAAGTAAATCCCAGTCCCGCCTGAGTCAGGCCATACTTCGTCCCCGTCGGAGAGAAAAACGCAGCCCACCGGAATGGGCCCGAGTACTTAGGGGGGGACCGTCTTCTATTATGTTCGTGCAAACCCAACTGGGGTTGGACTTAGAGAAGGGCGTCGCCCGCTCGATCTGGGACGCAGTGAAGAAGAAGGATATGAAGAATGGTCGTGTCCTCGGTCTCACAGAACCGGGGGGTGGATCATCAGGCGAGCGGTGGGAAGAAAGGGACAACGGGAAAGAAAACGGGGAGCGTGCCGATCTGGTTGAATTGAACCAGCAGCTGGCCGACCCCTCCGCGGGGGGGGGGAGAAAAAACCTAAGAAGGGTGACGAAAGAGACCCCCACGACCTGCCCGTCCAGAAAGGACGGCGGGCAAGGGACGGAACAGCCTAAAAGAACTAACGTCCGCGAGCGGGCCGAGGGGCACACGATCGGGAGGCAACAAAAATGAGAGAATTCTGGAAAAAGCAACTCAGACGTCTTCGGGGAAAAAAACGAAAAGACATAGGACCTGCTAAAAAAGGGTGGAAAAAAGAGGATTGCACATAAACACATACATCCGGTGGACCCAGCGGGGGAAAAGGGAAAACTCACTATCATGTCGAGAAAGACGGCCCTTGGGATCAAGGGACTTTGAAGCGGGAAGGGGGAGGGAGGGGAAAAGGGAAGAGGGGGGGGGGGGGGGGGCAGAAGATCGGACCTCCCCAGTGGCAGCCGGTGCTTCGGTGGGGAAAATTCAGAGCGTGGATTCCGGCGCCCCATGGCGAGGAAATTAAGGGGAAAAAAAAAAAGAATGCGATCATGACTCCTGGATATCGAAACTTTCCGCGTCGCACTCCGTGGATTTTCAGCATCGGGACAGGAGATGGCGCGTTGGGCAGGGAGGGTATGAACCAAGAAAAAAAGGGCTTAAGCAAGTAGTGAAAAAGCCTTCTCCCACCGAAAAATCTGCGGGAACAAAGGGGACTTGTCTCTTCTGCGGGTAAGGTCGAGAAACGTCTACAAAGGAAAGAGACGATCGTACCGATCCTTTCAGAGGGGGGATCGTCAATTATGAAGAACGCCGTAAACAACTGAAAAAGGGAAATACGAACACCGCCGTCCCGCAAAAGACCTCCTCGAAGGCGCCGGAAGAGGCCGCGTCAAGGGGGGAGCGGCCAGAAAACCTCTAAGATAAGGAGGGGGGGCCAGAATCATCCCAGTATTCTGGTTCGGGGGTTCAAAGAGAAAAAAGGTGAGAACGTTACATATCCGTCTGTGCTTAGAGCGACCGGCGACGCAAGAAAGGAAGGCTCAAAAGAAGAAAGAGGGTGTGACAAAACACCAATACGACTTACAGGGAAAAGCCATGAAAAACCGGTGAGCCCGCGGGGAGGAAGAGATAAAACGAAGAGGTGAAGGACAAGTCCCTGCCTGGGCTGGAAGGGCCACCAGATTGAGATGGATTCAAAAGGAAAAAGAGGTGCGCCTTCTACTTCCGCGGAGGGGAGAGATAAAAAAAAAAGTTTTCCAAGGAGTTCTAAAACTCGAAGTAGGGAAGATGTAAGCACTTGCATTCCATATACCGGGCGGTCACGTGGGCAACGGGGAAGGAGGACGGCTGGGGGGGAAAAAGAAACAGAAGTCATTCGTCTTCTAAGTCGGGAGTCATCCCCTTCAGGACGAACGGGCCTGCCGGAAACAAGTAGGTCAGACGCCTCGTGGGCCATACGCTTCAAACCTCGACTACGGCCTGCTGCCACTAGCAAAGGAAAGGGAAACGCTCGGCTACCTTTCCCTTTACATGGACGGACAGCGTACTCCAAAGGGAAGCCGGAAGTTCGAGGGAAAAAAAAAAGCTGACAGCGGGCGAGGAAAATCCAAGACGCCCATCGTTGGACCTCTCAAAGAGAGAGAAAAAAACAAGTATTAGAAAGAAAGGACAGGAATATTACGTCCCCTTCTATTAATTGAAAGAGGAGAGAGCCCTTTCTTCCTACCCGGAGCCCTGAGCCTCAAAAGTCCGTGGTCATTACGAAATGAAAGACATTCTAACGATCAGGTTCCCGTAAGGGGAGAGTAATCGTCCCTCAAAAAGGGTAGTAGTTAAATATCCTTAAAAAAATAAAAAAAGAGAACCCTGGGACCTCCCCTGCAATGCCTAAGGGGACGCGTTCCGAAAAGGGGAAGCAGCTCCTCTCCTCTCTGGGGCAGGGAAGAATTTGCCGTGTGGTGGGAAAGAGACGAAGGAAGGGGAAACATAAGACTCAAAAAAAGGGAATAGAGGAAGCCAGTATACAGCCGTGCGCCAGAAAATCAGGTGAGGGAAAGAACCTCGATGCCTCCGCTGAAAAAGGAACCATGCGCATAGTAGAAAAGATAAAGGACAGAAAGAGGTGGAACAGAATGACCAGCATGCTTGGAAAGTTATTCAATGGAGGGAAATCTTACCTCCTCGGTTCAGCCGGGGAATACAAAAGGATCAGCTCGGGACTGCAGTTCAAGTTGTGTTGGGGAAAACACAAGGTCCCTGGGCATGTATCGGGATGACGGGCAGGTGGCCGCGCCCGGAAGCCTAATCTGCGCAAAAAGGGATCTACCAGGAAGGAGTTCTCTTGGTCACTCAAAGATAAAGTCCATAAGAGAATTGGTCAGGAAACCCGACATGAGAGGTCTAGTCAAGTTCTCACGCGGCACTGGGGAAAAGAAAACATCTCCTCAAAAGGGGGGGCATGCGAGGAGGTCAGTTGGAAATGGCGGCGTGATGAAGGACGGAGGCAATTTTTGAACAGGGGCATCATCGACCGAAATGGCACAATAAATACGGGCGGCTACGAAAGCGACTATCAAAAGGGGAGGGGGGGAATCAGCCTTATCAAAACGGAACAACCGGGGGAAGGCCAAGTCAAGAATCGGGGGCATGTCACATGGCGGTGGCGAAGATCATAAAAAGAACACAGCTGTTCCGACGAAACGTCCGGAACAAAGAAAATCTTACAAGCCACCCGATGATGAACAGAAACATCACATGCGGGAGACGAAAAGAGGGAGGGAGATCCTAGTTCATTCAGAGGGGAGCGCGAGGGCGGCCAACCTACTGAATCTCCATTGGGGGGAAGGGGGGGGGGGAAAAATCACTCAGGGGAGGAGACTTCCGCATCAAAGGACGGGAAAGTGTAGCAGGGGTTGGAAGGAGACCGAATTGAGCAAAAACTGGCCCGCGAGAGTCAAGAGAGGGGCAAGTCTGGTTCCAAACGGAGCTGGGGGCTGGCAAATCAGAAAAAAGAGTTCTACGCCGCTGGGGCCTATTCAGAGGGGGCACGAAAGAACAGCGGCTATGGAAAAAGAAACTGAGAGAGTGGAGGACAACCTAACGTCTTTGCGATAGAGGACCCGCTTAGACGGATGTGGGGGGCTGGGCCGAGGGGAATCTAGGAAAGAGGGGGAGTTCAGTTCGTTGTGGGGGGGGGACCTGTCGTCACCACACGGATCAGGTGACAGGGTAGGACTCCGGGAAAGGGGCTTTCGGGGGGTCAAGTTCAAAAAAAAACTCTGCACGAGCACAGAGAACCTTTAGGGTGACGCGGAAAGACCTAAAATTTAGAAGAAGGGAAAGCACCTTTCTAAAGGACACGAACATCAGGGGTCCTAAACTGAAAGAAAAAAGAAAAGCGGTCGCCGAGGACCGTTGGGTGGCCGTATCAAAGGAGAAGAGGATGATCCTCGGAGGGAAAAAAAGAACTACTCTTGCCAAAGCCTTAACCCGGGGATGCGGGGGCAGTTTAGAAAAAATGAACGAGCAGGCCGACGAAAGGGACCTGAGGAAAACTTGAAAGAGGTCAAATCCCGGGGTGAGAAACGAAGCTCTCGTGAAGACCCACGTACTTGTGAACCGCAAAAAGAAGGACAGATGCGACCAGCGCCATGGAAAAAAAGGTGACAGCGGGAGAAAAACTTTCCGTCAGAAAAGAGAGGGCGAGGCTTTAGCCCCAAGAAGTCGCTCGATGATCGGAGTCAACTGTAAAGAAGAAGGGGCGAAGACCTGGTGTTGATCATCGGCGATCGGAAGCATCCCAGAATAACCAGCATGATTGGTGCGCTCCGGGAGCAATGGGGGAACGCGGTGCGCCCGAGATCAAGGTGAATATCAGAAAAAAAGGGGAATGAAGAACGAAAGATCCAGTTCAATCCGGCCGGCTAAACGATTGCCACGATCACGGATCCAAGGGAGCCTACTGAAAAGAAAACAGCAATCAGGAGGCTGGCCGCAGGAGAAGGAACTTATTGCTCGAGAAAGGGGGAGGGCCGGCCTTTCACAGTTTCGCTACGGCCCTCGCCTGCTGGAAGACATAGGACTTTTTCGAAAAATACGAAAGCATGACAGAAGTTAAAAGATGGCCTCGTAACCGGGGGGGGGGGGGGGGGGGAAACTGGAAATTGTAAAAGAAGGGTAGTTGTGTAAAGACTCAAAAAGGCGGGGGCTGCTCAAAATAAACGCGCAGATTCCACGGACAAATAACCGCTGGTTCACGCTAAGAACCTGGGGAATGTCAGGCCGTTTCCCAAGAGAAGAAAGACACCAGCCAAACTGTGGAAGGGGAAAAACGCCAGGAATAGCGAGCTTCTAGGAAGAGATGGAAGCAAAGGGTTGTAATTGTGCAACACCAGCTCGGGAGAAATAGATTTAGAGGGGAAGCAGGCCGGGACCACTTCGATGTCCGCAGGGGGGGAGTGTTCCTACGTCTCAAGAGTGGAGAAGATCAGAACCTTCTCAAGAGGAGTGGGAGAGCAGTAAACATCGGTGATCGTGATCGGAAGGTAGAAAGAGGAGAGTGACCCTCAGGGAGGAACGCAGAGCCTGTGTTTTTTCTGAAAAGGGGGGTACAAACCCCTACCTTCAAACCCGAGGGACGAGTCATGCAGGCAAACAAATCCCTCCGCCGAGAGCGGTCCATCTAGGCAGACAAGGGGGAGTAGCACTTCGCGGGGAAAGAATCGCCTCCTCACGGAACTGGGCTCACCTCTAAGAGGAAGAGGCAGTATAACAAGAGCAAATCGATGCCACAACCCCAGCAAACCGGGAAACCCGCAGTGCACGGGGGCCTCGACGAGAGGGAAAACGCGGCCCTGTGACTACAAGTACTAAAAACACCAGAGTCGAAGAAAAAGACAAACAAAAACAAAAGCCCGGGGCCGAGGATTATACGGAAGGAGAGAGGGATATCTACTTCTCCAGGGGGAGAGTTCTCTTAAGTTTAGCCACGAGGGCTAAAAATCAGGGAGAAAACGTTTCCCCGTGCCCAAGGCCGTGGAGAGGGGGAAAAGAGTGAAAGCTCAGGTCTCAGCCAAAATTCAGGCTAACAGAGGGCCGCGGAAGAGTCGAAAAGGGACGTAGCCACCGCAAGGCAGGGCCCACGTCGCTTTGCATCCTTCAGGGGAAAGAGGGGAAAAGTTGTCCAGAGAAGGGCACGGATGACATCCCTCTCGGGGAGGACAAGATTCAAAGGACTCGTCGATGATGACCTTTACGCCATTGACGCCCCATGCCCCGGGGAGAAGAAACAAGAAAGAAGGAAGAAACCGGCTAGGCGTCCCTGTTTTTAGGAGGAAAAATCAAAATCCGGGATAAAATCAAAGAATTCTTTGGAAGCGGCGAATCCAGATCTGCCGGGAGGGGGTCATCTTAATGAGGAAAGAAGAACTCAAAAAGGGGAAAACTGAAGGAAAAGGAGGGGGGGAAGGGTAAAGATACTTCCAAGTCAGGAGCGGAAAACGATTATCCCAACCTTCCCAGATAAATGTGGTGGGGACGCACACAAAAATCTATAAAAAAGGAAAAAAGGAACGATCCCAAGGTGTAGAAAGTACTGACATAGGACAGAGGACCGTATTAGGAGGGAAGCTCATTCTGGCGAAAAAAAGTAACTGGGGATATTCGAAAGAGAAGGGGCGCATGACTTCTAAAGCATCGGGTATGCCGAATGGGAACAGTCCTGATGGGAGACCTCGAGACGGCACGGATTCATCAAAGTAGGGAGAAAGGTCTAGTTGAAGGAAAAAAAAAGGGTGCGGACACACAGACGGCACAGGACGGAAAATCGAGAGAATGGCTGGCAAAGCAAACGGGTGGGAAGAAGAAAAACTGGAAGACGCATCTTTATGCACTGCTCGGAAGGCGTACTGGGAAGAGGGGAAAAAGGCGAAACATTGTTTACTTGTCGTGAGAACCGGACCTGGGAAAAAAGGATGCCCTCCCTTAAGGAAAGAAACGAGTCACTCACAACAAGGAAGGAAAGCAGCATGGTCTTATCGACGCCGAGGAGGTGAGGAGAATTCCTAAAGGATGAAAGACTCCGCCTACTCTCAACAAAAAAAAAAAGAAATAATAGAGAGGTCCCACGACGGAAAAAAATAGGAGAGTACAGAGCAGAGCGGAAGACGTATGACTGCAGCCACTTGCCGCTTCCTGAAGAAAAGGAAAATTTCGCCGAGCATCCCGTACCCAGAGCAGGAACGTCAAACGAAAGACCAAGTCAGTAGTAGAGGTGAAAGAGCGGTCTCCCACCGGGTCTAAATTCCTTTAAATACCAAGCATTCCGGCCATGTGAGGGGGCCGTAACCTTTATTGGAAAAAAAAAACACCAGGAATCGAATCGGCTAGTCGAAGGTTCCAACGGGGGAAAGACGCTTCAGAGGAAAAGAAAAGCCCGTTAAACCCTTCAGAAAGGGGGCGCCTTGCCTCCGAGAGAGAGGTAACAATGTCCGAAGCAGAGATGCCTCGATATGAGAAGTCATCCCCCGGAGGAAAGAGGAGAAGTACTGGAAGAAAAAGAGGTGCCTCCACAGCCAGTGATCTTGAAAAGGGGAAAAGACAATGTCATGGGTAAGGCCCCGGGAAAAGGTCGGGTCATGGACTGGGCCGTGGCTTGTCAATTATAGGATTGGTGTGGCGTCCACAGGAGGGAAGAAGTGAGGGGAAAGGAAGGTGGATCTTCCCGTAGAATCGAACTCTAAAGAAAAGGGAGGAGCGACCAGGGAGGGGGTCTTTTGGGGGGCATCCATCAGGCTGTAAAAAAAAGAAGAAATTATTCAGGAGCAACCCCATCTCTATTTCGATGGGCAGGAGCGGCAACGCTGCGCGGGGAGGAAGAACACAGGGGCGCCTAGAACTCGCCTTAAAGGAGGGAGGACAGCGGTGTACTTCGGCAAGGGGACGGGAAAAGGCGGCCGTCCGAAGAAAGACAGACGTAACGTCTAGAATGACACACAGAGAGCCCTGCATGTGAGTTAAGGCCCTGATCAGCAATGGCAGGGCGAGAAAGGTCACGGCTTTGGCTAAAAAAAAATGTTCTTTCAGAAAGCGGGGGGGGAGAGAGGAACGCAGAAAGCCAGAACTCGGGAAAACTGAGCGTGACTAACGTGGAAACTATGCCGGAAAAAAGGAGCAACGTCGTCTGCTCACTGCGGAAAGGGAGATAGAGTTAAACATGAATAGCGCAAAAGAGGGATGTCAAACTTCATCTAAATCAGAAACAGCTCCCGGAAAATCGCTTAATGGGACGGACCTCAATCTCACGGAGAATCGGCAGGTACGATGGGAGGTCAAGAAAAGGAAGCGGATCACAAAACTTGGCGCAAGAGGAAAGATCGTCGATGAAAGGGGGGGGCGGGGTTCACCAAAAGGGGGGAAGATGTGTGTAGAAAATCGATAACTTCCAAAGGTTGTATAAGCTCTGACTAAACCTATTTCTGAGGGGGGGGGGCCCCGAAACTCTGCTTCGATAAAAACATCTAAGCGAATTCTGGACACGAACGAGAGGGGAGGAAATATGAAAACAGCTCGCTAAATGTTCAAGGAGGGGAAGGCCACGAAACATCTTCCCTCTTTTCAACGGGTAGATTGAGGTGGTTGGGGGATAATGTTCGTTCACCAACCCGAGGTTGCGCCAGCTGTATCGGGGAAGTAGTCGTCCAAAGGAGAGGATGGTCGTTTCAACTCATCGGGAACAGAGAAAGAACCTGTATCGTTGACGACTAAAAAAAGAAATTATGAGGAATGTCGTCAATTTCCTTTAGAACTGAGTACAAGAACAAAATGCTCAGGGGAAGGCCTGGGCAGACTGCTGACCGGGAAAAACGGAGCCTGAAAGGTAAGATCGAGGTGTGTCCAGTACACCATGCTGGCATCTATTACTGCCGGCGAAACTCGACGCGCTGTCGCAGTGCACATTTGGGGAGGTCCAACTGGGGAACGGCATCTGCAGAGACATTTAAAGGGCGCGGTTGACTGAAAATCCCGGAAGAAAGCCGTAAAATCTTCATATAGATGCAGACTTGCGGAGGACATGGAAGAAAGCATCAACCAATAAGGGGGGCGTAGAAAACAGTTGACCGCGCGAGAGGCTTAAAAGCGGGAGGACCTCGGCGGCTACCCCAAGGTACGTGACGACAGCATGAGGAAACAAAGGTGAAATAAAAGGGACCTGGTGAGTGAGCATCAGGCTTCGTCCTTAGCGCCCATCACTAAAAGGAAAACGTTGGGGGGGGGGGCTGACTTTACTTGTGGGAACAGTACTGACTGTGGCACCTCGTTCTCCATGATAGAAGTACTCTAAAACAAAACAAAAAGGGAGATAGGGGGATAAGACCTTGATCCGAAGTGAGCCTGTTCCACCTCCTCTGATAAACCGCAAAAAAAAGGGGGGAACAGGTGATTGCCTTGGACGAGGAACCCTATTAACAGGAAGGGATTGCACCGACAATGCAACATGTTCACGAATCCCCGCGCGGCTAAAAGAAGCTTGGAAAAACGGGTGTTCTCCTAAATCAGAAGAAAAATGCGGCGGAAATGGTTCGGTCAAAAAACTGGGAGTTGAAAAGCTGGAAGGTTTGGGCACCACGTAGCCATCCGGGTAGGCAGGCTCAAAAAGCGGAGGGGATCCGAAATCCAAAAAAAGGCGTCCCTGCGAGAAGGGAAAAAACAAAAATTAGTCATGGAAATCAAAAGTACGGACATCACCCACCATCACCACCGGGGGACGGCCGAAGAGAATCAGAGGGAAGAGGAGAGGGGGGAGTTACTCTATGCTAAGCAACGGGGGGGGAAGCCACCAAGCGGGAACCGGACTTGATGTGGGCGAATGGACGGACACGGAGAGGAGGGGGGAGTATTCGGGGAAAAGCGGAGCACCTAGACAAATTCATTCATACGCTGAGGGCGAGCAGGGGAAGTAACGAATAGACAGCTCTCGTTGATTAGTGCCGGAGGGTTAGGGGACCAGAGATCCATGGAAGAAAAACTATACCTCGTCTCAAAATCCGGTCTTTGTGGGACGGAAAGAAGCAACCCTTTCCCCTGGAAAAGGCGGGCCAAGCTCTTCCCAGGCCCAGTATCCTCCGGACGGGGACGAAATAGAGAAAAGGAGGAGATTCCACCACTGCAAGTAGAGGAAAATGCCTGCAAGTAAGGTGGAGAAAAAGAGAGAGGAAGGGACAAGGAGGCCGTAGAACTATGGGTTCACGCCGCTCGGGAAATACCAAAGAAAAAAGACCCCGTCATGAGAGGAGGCCTTAGATATAAAGACAACAGGGTGTTGCTCAATGTCCGGGGCGAGCCAAGAAGAGGACCCAAGGTGCCGTGCTTCTTGACAGGGGGGGATAGGGGTCAGCGCTTGATAGTCGTCGGAAAAAAGGGAGTTTCGGGGAGGAATGAAGGTGCCGCCAATATGGCGCGATCACATGAACGAAGGGAGAGGGGGGAACGTGGGGAAGGTCGGACCTGCGATGTTTAGTAGGAAAAAGCCGGACCTCAGCAGTAAGAACGGAAGAAAAAAAAGTTGCGGAAGACCGCGGGAATAATTAAAGGGGGGACTTCTCCACCGTCAAGAAAGCAAACTATCGGCGGGGGGAGAAAGCCGTGGCCTTCGTGCGGTACAGGTCCAGCCCAGAGAGGGGAAAACAAGAAATTATCTGGAAAAGTATCAATACGGCTGGACTCGGAATGATGACCCTGGCCGCCTGGCGACCCCCTGGGGACGGAGGGGTACTATAAAAAGAAGAAGCACTCGACTCCTCTATTCTCCGTGTAGAAAAATGGTGCTGCGGGCTCAGGGAAGGAGGAGGAGAAAACACTACGAAATAAGAAGTCGGGTTGGCCGCGCGATCAAGGGAATAGTGCGGGCGTGACAAGGGGAACACATAACTCAAAAAAAAAAGGGTCGAAGTACATATCGCGCTTGTATCCTAGTAGAAAACGGACCCGGAACGTACGGGCAGAGAAAGAAGTGAATCAAACCTCGATACCTCACAAGGGAGCAAAAAAAAAATACAGCTGAACGGCAGGTCAAGGCCTCCACCTACCCCGTGTACCCAGCTGAAACCGAAGAGAATAAGGGAATGGAGGAGGGGGGGAAAAGCAACTGGCTGTTATGAGGAACGAGAGGGATTCACGAAGGAGAAGAGAGGAAAAGGGACGAAGTAACGGAATAGAGGGAAGGCAGGTCCTTCCCTCCCCTGATAAACAAGGAGGGACGGAGCGGGGGAAGAAAAAAAAGGGCAATCGGATCCGTCTTGTTCGGCAAGGGCACTTCGCGCAAACAGGACAAAAAAGGCAGACGGAGGGAAAGAGGCCTTTGCTTTTCTCAAATCCTTCCAACGAAGAAAGGGAAGACTGCGCGCGGCGGGGCGAAGCGTGTGTTCCCTCTTCCTCTTTCACTGATACGGAAGGACGCTTAAAAAAGAGGAAAAACGTGGAGAAGCTTCTCCCGGCCCTGTCGGCGACCAGAAAAACGCAATCCGGGGCCCGAGGATCGAGTCGGCAGAGCAAGAGGTCAAGGAAGAACAAAGAATGGGAAGGAGTGGACCTACTCAAAAAAACTCTCCTCACAAAATTGGATAGAAAGGGGAAAGGAAGAAGCACCTCCAGGGGCCCGTCTGGAAGTGAAGACAGCAAGTACCACGAAAAGAAAAACCCCGCCGTAGGGACGGCCGACTCAATGGAGGGGGAAGTGAGAGTATCATTGAAGTAGAGAGTACCCCGGTCAGAGTGAATTAGTCGGGAAAGTCCTTCTGGGAACAAAGAGGCCGCGAAACCGAAGTTCCTCAAAGATTCCGTCCAGGGAGAGGGGGCACGTAACCTTGATTACCACAAAAAATATAGCATCGTCTGAAGAGGTGCAACGGTGGGGGCAAGGAACCGGGGGGATCGAAAAACCCTGGAATCCGCTAAAGACCCGTGGGAGAAAGGGAAAAAGAAAGAAAGAGTTTAACTTTCCAAGAAACGGCCTGAGAAATTAAAGAACCATCGAGCACCCTGGTCGTTCAAACGAACCAGTTACTCAAGGGGAAACATCCGGGGCTTAACGGGCAAGACGTTCTCTGCTCCTCCCGGGAGAAAGATTTCTAAAAGGGGGAGGTCATGGAGACTGGCCGTTCCCTGCCGGCCATTCAAGCGTATTGGGGGGGGAAAAGAAAAAGGAGGGATTATCTTTTATGACGGATGCCGGAGAAAGGACGTCTAGAATACCAACAAAGACGGAGAGGGAAGTAACCAGTGCGGATTTTGAACTGAAATGGCTTTAAAAAAGGTCAGGAGCGCTCGGAAAAGACGCGAGGAGGCGCTTCGGGATAGAAAAATCACGCCGTGGGAGACGCGGCAACCCAGTGGGGAATCAAAATGAACGGCTCGGCGGCCGAGGGGGGGTAATTTGGAAAAAAAAAGGAAAAAAAATTGTGTAGGCAAAGCGAGAGAACCCAGGACGTCTCTAATAAGAAGAAGATCAGAGGAGGGTTAGTCAAAGAACCGGGGAGGGTAGTGGAATCACGACATCAAAGGGAGGAGCAAAAGAAAGTTCTGGCGGGCAGAAAGGAGAAAGTGCTTACGAATTTCAAGGGAGGCTCCGTAACATGGTCAAGAGCCATCGGCGGGCCTCGCACTGGAGGTAAAATGTGAACATCAGACAAAGGGGGCTCACGCAGGAAAAAGAGGTAGGGAATATCTCTCCAATCGGGAAGGACAAACCTCACTAACCAAAGTTGGGCGCCGAGACGGAGCGCTTCCGAAGGAAAAATCAGCAAGGAAGGGACAGGGGTTGAGACGAGGGGGGGAGGACGGACAGGTTAGCAAACCTGTCCTCAGGGGGACTCAAACCCCCCTTAGAAGGATCTTTGGGACAAGGGGGGGGACTTCACCAAGGGGAGGGATTGGGATCTGGCCATCGATGCGGAGCAACCAGGAAAAGAAGCCTACGGAAATAGGGGGGAAGTCACTGAGGTTGAGCCGATTACTCTGCGAATGGGACAGCAGAAAAGGGGGAGGGGAAAGCAACCCTAGAGGGGGAGAGGAGAGGACACGCTCGACGGAAAGGAAGATGGGTCAGGGCGTTTCACAGGAAAGGAAGAAAAGAAAGGCAGTATGGGCCTGTTGGAACCCACAACTATCGTTTGCGGCTGGAGACTCGGGGCGTCAAATAAGGAGGGGTCATGCCAAAACAAGGAAAACAAACAGAGACGAGGTTCGTTAACTCCGAGCAACAAAATTTATTAAGGAAGGGAATAGAGCAAAGTCCGTTTATACTCAAGGACAACATACCACAAGGAGTAATGGGAAGGAATGAAACCATAGCGTCCTCCGGAAAGTGAAGGCTTGTGGCCAAGGGGAAAAAGGTGATTAGGGAACCTAGTAAATCCTAGAAGCGAATATCTAATTCTCTCTCTGACAGAAAAAAGAGTCAATTTTGAGGGGGGGCCGAAGGTGGTACCTATCGTGAATTTCATGTTACCTGAGGGGAACCCTCCGGAAAAAGGGACCTGCCGAATGAAATAGGAAGATCTGGGGGAAGAGGGAGAATTGTACTACTTAAAGGGGATTAGGAAAAAAACAACTCCAGAAAAGAGCCAACCAGGAGGGAAAAAAAAATTAAAAGCCGTCGTATCTTTACCACGGACAGAATCTTCTGGCAAGCGGGTCGACCCCTAAAGAGAACAGCATGCGAGAGAGGAGAAACCTGTGAAGTCCGGCAAACGGGTGATCATCCTAAAACTGGACGCTCCCTCCGGCGGAGGTTTGAGGGAATTTTTCTAGGCTGTGGCGAAAGTGAAGCATCAAGGGAAGGGGTAGTAAAAAATATAAACAAACAGAAGGAGGAAAAGAGTAACAAGAGAGTCCGCGAAAAGGGGGGGGCAAAGGCCTCTGAGAAAACGAAGGAACCCACACAACTGCGTGGGCCAGGAAGGAAGGCTCCGTTACCGACAGGTTCTTAACGTAGGAAGAAGGGCATACTATACGGAGCATGCTGCGCGGAAGTGGGGTCTCCAAAAGCGGACTGCCTTACAGCAGGAAGCGAGAAAAGGCCACAGGGGGAAGCCGATTTATCAGGGGGAGCGTTGGAAAAGAAGAATGAGGGTGACTCTCAGACTCTAGACAAGGGGAGTATGCCTTTAAAGGGGGGGACCTCGCCCGCCGAGTCACCTGCTCGGAAAGGCAGAAGACACAATCGACACCGGGGGGCAGCCGCACCCGGGGAAAGGATCGGGTCTGGAAGGACGAGGCTGAAGTCACGGGGGTACTTTTCCCAAAAGAGACCGGGGGGGCCGAGACCGCTCATTGGTCATGGAAGGAGGTTGGGAGAACGGCTAGGGAAATTGTAGGGGAATGAGGTACCTCCTGGAATCATGCAAGGCATAAAACTTAAGCGTGGACAGGAAAAAGGGCAAAAGCTTCGCGGGGGGAATAGGGGGACGACTGTTTTAAAAAAAAAAAAATGAACCCGAAAAGGGAGGAGAAAGAGAATGGGTAAGGGCGTAAAAAAGAACGACACCTAAACAACCGGAGGGACGCGTGACACACGTAACAAGGAATCAGCCTCTATCGGGGAAGCTGAGAATACAAGATAGTGGGCGAAAGGGGCCGGAGATAAAGGAAACCAACAACCTCATCTCAGGACCAACTCCTTCGGGGCTCAAAGAAGAAAGACAAGGGAACTATGAAAATAAGGGGGTAACCGAGAGGAAGAAAACAAAGACACCCCGGGTTAAAAAACATTTCAATCTAGAAAAAAAGGTAGAGAAGAGGGGGGCTTCAATTTCCTTGCAGAAAGCCTCTGCGCAGACCAAGTGGGAACTTCCTTAGAGGGAAGACGGACTGGATGAGCTTAATATTGCCTAGTCCCCACTGGGCTTCGAGGTGGAATAAAAGGGGAGATCATTAACTAGTTACAGACGATGTGGGGAACGAATTGCTTGAGAGGGTGAAATCTGGCAGGCAAGAGTTACTAGATGATCGTGAAAAAAAAAGCACGGCGTCCTCCTTCTAACAATGACAGGCCACAAGGAGGGGATACCCCAGAAGGTCAAAGTAGGAGTAACATTTCTATAATCCTGATAGAGCGTCAAAGGCTTCAGGGAAAAATGACAGTCTTGATAAGCGGGATTCACCTGACCGGAAAGGGAAGACACTGAAGAAGGTATCAGCACAGAATTCCCTCAAGAGACCGCTCGTAATTTGCCGGTCTGGCTTAAAAATGCCCGAGGAAGGAAGTCGGGATCAGACCTCTAAAGACGAGAGGTTCAGCCAGGAGGGGAAGGGGCGGTACATATTCTGGGGGGGGGGAGGAAGAAAGAAGAATGGTCGGACTTAATCATCTTGGAGTCCGAAAAAGGACCTTCGGGAAAGCGGAAAAAGGAAATCCCACTGCCTCATACTATGGGGGCACACAATACGCTTGAACTAAGGAACGGAAAGAAGAAAGGGGAAAAATGTGTTAGCCAAAAGGAGGTAGAAGGAACGTAAACATTCTGAAGAATTTCAACGCACGTGGGGAGGAAAGGATTTCTAGACGGAGGAAAAAAGGGGGCGCATTCGTACTTCATCTGATTAGCAGGCTGTCCGCATAGGGGAGCGGTCGAGGACGGTCACGTCTTTTAGAACGCTGAATCTTATGACTACGGGGAGAAATTCCAGGCAACAGGCGACACACGACGGCACCGGAAAGGGGATAGAGACTTTGCGGCCCCCGGGGTCGCTGCAAATGAAGGTCCTTGATGACACCGGCGGTAGGCAATGGGGGGGTTTAAAAGCTTCTCATGTAAAATTAGAATATACCTTTCTAGGTGAAGACCTCTCAAAACGCGCGGGAACTGAGAGAGGAAGAGGGACACATTAAGAAAGGCAAAGGAGATCCAAAGCTAGCCCCAGTCGGAGGGGGAAAAAAGAAGAAAGACTCGAAGACTCTGCTGGACAGGAATAGAAAGACCTCGTTACCTTCTCCTCATCTATATACAAAAAACAAAAAGAAAAGAGATATATTCTTATCCAGGTAACACAAAGAGAAAAAATAATCGGTCAAACTGGAATTCTGAAGAATCCGACTGCCTGAGGAAGGTCCTTGAGTAAGATGACGGGAAACTTACCATTTCCATTTCTCCTAAAATTGTTAAAGATGGAGGTAGAGTACCCGGAAGAAAAAAGGGGGTCGAGCCTAATGTGGAGAAGAGGAACTAACAAAGAGGCTCTCAGCCTGAACAAACCCGAAAGCACGCCATTGGAAGAAAGAAAATTGGCCGGAAACAGGGGAAACCACAAGTCTCTCTCCTCTGGATCACGTGTAGGTGAATGTTGTGGTAACAAATCAACTGTCAAGGAGACATCGACAAGAACAGGAGCCTCTTCAAACTTATTACAACAAGCCGTTCCTGGGACATAACAAAAGTTACAGGGAAATGGAAGGGCCGATGCCTCTTAAGTCGAACATATTGAGCCATTCATAGGAAAAATCGTCGCCCAGTGGAATAATATGTTGCCTCTCCGCCGTCGAATTTTAACTCCAAGGAGCTGCTCCTAAAGAGTTTTAGAAGGGGCCACGGGGTAGGTCATGCGACGTGCCCTGCGCGTATGGTGGGGAAAAGGGGCAGTCTCGGGGGGAACTGAAGAGAGGACGGTCTCTAAGATCATAGATATGTAAGGAGGGGAAAGGAGGGGAGTGCTTGGCATCCAGAACGATCCATCATCATTGGGAGAGCAACCGACGAGAGAATCGAGGTCGGCGATACTACTTCACGGTGCGCGTCCAGCCGCCCCATTGAGGAAGAAGACGAAAGAGAAAAAAGGCGGGAGGGGTTAGGTTACGTCGGGTATGTAACTGAGGGAAAAATGCTGGAAAAGTGAAGCATCAGAAGAAAGAAGAACTAAACAACTCTCTAAAAAGTCCTAGTCACCTGGTAGATCATGGAACCTAACTTTA
>Ga0179593_1628947_pt1 | contig 27440 bp, 23 predicted proteins | sample CZODoug2_1_08_16_FD_185931 | JGI IMG/M metagenome (GOLD analysis project Ga0179593, IMG submission 185931) | Vadose zone soil fungal communities from Angelo Coast Range Reserve, California, USA - CZODoug2_1_08_16fungal (PacBio error correction) | ecosystem: Environmental > Terrestrial > Soil >...
GAAGCGCGGGTCAAGAGACTGCGCCTCTTAGCTCTTCCAGACCGGGCGAAACCCACGTCATCGCGCTTGGGCGACCAGGACCGGGGGTACGTCGTGAAGTTAACTCAGACAGAGCGGACATGCGGAAAGACCTCGTTGGGGATTTCCCAATATCGGGGGTCGACGAAAGGATCCTTCAGGATTTTCAGCACAGAGGACCTTCAGGGGCACGCGAGGCGGCTAGTAGATGACGGTTTTGAAATAAGTTATCGCAGCCTAACGAGAAGGCAGGCAAGAGGGAGGCCCCATCCATCATGAAGTATCGTCAGAAGAGGAAGCCGTCAAATCGATAATGATTAGGGGGGGGGTTGTATTGTAGGGGTGGGAAGCCGGAATCAAAGACCAGACGAAAAAGGCAGCCTATTGAAAAAATGGCTGCGGGAAAAGCTACTGGGGACGGTGTTCCTTGAGAAAGACAGGGGGTCCAGAGCGAACAGTGTCAGACACCGCCATCTTCATCACGAAAGGGTCGATTGATAAAGCGGTTAAAGAAATCAGCAATGAGAATGGGGGACAGCGTTTTCCGCGATCGTGGGCACGGATGGGGTTGCTTGGAGAAGAAGATACAGGGAGGCTCACATAGGAAAAAGGACAGACTGCCTTAACCAAAAGTGACGGGGAAGGGGAAGTCAGTCAACATTTCGATATACTAATGGCATAAAGGAACCTACAATTGCGAAAGTATCCGATGGCGCGAAGAAAAGTGGAGAAGGGTGCGTAAAAAGGAGGAACAAAAGGCCGGCGCACAGGATCAGCCCCATAGTACCTATTAAGAAGGCATCAGCACATAAAAAAGTCACTCAGGGCGTCGCTCAGAAAGGGGTATGGGGGGGAGAGGCCGAAAAGAAAAGAAAAAAGCTTTCCATCAAAACCATTTCCCCCGCCTATTATAAAAAAAACCGATTAATGGCCAAAAAGAGACGATAAAAGCAAGCGGATTAGGGGGTGTATATAGACCTTGAAGTCGAAAAGTTGAAAGACTGAGAAAATAAAACCGTAAAGAGGCGCATCAGGCGGTAAAAAGAACATGGGCCCTTCTACCTAGCAACGCCCCTCCACTCTGCTGAAAAGGGGGGGGCCCAGGCAAGACAAACGCAGGACCGTCCAGACTCTCCCTACCGCCTCAGGGCACTCAAACTGGCTTATTTAAAAAAGAACGTCTCTGACTAACTGGTGCAGCGCGGAGTAAATGGATAAAAAGACGCAAAAGATTGGCGGGGAGAAAGGAGCCGGGTCCCTCAGAGCCACATCTCCAACCAAGCGGGCGAGCGGCGAAATCCACCATCCTTGAGAAAAATCGAAATGGGGGGGTTTGCGATCAAGAAGAAAACGAAAAAACACTATTAGGGAAGAGTCAAAAGGCATAAAACCGGGATTTTCTAAAAACCGAAGTAAAAGGGATATCTAAATCAAAAAAGAGAGAGAAAGAGGAAGAATAAGACGGAGAACCAAAATCGCGGGACTTTGCTACTCGCCATCCTCGGAGGCGTCTGAGTAAGAAAAAAAAAAAGCCTCGTGACTCGGATTGGGGGGAAGAAGAATACCAAGGGAATGCAGGGATCTGGGTGAAAAAATAGGGCTGCTGCGGTACACACCCGGCAGCGGGGCAGGGAAGCCAAGAATGTAGGATCGGGGAGACGGCAGCCGCGCGGGCTGAACCTCATCAATGCTAGGGGTGGACCCTCCCATCCGAAGGGCAAAACCGGGGAACGTGTCTTCATTTAGGCTGTGACCTCGTGAGGTCAGGGGAGACGAGCACAGAGCGTGAAATCTGGCTGTTAAGAGAGTACCTTCCAAAGTTTTCCAGTCACCAGAGGGGGGTCATGCCGGGCTCTGGGATCCTTAATGTGCTGTTGAGAAAAAGCCTCGCCACTAGCAACACCCCGAAAGAGCCAAGGGAAAACTCTTCTCGGCCTGAACCGGTCCTCATCGAGTCTTTGGGGGGGGAAGAGCGGCTTGAAAGAGCGTGTTAGGTGGGGAAAGCCATACCCACAACAGGGGAAAAAGGGAGCGCAGGGGGGAGAATGGGAAAGATGTGAGGGCTGGGGAAGAATGGTTCCAGAAGGGGATTATCGGAAGTTGGAAAAAGGAATGGAGACAGCATTCACCGAACATACAATACAAAAGATTCTTCAAGAAAAAAGGTGTCGCGGCGACGGGGGGGGGGGGTTTAAGGCCGGGGGGCCACATTCTCCTCACAAAAGGGCTAAAAGGAAGGGAAATACTTCGACTGAACGCGCGGGAAAGAAGTCAGGGACATGTCCATATAGAGGAAGGGAAGATACAGGTCTGAGGACGCTGCCTCTAAGAAGTTCCAAGGCCTAAAGTAAAGGGAATTGAAAGAACAGAAATCCGGGATAGGACTTTAAGTCCAAATCTGGCTCAAAAAAGGAAAACATCCTCCAAGAATTTCACTTGAGCGGGGGGCAGCTTGAGAAGGCTGACAAAAAATAAAACAGGAGGCTTGGGTTGGGAAAAAAATAAGCGGAGTGACTGAAGGGGGGGGTTAGAGCGCTAAGGCGGAAGGCCAAGAGGGAGACTCGAAACGCTTACAAAGTCCTTCTCGGTTGCGGGACGCAGACGAAAAGGATCAAGTAGCTAAAGAGAACTCGGGGCGGGGCTCAAAAGCGTACGGATTGTGACTCTCGGGGTCTACCTGGGACAAAAAAACACTTGCCAATCCGAAAAATTTTTTGACCTCGCTAAGCGCCGCGGGAGAGAAGCAAAAAGGCTGGGAAGAGCCGGAAGAGAACGGCGGGCAAACTAAGTGGCTTGCGCAAACAAACACCTGGGAGAAGAACGTCCCCACGGGAACTCAAGGAGAGGCGGAAGTGTCACAAAACCAGAAGATGCAAAAAAGGGGGGCAAATGGGAAATGAGAAGAAAAGAGCCAAAGCGGGTCAAAATCCACATCCCTCAAGGAAGGAGGAATGAGACGAAGGCGAAAAAGCTCCGACGCGGGGCCCGTAAAGGGGGGGACATCAGTGAAAAACTACGATGCAGCCTCAGAGAAAGGGGATGTAAAAGAAAGCAAAAAGCAAAAAGAAAACACAAGGCTGACAGGAAAGTCTCCAACGGTATGAACGGGATGGCGGAGGGGAAGAAGAGGCAACCGGGCTGTGATCAGGGGAGGCCCGGCAACAAGGAACCCGAAAAGGAAATTGCCAACGATCTCACGAACGAAATTCAAAAAAAAATGAGACCAGCAAGTTGGAAAACGTGCGAAGACAAAACCAAAGTTGAAAAATCACGGAGTGTCGGACCAAATGTCAGCAATAAAATGCTAGTAAGAAAGTGAGAAAAGAAAAATGCATGGCAAAAAGTTGAGAACCGTGAAAGGTCAAGAAGGGAATCTCCAGACTCGCAGGAGGAGGGGAAAAGATGGGGGGGAAGAAAAAACTGAACAAAAAAAGAATCGCCAGCGAAGAAGTGAAAATTTGGGGGTTAAGTTGGAAAAAACACAAAACCAGAAAAGACCCACGAAAGAAAAAACTACCGAGGAAATGACAAAAGCGAAAAATTAGGGAGGCTTTGGGGGGAATCGGGGGATTAGATGGACTTGAAGGAGCCGGAGACAGATCATTATTGAGTCTCAATAGCAGTTGATGACGAACAAATAAATAGTACCATAGGGAAATCATGGAGAAAGCTATAATCTAGTTGAAAAAGAGTTGGATAGATGAAAAACTAGATAAAAAAAATAACCAACGGAAAGTATGGCTTGGGATTTCCTTCCGGAACTCTAACAGGAAAATTCAGTGAAAGATGTGAAAAAAGAAGGCTGAAAAAAGGAGAAGAAAAAGTGAAGGGTCTTCGAAAAGAAGTGGCGAGTTTGAGAGGATTTTGGGGGAGGGGGAAACTAAAAAAATGGTCCTAAAGGCCAAAAGTCCCAAGAAACCTAGCAGACAGCTCGCAGAGATCCTTCTGGAGAACGGAGCCGGCCGGACGGAAAAAGGGATTAAAAGATGTGTATTGAAAAAAAGTTGAAAAGAAGTTCTTCATAGAAAGATCATAAGAAAAGCCCTCGAGGAAATACGGGGCTACACTGGCGCGTCGGAGGCACTAACGAGAAGAAAAGAGTTCAACCGCAAAATTCCGAAAGTTGCGAAAAATGGAAAGAAAGGATGAAGGGGCACGGGGGAAAGAAGGGCGAAAGAAAAAACTTGCGGTTCAAAAGAAAGCCAGGGGTTTATCAGAAAAAACGAAAAGGAAAGGCGGGAAACTCCCGAAAGATTAAATAGAGAGGAGAAAAAAAATGGGGAAACTTGAATAAACCTTAAAGTCTGCGAAAGAGGTTGAAACAGGATCTTGAAAAGCCCAAAAATTGGAAAAAAAAAAAAAAAGAGAAAGCAAAAGGGAGAAGAAAGGGCGAAAGGGGGGGATGGGGCCAGGGGCAAAAAAACCGCATTCTGACCCAAGGAGAAAGTTAGAAGACAGGGAGACCAAAGTAGGAAAAGGGGAAAGGGGGGGGCGACAAGAGAGAAGCCCGTAAAAGAAAAAAAAGCCCGGAGGAAATCGGCGCGTTCGGTGCAAAAAAACACGGTAAAGGAAGCAACCGCGGGGGGGACCAACAACCAAGAAGTTCTGGAAAAAATAGAGGGCGGGAGAAGGGGTTCAAAAAGACAATGAAGAAGAAAGGAACGAGGCCGCCCAATAAAAAAAAAAAAGGACAGATTAACCGACTAGAGGGGTTGTGTAGGACTTAAGGGAAACCCCTAGAGCCCCTGGTAAAATTTGACAAGAAGCGAAAGAATGAAAAGAAATCCTCAGGGTGCCGAAAAAAAGGAAAAAATCGCAAAAGAACGAAATTAAAGAAAAAAAATTGGGAAACGCAAGACTTAAAAGCAAAATCACCAAAAAAAAGGGTAAAGAGTCAGAAAAGGAGCAAGAAAAAAATCGGTGGAAAAAAAGAGAGGTGCCAAAGGACGGGAGCCGAAAATAGGTGCAGAAAGAAAAAAACAGTGAATAATAGAAAATCAAACCGCGATGCGCCGAATGGCAGGAAAAGTCGAAAAATAGGGGAGGATTCGAAAAAAAACCAACGCAAATCAAGAAGGACTTAAAGGAGGAAAGGCGGGCAGAACCGAACCGCGAAAAAAAACGTAGGACATTCAAAAAAAAAGAGCTTAAGAAAAGACCTCCGCAAGAAGAGAAAGAAAAACAATTAAATAAAGGGCTGTAATCGAGGGCAGGATCAGGGACGCAAGAAATCAGGAAATACTAATGAAATCACTGGTTCATGGACGAGGAGATTTCTGGGACCAGAAAAAAATCTAAGAGCCGCCACAAAGCTCAGCCGACCGTGAGTTAATTCATACTTGAGCCGTAAGGGGGGACAAACATGTTAACCATCAAGACGTTGGGAGACTACTAGAGTAGAGGCTAAAAAAAGATCAACTCCATAAAGGGAAAAAGCCCTCGATCGCATAGGCAAGGGTTAAACAACCAGCCAGAACTCAAGGGAGAGGCGATAAGAAAACCCCCATCAGGTCTCTGGGGTCAAGACGCTCTCCCCAAATATTCCGAAGTCGGGGGGATCTAAAAGCTTATGAGAAAGGAAACTCTCCAAAAGGATCGACAAAGAAGCCGCCCTCGGAACTTTCGGAGCCATAAAAAATTGAGAAGGGGGAGAGGATCAAGTAGGTGAAAAAGGGAAATGTACAACACGAGGAAGATCTTAAGAATGGGGAAGAAACTAAGGAGTAGTAGGTGTGCGAAGGGAGGGGAATTTAGGGTCTGAGTTTCAAAGGTCAAGGGGGGGGTTCAAAAGGGAAGGAGCTAAAGGATCTGGATCTTATGAGTGTGAAAGGGGAAGGTTCCGAGCTGGCCCGAAGGGATCGAAGGGGTTTCGGAAAGGGGGAGCCTGGAACCTTCGACAAAAGGTGCTGACAAGGATGGCAGAAATGGTGACAAAAAGGATGGAGGGAAAACAACTCCAAAGAGCAAAAAAGAAGAGATCGTTCGAAAAAAATAAATCGGTGAAAGAAGACTGCAAAATCGCAAGGGGGAGGGAAGGGAGAGGAAAATCGGACTACAGGAACCCGAGGGTATCCAGATGAAATGCTGAGAAGGGTAATATCGAGGGCGATCATCCGGAAAGGAAGAAGGACAAAGATTCAGAGAATTTATGCTGCGCAGGGGGAGGTTGGAAAATTCCCTAAAGGTGAAGGAATCAAGTTTACGCCCAAAAACAAATGAAAGCCAAAAAATTTGGGAAAATAGAGAAAAAAAGGTCAGGATCTCCACAAAAAATCGCAAGATACATCTACTCTGGAAAGAAAAGAGAAAACGCGGTTTGAAATCGAAACTGCGAAAGAACTTTTACGAAAAAAGCGTTGCTAGCGGAATGAAAGAAAAAAAAAGAGCTCCATTAAAAAAGAGGATCAGCAAAAAGGAAGAAGTTCAAAGGACTAGAGAGGGGGGCCGCTGAAGAGAAGCGCGGGGAAACCCCTAATCACACAAAGAAAAGGAAGGAAACTGGAGGGGGGCTGAATTTTCATATTATTGGGGGAATCAACAGTCTGGGGGCCTGAAAAAAGAAGTCTAACTCCTAGAAATGGATAGAGGTGTGAAAAAGCCAGAGTGGGGCAAACGAAGGGATGTGAACACCTGAAAGAGTGTCGGGAAAAGAGCGAGAGGAACGAAAGAAAAAACAGACCTAAGGTGGGGGACGAAAGAAATCTATAACCGGAATCCTTTGAAAAACGAAGGGGATCCGAAAGAAAGGTGGGGAATTCCCAAAATCGCCAAGGGGTGCTGCACTTGGGAAATGGGTAAAAAAGAGTCATGGGGATGAGTAATCAAGGAGAATTGAAAATTGCAAGGAAAGGGAGAATGAATTCAAGATTTAAAAGACCTGTCCGGGCTACTGAATTTTGGCTGAAAGGTCGAAAGGAATCTCCTGGGGACAAGGGAAAGGCCTTTCAAGCAAACTGCCTTATGGAGAAAATCCTTGGGAAAAGCTAAGGGGGGAGGGGAAATAGCAAGCATAAAAAAAAAATTTCCAAATGAAACCACGAAACCGATTGAAAAGAAGGGACTTATAAGCTTCCATGAAAAGAAGCAAGTGCGAAAAACGCTAACACTGAACCAGAAAAAATGTCCTAATAAAAAAAAAAAAGAAGGGGCTCGACAGGCCCGAGGGGGGAGGGAAATCGGAAAAAAAAGTTGCGAAAAAAAAAAAAACGGGCCGGGGGAGGCCGCTCGGAAATTCCGAGGCTCGAAAATCGGAAAGCAGGACTAACCTAATGCTTTTGCCTGTGAAAAGGTCACCAAAAAGAACACCACCGAAGAAAAAAAAAGGAAAAAAGGATGTAGCGCTGCAAAAAAAAAAGGCCTCGAAAGAAGGGTTGGGAGTGAGGATCGAAAAAAAAAAAAAATCCATAAAAAAGGAAAAAAAGAAAAAATTCAGAGGGAAAGGGGGAGAAGAAAAACGCGAAAGAGCAAGTCAAAAAAAGAGAAAAAAAAAAATCTCTAGAAAACAACAACAAAGGGAGGGAGGAGGGGAAGGGGGGGGGGAGGAGATTGAAAAAGGGGGTCGGCAGGTCGGGGTTCAGGAAAGAAAAAGGGCAAAAAGAACACGAAAAAAGTGCCGTCGGTGTCGGTGTGGAAGAAGTAAAAGGAGAAAAGGAGGGTTACAAAAAAAGAAGAGGGAGATCGAAAAAAAAGAAACCAAAAAGCCAGGAGAAGAGAGGTTTGAAGTCCAGTTACCGATAGAAAAAGACCATCAATCCAGGGGAAAAAGGTAAAAGTCGAAAACAGACCGGAAAAAAGAAACTTGCGTTCCAGGAAGCAGTGGAGCCGGGCAAAAGAAAAAAAGATAGCGTAAAATTATATTGCAAGGTTCCTCTCGGATAAAAGGAGCCGGTGCGTTGGGGCAAGCCACGGGCCCTACCACGAACATGGCTCCAAAGACAAAAAACCGCAACAACGGTCCACGAACTCGGAAGACTGGAATGTTTAAAAATGTTGGCGCTTCTTAAACCTGAGGGGGGAAAGATCTCCACGAAGAAAAATCGGAGGACCTCTGGCGGAGCCGTGGGGAATCAACTAATGCTAAAAAAAACGAAGTGGAAAACCCCGCCAAGAACGGCTGTGCAGAGAGGGAAACCGTGTATGGAAATCCGTAGGCCCGAAAACTGAGACAGGCGAGAGGGTTCAAAAGGGACCCGGGGAGGGAACGAACAGGAAATGGAAGGTGACAAAAGGAAAGGGGCGTCCATAGGCTGGCCGCATTGGGAAAGTTCCTAGAACTTGACCGGGTATTGTAGGAAGGGCACCCGGAAACGAGGAGGGCTTCGTTGAACCGGGGGGAAAAAAGGGCTCAGGAAGCTCCCAAGACGTCAAGAAGGGCCTGCGGCGAGCCTAGCGACTACAAAAGAAGGGCTCTTTGAAGAACTCACACCTGAAAAAAAGGGACCGTGGGGAAACGGTCCAATTCTGGACAGGTAAAAGGACCATCAAAATGACTTGCCTACGCCTCTTCAAGTCCAATCAGAGTAAGGGTATAAAACCGAGGAAGTTGATGTGGGGTGGGTCGAGATCATTCCAGAGCTACGTGATGAGAAGGGGCAATAAAGGGTTAGGGGAGACCCAGCAGAGCTCCCAGAACCAGCTTATAGAAAAAAACCATGGAAGGAGGAATCTCAATACCAACCAAATCAATAAAAGGGGCCGGAGCGAGTATGAAGGGCGCTCCAAAAGCGACATCAGAAAGGGAAAAGGAGACGCAAGAAAAGACTGAATTATGAACCTCCAACAACCGGAGGTCTCATTGTCAGCACGGAATATTAGACCTTCTCCCATTTCAACGAAGGATCACAGGGAGGGGGACAAAGTTTAGGAACTGACATGATAGAGAGACACCGAGAAGGAAAAAAGATGGAGGTCCGCTAAGAGAAAAGAATGCGGGGCCAAAAAAAAAAAACTGTTCCGCAAAAAGAAGGCAGTCAGAAAAGAAACCGGTTGAGGGCGCCCAAAAAAAAAGAAAAAGAATAAGGTTAACCAACTGCGAGGCTGGAAGATTCGAAACAGCAAATCAAAGCGAATGGGAAGGTTCAAAAGAGAGTCAGGAAAGAGCACAGGGAAAAAAGAAAAGGGGAAAGGGAACGTCCGCACAGAAGGAAAGGAAAATAAGAAAAAAACTTGGTGGAAAAAAGGAACCTGTGCCGCAAAACGGAAATCCAGAAAAAAGCGCTAACCATCTAGGAAAATCCTAGACATGAAAAACAAAAAAATAAGGGCAATATTCTTAACACAAGGAACTAAGCTACTGTTGCAACTCACGACAATCCATCTGTGTGTGCGGAGAGGGGAAGATCTCGGAGTAAGTAAACCGGGTAATCAAGAAAGGGACTACACAAAACAAAAGGGGGAGCGGACGGTGCGACAAAAAACTCTGAGCGGCAGTGAGCTTTCGTGAAGAAATGGAAAGATCTGCCAGAAAATTCGCAGGGGAACGTACTTAAACGGCTCGAGGAAATTATTGCGCGTTCAAGAAAGCTAAAAGTTAAGAAAGAGCCTGGGGGGGAAAGCGCAAGGAAATGGAGGGGGGATCGAAAAAGACCCGTGAGGCTCATCGTTTGCGGAGGTAGGAACTGTCTGGCCCGGAACGAGTCTGTTAACGCGTAGGTGGATAATCTGTGCCTGGCGCTCGGCTTCTAGATTAGATGTACATACGGGATGCGAGGGAAAAAGTCTTTTTACAATAACCATATGGGGTTGTTACGCCGTTTGTTTCTGCTGGGGGGGTGGTGGATTAAAATAGCTTTTCGCAGAGAAGAGACTCTACCTCAAAACGCCGAGTTGTGCTCTGCGGGCGCTCGTCGTCCGCCAATACATGAGAAGAAAAAAAACGTTGGAGTAATAAAAACATTGTCAGGGTCAGGCACCGCCCATCACTCCCATGTATGCCGATCACACTTTGTGGGGGGGAGGGGGGGTCTCGAGGGGCCATAAAAACACAACATCCGAGAGAAAAGGATTGGTTTGGCGTCAGACGCCCCCAAAAGTGGTAACCTCGAAAAAAGATGGGAAGGGGTAGTCGGCGGCGTGGGTTCGAAGGGGGGTTGTATGGTGAATAACACGCCCGAACCGGCTCGCTAAGAGAAAGCATGGTCTGAGGAGAGATCTCACGGTGGGTGCCGATCCGGAAAGCCAACCCTGAAAAAGAAAAGGAAAAAACGCAACTGCAAGGTGATCCGGATTCCTGTCAAAAAAAGAAAAAACCGGTCGGGGAAAGAGACCACAGAAAAAAAAGAAATAAACGCTCCAAGGGGAGAAACGCTTGGGGGGGGGTATCTGAGGAACCGGCGGTTTAAAATCCCGGGAGTGCTTGGCTCCTCCAATCGGTCTCGAGAATGTGTCCGCGCCCCTCAACTGAAGGGGTGGCAAGAGTTTGTCAAATTTTAGGGGGCCATGTAGGTATGGATTCTTCCTGCCGACACCCCTACAAGGGAAACCGCATAGAGTGCTGTTTGGAGTTGCTACTGGGGTTCCTATCAAGTAAAGAAATGGGTCGGGACGGTGTGAATGAGGACAGCAGGCTTCGCAGAAAAGAGAACTCGAAAATCTTTCCAGGCGGTCTGAGGAGGGACCTCTGGGGGCGCTTGAAATGAGGCAGAGAACAAATGAGAATTAACTGGAGGTCTCGCCGTACGAAAAAAAAGGAAGAAAAAATGGCCACGCGTCACGAAATCTAGGGAAAAAAGAGAATGATTGGGGGTCTAAGGGGCCTTCCTGCAATGAAGGGTTGGAAATCAGCCGCAAAAGCGTCAAACGAGGTCGCAAGGAATTGAGGGGGGTTCCATGAGCGGTGGGCCTAAAAGAGGGCCCTCCAAGCGAGCTGAGGGAAAAAAAAAAAGGGGGGAACCTCGAGACAATTCGTCGAAAAGTATGGGAGAAAAGTTGAGGAGAATCGGACGGAAGGCGGAAATGAAGCCGAAAGACATCTAGAAATACCGGAAATCATTATGGGTCTGGGGAACCTCTCCGCCCGCGGAAAGAGCGGAGACGAGGTGAGGAAAAGAAACCATAGCTGGGGGGGGGGATCCCAGGCCCGCAACCAGCACAAGGTGGTACAAAAGCCCCTCAAAAGAACTTTCGGGAAGGGAGGCTGGAAGGCAAACTAAAACCATACTGACGACGGTGAAGCTTCACCTCGGACCTGAACAAGGGAACGGGCCTTCCTAAAACTCAGGTGCCTAATTTGCTTCATATCCTAGGACCATTGCCTCAAGAAAAGGTTGAGGACCCGAGGGAGAACCCCAGAGGAACAATTTTAGGAAGGTCACGAAAACAAATAGGGATCCTAATGGAGATTTGTAAATCGGAGCGGGCCAATTTTCTAAGTCGGCCAGAGCCTAGAAATTAAACAAGCAGATTAAAGAAGGGGTTTACAAGAGTTCACAGGAGAGATCTATATTCAACTGAGGATACCCTCTGGAGGGGGAAGGGGCAAACCTGCTGCAAGACAAACTAGGGATGAAAAGGGTGTTATAGTGAAAGCGCTTGTAAACCTCTGAAAGACACGGCCGCCAGGGGACCGAGGTGCGGCGCCCGAGAAAATTTCGAAAAAATTCGGGAACAAAAAGAAACTCAAGGCTTCTCAAAAAGAGTGAAAAAGGGCAGGGAGCAGTGGCTAAAGGGTTAAAAAAAAACTCGTGAAGACCCGGACAAAGCTACAAAAAACGAAAGGAAAAATTGAGGGGGTCTGTCCGGGGGAATCGGGTGGAGGAATACAAGGTCCCAAATGTTAAGCGTCAAAGAAAGGCGCACAGCTCTGAATAGGAGGGAGAACGCAAGTGGAAGTCGCGCGTGGGAGAGGTTAAAGCAAGAGGCTGTGGAGACTAAAAGACAATCTCCGGGGGGAAGAGCAGGAAAAGGAACAATGGGCGGATGCGAAAGAGGACCGGGTAACGCGAACAGCATGATGTCGAAAATTGAGAAGAATCACCGGGGGGCGCTCGCGGGAGGTCTTTCTTTGCTGAGGAAGGGGGAGGATGTAGGCCTGGCTTTCAGGAAGTGGTCCTAGCATGCCCCTCGGGGGGAGGTGCGGGGCTTTAAATCCCGAAATCTGGAGAGTCCTATTCGGGGGAATGCGGTGAGTCTGGGAGGAGACTTGTGGGGAGGAGATGTAATGAGCCTGGGGATGAATGCCTAAGGTGAAAAAGCCATAGCCTAGAAAAAACTACAGAAGGAGTTGATCAAAAGGAAGCCAACTGGGTGGGTGGGGAACCCCGCCTAAGGAGAGATAAGCGCGTCGCAAGCCAGGGTGGAAGGGGTAAAAGAATCGAGGGGAGTCCGGAAATTCCTAAGGGTTGAAGAAAGACACCTATAAACTTGTATGAAAAGGGACTGGAGACTCAGTCACCGGAAGGTCTCAGATTTCCGGAGGGATGTGACAAATTCTGAGGACTATCTTAAGAAGCAACATCATGGGAGGATGGAAGCCTAAGGGTTAAAAAGGACGAATTAAGTACTCAATCTGCAAGACAGGGACCGGGTCTGGGAATTAGAGTCTTCTTGTGAGGGGATAAACGCGAGGAAGAAACTCAGCGGAAAGCCAGATTTTGTGCTGTTCTTCCCTCACAAAAAAAATAGTATTCACCAATTTTGAGGGGATTGTTACTTCCAGACGAATTTAAGAATTTAAGAAATGGAAACTATATGTCTAAGCTCTCAGGACCCAAGAAAGGAAAAGTTCCCAGGCCTAAGTCGGGTCGGAAAGGATAGTCCCGTCGGGCGAAGCTTCTTTTAGGACAGACGCCAAACGGCAAACCCGGAAAGAGGACGGGGGCCAAGCAGTTCGGGGTTCCATCGTTAAAAAGACCCGAAAAAGGCCGCCTCAAACACCAGCCAAGAAACTGGAAAAGATGCTTGGAAAGGAAGCTTCATGGAGCAAAACAAAAGCGCCTCCAAGAAAAGCTCCGCAGGGGCGAAAGGGGAAGCCTGAAGTGAACGTTTGATGTCTCGCCAAACCTCGGGGCGACAAACCTTAAATCCAAGGCGAGTCCAAGGTCCTTGAATGGGAAAAACAGGTACCAGGTAAAAAATCCAAGAAAATCCGAAATTTAACCAACTTGGGGGTTCGGAGTCAAAGGGAGGTGGAGAAAGAGACTCCACCACGGAACGGAGTAGAAAGAAAAAGAGAAAGCACATGAAAAAAAGAAATCTTTGAAGCCGCCGTTTACTCCTAGAAAGCACAAAGAAGGGGTACCCGAAGGACCAGGGCCTTCAAAACGTGAGAAAACAGGGCAGACCTTGCGAAAAGGCTGGGTCTGGACTAGAGACAGGACAGTATCCCCCGAAAGTGAAATAATAAGCATCCGGTTCATGGACGGAATGGAGGTCTCCCCAAGTTCTAGAGAAGATGATGGTTCCAAAAAAACGGGTAATGGCCCAACCTGACAAAAAAAGGTCGGTGCCCCGATGCATATGGGGACCCTGGCAACGTATATAAATAACTCTCTGCTCCCTCCTCCGTCTGGCGTCCAAATTGGAGCAATCTGATGAGATCGCATGATCTGGAACCTCTTATGGATGGATAGGATTATCCATAAGAGGCCTAATCTAGTCCATATGAAAGTGGCAAGAGAAGCATTCAAAAAAATGCGGTCATATGAATGTGGACTTAGCCGGAGGTAGCAAAGAGTATGCAGGTGCTCTAAGAGACGTAACACTTATAGGGAAAGAATCGTGTGTGGGTGAGGAAGCAACAGGTTTTCTTAACTGGCCGCGCCTTCAGTAGCCAACAGAGGAGTAAAGATAGGCCATCGAAAATGCAGAGCGTTGAGGGGAAGAGACGCCCGGGAGGGGGCGTTCATTGGGCAATCTCATTGACGCTAAAGAGTAAGTGCATTTTTAATCATATCCCATTGGACTGCCTGGTACTTGCTGACTCCAGGATGCATGGAAGATATTGGCTTTAAACGAAAAGGTACACAATCAGGGAAAAAAGAAAAAGAGAGGTTGTTTCTGTCGGCTTCAGAAGTGGCAGTGGGGGGGGCCTGGGAGATGTGTTCCAAAGGCCTTTGGGGGGAAACACGTTCTCGGCGGGTGCCTTCTTGATAAAAGATGCCTTGAAGAGATCCGATGGGACTTGAGGCCCCTCAGCCTGGAACTTCTCTCGTGGCTCGGGGTCTGGGAAAAACCGTGACGTTCCCATGGGAGAGGCCCCCAGTATTCCCCGTCGAAAGGGTCTTAAAGGCTAGATGCTGCTGGCCCTCGGCCCTGCTCCAAAAACCAACCACCCCCGCGAAGGCTCAATAAAGGGCCCGTGAGGGAAGCTCTAGAAGTCCTCACAGGAGAGAGGTTCGGAATAGCGGCGGGATTTGCGAAAGGGGGGACCTCGGAGAGGAAAGAGACCACATAGAGCTGGGAGATTGGGAGGGTTTGTCATAAAAACCTGGAAATCGGTCTAAAAAAAAAACTTGGGACGATTTCCCACAACGAATAAACGCAAGGGACTACTCTCCAAGTCTCGGGAGAAAAAAGTGAAGGAAATGGGACGACAAATTGGAAAGTTATGGCGTCTACCGGAAACAAGTGTCTAAGCGGAAAGGCCTTGGGATGGGCTGCAAAGGTACCCGCTGGAATCTCACAAGAGTGAAAAGGGACCCCGAAAAAAAAAGATAAAAGATCGACCCTGGACCTCGTATGTGGAAGGTCTCTGCATAGGGGGTTGCATTGGGTTTTCAAGGTTCAGGGAAGGTCACCGGCTTTAAATGTACGTAGGGATAAACCTCGATGAAAAGAACATGGCATCGGTCTGGTGGGGTCAAGTGAAACAAAGAGGTGAGTTAAGGGGAATTTAGAAGGAAAAAACCCTAAAGAGCAGGAAGACTTAAGGGGGGGTGGTGCGTAGTTGACCTTAATCTGGTTATAAGCTGGATCCGAAAGGGAAGGCTGATTCTAAAAAAGACATAACTGATCCGTAAAGTGGCAAGGGGGGGGAGGGATTGGGGTGAAGCAGCACCGGAAGCGAACTAAAAGACTGCGCTGTAAAAGTATTGAGAGGAGATTCTTCCAAAAAGGTCCTTCTTGAGATCGAAAGGAAGGTCTAGTACTACTTCCAGGCCAGTGTCCTTTGAAATCCGCGGTTGTGGGGGGAGTACGTACAGAAGTAATCCGCGTTGTTTTAATCATGAGTGTTCGCTCTTATGTCCATGTTTAAAGTGGAAATACAAGATATTTTCATATCTTCCCAGACCCGTGATAGCTGTTCACTGAAGGAACAAGTATCTCTGGTCAAAGGGGGGACATAGAAACAATTATTGTTCTGGTTCTCTATGTTCGCAGCTCAGTTCAGGGAAAAAGTGCCGGAAGCTTATTAACGCCCACAAAGAAGCTACAGCAAAGACTAAGGGCCATGGGAATGGACAGTATCTGGGAGACAAAAACCCGTCCGCCTTTCTTTTGACGTAGAACATTAGTGAACTGGGAAGGGATCTTCACGAGGGGGGTTTGCTCGTCAGTACGACTCAACCCCTCTTCGGGTAGTTAAGTTTCAAGTTCCCTGATTCGACTACAGTGATGGGATGAGTATGGGGATGGTTCGTTCAATTGAGGGTTATATTTTAACAAGGTCTTTTCCACTAAATTCGTCCCAAAGCAGATCTCAGGTCAGCCGTAGGGGAAGGGCCGAACTCGCACAAGAACGGAATATTTCTCGAGGGAGAGTAGCCTTACTTCACAAGGGAGTTTCATATCTATTGCTTCTAATTTACTATTGTACCGATATGCCACGGCAGGCCTTCATAACGCCCCCAAAAAATCTGGCTTCAGGAAATCGTCGCGGTAACCCATAAGGGTCGTTAGACTTCGGGACGGGGCTAGATGCGCCCTAGGGCCTGCGGCTCATCCCCTACAAGTATGGGGGTGTAAATCACCCAAGCGTTCCAGTGGGGTTGTCGGCGGGTGACGGGGTCTGTCGCCTCGTATTCCGGATCGGAAAAGGAGGGGGTCAGTCCATCCTCCGGTGAGAATGTCTCCGTGATCTTATGGTCACCATGGGGCAAAAAAGTCTGGGGGTAAGGTGTCCATTCCTTTTCTAAAAGGACAATAACAAAACTGCGAGGGGCGAAAAAGTCGTTGGGAAAGGAAGTCGGGGAAAACAAATTTCGCATAGAATTGCCGAAAAAACAAGAATTTTGTGAATGGAATTTAAAGTCCGAGAGAAGTGAATAAAACGGTCGAATCCCAACCGGTTCAACTAGGAGGGTGTAGTTTTATACGGGTACATCCATAATTGCGATGGGAGGTTTGTAAGAGGTATACCTGATGGCTCGTTGGGTGATATGGTGGATGTCTGAGATGAAGCACAACCGAGACCACGTCCTTCATGTATCATTAAAAAGGAATCTAGGCAGGTATATCAAAAAACTTTCAAGGGGGGGAGAGGTATATCTTCCCTACGGGGAGGGTACGTTCTTAACAAAAACTTGATAGATTAGAGGGGGCTGAAGCGAGAATCTATGAAAAGAGGTGGATATCGGGCCGTAACAGAAAGAAAAAGGAAGTAGGTTCCGGGGGCCCTTAATTTGGCCTCGGGCGGGATGTCTGGGAGGGTGAGGCTTATTTCTATAATACCTGACAAAAGAACATTCTCGGAAGAAGTTGAAGGCGACACCGGAGAGAAAAAAAGTGTCACTGGTCGATCGGGAGGTGGAAATCTGCGTTGTCAGGGAGGACCTCAAGGGCGGCAAAAGGCCAAAAAAGGAAAAAGGTTTCTAACCGGGAAATTTGCCGACGGAAAAAGGCAACGCTCGGGATCTGGCATAACAGAAAGGACTCCGGAAAACACGTGGAGGCTTCCCTGTCATGAAGTGAGGAACGCAAAGTTTGGTGGTATGCCTTCACACGAGTTGGGAAAAAAGTTGTCGTGAAGTGTTGTCGGAAAAAGAGTATCAGGGGGCGAGAAAGCTGTGTAAGCGAAGATGTGGTGGCTCTTTCTATAGGTTGGGGGCGCAGGAGCTCGTATCTTTGAAGAAAAAAGAGATCAGGGAGGGTCATCGAAGCGTTTGGGTTGGAGGTTAAAGACGAACCTCAGTACGGGGTTACGAAAGAAAAATTGACGCTTAGGTTTGTATGGTTTGGGTCAGGAATGGAGATATCTTGTGGTGTTCAAATCATAAAATTTAGGGCGGTAAAATCCGCTTCTCGCTGAGGGTAGGTAATAGGACACCTAAAGAGGAGGGCCAAATAAGAATTTCAAATTTCACAGGTCGCCAGGAAAGGTTGCTTTGAAAGCCTTATGAAAAAAAAATCTGGGGGCCAAAAGAGTGAAAACATCTTAAACAGGCGTAGATCGAAGGGAAACCAAAAAGAATCTAAATTAAGGCTCCACCTTGAAAGCCCTTCCTTCATCTCCAGGGGGGGGGGGTTGGGGTGTGGGGGGGGGGGGGTTGGGGGGGGGGGTGTGTGGGGGGGGGGGGGTTGGGGTGTGGGTGGGGGTGTGGTAGGTGTGTGTTGGAGGGGGGGGGTTGGGTGTGGGGGGGTTGGGGGAGGGTGTGGGGGGATTTGTGGGTTTTGACCGTTTAGCAAGTCGACTAAAAAAAAACCTGGGAGGCGCCTCAGCACACCCCGGGCTAGGTGGGCCTGACTATGGGAAAAACGTCATAAAAATGCTGCTGGGAGAAATGCGAGATCGTATACTGGGGAAAAAAAAGTAAACGCGGGGAACCAGGCATTGAAACGGACGGGAGAACTCATACGAGCGTCATCAAGGAAGGGGCAAACGCGGGAAGGTCCTAGAGATTATCCGAGAGGACAAAAGGGGATTGGCTTGGGGACTCAAACCGGAGGGAAATACGGGGGGGAAGTAACTCGCTCGGGGATCAACGGGAAGATGCCAGCCACTCTGAAAACACTCAAGAGAGAATCGAAGCTTCGAAAAACTTACTCGTATATTGCTGGTTTTTTGGAAGGGGGGTCCGAAAAATAATTGGAAGGGAAACCGTCGGAAAACGCCGAAGACCTTGGATTGAGTTCTTCTGCTTTGAAAGATTCTGAAAAAAAACCTTGAGAAAAAAAAGACTAACGGTATTGAACGTTCCTCCAGAGCCATCTTCCGCATCTCTTTCCTCGTCAAGAGGCACCCGGTTGTGGAAATTCGACTAGGCGCTTTCAAAAGCAATATCGGGGAAACGTCAGGAGGGAACAGTGTAATTTTCCTTAAAATTCATATGGAGTAGAACCTTAAGATGACGAAACGATTCTGTCTAAGGGGCCGAGTAGTTCAGAGTGAAAGATTGTGTCCGAGAAGGGTGGAACCTAGGTTATACACATCCTAGGCCTACAAATTCCTACCTGGAGGGAAAGCAGGGGAATTCGTGAAAGGAATCTGGGGCCATTGAGGGACCATAGAACAAATTAACGCAGTTCAAAGGGAAGAACATATAAAAAGGACGGTAACAAATCGGTCGCTCTGCTTTGGGCACCTCAAGAAAACCATCTTCAAGAAAAGTCTTCCAGCACAAAAAGAATTCCGCAAAAAAGGGGGAACATCGAAAAACCGGGAAATCCTAATGGGAAAAGGGAGGTATTCGTCGGCGAAAAAAGCCCAGCAGAATGATAAAAAAGAATGGCCAGAGTGAGTTCAATGAACGGGAGAGTTAAAAGAAGAGCACAGACGGCGGACCGGAGAAGGGGACATCCGAAACAACAGCCACGTCAAAAAGAATCAGAAGGGAACTGCGAAATTCGGCTGGGGGTTCTAAGGGTGCGGAAATAGTCGGGGAAACCGCCAAAGATAGGAAAGGGGGGGAGAACTCGCAGCCGTTGAGGGGCCTAAAAAAAAAGCAAGATGGGTATAGGGAAAGAATAAGAAGGGAAATCTTAGTAGTCGACAATAACTCTACCAAAACGAAAAAAGGTGAAACTCTCAAAAAACCGTGGGGGGGTCGAGAAAGCTTCAGGCTCTCTCAAAACAAAAAGAGGGGGAATAGTAAGTAATATGACTACGAAGAAAGGGACACGCGAAAACGTGAAACAGACCAGCAGATCGGCGGTGGTGGAAAATTCTTATTGATCGAAATTAGACTAAGGGAACTAAATCCGAAAAGCTGGAAGGGGCGCGGTCACAGGGGAAGCAACGTTCGACAAATTTAGAGGCGGAAGGGGCCGAGAAAAGTGGATCAAAAAAAGGTTGGAACCAGAAGACCTCGGAGACCGCTGGCGGATGCTTGCGGTAGTGAAGTACCAAAGCGCAAAAGGGGGGGAAACTGGCAGGCCCTACCTTAGTTCATGAAAAAGGGGATGCCAAAAACGGAGTCCTTTCGAAAACTGAGGAGTTCCAAGATCCCAAGGGAAAAAAGAAAAAAAGCGTCCATTCAGAGTAAAGGTCTAGGGGGATCCTAATGTTGAACTGGGATATTCTTGCTGAAAGGAAGTCCTTCTGTGGGGAGGTTAGTGTAAAGAAGGCGCGACAAAAAAAGGAGTCTCAATGGCATGCAAAGCTTGCCTAAGAATAGGAACGCTTAATGGGAGGAAAGGTCGGGAACCTAGATCCACAAAAAAAGATCGCAGAGATATGAAAGGGGGAGCAGCAATGGGTGCAGGAACTTATGCAAAATGTTCGTAGAGAAAAAACCTGAGAGAAAAGCTCAAGGAGGGGCCGGCGCGTAATCCGTCAAGAAGCAGAGATCTCACGAGAAACCATCCTGATGGCACGGGGGGTATTCAAATCGCCAGAAGTAAACGAAGCTTTATTCAATTGGGGGACCAAGAAAATACTCTTGGAATCTAAAACTTAAGGCGTCACAGCCTAAATCCATTTGTCTTAGTTCACGAAGCGTCCCCAGATGCACCCAAATTCAAATCCTCCAAGTCTGAGGGCTCTAGAGATTCCTAGGCCCGCAATGACCGCAAGCTTACAATCGTCTTAAGACAGAAACCGAGGCGCCAACAGGCAAACTAACTTTGCCGCACTTGCCCCCTGAGGAGAAAGAAGAAGTCCGGACACTCTCTCCTGGGGACAGGGGTCGACGTCCTAGGGAAAATACGAAAACCGTCCTAACGCGAGGGGGCTCAAGAGAGGAATCGAAGATTGAAACGGCTGGTAACCCTGCCTAAAAATTCCCAAGATGGTGAGAACTCGGTGCCAAAACCAAGCGTAGAGGTTCCAGTGAAGAGGAAAATGAGGATGCTGGGCACTCACATGAGAAAAATAGATCATTATGGGCTGTCTACCAAGAGGGAGAACAGTAAGGAAAAGAAATCAGAACCCCTACGCCTGATGTAAATCACACGCATGGGAAAAAAGACGGAAACAAGGAGTAGAGACACCAAAGGGTCTTCCCCCCTCTGCTAGACCACGGGGTGGGGGGGGTTGGTGGGGGGGGGGGGCGGGAGAGGGCTTCAATACCAAAAAAAGAAAAAAGTGAATCTGAGGGGCTCCCTTAACAGTCTCATCTTGTAAGAAGGGGCAACTAGAGAAAGAAGCTCGGAAAAGGGGGGGAACCCAAGGACCAACAACAGATTTTCAGGAAAACCACTCGAAGAATCTAGGGATCCAAGGAGAAACATCTGGAAAAATGGAAACACGGAATAAGGGTTTGCCAAAGAACAAGATGGGAATTGGACGAAAAGGATCATTGACGCGGAGACGACGAGGGAGGCGAAGGAACAGCCTCGACAAAAGGGAGAAAGGGGGGGGGGGGGGGGGGGGTGGAGTTACAAGAAAAAAGACGACCGAGGCACTTCCCATAAAATGGGAAAGGGGGTTTTTGTATAGAGGGGAGTGACTTAGAGGGACAAGAAAAAAAAAGGATCATTAAAAGAAGCCGAGCACCAACAACAGCGCCCTACAGACCAAAAAAAAAAAGAGACGATGCAGGGTGGATCTGAGTAGAGTGGAGCGTTTAGAGGAGGGGTCACTAATCAGAAAAAGAAAACTGAAGGGGGGGATTGAAAAAGGTGAGTGGCTCAGAAAGACATGCAAAAGTTTTGTGGGAGGTACTCGCGTTAGAGCATTGAGGCCAAAAATACCACGGAACTTGCGAAGAGGGGAATCAAAGTTCTTGGGCCCTGCCCGGAGGACAGCACCCATCCGGTTGCGCGAATTTTACCAAAACCCGCTCGGGAGGAATGAAAAAGAGGCCGAAGGGTCCTTGATTAAAAGAAGCGGGTTTTTCGGAAGGGCTGGAACCGAGATCGTCATGGATCGATAAAAAGGGAGGGTAGGGCCTTCTGGACCGAAGGGGTACAGGAGTCAGGGAACTCTCCAAGACCTTCTTGCGTAGGACGAATGAAACGACAAGCTGCATAGGGTAGGTAGTCGATGGAAAATTGTGGACCAGTATTGCGGTTGGTGAGCGGCTTCAGTTCGACTGAACAGATTCGCGTACGAGTTGTGCTGCTCGAGGATCAGTGTCTTCTTTTGGGGGATAAGTAAGAGACAACTATAGGAGTTCTGCAGAAGGGCCCTCGGCAGATCTGCATGGTCAGTCAAGAATAAATTCTTACAGGGCCTCTGAAAAAGGCCATCTTAAAGGGGAGGGGGACGAAAGGGATTCGACAGGGATCATACACAAAAAAGTCACTTGTGCATTAAAATAGGGGGGGAAATCCGTAAGGGGAAAGTACCAGGGGGGGAAGACGACACAATTCTGGGACGCCCTGAGTTAGATATCGGTACAAACAAAAATCGGCCTGAAAAGATAAAGGGGCATTAGAAATCCCAACGAATAACGCTTGGCTGTCAAATCAGGAGTTTTATCCGAGCATTCCAGAGGGGTCTTACGAGGCGACCTTTTTCGGTCTAAGTCAGTGAACTGAAAGACTTCGAACCCGAAGAAGCAGCAGGGCAATAATAAAAAAAAATTAGGACTATCTAAACCGGAGGGGAATGGGTTTGTGGGGAAAACCCGGGGATCGGGGCATCCAGAATCCCGTTGCAAGGCGTAGGAGACACGCTATCCGGGGGGTACACCAAGAAGCGCCGAAGAGGTGCCTAGCAACACATTCTTGGAGGGCTGGACGGAGTGAAAGAGGACACCGCCAAAGGGGGCACGAAAAAGCCAGGTGCCGCATCAGTCAAAAGTCTGGAAAACCGAAGAGACGCGACAAGGAAAAAGAATTTGACGAACGCAGGGAGGAAGAAAAATGGGCGGCGTATTAAGGGACCGAAAAGAATGGAGGGGGAAGAACAGACCTGGGAAGCACAGCCACACAGAACCAAAAGGGTACCAAAAGGGAAGTCTCGAAGAGGTGATAGTTGGTAAGCGGTGGAAAGTATTTGCCACCCGGGAAGCAAGCAGCCCCTGACGAGGAACGCAGAAAGGAGAAAATGCGCAAAGGGAAGCGCCGAAGGGGGGATGGAAACCTACATACAATGACCGTCCATAATTTCCAAAAAGAAGGTATCGTCAAGGGGAAAGGGAGATTCCGATAATAATGTAGGTTGTATGAAGGCTTCTATTCTCACACACCAGAGAGAATACGAAGGAAGGTTCCCTTAGGGGGGAGCTCCAATCAGAGCTTCCGAGGGTATAAGGTACCTCCTAAAACAAAAGAGAAAAACCTCCGAAAAGTAGTCGCGCTTAGGGTCTAGCTGGGTGGTGGCAAAAAAAGCGCTGTAGAAAAAAAATATATATATTGGCACGAAAGTAAAGCCTCCCCTGAAGAGCTAAATATTCTGCTAGAAATAAGTAGGGGGATTTCGTAGAACTACCCAAATGATGTCCTTCGCTCATAAAAAATGTGTAAAAGGTGTGCCGGGGAAGGGGGGGGGGGGATATCGCACGTACAGATACAAACACGAGAAAGAGTATAGGGAAACATTCCTACTGCGCGCCCCAAAGTCTCGAATTGCGAAAAGGAGCATCAAGGGGGGTCGCAAGCCTCACCGTGAGGGAAAGATAGGCTGGACTCCAGGAACGCCCTAATAATCTAAGAAGTAGGGGTCAGAAAAAGTGTCTTTCGAGCGAAGTGATCGTCTTACGGGAAAAGAGCAAAGTCAGGGCAAGGATGCAACTGGGGGGGGAGGCTCGAAAGAAAGGGAAGGGGGTCTGGCGTGAGGTTCGGTGGCGAGGGCTTTGCAAGTGTCGGCGGTACCAATATCCAGAAAAAAAAGCATGCGAAAAAGGAAAACATTTTAAGAGTCCCGAAAAGTCGAGGTGGGGCACGGATGAGACCCTTGGGAGTACTCCAAGAATATCAAGACAATCGACGGGAAAGAAAAGAGAATCGGAAAAGGTGGTGCACCCAGCGGTGGCACTCATAGGGTCTAAGACTATTCATGCTGGACGCTGGGTCTGGGAAAGCGCGGCAGGACCTCCGAATGAAATTGTCCTAAATTGTCTAATACGAGGGTCATGGACAGCGGGGGGGGGTTGTCTATCAAAAATAAGACCGGGGACAAGGGAGGAGGGGGAAGGATTCGAGAAGGAGTACTTTCGCGGGGGTTGTTCTGTTCCATGGTCTAACCAGGGCAGATTTCCAAGGATCTGGAATGGTATACGTCCTGCGTCCGGGAGGATACCTCTCAGTTAAGGGGGGGCCAACTGGGAACGCTCAGAGATTCCCGAGGGCATGACGGAAAATCTCCCTTACGAACAAAAAAAGAGGTTCCGATTGGAGTGGCTTGGAAATCCACCAACCCCAAACGACTGTGCGGTTAAACTCTCACCTAAACGATGTGTCGCAGAAGCCGGGCAAAGCCAAATGGCATGTGGGCAAATTCGGATGGGAGGATCCTGAGGAAAAATCCGTTTCATCATAGAGTCTTGTACGAAAGAGAGGCCTAGAAAAAAAGGGTCATGAGGGGTTATGTTCAAGAAGCATTAAAAGGGACGACACTGAGAAAAAATCAGAAACCGGAGGAATCCATTGACCGCTCTGAAGGCGTTGGGGACGGCCAGATTCCGAACAACTGCGGAAGAGATAGAAAAGGGCGGAGACACAGGGCCGACGCCTGTCCCTGGCAGGCGGGGGGGGCCTACTAGAAGAGCGTCGCATCATTTAGCCTGCGGATCCTGGCGAAGCTTCAGAAGAAAAGAGAACCATGACGGGCCTGAGAACCGACTTCAAGGAGAGACCACGTCGAAATCAAATATGAGTTAGTCAGACGCCTGAAGGAAATTGACAAAGGGAAATTCGAGGGGGGGTCAACGCCGACATAAAAAGCCTGATATAAGGGGCTAGATGTCATAAAAAATACCAGAGCCACAGTAGACCTGAATAACCAAGGGCTTATGGATACTCGTCACGGGTCAGGGGGCCCGTTCGACATATCAACAAAAACCAATCTCCGAACAAAGCTGGGGTTTCACGGGAAAAGACTAAGTATCAAAGAAGTCGGGTGCAGGGGAGTTGCTTCGAGTACGCAGAAAACACTCGTTGAGCTGCTACATTGTACGATTCCAAAAACCCAGAAAGGCAGAGGGGCGTCAAGCCGGGAACAACTTTAGCATAGAAAGACCAAAACGAGCAAAAGGGAGGGACCCAAGAAAAACTTTCTGGGAAAAGCAACACTGAGAACGGTGAAAAAAATCTAGGGCGCCGTAGAAAGTGGAGGCCAAAATAGGGATTCAACAACAGTTTCTCACCGGTTGCCCATAAAAAAAGGGAAAAAACCTGTAGGCAAGTACCAAAAGCAAAACAGCAAAGCTAGCGCCAGAGGGAACGGGAAGAGGGGGCCCCGGGCCAAAAGGAAAGATCACCCCAAAGTAAATTGGGGGGAAAAAGTTCCCGGGTTATACGGCAGACCACGACACTCAATACTCACAAGGAGAGGTTTTTAAGGGAGAAGGGGTAGCCATTAAACTTCGCAAAATCTCTGAGGGGTCGCACAGTCTCTCGGGGAGAAAAGAAGAGCGTGAAGGAAAGGCCGGAGAACTAGAGGTTAACCAGGAGCAGCAGGACAGAGAACACTACCCACTGAAAAAAAAATGTGCGAAGGGAAGGTGAAAGAATGAGGGGGCGGATACCGTCCCGCCGGCTTCTGAGTGTCAAAGGGAGACAAATTGCGAGACCTGCCAGAAAAAAAACGGAGTCTGAACGATTCCGTGCGGGAATTGGAGAAAGTTTTAAAAAACCCTCCCAGCGCGGCAGTTAGAGGACAACCCCCCTCCCGCCGCACAACATGGTGACAGGAAAAGGGGGAACAGCGACAAGATGCACCAGCCTTCAAAGGGGGGGAAAGGAATTGGCGCAACAGAAATGGTTGGTTAGAGCGCGTGCTTTCCACCATTGGGGCAAGAACACACACCGGGGCGTATGTCAGTACGGACGGAAGGGCGCGAAAAGAGAGACAGAGGAGGCTCTCACAGAACTTGCTGGGGGGATCGGGTCTCTGCCCGAGGGCCAAGGCTGCGTTGCAGGACTCGGGCATGTTTGCGCGATAAGAGTATCCCTCGGAGCTCGGCAAAAGAATCCGTATTCACCATCCTAAGCTCGTTGCTGTTCTTGGGCTGAGGACTCATTACACCAAGAGAACTGCTTGGGGGTGGAGATCGTATTTGTTCAGAAAAAGGGATTAGCGGAATTACGTCTATCTTCAGAAAAAGGCCGTTTATCTTTTAGTAATTGGAGTGAAGAAGGTTATAGGTCTTTTCTGACGGTATTTCTAACTTCTAAAGAATGTTTCATCTAACGGTTAGGGAAAAAGCTTCCTGGATGTGGCCAGGTTGCTTTTTCCGAATTGGCGGAGGGGTGGGCGAACAGCAAAGAGGATGCAGGGGGGGGCGCTTGGCGCCATTAGGCAGAAAAACATTTACGAGACCTTCGGGACGGAGGGCTGGGGAAAAAGGGGGGGAAGACCCGAATAGAAAGGGGAAAAAAATCAATAAGGCGTTAGCCCTCTTTTCGGTTGCTCTACCATGGCGAAGAGAGTTCATGAAGAAGGAAACTGCCGGAGAAAGCGTAATGTAAAAGGTTAGCACCGGAAAGGCGACTAAGGTGTAGGGAAAACGATGGGGTTATCCTATTTGAAATAGTGTACCTCGAGAGCCACTATGGGGGTTCCTCGAATCTACCAAAAGGGGAATGAATGCTCTTTGCACAGTAACTTTGCTCCTTCGTCACAAATTCCTGTTGCTTCACCTGATCAGCAAAGGTTAACATCCGGAGCAGCGAGGGTGTCTGCTTTAGAGGGGATATTGCTTAGAAGAGGGGGGTTGAGGAAGGTGAGGGAAAAAAAGGGGCCATCCGGCTATACGTTCTGCGAGGTGGGACAACACGGGTATCGGGGAGCGCGAGAAAAAAAGAATAAAATTTGACAGGTCATGAAAGTGAGAAGCAAAGGGACATTGGGAATGAAATATCCGAGAAGGAAGAGCTTATATACAACGGGCCACAGGTACGAGAAGTTCTTGGGTTGGTGGGGGGGTGGTGGGGGGACTGGCCAGGGAGGTTTATGACTAAAACACAATACAACAGCAAGCCGATTTAACGGTTAAGAATTTTGTCCGAGGGAGAGGGTCGCCAAGAGGGGAGGTTTTTTCAGAGATGATTGTAAAGGACTCGGGGGGAAAGGGAAACATTTATGCCGAGGAATTCTTCACTAAATGAAAGAACGTCTCTAGTTGTAAAGCTAACTTGGCTAGGGGTGAATCACCAGCAGGAGAAAAATTACCTAACGCCGTCTTCCTCAGGATATGGAAAAAAGGGGTCGAAGTGGGGGGCCAGACGAAGCGACCGGTTTTTTCGACGATCGTTCGTATAGAGAGGAGTCCGTAATGGCAGTAACAGAGGCCTGCAGAAGTGGGAAGCAAACATGGGGGAAGACGCCACCGTTCAAAAAGTTGTAGTTCTCGAACGGAAATGTAAGTCGTCTCTCCAAGTTATCTCTCCCTGCGTTTCTGAAGGGATTTGAGGGGATTCGCAAATTGTAAAGGAAGGATTTGGGGATATTTTTGTGGTAGGTACGCTAAAAGGTCCCAAGTGCAGAAGGAAAGAGAAAAAAAAACATAGACAAACATGAAAAAAGGTTGAGCAGGCGAAGAGGGGGTGTACTGCTCCTCCAGAAAAAAAGGGGCCATCCCTCCGAAAACCGGGACTTCTCCAAGAAAGGAAGATTGTCAGAAAGGAGAGGCGGGGGCTATTCTTAAAAACGAGCAAAAAAACACATCTTCACAAGAATGTCCGACAAGCATACAGAGTCGACAGAAGAAAAGGCAGGCGAAAAGCCTCACACCCGCCAGCGACGTAAAGCCAAGGAACAATCCGAAGGAAAAAAAAAGGCGTCGGGTTAAAAAACAGTGGACTATGAAAACGTTGCCGGGAAGGAAAACTAAGGGGGGCTAACGACAAGATAGCTCCGGGGAATCCCCAAAACATATCGGGGGGGGGTATATGAAAAGACCTAATCAGGGAAAAATGTGATGCTTTCGTCACACATCACGAGGTGTAAGGTAAGACTCCGGCGCAAGGGGGGGGCTTTTCGAGGGGAGTCGGAAAAGGGA
>Ga0179593_1536506_pt1 | contig 27433 bp, 29 predicted proteins | sample CZODoug2_1_08_16_FD_185931 | JGI IMG/M metagenome (GOLD analysis project Ga0179593, IMG submission 185931) | Vadose zone soil fungal communities from Angelo Coast Range Reserve, California, USA - CZODoug2_1_08_16fungal (PacBio error correction) | ecosystem: Environmental > Terrestrial > Soil >...
AAAAGTAGTGAAAACTTGCAACACGTCGAAAAAGTCCTCTAGGGACTAGGGGGACAAATTGGGGGAAGAATAAAAGATGCTAGAATTCGAAAAGCAAAGGGAGCCTGGGGAAGGAAGGTTTGTGCGCATACCACACACAGACTATTGAGGTTGGCCCATTTAGTAGATTGTTTGCTAATCAATGAGAGGCTATCAGCCTGTCAAGGAAAGAGCTCTGCGGAGCTAAAGAACGGGGGGAGGGCAGCCTTTGAATTTCGGTGGGGGGGGGGGGGGTCCCATCCCCATGAGGAAAAAATGGACAGAAAATTAAACCACCGCTGGGTTTTTCGCTGGGTCGAGGCCGGGAGTTGGGGGGGATACGGGGGGTTCGACAAGAAATACTTCCTTGGGGTCCTTTAAACCGTGGGGGGGGAAAAGCCGAAAAACTCTCAAAAACCAAATTCTGTGTGCCACTGGGAGTCGTCAAGGGCCTCTAAAGGGCTCCTTTGAGGGGGGGGGGGGGAAGAAATGGGAAGGAGAAAGACTAAAGACAAAGATCAGTTCCAACTGGTACGTCGGGCGAAGCGAATATGCTAAATTGTCGAAACACAAGCTTAAGCATGTTCTAGTTAAAGAAAGAGAAGGAAGTGTTCAGGGCGCAACGAGCTATATCCGTGATGCGGGGGAGCAAAATTTTAAATACTCAAAGGGGACTGGGGAAAAGTTTTGTGTGTGGAAAACAAAAAACAAAGCGGAAGTTGCATGTACTAGAATCTCCAATTAAGAAGAAGCTTGCGATCGTCTCGGATGGGGGAGGAGGGTGCGTTGCGACGTGTTAGTACGATACTGGGGGGAAGGACAGTGTCTCTGAGAAAATTTCCGGTTATCTGGCCCGGTTAAAAGGACTGGACCCCTCTCTCGGGGGGTTATATTTTAAATGGGAAAACCACTCTCTGCTACAGAGTGTGACACCGGGGTACTTGGTGGGCGTCGTGTGGTTAAGTCCAAGGCCACCTAGATCCGTCAACAGCGGCCTAAGTGTCCACGGAGTTGCTTAGGGGGTATTCGGGCAAACCGGTGAAAGACGGAATCTAACACGGAATCGTGCTTAAAGAAGCGATCAAATATGGGAAGGGAAATCAAAGGAAAGTAGTTGGGGCATGACAGAGTAATAAGACAGCAAATCAGTTCCTCAGTCTGGGGCTGCCGTGACGGGGACAGATCTTTGAGGGCTATCGGAAGGCAGCTACGACTCCTTCTCCATGCAAGGGAGAAAGACTTGGAAACGGAAAGAAAACTACCGGGGCAAGACCAATACCTAAGTCATTTACCGTCTGGTTCTTCAAAATTTACTTTTAAATCGGGCGGCTGTTTGTAAAAGGTGCAAAAAGGCGATAAGCGGCATTGGGACCATCCGTATCTTTAGCGTTAAAACAATTGGCGAAAAAAGGGGGGACCGAAATTCGGTCATCACTCTACACCTCTGGAAGAGGAGGACCACTTCTGCAAGAAATCCTTCATTCAGAATAACAGAGAGCGAACTTCCAGTCCTCACTGGACTGAGATAAAACAACAGAAGAGGGAAATGCGTTAGGTCTTAGCTCACTTAAACGGGTAGGGACAAAAAGACCCGTTGTAAAAATTTGAATAAATATCATCCGGAGGATGGGAAATCGAAGGTTTTCGCGAAAGACAAACGCTTCCCCTGAAATAAAGAACCGAAAGTCTTCTCTATGAAGAAGTTTTCCAAGCCTTGCGCATGAAAAATTAGACTGGGGACGTCGGGATGGGTTTGCGCAGGGGGAAGATGCTTCGCGGGACTTTGACTGCGAAAGAGAAAGTGTTTAAGCTGCGACGCGGCAAAGGCGTTGAATTAAACACGTAGTCGCAGAAGGAATATAAAGAGGTCTCATTAGAGGCTTCGCAAGCACCTGCAGTCACTATGTAAGAAGAAAGAGGTCTTTGAGACTCCGTAGCAGGCGGGCAAAGGGGGGGCACCTCTGCTTGTGAATTTGATGACCACGGGGAGGGGGTCCACTGCCGGCGCACTGGATCCAAGATCCTGCTTGCAGTTCCAACCACTGTTGGGGAAAGCGGACTTAAAAAGATGTAAAAAGGTGCTCACTTTCGATCACAGCAACGGCGAAGTAAAATCGTTCTGCTCTTGAACCGGTTTCATTGAATGTATTGCAAGGGGGGGCAAAGAAGGGGGGAAAGAAAAAACGGGAAGGAGATATTGGTAGGGGGGGGATCGACCACGGGACTTGGGGATTGTCTGATCATTTGATTGAACTTGGGAGGGAGGAGATCTTCGGAAAGAAGAAAATCCGGTGAAAAAAACCTATGCCTCAGATGATCAGTAAGGGGGTTAAAGGCCTGCAAAAGATTTGTGGCAGAGGGAAAAGGGGTTGTTCAAGTAACTCCGGCTGATGAAGCCTACTGACGGGCTCAAAAAACAGACGAATGTCGCCCCAAAACCTCTGCATGTCCAAGGAAAGACCAAAGAAAACGGGAAAAAACCTGCGCAGATGAATGTTTCGCCGCCTTTAACGGGGAATGAAGAAGGAACTGATATTGTCAGCGGAAACCTTCAAGGGGGAGTAATGCCGCCGGTTTAAAGAGGGGAAAGCGTCACTGCGTCATGATCCGAACAGATTCTATGTGTCGGGTTTTACTTTGAGAGAGAGAAAAAACCAACAAAGGGGGAGCGGAAAAGATAAAGAGAACTGAAAGCGCCCTCTTAATCCGCGACCTAGGAGCTTAACGTTAGAAGCGGCAAAAGAATTAACGCCGGAGGAGATGGCCTTGCTGAAGGGGCACTGCGGGAATATCGGATTGGCTTTGTTTTCCTTAAATCGCTTGATGCGTCGAAGTACATGGAGTCAAGAAGGGGGTCTTGTGGAGAAGAGGTACAGGTTTTGGGTCAACATCGTGTTCTCCTAGGGGTTTGGGGGGAAAGGATAAAAGGTCGTCATCCACGCTTGGAAGGGGCGAAGGACACTTGAAAAAGGGGTTACTCAGTTGGGAAGAAAGAGAAGACCTTGATGCGGAAGCCCGATTCTTGGCTACGCCAAGAAGATGAATTATACCAAGCGGACCTCAAAAAATGGCTCAGCACAAACAGGGTCGGGGTGCCCCAAGGAATAAAAGCTCCGAAAAAGCACCTTCTGGGGGGGGGTGGATAAAAAACAGAAATGTGCACGCAATGGAGAGTCACTGCAAACGGCGCCAAGACGAATTTCAACGCGTCACGTTTCTGATTTGAAACACGTGCTAAGAGAAAGACCAGGGTATCAGGGGGGAACGGGGAGGTGGAAAAGCCCGGTGTTGAACCTCTGTCAAGCAGAGCAAGTGGGCTTAAGGGGGGCGCGTGAACCCTCCCAGATTCTCCAACTTCAAAAAGCTGGGGGTTTGGCCCGGGGAAACTGGCATTTTGGTGGATGGGAAGGATGGACGGGGAGGTCTTTCCATCGGAAGGCTAGGTTCGTGCCCTCTACTTGAGAAAATCTGGAAGGCGCGCTACCTTGATGTGAAAGAAAATGGGGCCTGCAAGGAAGCAACGAAAAGCCGCACACGTACGACTGAACGCGAAAAAATACTGCGAAGAGCATCTCACCAATTGAGCAAACACAAAAAAAGGAAGAATGGGAGGAATGGGTAACGGGCCTGCTGCACTTATTTTGCCCGAATCAGAAAGGGCACAGCTGCTCTTGGGGTCACGCTTGCGCGGGAAAGGAGGGAAAGAGTCAGAGACTCCAAGCAAGCTCCCGCGGGGCTTTCCTACTGAGGTAAAAGACAAAATCCACCGTCTTTGGGGTTACCCGTCCACCGTTGCGAGATAGGCCAAGATGCAACTAATTGAATGGAAGAAAAAAGCGCAGAATGTGGCGCACGCAGATGTGATTCAACTCCACGGCTGCCGAAGGCAGAGTCCCGCCAAGGTACGACTTTACGGTGTAAAAAGAGGTTAAAACTTCGTCGTGGCCTTAACGCTGAACTGCTGGCACTTTCACCAGGCTCAGGATACGGCTGACCGTCCCTGAAAGACACCCCGAGACACTTCTTAAGAGGGTGCAACTCTTCGCTGTAAGCCGAGCGTCTTGAGGGTGCCCCTGATTATTCTGGGGGGGGTCAAGCCTTCTCCGTACACTATTGACCGCCTGAATCAGGAGAAGGGCGTATACGATAACTCATTCGATCTGGCTAGACGTGCATCTTGGAAAGAGAATGTGTCATGCTAATAAGCAAGATTCGCGAAGGGGAGGGGAGACAACGCAGGCCATATCTTGCCTTCATTCCATAGGGGGATCTCTGAGGCAAAACCCAGAGACGATTTCCGTGGCGAAAAGGCGGTTAGCGAACTAAGGAGCTGAATTCTTTAGGTGATCTTCTAGGCATAAAGAACCCAGGAGCTGGCTCCAGAGCTCTCGGCGTCAAATAGGATTAAAAACAACACAACGAACGTCAGCCAAGGTTGAAACACTTTGAAAACGAGGGGGTGCTTTTTCGAGACACAAACGCAGCACGAGAAGAAGCTACGAAGAGCGGGTGATGGGGCGATCTAGAGATGAGACTCGCGAGGGTGCAGCACAATTCCAGGTGAAACGTGGGGGTGGAACGGGCATATACAAAGGTAAAACGCAAAAACGCGAGTTACGTCAACAAGGAAAAAAAACACCCTACTCTCAGAGGAGAGGGAGACCGCCTCCCACGACTCCAACTCGCGAGAGAAAGGATGTCCTGCCGAAGCAGTAAACATGAAATGAGAGCTGGGGTTGCAAAACGCCGAAAACGCAGGACTGACCAGGGGGACTAACGACGATTACCATCTCGACAGCACTCAAGGATATAGATCACAAACAAAACGGAATGTGTGGGGCCCAGGGTAAGCATAGAAGGCATAGTGTGTTCCGTCGGTTCCGCATGATGCCGCGCGAGGAATGACAGCGGGAATGGCCGATTGACAAGTAGTACAGTGAAAAGGAAGAGACCAAATTAACATGCGAAAGGGACGCCGACGACGTTGACATTTGCCAACACCCGAATTGTTTTGTTGGGGGGGGTGGTCTATGGCGTTTACCGTCGGTGCAATTCAAGCGTAGCCGTGGAAGGGGACTTTCCGAAACCCCTAGCCCCAGACGCCAAACGAGGAAACGCAACCGGGGGCGGGACTTGGGAGTTACGTTGTTTTTCCTTCATTTGGAAGAGGGTCCCTCCCCCCCCCTCGCCCTCCAAAGAAGAAATTCCGACAACAATTTACGAACTCGTTGCTAAACAACTCACGAGGAACGCACTTCTTTTCCTCTCCAAATTATAGGCGTAAGAGGACAAAACCAACCGATCCTACCACCAACTAAAAATTAGGGGGGGGTTATCAAAAACAAACTAAATTTCTCCAAAGCGGAGGGTGGGAAAAGGGCGGCATAGGTCATTTTTAACATGAGGTTGTGTTAAAAAAACCTTAACCAGTCCCTATCGACCTCCATGGTAAGGGTATGGAAAAGTTTGAGAGAAATTTGCGCTGACAGACAGGAGTAGTGGAACTTGGCCCTCACCTGTTTATCTTTCAAGACTTCCGGCGGGGCTTGGGGTTTTATTGGCGTCAGGGGGGTCCTAACAAATCGGGTCATTGTGGGGGGGGGTGGGGGAACCACCATACTTGCTCAGAAGAATTCTGAGGGATGCCTCTTGTAACAGTCCGAACCTAGGGAATAGGAAGCGCAGAAAAGAAAGCGAAAAGGATGTGGGGCTGGCTGAATCCCCCTGCTATCGAGAGGGACTGGACTAAGACTTGAATTGGGCTACTGACTGTGAAATTAAAGGAGGTAGGTTACATGCCTTGGGGTCGGATCACAGGTACGAACGAGGGAAGAGGGTGGAATCCTCGACCAAAGTTCTTCTCTGGTTTAGTGACAAATTAAGAGCTTTTAGAAAAGCAAACTGACGCCTATTGGTAAAGTGGCTAGCTTATTTCGCTTTAGAGCCGATTGGGGGGAAACTCAATGTCGCAACCGGTAAACTCATACGCTGAGAGGTAGGAAACGAATCTCGGGGGAGGGGGGGAAAGCCTGTGGAGGAACAGATTGGGAAGACGTAATCTTAGAAAGGGCGTCGGCTTCTTTGGGAGATGACCCAGTTCTAAGAGAACTGAGTGATCTGAGCATTTGATGAGCTTCTTATGGTCCACAGTGAAGTCTCTGCGGCGAGGGTGGAGAAGTTATCATAATTAGAGAATGCGAAGATTGCCCGTGACAAAGTTTTCTTGAGGGCAGGCGGTCCGGGATGGACAATCAAAGGGGGATCTAAGAGGTGGAGTTAATAGTGCCCCTTCTTCTATCTCTGAAAACAAACAACAAAAACTGGAGGGGGGGGGAGAAGGGAACGGGGGAATCCAAGGTGTCGGTTCCATAGAAGGTTCCCTCGAAGCTGGAGAAAATGGACTGAAGGGCAATCTAGCGAGGTTGGCAGAAGCATCTTGTGAGGTATAAAGTTGAATCTAAAAAGACTCTTAACAAGGGGGGGGGGACCAGAAAAAATAAGGAAATAGAAGTATAATAACCAACGGAGATGGACGCACGGTAAAGACTCAAAGGAAAGGGGACGGGTGAATATTATCCTGTACTTGCGGAAAAGAAATTGACCAAAAAAGAAGGCAAGTTGGGGGAATTTGCGAAGATAGTTTTTTCATCCGAACTCAGAAATTCTTCGCTTTTACGCAAACAGCTACCAGGTAGGGGGGTCCAAAAGAGGAGGAAAGAGAAAAGAAGCAAACGAAGGACCAAGGACGTCCGTGTTCTCGTTCAAGCTGCATTTCAGAAACACTCTTAGACGAAGGGGGAAGACCGAAAAACGGGTACTCCTAAAACGGATGGGGATTACCGGTTGCCGAAAAAAACAAAAGGTGAACAGACCGACTATGGAACAACAAACCTAAGTACACAAAGCACCAGCTAGCTCCACGGGCGAAGATAGGGGGGGAGAAAACAGCCACAGAAGGGGGCTTGTTTATGCGAACGCCAGGAACAAGAGGAAGGCGGGGAGCTAAAAAAAGTCAAGAACCGCCGCTCTGCCCCATACTGTGGTGATCCAACCAACACTATGAGGGGGAGGGGAAATGAAGGCGAAAAATTCGCCGCCGAAGGCCAGGGGAAATCCCGTTTCATAGTAAATCGTTCCGGAAAAGCCGAAAAGTAGAAAGGAAACCTCAAATAACGCTCACCCGGAGGTAGGGCCCTTATCGGGGGGTGGAAAGCCAAAGTTATTGAAATACTGGGTTCGAAAGAGAAGGGGGTAGCGGGACAATACCAACGCGGGGGTGTTCTTGTGTGGGCGGAAGGTTGTCTGAGGGGGAGCTGAGGCAGGAAGAAGAAACTAGTAAGACGTGGCATTAAATATCTAGAGATGGAACCGGAGCGTCCAAGGGGAGGAGTTTTTCTAAGAATGTTGTGGGTTTCCGCGGGTTGGGGGGGGCCCAATCCAACCCTTAAAAAAAAAACTCACCGTGTCACGAGAGTTGTTTGGGGGGAATTGGGTGGAGGAATGAAGAGGGTGGGTCAGGAAGTTACTGAAATTTGACGGCAAAGTTAGACATGGGCCTCAACGTACGATCGAAACAAAACCAAAATTGAGGGTGCTGAAAAAGGGATCTCGAGGGCTGAGAGCGAGGAATTTTTTTGAGGCTGTTCTGCATGTCCATAGGCTTGAGACTTCAGTAAGAGCTACATAAATTACTTGAAACTCCATAGGAAGCTACGACAAAAGAGTGTCGAATGATACGAAACGGGACCCCAAGAGGGTAACGGGGTAGGGAAGGGGGGCAATGGAAAATCGCTATCCTTGATTGAGGGACGACATGCGTAAGTTCACGCACATCACCTGACGGGAAGGCCCCGCCTGAGGGAGGGGGGGCCCAAAACAAAGCGCCTTTTCATGTACTGCGCGGCAGGTTAAAGGGACTCAAAAGGGGGGAGAAAGAAGTGGGGAAGAGGAACGGGCGCGTTATCCGCTACGTTGAAGAGGAGGGGACAGAGGGGAAAAATGTCCGTTTTTAATCTTGGGTTGGGAAAGGGAGGGCGCGAGGGGGGGGGGCCGAGAGAGAAGAATTTTTTCACGTCGCGACAGGATGGGTGGGGGTGAAAAAGGCAGGGTACTTTTTTGGGGCGTGTCGTGGGTCGAAAAAACCCAAAAAAAAAAAGATGACAACAACAGAGAGAAGGAAAACGTACTTTGGGTACGTAATCCTAAAGTCCGGCCGAAGTATTGGGTATTGACAAAGCGGTTAAAAAAGGACATCGATCGAAACGTAATCGGTGTGCTGAAGAAAATAGGGGAGGCAGGCCAACGTAGATGGACTTGAGGGATTGAATCCACGGACGGGACTGGGGGAATTCAACGGAGAGTTAAAACGTGCCCGTGACCGCATGCGTTGGAGGTTGAGCTACCTACGCGGAGAAAAGAAAGGAGGAGGTCTAGGGGAAAACATCATGATCAAACCAGCTTACAAAACCGGGGGGGGCCGCGAATGCTGCCAATCAAATGGAAAAAGAAGCGACGGCGGGTTTCAGGAGGCATCAGAAAGTGAGTGAAGTGGCTTTCCAGCCGTATTGGACGCGTTTCAAACGGCGGAAAAAGGAAAGGCCGAATTCGCATCACTCTAGAACCTCGTGCAAGAGTGGCTTAAAAAACAAAAAAAAAAAAAAAAAAAAATGGAGGAAGGGGCAAAGACTCGGCAGCAGAATTCACATCTGACGTGCCAAGAAGAGTGAGCCATGGGGCGTCTGGGACTGAATCTAAAAAAGATCGTTGCGTAGGGGGAGGCTCCGGGGGGCAAAAAGACGTAATGTGTTGCTGAAATATTCAATCCAGCGTAAATCCAAGGAGACTAAGCTTGGAAGGTAGGGGGGATGGGGCACATGTCCCAAAGTCGTTGAAGACAGGAGAGCAGAAAGGGGGGGGAGGTCAGGGGAAGATGTTCAAAATCCTTGGCAGCACCGGAAAAGGAGGGCCTTAGGGAGCTGTAAACGGAGGTTGGGCGCATTGGGGAACGCGCTTTCGCGTCAGGGTAAGTGACTTCGCATCTCTAATAGGTCGTTGGGTTGAGACGAGAATGCTTCAGGTAAGCGTTGAAGTACTAGATGAAAAAAGTCCCTCCTTCTCATTTAGGAGGATTCTAAAAAAAAGGAAAAAAAGAAAGGAAAAAAAATTTATCAACCGTCGGGAACGCCGTAACTCACAAAAAAATGTGGGGGGGAAGTTGCAGGAACCGATTCTTTTGAAGGGGTCCACTGGGATTCCCTCCAAATGGGCTCTTGCACAGGAAAAATTAACACAAGGTGGGGTGGTGCAGAAGACAGACGGCCACAGCTACCAACGGAAGTCCATAAAATTCGCAACTTCGTTAAATCAAAGCAACGCGGGGGGATCTTTCAGGGGGATTGACGGAAGTTCATTATGAAGTGGTGTCAAACGGGGCAAACTGGTGGAATCCAAAAACCAACCGAATGAACAGAACGGGGAGGTTGCGGGGGGTGGGAATCGAACCCACGAAACTTAGATGGGAGCAGGAGTTTATTCAACTTTGGTGGTATAGGCTCGGAAATCGTATTCTTGTTCAAATACCTCAGATATCATTGCGTCTAGGGGGACGTGCCTTCAAAAGCAATGGTTCATCGGAAAAACTGGTTCAAGTGTAAGGTTAGCCCTAGAGATCCTGAATGACAAAAACCCCTAGGAGAACAACATGGGGAACGAAACATACGTCATTTACCAGCACTCAAAAATAAAACTTCCCTCTGGAGGGTAGGGGTTCCTCTAAATTTACACTTATTGAAAAAATTCAAAGCCATAAATCGGAGGCAGAATCTTAAAGAAAAAGGGGGAAGGGGCACGGCGTTACGGGGAAGAAATTAAGGGGCGGAAAATCGGGGTCATGCATGAATTCCTATTAGGATGATTACATGGGAGAGGTGGCCAGAGAGATAAAAAAAAACGGGAGGATGAGAGAGAGAGACCACAGCTCCCTCTTAACCCATCCGCTAATGATCAGGAGGGCGGCCACTAGGGGAAGCAAAAAGTCAGGAAGAGGGGCGTGATTGCCTGAAGGTGAGAGGCCAATACGAGGTATTGGCGAAGGGGAATTGAACTAATTTCGGCAGTATATATTCAAATCTTCTCATGATAAGTTTTATGGGGAGTTTTGGCGAGAAACATTAAAAGGGGTCCTACATCGGGTTCTCCTAGGTTTGTGGTGAGCCCTTGTTCTTATCCAAAGACTCTTGGGTAAGGGAATCGGAAGGGAAACGGGGTTTGTACGCTGGCAACAGGCTTGTGAAGTAAATTCCTCTAAGTCAGGGAATCATCTGGAACAGAACGGAGTAGGAGCCGCCGACTCGTCGGAGGAGAGCCCAAATGAACATCCCAATAGGCTCATCACTAATACAGGTCGGGGTGGAGAAGGACCGAAAATATCATGAGTCACTGCGTTGGTTTTTGGATCTGACCGTAGGGAAGTTTTCACTTGTAACTACTTTCATGGCAAAATTTTAAGCGATGGGGGAAAAAAGGAGTGGAACGTTGTCTGATTTCCGAAGCAGGGCGGGGACGAAAAGTTTTATGGTTCTCTGTGAATAGCTGTTCGGGGCACCAAAAAACACCGTCTGAAAAGGAAAGAACTGATGTCACCGTGAAGCATGGAGGTGGGGGTGAACCCCCTTGTAATAATTCACAATCGGTTTCTAACAGGTCACGAAAGGGGGGCTGAGTGGAAAGCAGGAGATAGAGGGTCGTTCCATCGGGGAGAGGTTGGGGAAGACCGGGGTACTTAGAAATGCATCGGTACGTCTGCAAAAGAGGGACCTTGTGAGGGGGAATGAAAAAACGCGGAGACAAGGAACCGCTAGACACACGTACGATCTTACACGAGGGAGATGTGACGCGAATCGAGAAATTCCCATTCTCAAACCCAAACATACGTCACTCAAGAAAGGAAGAGTTTCAGGAAAGGGTGGCCCCTTACGCCATCAGCGAACACCGCTGCTCTTCAACTGTCCGAGGGGGAATCTTTTTCGGAGAGCGAAAACTAGCAAGAGGGAAAGGCGGTGGCCGAGGATTGAGAGTGAACAAATTTTCAGAGTGGGTTGACGCGTACCTTTGGCGAGATAAGCGCGCCTGCACATCTGAGGTATCAGAAGGAAGGAACTTCGGCAAATGTGCGCACGCAGGTTGAAATAGAGTCAAAGATGCTGCCCTTCAAGAAATCGCCACGGGTACGCAACGGGACGAAGGGAAGCTCGCGGCAGAGCAGCTGTGTTAACTAGTCAAGAGGCAGGAGTTCCATTACGAACTGCATACTTCTGACCGGCCAAGCAAGACAACACCGCCGAATCTGAGAAAAGGGGAATGGGGAAAGTAGAACAAAATCGCGGTACATGCCTTGGACTTGGAGTCCTTGCACCCGGATGAGGGGGACAAAGAACCTTCTCCTTGACACGGTCTCCCGCCTGCGGAGAAGGCGATAGGAAAAAAAGTATCTCGAATGGCTGTCACGGGCCGAGGGGGGGGGGAAAACAGCGACGGTTGAGGAAGGCTATCATGGGGGAAAAATTTTGAGGAGGGAAAAAAGTGCCATTCCCTATTTTTAGGTTAGTGAAAAACCTATTACGGCACATTGAATGGCCCAGGGAAAAAGGGAGGGGGGGGGGGAGCGAAAAGGAGGAGACTTTTTTTTTTGGGTGGTTTTTTGTTTTTTTGGTGGGGGGGTGTTTTGTGGTTTTTTGGGGGTGCGGTTTTATGGGGGTGGGGAGCCTCAACGTTTTCCGTTCTCTATGGCGTGAGACCAGACAACACTACGCATGCCAAAAAATACCCTTGGGTCTGGGGGCGCACAGGAGCAAGGTGGTAAAATTCGAGACGCGGTGGAGTGAAAGCTTGCGAATTAGGTTCCCTCAAAGACATGTACGAAGGTAAGTCCACAGATATCGCACCTGAAGGAACCCAAGAACGCTCGAGGAAGCTCTTGCTGATGGCCTGCTAGCAGTACAGGGCAAGTAGTGTGGGGGGGAAAAAAACGCAAAAAACAGGTCCTTCCCGCTCCCTAGGAGGGAGGAAAGTTCTAGCCATCACGCACTGATCGCGATCCAGGGTCAAAGAGTCAGAAAGCGGGGGTCCATGGAAGCGTAGACAGCGCGTAAGCTTGTTTGCCTCGCATCTGGGGGAGCCGTCGTACTTGTTCATCTTGGGATTAGCAGCGGAGGAAAAATACATGGGGCAAAAAGATTCAAGAAAAGGCTCCTTTATCGTAAAGGACGGAGAAGGGTAATGGGGGGTTTGTTTCGGGGACGTTTCCGTCTGATTCAAGCTTAAAAATTTACAGTCGAGGGAAAATGGTTCAGAAAACCCTAGCCCATTAAAACTCGAAAACAAAACCCGCTCTGGGACGGGGGGGTCGGGAGTTTGTACGTAAGGGGGTTGCAGCAAGAAGACAAACCGGGAAACAGAAAACCGAAAGCAACCCTTGACGCTAGACGGGGAGATCAAAAGCAGGCCGAGAGGATTCCACGGGTTCCGAGCCACTCTAGATGGAGAGAAAAAAAAAAAAGATGCCGACCCACGAAACATAGCTGTGTGGGGGGGGGATAAAAAAACTAAAGTCCAAACGAGTTTCGAATGGGGGAAGGAAATTGAGGGGGCACAACTTGTAACCATATGCCCGAGCCTCAACGAGGGGATGGAAAGGTTAGGACTACTTTGTCGGAACCTGCGACAGGGGCGATGAAAGCCGCACAAGAATGATCGAAAATGGCCTTCGGGATGTTGGCAATTACCTTCTGGAGGGGAGTGGAAGAACAGAACTCAGGTACGTGGGGTGCCCCCAGAAGGCGCAGGCGGAAGCGGGGGTCTTTGGGGGGGGGGGAAAATACAGTAAACTTTGGGAAAGCTTTCGCAGAAAAACAAACAATATATGTTTTGCGGGAGAAGAAAAAAGTCAAAGTCCGCTGGACGTGCGAATCTGTTCTGACTGCTGGGGTTGTGCAGACTCGTTCGGGTTTCAGGAAAAAGGGGGGGAGGGGTCTGTTCAGATGGGGGTCGGATAATCCCTCGATTGTGCATCCGTTGAGAGAATCAAAGGGAGGGAGCAGGTTTTGAAATGACGCTCTCTACGGTTTCGAGAATGCCAGAAGATACGTACTAAGAAGGGTGGAGGAACTTAGGATTAGAAGCTTGTTGTGAAAGTGGAGGCGCAACCTGGGAAAGCGCAGAGACGGAAAAAGGGGGACGGAAAGAATGACTCGCAATTGGTAGGGCCTTTCCTCTTTTTTTGAAGTCGAAGGTAGGACTTCTAAGCGGAGAAGGGAGACTGGGGGGGGAGTCTGACGCCCCTTGCAATCTCCGTCCCGTAGTTCTTCAATGAGCAAAGGGAAGAGAAAGATGGTCACAACAGTTCTGGGTTCATCGCGATTTAGAGAACTTGTATCACACAAGGAGAAAAAGGAAATGGTAACCATTTGGGATTTCATCGTTCTGAGGGGGAACAAAGCCAAAATAGGAAATCGATAGGTTTTGGGCAGAGGGCCCCGTCTGCTATCTTCTCCAAACAAAAGAAAAGAGGGAAGGAAAGGGAAAGGCCAAGTCGAGTTTCCAGAGGGATGGTCCCTCAAGCGAAGGAAGAAAAAAAAGGAAAAAGGTTCTGGGCACGAAATAGAGTGCGATGCATTTAATCTTGTGCTGATAGGGAATAGAAAAAAGAGAAAGAAAGAACCAGGGAAGCATTAAAATGTGCTCAGAGAAGGACGGAGTGGGCCACAAGGGGGGGAGGAAGACAGAAAGACAGACGCAGAATGATAAGAGTTCTTCACCTAAGAATCGACGAAAATGACAAAATGGGCTATATTATGGGGTTCCAAATAAGAAATGATTTACACCAGCACCATTTGGGGGTTGCCAACACGGGAAGAAGAGGACTACAGAAAGAAATAAAAAAAAAGAGAAGGTGCCTCAACGGCCTGTCTCTGCATGTCGCAACACTATAAGAGAAAGGTAACAAATCAATTAAAAGTTTGGGGAATACGACTTACGGACGGACCAATCGAGGGTTACTTTGAGGACGCACAAAAAAAGAGTGAAACGACCCACGATTTAATGGCAAAGAAAGGGAACCAAGCAGGTCAGCTAAAAGCTGCCACGTCCAGAATCGGGGGACGGGTTCGGAAGAAATGGGGAGATTTATGGAGAGAAAGGAGCTCGTCAGCGGGAACTGCCCTGAGGAGGCCGGGAGGCATCAGGTTGGCACAACCCCGATTAAGGGGGGACAACAATTAGGGTACTTGAAGAAAGGGGCAATGAAGATCATTTGTCGTATAAGTGTCTTTAAATGCCTTTCTGGCGACGAAAAAGTTTACCTGAAAACTTCAAAAGAAGGAAAAATTATGGGAAGTGCCGCAAAGGCCACACACATGTTTGGAGGAAAAAAACGAGGGAGAGGTTTCGAAATCGGGGGAATGTGTGGAGATAACTGGTTTGTGCGAAACCAAACAATGTGCGTGGGGTCGCTCTGTTATGCGTGGGGGGAAGGAAAGGAGCAATCCTATACGAGATGCTAGGTAACTACCGTTGGAAAGAAAAAGGGAAAGGATTGAAAAAGGAGGAGGAGGGGAAGTCTAGCCTGTATTTCGCGTTGGGTGGGTAAAGACAACCCTGCGTAGCACCAAAGAAAAAGGTCCCCGACGCGAGTGGAGAGGGCGGAGGGGCTATTGTTGGGAACACGGAAAGAAAGGGGAAGGGGAGTCATTTAAGAGTTCTCAATACCAGAAAAATAACACAAACACAGGAAAAGGATGAGAACGTTCGGGGCACCCTTAAAGGCGATTGGAAGTTTTGGTGGAAAAGGAGAGGGGATGTCAGGGCCTAAGAGGAGGGGGGGTGCATGCAAGGAGAAACATCGCATCTAGTGCGACGGAACAAAGCGAGAAAGGGAAGACCTGGACCCCAAGAGTGGACCGGGGAAGTTTCGCGCAGAACGGATCGGTATAGAGCGCGGAAGGGCCTCGAAGCGGGAGTACGGGAACCTGGATTTGTCGGGGCTTTGGAGAAAAAAAAGAAAAATTTTGCATGGAAGATGCTCGGCAGGTGAATTCCGCAAGCTCTCTAGGGGGGGAGCAAAAAAAAGGGGGGGAGGGGGGAGGGGGACCGCGCGTGGAAATCGCGTCTCTGCGTAAAAGCCTTTAAAAGGGGCCGGAAAAAGGAATTCGCACGCTTGAAATGCTGCCAAAGCGAGGATGAAAGGTGAAAAAGCGCGCTCTATAACTCGTTCATGTGAAAGGGGGGTTGGGCTTCGCTGGGGGAGGTTTTTCTGAGTGAACTATGACTACCACATAGACCGTAACAAAGAAGGGGGGGGAAGACAGAGACGGATAAGGGGGAGGCCGCCTGAGGAGAGTGGTCTAGTCCCCGGTGGGCAATAGGCCATCGGAAACGAAACTAGCGGTGTGCGAATCTGGAAAGAAAAAGCAGAAAGGTGCAATGCTTGATTACATCGGAGCGGAATATCCGCCAGCAGTTTCAAGAAGTTTGAGAAGGGACAGAACAAGAGACTGGGGAAATGTTTCGAACGCTAACCTTCTCCGATTCAAGGGAAATCGGGTGAAAAAAGAAGTTGGAAAAAAGTAGAAGGGGGAAAGAGAGACCAATCAGACAGCAGGGAAGAGAGGTTTCTTCAATCAAATTGAACGTGGTTCAGTTCGCGGTGTGTCATGGAGGGGGAACATCCATAAGGAAAAATGAAAGAACGTATCTGGGACCGAAGAAAGGGGACCAAGAAAGAGGAAATCTGGCTCTCGACAAACGGTGGCTATGTGTGTTAATCTGAAGAAAAACATTCGTTCATCAAAATCACATCTGCGTGGGAAAAGGAGGATAATCAGTGGGAAAGAGAAGGAGAAAGGGGAAGGGAGGGTCAAAAAAGTAAGATAGCAATCGGGGACTGTCAGGGGTGGAAGGGGTGGTCTCACTCCTCTAGAAAATCTTCGAAAAGTCCAAGGGAGAAAGGGTGCGGGTGGAGAAGAGCAAAAGAAATCCCCCGCGAAGTAAGAGGGGGAAATCTTGCAGTTAGAAGTGCAAATCCTTGCAGCAGAACGGAACCATTCGGCACCATTCGGGGGAGGTGGTATTGGTTGGGTGGGAGGGAGGCGGGATCTCATTGACTTAAAGGGGGCGGCAGGAGGCAGAGCGTTAATGCTACGCGGAATGTCAAAGAAATCAGGGGAGACGTAAGGCAATGACTCAGGAGAAGCACGCTGCCTAACTCCGAAGCAATAGTTGGTACAACAGGCGTGGGGGAAAGTAGAACAACTAGGGGACAGGGGGGTTCGCCAACTGGGGGGAATTTGAACAAAGGTCGGACACTCCTGCGTCAAGTGGGAAAGTTGCTTGCAGAACGTGCAAGGCAGAAGAGAAGGATAAGAAAAGGGGGATAACGGTTCGGCCAGGCTCAATCAAGCAACGGCCTTGGAAATCGTGAAGGAGCTTGAAAAAAGGGGGAAGGGAGGAGGAAGGGGTGGGGAAAAGAAAACGGTGGTCAGATGCCCAAGACTGGGGGAAGGAGAGGGTGGAAGGGGTGGTTCTCGAAACCACGACAGGATAATCACAGACGAAGGGGATGTACAGAGGGGGGGTACTTCATATACTAGGCTGGAAAAGAAAAAGACGGGCTAAACAATATCCTAATGAGGTGCGGATTTACTGACTGCACAAGCTAAGCGGGTCAGCGGAAAAAGGGGTTAAATTGGGGGAAGGAACCAGAACGGGGAAAAAGGGTGGGATGACTTCCCCTACAGGCGCAAACAAAAGAAAAATGACAAACAAAAATACCTCGCAGAAAAACGAGGGGGGGAAACCCGAAGAAAAAAAGAAAAAAGCAGAAAGAAGTGTTTTGACAGGGGAAGTGACGGATTGAAAAAATTAAAAAGCCAATATCGGAAAAGGACACCTTGAAGGTCCTCACTTCACCTGCGTTACGGAAGGGGACCCTTTGGGAAAGTCTGGAGAGTTCATGATAAAGAAGTAGACGGGGGGAAGATAAATGCCGTGATCTGAAAGAAAAAAACAAAGATTAAATATATAGATAATCCACCGTCCCTCTTAATCATCAAAGAGGCTCGGAAGCAGGCCAAGAGGGCTTTCGAAAAAACGTAGGGGAAGAGTACCGGTGCGGTGCATGCTTGCTTGACCAAATAGGAGGATCGGAATTTGTGAAGTCCATCGTAAAGGCGAAACATCAACTACAGCAAAAAAAAAAAAAAAAAATAACACAAAAGGGTTGTATTTTGGCGTTCGCACCAAGGAGAGGGCAGGGGGGGGAACATCGGACACCTAGGGTTTTGGGTTTGCTCCCGACAGTAGGGCAAACATACATCAGAGGACACGGAGGGGTTTAGAGAACAATCGGGGGGCAGCAGTAACTAGCTCACTGAGGATAGGCGGAGACAATAGACCAGAAGCGTCTCCCGAACGTAACCCAAGCTTACCTGTCAGGCGCAACAATTATACAGTCGGGGAAGACAAACAAAAAAAGAAAGCTCAAATGTCACTGTTGGTTGGGAAAAACTTTGCCTTGTGAAAAAAAAATGAAAGGGCAAGGGGGTAAAAATACCGCCGTACGATTTTAAAAGCGTCCCACGTGGGGAATGATTTCCTATCAAAGCATAGAGAACAGCGTTCTACGGGGAAATAGCCAGGCAAAAAAAACAGCCGGGGCACCGCATGCAAAGAGCGGCTGCACCCGTGAAATGTAGGAACTCAAGACCCCAAAAAGGGTGCAGAAAAACGGTGGGGGAAAGAAAAATTGTGGGCAAGTACGGACGAAAAGTATAAACAGTTCTTTTGTTCTCATCTTTATCTTAAGGGGCAGGGGGGGCGCAAGTCTAAGGAGAGGGACTTAAACGACTTGCTCGAGTCACGCTTGGGACATAGAGAGTGAGATCTGCCGCATAACTTACTATAGGGTCCGCGAGAGAAAAGGACGACGGAAAAGGCACAAGAGGGCAAAAAAAAAGAAACCAAAAAGAAAGATGGTGGGAGTATGTTACGTAGAGGGTAGGCTTTTGCCCGAGGTCTAGCGAAGAAAGTCTGATCTGGAGAAAGGAAGTCTCGGGGGCGAAGCGACAACAGGGGGGGGAACCAGCCTGGCTTTCCGAAGGATGAAGAAGGCAAACAAAAAAAAAAGTTGGGTTGACCGTCACACCCGTTGTAGGATACGAGAAACGCCTCACAGGTGTTTGAAAACTTCAAATAGGGGCAAACCCGAGGGTGAGGAACTGGATTCTGCTGGAGATTTGACTTCCCTGAAAGTCACCGCCACGTTGACTAAACTCTTTGGACGAGTGGAAAAGGGAAAAGAGGGGGGGGGAAAAAGGGGTTAACGCGGTCAAGAGACTGGGGGGGGGGGGCGGGAAAGCTTCACGAAAAGTTAGGAAATAACTGCTGAGGGCCAAGCAAGACACACCGCGGCCTCGCTAACCGTCCATTTGATGTGAACAGCTCGCGGTAAGACGAGAGCATTGGAAAGAAAAAAAGGTAAAAAGGAGAAGGACAGGGGGGGGAAGAACCGGGAAGACTCGGAGCGAGGAAACGAAAGGGAGTCTGTCACGCACTCCTTGGAACACTGAACGTGGGAACTTGGAGGGAGGGGAGGTTCAAAAGGGGGGGGTATACGCAAGGTGAAGAAGTGCCAGGGGCAAACACACCTGATTACGTGTTCGATTTCCGGGATGGGGGGAAGAGAAGCTGGGACTCGAAATACTAAACTCAAGGAGGAGGAAGAGAGGAAGCCAAAAAAGGGACGGGGGGTCAAACGTCTCTCTGGGTCGCGGTTCACTCAGACCCACAAAAACAACCAAGTAAAGGCTTTTTCCCAAACCACGATAGAGCTCGACGTTGATTCACCGGGAGGGGGAGCTTTGGAAGCGAATTACTTGTGAACAAGAGAAAGAACAGGGGAAGAGGTACGTCCAATTGATTCTGAAAACGACGCCGCCCAAAAAAAAAGGAGGACAGCGGAGGCATGTACCTGCCGATCAGGCAAATGCGCCCTTTGGGGGGGGGAACTACCAACCGCGACAGGCATGCATGAAAAAAACGTTAGCGAAGGAAGTTGAGGCCATCAAGAAAATAATCTTCAGTGCCGCGAACTTCCAAACTCGGAAGGTAAAGAATGCGCTAAGCTTGGGTCGTCCGCAATTTCTCAGATGAAAAGGCGTACTGTTCATCAACTTGGGATTGGGGCAAGCGAGTAAAAAACAGAAAGAAAGGAGAAAAAGGGACCAGGCAGAAGGGGGACCCGACGACGGGGGAGTTCCGCAACGTGTTTTTGGGGAAGGTGAGACCGGGAGTATCTTATGCCGTCAGGTAACTGCACTTTCCGAAACAGGAGCCCCCTCAACCGCGGAAACCCTCGCAAAAAAAAAAAAAAAAACGGGGGGGTTGGGGGGAGCTGGACGGGTTTGGAAGGGCAAAACCAAACCAAAGAAAAAAAAAAGGGGTTACTCCGCAACCTTACTCCTCTTGGAAAAGAGCCAGCAGAGAGGAGATTAGGCCGGTAAGAAAGACTATAAGCTGAGGAGAAAACTCGACAAAAAAGAAGAAAGACAAAAAGAGGGAGGTGGGGGAGCACAACGAAAGTGGACACAGGCAATCCAACTATGAAATCTGCCTCAGGAACCATTAGAAAGGGGGGAAAAATAAGACAATTTCCCTATCGGTTGGAGACCCATAAGCTGCAAGATAAAGAACGTTCGGGAAGCCTGCGACAGGAACGATTTCCAAAAGGGCCGCACCGTCAGATATGATCTGGGAAGGGCCGCAGCGTGGGAAGGGCTGGAAGAGGGAAGGGGGGTAAGAAAGAGGGGGAGGGTTTTTGGGACCCAGACTCGAAGGAAAGGGAGCGGGGGGCGGAAAAGTAGAGAGCAGCCCATCTGGAAAGGCTGCCTTTCGCATAAATACCAGCAAATATCATTTGGCTGAGATCCCAGTAAAGAGGAGAAGCTGTCCGTTGAAATGACAGGGGGGTGGGGGAGAATTCGGAGTTGGATAAATCGGTCGGGTAAGGAAGGGTGCCTGGGAAAGGAGGCAAGACCGTTTTAAGTCTATCACCAGAAGGCTCTTGGTTTAGTTCCAGCCTCAAAGATGTTCGAGAATGAAGAAAAAGAAGGAGCGATTGTTAAAAAAAAGGAATCTGGGAGAAAACAGATTTTTTGGAAGAAAAGGTCCAGAAGCGCAACTGTGACTGAGAGGGAAACTAATCTCGCATTTTCAGAGTGCCCTTCCTTCTTTTTTGTTGAACATATTCTAAAGGGGGGAAAAAGAAAAATCCAAGACTGGTTGAAGAAAAGAAAAGTGCAAGAAGAGAACGAAATGGGTTTTCTTGAAGCGCCATTTCGGGTGAGGTATGGTCCAAAGGCTTAAGGACGGGAGTTAGGTCAATAAGCAACAAGATTCCCTCTCTATATTGCCCTTGCCAAAAAGACATTTCAGGAGTCAGCGTCGGGAACTCCGGAAGAGGGGAAAATATTGCCAGGAATTCGAAATAAAAACACAACAACTAGGAAAGGAGAGGAGAGATGAAGAAAGGCACAAGATGAGAGGTGCAATAGGTACCTCGACCGCTGAAACTCAGCGGCAGGGTCTGGTCACTTGAATGCATATCATTTGACGAAAGCGGGGGATACAATTAGCTAAAAAAACCTTGGGAGGGAAAAAGAAGAAGGGGGGCTCATGGAAAGAGACGGAGATGGAAAAAAGGACTTCACACCCAAAAGCCGACTCCGATTGTGTGAAACTAAGATCTGGACCTCAAAAGAGGAAAGGGGAGAGGCAATTTCGAGATTATTTGGGAAACTCTCCGTATCGGTCTGCGAGGAAAAAAAAGGTTCGCCAAAAAGGAATCTCGAAAAGATAAGCTAGACACGCTATTAAAACCAGACCAGGTGTTCGGACTCCGAGCAAACGCTATGATCAGTGACTAAACCCGAGCAATTGGGGGGTATACTACTTAAAACGGAACTGGCGGTGAAGGAACCTTTGGAGAAGAAAAAGGGCAAACATCATAGATTGAAGGCAGGAAGAAAAAGAAGTCCGCGAAGGAACCACGAGATCGGGCGGGATACAGAAGCCACATTCTTTGAAGATGGTGGAAGGAGAAAAGGAAGCAGTCAGGAACAAGACGGAGACTCTTCCTCAGAGGACGCCAGCCGAAGAGGAAAAATTTTGAAAAAAAAAAAAAAAATAAAAGAGTTCGGACCAACTGCCGCCGACAAGGTACTTGCAAACAGAAGGAAAATTGAAAAATAGTCTGCCGTGCGGCAGTGGCTTGAAATCGTACGCCCGGTCGGAGAAGACCAGTAGAGGGCAATATCTAAAAGGGTCCGATAGGTGGGAAGGGGGGGAAAAGTTTTTCCCCATTCGAAGTGGTAGGACGGAAAGGGATAGAAGAGGGATGAGGAGGACTTTCGTTTTTGCGCGAACACATCCGATGTCGTGTGTGGTCACGGAGAGGAGTTTCGAGGAAGCACGGCACATGGCTAGAACCCTGGGAAAGGGGCTCGATAGCAAACCGAGAGCTACGCGGGGGAGGAGGGACTGCCTTTGTATTCGGTTGGGGGGGTTTATTGCAAAGAAAAAGACGTACAAGACACCGCACCTAAAAAAAAATCGGGTTGCAAAACGGGCGAGGGGAGGGGTTTGGACGGGAAAGTACTCTCGAATTGACACTGCATTGATTAATTGCTCAAAAGGGGGGAAAAAATCTGGGGGGGGGAAAGGGAGGGGCGAGGGAGAAGGAGGAGGGACTCTGAAACCTGGGGGGAATTTTGGGCATAATTGCGTTGCGGGAAGAATTCTTCTGCTAGGAATCCAGCGGGAAGGCGCAGCAAGCTTCGAAAAACTTACGAAGAGAGGAGAGAAACCTTGAAAAAACAGATGGGAAGTTGAAGTTTAGCGCACGATCTCTCAAAGCTGGCCGAAATGCAACGTTGCGAGCACGCGACGGAAGATAGGAGGGGGGATTCAAACAACGGCGAGTGGCCATGAGGGTTCCGCAAATAAGGATTCTCGCGCGGGGAGTCAGTATTTGGTCTTAAAGGCGGCGTTGAGGACCGCGAAGGAGGTGATCTGCGTAAAAAGTCAGTGTATCTGTCCGGGGAAAGGAAATTCGCGGAAAAAAAAAATCGCGCAACTCCAAGGTTTTTGACAAAGGAGGCGCTCACTATCGGGGAAAAGGTCACAGGGTATGGGGGGTGCTTCTTGTTATGAGTGAACGATACAAAAGAGAGAAAGACGGTTTTGAGGCGAAAGATCTAACATGAAGGAAGTGGAGTTTTGACGGGGGATTTCTGAGTCCAAGGAAACCCATAAACAATCGGGGTGGAAAGGGAAAATGTCTATCCAGAGTAAGATGCGATGTAAGAAGGGAAGGTAAAATCCAAGGGCCGCTCCCTCAACCTTCTATGCGTGCAAAAGGAGGCCATCAAGGAGAGTCGGAGAAACGGTACCGAATCGATTAGCGGGATCAAAGGAGAGGGTAAGAGGGGTCAATCTCCGGGGTCAAGACACGCCAAGACTCTACGGGAATTCGCGAAGATTTGCGGGCTTGTGTGAGGGGGGGGGGGGGGGGTGGGAAGGGGGTGAATGTCTGGCTTTCAAATGAACGGGCGGAAGAAGCTTTCTCAGCCGTAATCTTGGAAAGAGGGACGCCAAGAGAACGCCGGAGCAAAAGAGACAAACACAACCAGTCCGGACAAAGATTTCGTACAGGGGGGAAAATCTGAGACATCGCGTGCGCAGAATCACCGCGTTTTCGCACATCAGGCCGAGATTGAAAAAAAAATGACAAAAAAAAAAAGAGGGGGAGTAAGGGGAAGGGGGGGATATCTCGCACTTCAGGTCAAAAAGTACGGAAGGGAGAACTGATAACTTAAATCCAGGCGGAATGACCAAATAGATCTGGAGAGAAAAAAAGAAAACTAACCCCAAAGAGGGAAAAAGATCAGCTGTTCTTGATATGATGGCAAATCACTTGAAACAGGCCAAACCATGATAAGGACGGTTCGGTTGGGTCGTTTGCGCTTGGGGGGAAGTGCTCGCTTCGCGTCAAGGGACGTTGAAGGCTCGCGGAAACAGGAGAGGGGAGACTAGGAGGAAAGAATGAAGTCGAACCTGAAAGTCGAGACCTTCGGGAGGAAAGGAGCCGACCAGCTCACGATGAAACCTCGTATTTATCAACTGCTTTGGAAGTAGTACTCAGAACAAACTGAAAAGAAAGGGCAAGCTGCCTTGAAAAAAGGGGGGGGATACACGGGGGGGGGGAAAGGGGCAAACTCCATTCTAAACTGTGGGACCTAAGGAAATGCAGAATGAAAAAGGCTTGGTGCAGACAGACGGGCACATCTACCACGATAGGCTGGGAGGGTCGTATTCGGAAGAGAGCAACGTAAAACGTTTAACATCTGGCGAAGTTAACAGTTTGCAAAGGAAGGGGGTAAAAGCGAATGGTGTCAAAAAAAAAACTCATTGAATTAAGGGGTTTAGGGGCGGTGGAGAGAAAAAAAACGGGGAATCAAAGGAGTCAAGGGGGGGTAGGAAGGAAATAGCTTAGGCTCCGAACCTACTAAGAAAGGGAAAAAGAGAAGAGCCGAGAAGGCTTAGCTATTTACTAGGAAAAAAATCTAATCTGGGCAGCGGAAAGAAGGGTTTCAAAGCCTCAAAAAGTCTTTGTTAAGGCCCGCTGGGGAAAGAGAAACGGAAAGTCGAAAACTGTCATGTACCGCTGCACCAATAAAAGAAACTTCGCTGCGAAGATCATTATATGGGGAAAAAGGGGAAACCGGAGAAGGTCAAAGCAATGAAATAGTTGAAAAAGACAAACCGGAAAAGAAATGAATAAGAGGAAAATTGGCCGGGAAGAAATCGGGCCGGCTGATGATCCCTCATTCGCTTATTATTACGGGCGCGTGGGGGGAGGAAACCACCAAAAAGGGAGGAGAGGACACCAAACGCGCCCCTACTAGAAGAGAAGGTGAGAAAGGAAGTTATCCGCCGAAGGGGCCTCGGAATGAAGACTTGCAGAATGTCAGCTTTCTGCCAATAAGAACGGGTATATTGTCTTTTTTTTTAGTTCCATCCGGAAATGCGTCTCAAGAAGCGCAGATCGGGGGGGGGGGAGGAGGTTAAAGAGTAGCATTCCAGAGGTAGGTGGCTACGTTAGGGGGGTGAAGGGAAGGTAGGCGTCCATCCAACGCAAAGTGGAGAGTGGCGAATCGGCACTTGAAGAAAACAAGTTTTGGCCGCTGACCAAAAAAGGAACAGGCAGTGAGAAAAGGATCCGGAGACCGAAAAGCCCGGATTCGGTTCCCCCGACGCGTCGAACAAGCTGACAGCAGAGCCAATTATACAAGGTCGTGGGGTTCGTATCCCACAGACCAGAAAAATCTCAAGGAAGGAACTGGCACTGTTGGGGGGGGGTATCTGAGGGAGAAGGGTTAAAAAGAAAAGGTCACTAACGGAATCCGACGAGGTTGCAAGGATAACGTTGCGATTAAAGATCACTTTCATCATAAGAAACCATCGTTGAACCTGTAAAAGTTAGGAAAAATCCCGTGGGAAAAACGAGAGAGATGGCTCACGGGTGAAATGGATTGGGAACCGGATAAAAAAAGGAACAACAAAGTGCAACTTTGCCCGCAGTTTGTGGGGGGCTTATTACGGACTTCCCTCGTGATAAAACGAGGGGGGAAGTCTGAGTGAGATAGGCAAACGGAATCGAAAAAACAGGGGGCAGAAGGGCTCTACGTGTTCTATGGGCTTGGACATGCAGAAAAAAGGAAAGAGATGCCTCAAATTCCGCCAGAAGTCCAAAGGAACCTGACGCGAATCTCGAGAAAGGAAGTTCGCAAACCAGGAACCAAAGAGTGCACTACTGTTCAAAGGGAGACAAGGGTGAAAAGGATTCATCAGCAGGAAGCACCGCGAGAGGCAGTCACGCCTTGGACTGCGGGGGAAGCGGGTATGTCGGCGAAACAAAAGAGGAAGACCAAGGGCTCCGACGGATTGAAGAGAAGTGAGGGAAACACATTTCACACGTCTTTTGGAAACCGTCCAACCGTTTGCGAGAGAAGCCAGAAAAAAAGGGCTGTGTTTGAAGTGAAAAGTAAACGGCGCTTCTGCAGAATGGGCGCAAGAGGGTCTCATGCAGTGGGATAAAAGGCAGATGAAAAGTTGGTATAACTGGGACGAAGTTGCTAGAGTGGTGCCCGACTTCGCAGGGGCATCTGTTTACGGGGTTCAGGTCTTGAAAGCAGGAAGGAGGCACTTGGAGGGGAAAGGACTACTGGGAAAGTCACAAGGAAGAAGCTCTTGCGTTCCATTGATTTCACAGAACATCTGCGCGGTAACCGTAGGAGAGAAGCTGCACAAAAGGGATTTTTCAAAACATTCGACCTGGGAAGGTGCGAACGCTGATAGGGCGTAGCGGTCAGCAGGCGCAGCCACTGGAAAACGCTTGTGCCCGAAGTTATTAAACGGCTTGGGAATGCCGAAATGACCGCGACGGGGGGAAGGGATCACCGCAAAAGCCTGGTCGGGAAGAGAGTCAAAAAAACCAGGGGGTTAGGGAAGGTTCGTCCGAACCAGGGCGGGAGAGACTCCAGGAAAAAGCCTTTAGAGCGAAACTATGCCTCAACCTTCATTTCCGGTCGAAAAAGGTTGCGGCATGGGGTAAACTCAGCAACACGACCAGTAAGTACCCCGGGAGGGTGGAAGACCACAGTAATAGGCGGCGACGTGGGAAAATTCGCTCCTTTGGGCATAAGGCCGGAAGAAGTTTCCACACGGAAAAAAAAAAAGGAAGGGGAAGAGACGAGAATCCCGTATCTGATAGACAACGCGCCAAAGCCCACTTAGCCGGGCACGCTTGCTGAAAAGCCGACAGTACATGCAAGATGAGGTTGTTTGTGGAAAAACACGCCGAAAAAAGGCCTTCCAAGGAAAAAAAAAAAGTGATCTGATACGCAGCGAAAGAAGGGGGAAAGTTCGCCAGAAACTGCCTGCACACCTTGCGGGGAAAAAAACATGAGGGGAAGCTTGTGTTTCCGTCGCTTCGCAGATTCGGCGAGCTTACTTTTTAGCTTGGGATGGAAAAACGGAAACCCAAGGGGGACAGCGGATGACATTCAAACTTATTCCAAGGACAACGCGCCTTTAGACGGCCAAAGAAGGGTGAAAAAATTTGGGGGGGGTTTGTTTTCGATTTAGGGTACACCTCTATGCAATGGAGTCAATTCGTCGGAAGTAAAAGGCCTTTCCGAAAGAAAAGGAAAACCTCGACAAAAAGGGAGGAGGGTACTGGATTTGGAAGGAAAAGGGAAAAAAAGAAAAAAACAAAAATACACAGGCGAGAAAAACTCCTGGAAAACAGGGAAAAGTTGCATCACCAGCAGAGCAGAGATTTAAGGCAGCATTGGGGGAGGGGGGGAGAGAAAAAGAAAAAAAACCGATCAGCAAAAAAAGAAAAGCGGGGGGGAGAGAAAAAACGGCTCCACAGGCATCAGGAGTCGAAATCTAGCCTCATAGGAATTTGAAAAATGTTAGGAGGGGCAAAACTTTTGAGGCAAAGGGAAGATAGGAAACTCGGGTTAGCCAAGTTTGCAGTTTTAAAGGGAAAAAAGCCAAGAAAAACTACAAGATTTCCCGCACTGGGCCAAGGCAGATATAGAGGCGTGGACTGTCGAGGGTCAATTTCCACACGAGGACAGCATTGGTCAGCGGGTCTTGTTGAAAAAAAAGAAAAGAAACGGCGTTTGGTGAGAGGTCCGCATCCCTCAATTGGGGATGGAGAGAAAAAAAGAAGAAGAAAGGAATTTGGCTGGCTGAATCCAATCTCGCTGGCCGGGAGCTAGCTAGACTGCTTTTGTGCGAACTGCGTTCTTGGGGGACTTAAAAGGGAAAAAAAGGAGTAAGGGGGGGGGGGGGAGGAAAAAGAGAAAAACCTCGAGTAACATCCGTTTAGCATCCAAAGTATGCTCGGGGGAGAAAGGCAAAATCAGAAGAGAACACGGACGCCCTAGGGAAATATCGTTGCTATCTGGGAATCTGTAGTGATCATAAAAGTTGTTTGAAAAAAAAGAGTCGCAGTAAATCGCAGAAGGGTAAGAGTGAGAACTCATTTGCATTAGGCAAGGGAAGGTCGTGAAAAAAAAATAGAGAACGTAAGCTTCTAATCGGCGGAAGGTTGGGAGTCTTACGCCCTGCGTACCAGAACGTACTGTATTCAGTTTCATGGATGAGAAAAAGTCTTTGGAGGGGGGGAACTTGTAAAAGGAGAAGGCATCCGAAGTTGGAAAGCCCATAAAAGAGAGGAAGAACCTAGAGAGAGAAATTCTAAGTTGGAGGGAATAGTGCAAAGGGAAGTGCA
>Ga0179593_1464824_pt1 | contig 27421 bp, 56 predicted proteins | sample CZODoug2_1_08_16_FD_185931 | JGI IMG/M metagenome (GOLD analysis project Ga0179593, IMG submission 185931) | Vadose zone soil fungal communities from Angelo Coast Range Reserve, California, USA - CZODoug2_1_08_16fungal (PacBio error correction) | ecosystem: Environmental > Terrestrial > Soil >...
ACGTGTTGGGTCCAGGGAACCGCGATACATGGACTCCATTTCGGCCATTTCCGCACATGCAAAAAAAGAGACAACTTCTGAAAAGAAAATTGCGTCGGGAACCCGCACCAAACTTAAATAAAAAAGGGAGGGGGGGGGGGTTCCAAAGGATGCAGATTGATTAAACACAGTTCCTCTGGGGGGGGAGAACGGTTTTAGAGAAGAAAAGCTAGGACAAGCCTGATGTTAAGACCGGGTAATTGGAAGGGACTTTCAGAAAAGGAGGGGGTTGCATTCCTCAGTTGCCATATTAACAAACTGAACTGGAGACAACTGTATCCGTAGCTGGGTTCCAAATCAAAAGGGATTTATGTAGAGCTGAGCAAAGCCCTATCGCCGAAATGAAGGGGAAAAGTAACTAAGACCACCGAACCCCAGGGGGAAACACATGTTTGATCCCAAAACTGAGTAATTGCCATAATAAGGGGGAAAAAGCACCCAACGTTGATGGCTCTGTTTGGAAAAATCTGCCAAAAAAGGGTTTCGGAACCTCAATAAGGGGGTCTGGGAAAAAAGCATCTGATGGGGGGAGGCGTTCATGGCCGAGGAAGGGAGTTGCTTTCACGGAAAAAGAGAAAATAAGGGGGGGAAGGGCACCAATGGTCAAATGTTGAGGCGCCTTAAGGGTCCAAATAGGTGCATTGGGGGAAACAAAGGGGGGAATGGTTTGCCTTGGGGGATGGGGGGGGGGTGTAACCAGGTCTGGGGGTTGGCGTGGTCACAAGGTATCGGGGGGGTAGGAATTCGTTAAAGGGGGGGAAGAAAGGGTGAAAGCCAGAAAGAAGAGGGTTGCCGGAGTTTTTCAACAAAGAAACAGGTAGGTGGGGGAAGGGGCCGATAGTCCAAAAAGCAGTTAGGACGAAGGGGGTGCTAAGCAAAAAAAAAGGGGGCAAAGTGCGGGATTTAATAACCCTTGGGAGGCCCCTACTGGATGAGAAAATCTCTCTTGTGGAAAAAAAAAGCTGGTGTCAACTGGAATATTCACAAAAAAAAAAAAAAGCGCGTCAAAGGCAGAGGCAGCTGGGGGGGGTGTGGGTTTTGGAGGTAAAATGACATTTGAATAAAGGGAAAAAAAGGCATGAAAAACAGACGAAATAGGGAATGCCGAGTCAGGGGGACGCACTAGTGTCCCAAAAAATAAATTGAGACGAAGAGAAAGGGCACTTGAACAAAGAATTCAGGAAAAAGGGGGGCGGGCGGGGTACCTAGAAAAATGAGACGGGAAAAAAGGGGGGGGGGGAGGGCAGGCATAACCCTGACACGGGAGGCAACCAATGCAAGTTGCAAGTTTGGGGTTTAAGCGGTTATCCTAAAGAAGGGGGGGAACTATCCATTTGGAGAAAGGGGGCTTGGCAGGAAAAAAAAAAGAAAAAAAAAAAAAAAAAACGACAGAAGTGAAAAAGAAATCACGGCCGGGTCACCATGCAAGGTTCATTAAAAGAAAGAAAAACCTTGGAATCCAGCTGGGGCCAAGGGGGGAAAGAGTTCCTTGTTCCCAAAGAGACAACACAGTCTACCCCGATGTTTAAAGAAAAATTTCTTGACCAGAAAGACCTCCGTGGGGGGGTGAATTGTGAAACCAAAAGGGAATAACAAATGTCGAAACAAAGCCAAAATACGGGTCAAAAGTTGCGGAAAATGGAGAAGGGGCCTGGGGGGGACCAAGCATGTGTTGGGTGTTGCAGTAGGGGAAATGATCAAAAAAATAGAGGGGAAATCGTGTTGGACTCAAGACCTCCTGAAAGTGAAAAAAAGCCCCCCCAAAAACTAGATATGGGAGGAGTAAGGTACTAAAAAAAGAGGGTCATATGCCGTCGAGGCCCTCAAACTCGTGGGCTGGACTGGAAAGGTATTTTAGGGGAGGGAAGAGGTAGGGAATGGGGGAGGGTGGAAAAGCTTGTCCGAGTTACATGGGATAGGGGCTTTGTTGTGTCAAAGGGAAAAGGGGACTTAGGGGCAGAGACTTAAAAGCAGGACAGGGGGACGAAAAAGGGAAGGAATGTGGTAAGGAAAAAAAAAAAAAGGGGTTTGAGGCAACTTGTGGCGGGGGGGGGGTGGGCGATGGTGGAGGCTGTGGTGGGGACAGGAACAGGGTTTCAGTCAAGAACCGGCCTAAAACCTATAAAGGGCAGATCCTCATAAAGGGGGGGGGGGGGAAAGACAATGGAAAACACAGCAAAGTGTGTGGGGGGATTGGGGTGTAAAAAAAAATTCGTTGAGTTATAGGAAAAGTAAAGAGGGGTGGGGGGTTGCAGAGTTCAGAGGGGAGAGGGGAAAAAAGTATCGGGGACTTGCCTCAAAGTTTTAATGGTGACAGCAAAGCTCAAGGGCTAGAAACAGGGAGGGGAAAACCGGAAATGAAAATGGGGTGCCATTCTAAAAAAAACTTCGGTGCCAGAAATGGATTGGAACCGATGATGGAAAGCAAAAAGGGAAAAGGGGGTATAAGCACTCACAAGTTAACCGGAAAAGGGGATGCTCATCCTCAAGTTTTTGGGACGATCAAGGGACCAAACAGGTGGGGGGAAGACGAAAGAGAAGGCCACTTTAAATACAAAAAATGGAAGTTCTAAACAAAAGAGAAAAAAAAACCTAACAGGCTCCAAACCCGTTTGTAAAAAAAACATAAAGCCTTGCTAAACAGCCAGAGGGGAAGGGGGGAAAAACAATGACGCAGGGACCGGTGGGGATGGAAACTCCATACAATTTTTGTAGGGGTTGGGGATGTTTTCCCTGGGGGAACACGGGGCCGGGTTCCAGACCAAAAATCTCGCAAAACCATCGCCAAAAATGCAACTCCAAAAAGGGGCGTGAGGCCCTTGGGGGGGGTTGGGTCAACCGAAAAAAGGGTTAGGCCGGGAAGGACGGGGAGCAGGGATCAAAACCTGATGAATCTCAGTTGACGCTCCCTTTCACCGAGGGGTTGGCAAAGAGCTTAGGAAAAACATGCCAGTGGAAACGCCCACCCGTTGTCAAAGAGACAGCTTGGGAGGGGCTATTTGGGGGAAAAAAGAAAAAAAAAAAAAATAAGCGTGCACAGACGATTAGTCCCTAAGAGTGGGCGGAGTTTTCTGAAGCAAAGAAGGGGGGTGTTGAAGAAAATCCATTCGAGTCAAACCAAAATGTCCGAACAAAGGGGGGAAGAAAGAAGATTACGGGACTGGAAACTCTAAATCTGGTGTTGGAATAGGACCCCCAGGCAAACTTGCAGCAAACGTTGTTAAAAAAGGGAAAAAAATTCTCGGGTCAGAATCAACACAAGACGCTTGCAACTAAGACACCCGACTGAAGAAACGAAACTCAATGGAGTCATGAAATGAAAAAAAAAAAAACCCCGCCATCGCGGGACACAGGAGTTGTCAACAACAGGGATCGGAAGACAAAAACCCACGAACAGAAAAGGTTTGGGAAAACTCCTCATAAGACTTCAATCAGGGGGGTATAAACTCCTGCCAAATAAGAAGAACGCCCGTCAAACGAGGCGGAGTGATCTACGGGGAAGTACCCCACGGACATATAAAGAGGAAATAGAAGACGGAAAAAAGTTGGGGTTGAAAAAACATCACGTGCCAAAACATTCCAGCAACATGCATCAGTGGAATGACGAAAACAATTTTTTTGGGGGGCGTGGCTTCAAAATTGCCCCCCTAGGTAGTGAATTCCCTGCACCCAAACCGTAACAAACCCACTGGAGACCACTACGGGCACAGAGGCCAAAGGTCAAGTTTACCCTAGCCCAAGTTGGCACAAGTTGGCAGAAGAAAAAACTCGTGAGACAATGGGTGTAACTGGGGACTAAGTGGGACCAAAGTCACCTATAGTGTTAATTGCGGAGCATAAGGCAAGAGATGTCGGAGGGTTGCAGAACAAAATATTAAAAAAAAAAAAGTGTTGGGGGGAGATATGTGTGGTTAAACAGGGGGTCAGGTGTGTTGCCAAACACAAGCTAAATACATGAGGACAACTTACCTTCGGGAAAACAATTCCAAAAAAATTGAAAAAACTGACGGAAAGAACAAAAAAGCACAAAAGCAAAAAAAAAATGGGCGGGAAAGATGACCATCAAAAGGAGGTTGATAGAGAAAGGAAAAGTTGAGAAAAAAAAGAAACAGAGGGGTGGAAACCGGCCGTGACCCCACAAAAGTTTGTTGAAAAAAAAAACGAAGATAGCGGGTGGCGGAAAAAGAAGAAAGTCTGGGGGGACAGGAAAAAAAAAAAAAGGACAGACTCCAACAATGCAAAATCATCTCAACAAAAAAGGAGGGGAGAGGGGGTGCACCGACCTGGTTAGGAGGAAAATCCTGGGCCTCGGAAAAACCAAAAAAGAGAAGTTGGACATCCAGAAAAACTAAAGTGGAAGGGGGGAAGAACACGAACAAGGGTTGGGGGAGGGCCACCTCGCTCAGACGGTGATGACTATTGCAACCCTAAAGCACGGGCGTGTTAAAGAAAAATGTAAGGGTGTGGGCGGAGGGGGCCCGCCCAGGGCATCAAAAAAACGTGGTGAAGCTGGTAGGGGAAAAAAAGTCGAAAGGTAATTGTAGATTGGGTAGCGGTGTGGGAACGTGAAAACACCAAATTGATGAAAAAGAAAAGGAAAACAGAAAGAGGGGGGGGGGGGGGTCACAGTGTCATCTGGGCAAACGACCCGCGGGGAAAGCCTCCTTATGTGGGGGGACCGAAACGCATAGTGCTGATAGGGGACTAATTGAAAAATGGGTCCAAAAAGAAGTCGAACTTGTTGAAAAGCGTTTGGAATGGTAATAGAAAACGTGCGCGGAAAGAATTCGCGGGGGGGGACAGAAGGGGGAAATTTGAAGTTGATAGCAGGGGGGGGGGGGACGATCCGGAAGGAGCTCCCGGACGTGGCAAAGGGCGGAGGGGGTTGGGGAATGAGGGGACACCCTGTTGGGATGAAGGTGTGTCACTTTGGGGGGGCAAAGAAAAAAAAGGGGACACCCGGAAGCACGAAGGGTCGTTGCTGCGTGGAGGGTTGTTGGAAGGAGGGGGACCCGACCAACCATTGACCTGACACGAGGCCTACTGATGAAAGGTGGCGGTACAAAGAGTGGGCTAGGGGGGACGTGGGTGACTTGTGAGAAAGGGAATGGGGGTGGGATCAAAGCGGTGTTCCAGAAAAAAGAGGGGTGGGATAAGGAGATGGCGGGCATGGGTCTTCATTCGGGTACGTGGGTGGAAAAAAGAACGAACAGGTTACAAAAAAGGGACGGGTGGGGGATGGACAAGAAAATCCAAAAGAGTTTTTCCAGAGGGAACAAAAAGGAACCAGTTGACCCTGGGGTGTGGGGATCCGAAGAATGGGGAAGGGATGAGGAGGGAGGGTAGGGAAGGGGGGGGGGTGGGGTAGTTATTGGGGGAAGGGGGATGGAGGAGAGAGGTGGAAGGGAGAGGTGTGAAGAGATGGTAGGGAGAGAAGGTTAGGGAGATGGGAAAGAACGTAAGAAAAGGAGGGAAGGGGAGGAGGGAGGGGGTGGGGGATGGGGGAATGGCGGGTGGGGGGGAGGGTCGGGGAGAGTCCAGAGCTTGAGCACGGGGGGAATGCAGAAATTATGAAAACGCTCTTATACGCAGAGGCCCGAAGAGAGTGAAGGTTAATCTTCAAACTGTTTTAAGACACGTGGTTTGGGGTTGCAAAACCGACCCAGGCAAGGCGGGCGATAGCAAAAGACTTTTTTGGAGAGAGGGTTCACATGACAGCGGCGGGAACAAAAAAAAGTAGGAGGAAAAATCCATAAAACGGAAGAAGCATTGGGCTATGGGGAGCAGAAGAAGAATGCCCAACTAACCAAAAAAAAGAGAGAAGTTACGGAAACCACCAGGGGCAATGAACGATCAAGTTTAAGGTCGGAACTAGTTGAACTGGGGGAAGGAAAGTCGGAGGAATGGTGGGGAAAAAAAAAAAGGCGTTGGTCCTAAGACAGATGGGGGGTTGGTATAAAGTGCAAATGGTCTGAACCTGAGGAGTACAACAGGAACTGAGACATGCCCTGCCGAAAGAAAGTGTAGTAACGGAGGGCAAAAGATTTTGGTGCACCCCAGCTAATGAGGGAAAGGGGAAATATATCAAGAAAAAGGTCGGGCATAAAATCCTGGTCACCGCAGGGGGTAAGGAAAAGTTCATGTTAAAAAGCGTTTTGGGTCGGGTCAGATCGGAAAAGTGCATGTCAACAGAACTTAGGGACTCAGGAAGAGTCTGGAGATTGAAGAACCAAAAAACCCTCGTGGGGCGTGCCGACATAAACTGGCCCACATCCCACAAAAAAAGGGTTTGCGGGGGGGGGTTTTGGGAAAAAAGGGAAGAAGGGGAAACAATTTCACAATAGGGGGAAATAGACAACCGAAAGGACTAATCTTGACTGCGGGGGAGGAAGAGTGTGGCATGAGGCGGGGGAGGAAGAAGGGGTAGGGGAAGACCAAAAAAAGGGGAACGAAAAGAGCCGAAAAAGCAAAGTCCGGAAAAAACAAAAACTCCCAAAAATTTTTCGAAAAAAGGCTCATCGTCGAAAAAAAAGGAGGGGAAGAATCTTGGGGGTGAGGGAAAAGGCACATCGAGACCTGAAAAGGAAAAGAGGAATCAAACTACTTAGAACACAGCCTTGCCAAAAAACAAGACCTCAAAGTTCACACCGAAAAACTCAAAAAAAGGAAACACAACGAACAACGCCGAAAAACGCGGCACAAAAAAGAAAAGTCGGAAAGCCGCTGAAAGCTGGACTATAACAAGGGGCCGGTAAAAGAAGAGGAGCGGCACCCAGGAAAGAAAGGGCAAATGTTTGCTCCACAGAACCGGCAAAACAATTTGGTAAAATCAACTAGGAAAAAAGGAGGGAAGCACACCCCAGACTTGAGACGTCCCTTTGGGAGGGGAGGGGGGGGTTTGTTAAGGAGAGTCACAAAGTCATCAACAACGGAAAGACAGGGGTTGAAAAGAATTTAGGAGAAAAGAGGAATGGGGGGAGAACGACCAACTAAAAAAAAGGCACAAAGATGCAAGGACCACAAATAGTTGGGGGTTGCGACAGTCTGGAAAAAACTGAAGGGGAAGGCCAGGATGAGCGGACTTTCCTGGGCGGTTGGGATGGTACGAGGGACAAGTGAAGTGCAAGGAGAGGAAAGTAGATATCCCCCCGACAGGAAAAAAAAAAAAAAAAACAGGGCACGGGGAAAAGCACGGAACTAATTAGGGGGACTGAAAGGGAACTCGGGGGGGAGACCGCAGCAAAAAACCAGGGAACGGCCGCGAAATTGCTGGTCAAAAAAAGGGGGGATTCGCGGTCGAAATTGAAACGAGGGGGTGCACTTAGGGGGAGGGAGGGTCAACGATTTTAGGAGGGAAGTGAAGGTGCCAGTGGGAGACGTGGGAAAAAAATGTCAGGTAAACTCCAATACAGACGAGAAAAACCAACATGTGGGACGCGCAAATTTTGGGGTGATATTTCAAGGAAGTAAGAGAGAAGGAAAGAAATGCAAGAAGGGGAAGAAAAGGGGGGTACATACGCATTGAAAAAAGGGGGGTGGTCGAAAACTGGAAGCAAAAATGCTCCCCAGATGGGATAGCATCAAAAGTTTCGTCAAAGGGGAAAAAATAAGGAAACAGTGCATTCTCAAGGGGAAAGAAAAATCAAAAACAGGTACAGAATAGATGACAAAACGAAAAAACAAAGAAAGGACATACAGAACAAATGAAAAAAAAGAAATCACCTGAGGGTGGGAAATCTCAATGGAAAGCTAAATGAAGAACTGGGGAGCGGGGGGGGGAAAAACGATAAAGTTCCCGAAAAAAGACTTGGAAGTTAGCCGGGCAAAGCCCAGCACTGAATGCATGAAAGAGAAACATACCAAAAAGGGGGGGGACAGGAGAAGAGGGTGCTCGCCACGGCCAGTCAAAATAAAGACGAAAAAGGTGGTCGCGGAAAATAGAGAAGGGAACTGCCGTCGGACGTGGGGGGGGGGGGGGGATCAAAGGGGTGTGGTCTTACGGGGCATGATTGTGGGGCGGCCAGGGGGAAAAGGACCGAGTGGGGCCGTACTCCAAAGCTCAAAAAGAAGTGCTTGGGAAGAAACGAGAAGCGGAAGAGAATGCGACGGTCCCCTTTGAAAAGGAGGATCATCAAACATATGCACGGGGAAACTGAAAAGATGAAGGCAGGTCACGTGAAAGTACCGGGGAGGTGCTAAAAACCAACCCATCAAAAAAAAGGCAGGGAAGGAATCAATGCCCAAATTGGGCCAACACAGGGTTGAGCCTGGGTGCGGGGGTCGGAAAAAGCGAACGAAAACCATTGGAAGCTAACAATGAAAAAGGGATGGGGAAAGAAAAGAGAAGAGGCCGTTAAGGGAAATAGAAATGCTGGGATCGCTCTCAAAAAAAAAAACAAAGGGTTAGAGAAGAAAGAAAAAGAGAAAAAAGATGTTGAAGACCGCAGGGGGGGGGGGGACGAAACACCAAATTTAGGGGGGCTTCAGTTTCCAAAAAAAAAAAAAAAAAAATTGGGATCAAACTCCTCCTGTGAACATGGGGACGTGAGCCAGAACCAAACGGAAGAAAAAAGAGTGTTGTGGAATAGATGGAGGGGATTGAAAGGGCTGAAAGAAGGGGGAGCAACCGTTATCGCAAGAAACTAAAGAAAAAAAAGGTTATCGTTAAAAAATCCGAAAAAAAAGGAGGATTCAAAAAAATAAGGTCACAACATATTCAAAGGAAGAAACTTTCGGGGACCAGGGGGAGGGGGGGGTACTTCAACATAAAGGTTATCGAGGGGGGTGGAGTAAGAGGCATAAGAAGGGGGAAAATTCAAGCAAGTAAACCCCGATAACCAATCAAAATTTGGAAAAAAGAAGAGGGAAGAAGGGTGAGCCATCTAAACGGGGGGGGGGGGAAGAAACGCAAAACTTTTAGTGCTCTCTAAAAATAGTGATCGCAAACGAAGAAAAGGGGGGGGGTCTAAAAATAACCTATGCAGGACAGGGTTCGGGATATTGCGTCCAAAAAGAGTTTTAAGGGGCCAAAGGCTGGAGTTTGTTTTAAAAGAAAGAATGGAAGGGGAACTTATAGACAAAAACAAAAAAAATAAAAATTAACGTGATCTGGAGTGGGAAAACAGAAGGGAAAAAGGGGGAGGGGGGGGGGTGCGGAAGTGGTGAGAAAGACCTTCAAAAGGGGGTGGGATGAAGCTTCCAAAACAGTCGGGTAAGGCCAACTGGGGGATCAAGCGGAAACTGAGGGAGAGAAGGGGTTTTGGATCTGGGGGGTGAAGCTTTGAAAGGAAAGGTGTGGGAGAAACACAGCATGGGGGAGGGCTGAAAAAGGGGGGGTGCCTCAAGGAAAAACAAAGGCATTCTCCAAAGGACCAGTTTGGGTAAAAAAAACAAAAATGGGGAAGGGATCGGAAACGGGGTAAAAGGAAGTGAGGTAATATCCAACAAAGGCACGGGGCGGGAAAAGGCCAGACCGAGCGGTTCTGTAATGAAGAGGAAAAAGGGCCAAGTTTTCTATAGGAAAAGGAAACAATAGCCAAAAAATAGCGGCCCGGTGCAATCAGTAAAGGGGGAGAAAAACCTGGGGGCAAAATGAAGGAACGGACAGTTGCGCGATGCTTTTACGCAAAGAGGATTCTCGGGGGGGGGGGAAGAACTTTCAGGGACTCTCCAAAGGAAGCCGATAGAGAGAGGCAGGAAGAACGCTGGGAACGAGTCACAGGTGGGGGGAAAGTTCCTTTTGGTTTCACAATTTCCTTGGAAGGAGAAAAAAAGGAAGTGTGGAAAACTATACATGTGGGTGCAGAAAAGGCATTGGGAAAAAAATAACAGGCAAAAAGAACGACAAGGTGGAAGAGAAAATAACTGCAAAAAAGGGAAAGAAGACAGACTTGAGAAAACCCAACTATGGGTGGGGACCAGAAGGGGGGGGAAAGTGGGGTAATTTGTGTGAAACAGGAGTGGCAAGGTTCCCCAAAAAATACGCCTTTGAATCAAAGGGGAAACCCAGAGAGCTTGAAAAAGGGGAGGAATTTTCAACGTTGACGACAAAGACGACCAAAAGACGCCCCAAATCAAAGATCAAAGGGGGGGGAGGGAATGTCATTGGGGTCTAGTGGGGGGGGGCCAGGGGTGAAACAAAAAGGGTGGAACTCAGGGGTTGGAAAAAAAAAAAAAGGAAGGAAGAGGGGGACATCTTGGGGGGGTCCAGGCTGGACGGATCTTAAGGTTAAGGGGAGGAGGGGGAAGACCGTTGCACATCTTGGAAAGAAATAATAATGAAACCCCTGCGTGAAGGCTACTTCATGTATTGGTGGAATGATAAGTGGAATGGAATGGTTATGGGGGGGAGAACTGCCGAAAAAGGAGCGTAGGATATGGGGGGCATTGGGGGGGCAATTTGAAAAAAAAATACGAGGGGGAAGGTGACAAAGGAACGAGGCTACACGCTTGGGGAACGTTTGGGGAAATTGGGAGAAAAAATTGGAGGGGGAGAGGGGGGTTGGGGACTGGGGGGAAACTTGTTGTTTCTTATTTTGAGGCGAGGGGAAAAGCCTCCAAGTCCCACGGAAAAAAAACAGGGCGTGGGAGATAAGGAAATCAAGGAAGACACTGGTTGTGGAGTCATGAACCAAAAAAAGGGGGGGGGGGGGGGAGGGGGGTTACTCTAATTGAGGTCGTAGAAAGGGAAGCGTGTTCTTGTAGGAAAGAAAAGCCCAGGGTGTCAGAACGGAAGGTCAAGTTTAAATTGTTGAAAAGGGAAAAATCAGGACTCAGGAGGGTGAAAAACAAGACTTTGGAAGGACCACTGACTTGAAAAAAAAAAAAAGAGGGGAGAGATGGCCAGGAAAGGAAAGCAAACCAAATATGAGGGGAATAAGCCCTTGGGGCCAGACGGTTTACAACGGAAAAAAAAATCATGCTCGAAAACGCAGTTGGGGTGGGGAATGCTACAGGAGGGGGGTACAGAGCACATGGGAACTACAGCATTGTCAGAGAACCCTCTTGGAGGAAAAAAGTCACTCTCAGAAAGTTGGGTTTGAAAAAAAAAAAAAAAGAAACGAAGAACTTGGGTAGAAAAAGCAGCCACGGCGACAAAGTCAAACGATGGGGGAAAACAAAGCAATGACGGTTGGTAAGGGAAATCAGAATGCGCTTGGGTTTGGGGAAGAATGGTCTTGAGAAAAGAGGCGTGACCCAACCGCTCGCGGACAGCGGAAGATAACAACAATTGGTAGCGTTGGGGGGGGGGGGGGGGGGGGGTAAAAAACCCAAAAGTGATCCGTCAGCGGCAATGGAAAAAAAAAAGGAAAAAAAGCCCACATTCAAAAAAAAAAAAGAAAATCGGCCCGAGAACTAAGGGGGGTTTAAAACGTTAAGCCTGGGGGGGGGGAAGAGCCTGGCACGGCCCACCGTTAAGGGGGGAGAAAAAAAAAAACCGGACGGTGTCCAGAAGAAAAAATCATTCGAGTGCGAAAAGGGTCCGGGGGTGCCTCTTGGACAAAACGGAAGGGGGGAAGAAACGACGACGTTCGGAAGCAGTCCAGTGGGGGTCGTGAAACAAGCACGCTCCTGGGGAAACGAAAGGACGTTGCCTCAAAAAAAAAAAGGTCCTCTAAGTTCACTCGGAAAGTTCGCTGGACAAAAAGTTTTTGGGGGCCCCAGAGTTTAAAAAAGCAGGGGGGGGATGGACCGTACCAAAAAATGGAGGTGTCGTCAGAATCAACCCCCCAAGAAGCTTCAGACTTTCAAAAGAGAAAACGCCTCTCAGGAGAAAAAGCTCCCGAGAGGTTGTGCTGAAAAAAACCGCATGGAAAAAGTGAAAAAAAGACAGAAAACGTCTCAGCCAGACCAGGAAAAAAAGGGAACAGCAGGTTGACGGAAGAAATCGACCGCAAACGAGGAACCTGGATGGAGTAGAAACCCTTGCAAAAGAAAAGAAAGGGACCGCCCAAAAGGGAGTCCAAACGGGATCACGAGTCCCAAATTTCCAAGAGGGGAAGGAACATAAAGAGAATAGCCGATACAACTTGGGTTGTCAAATCCCAACTAGGGGAAAAAAACACTTAGGGATGCTCCTTTCTTTTTCGAGAATCCCGCGGGATGAAGGGAGATGGAAAGGAAATCCTGAGGGTGGGGCAAATTCAGGGCTGAATCATATTCCCTTGACAGTTACTTCACTCTATGCATGAAAAAAAAAGGGGGGGGGGGGGGGGGGGTGGGCAAACAGGTCCCTAACTCTTGGAAAATTAAGAATAAAAAAGGGGTAAACAAATGGGAAGCAAAGGGCCCCAGAAAAAAGGAGGACCTTCTTGGCGTAAGATAAACGAACCGCGAGGGAGGGAAAAGGGGGGGTGCACATGCAAAAGAGAAACCAGAGAGTGTCTGAACTGGGAAAAAGAAAACAGGAGGGGGGGGGGGGGTTTGTCCTCACAAAAAAGACCCAGAGACAAGGAAAATAGTTCAAAAAAAATGATGCCGTGAGAAAGTCACACACAATACAAGGAGGGATGGCACGGGGGGGGGGAAAGTGGCCCCGTTCCACCGGAACCAGGTTGGTCATTGGGGAAAAAGGGGAGAGGCAAAAGACTGGGGAATAGTCCAAAAAAAAGAGGGGGTGGAACAAAGACAAAGGGGGCCGACAGGCCGGGGCGTTATCCCAGTTTGGGGGAAAAAACAAAAGAAGAGTTAGGGGTGCGGAAACGACGAAATTTGTGGGAAGGTTGTTTCCAAAGGTACCAAAATCAGACTAAAAAAAGCAGGGTTTTCAAAGGACAAAAAAAGAAAAAAACGAAAAGAAGTGAAGGAAATAAAGAGATGAAAAAAAATCATTGGGGGGGGAAAATTGAAAAAGGCGTTCTCGGTGAAAAACCCCCCGTCCCAAAAAAGCAGGAAGAAAAAATCAAAAACTAAAAGAGAGCGGGGGGGACCGCTGGGGATCAAAAAAGGGGTCAAAAATTGTTTACGGAAACGCTGGGTCTGGGGGGGCTAAAATCCATTGAGGAAGGAAAAAGAATTGCCGGGGGGAAAATGGTGTCAAGGCCACAATGGGGCAGTAGGGGGGAAGGGGAATGACGCAACTTTTTTGAAGCGGGGTATGCCTGTCCGAAGCGGCAGGTGTAAAGGTAGGTAGCAAAAAAGGGGGGGAGGGGGAAACACCGACAATGGAGACAAAGGGAGACCACTACGGACAAAAGAGGGGAACTCAAAAACCTAAAAAGGGAAAGCGCATGGATAAGTAGGGAAAAGAACGATATCAATGGGCCCGGAAGAGAGTACACAAAAGGGGAGAATGGGTCAGAGGGGATGTTGAAAAAATCGGACAAATAGGGTATAAAAAAGACGGAGAAGAAAAAGGGACATTGGGTTCAGGAGAGCCTGGAAGAGCGGATTCAAAAATTAGGGGGGAAAAAATGAGATTTGTGGAAGGAGGTTGAACAAGCACGCGGAGTTTATTGGGAAAAAATTGGAAAAACCGAAAAGTGTTGACGGGCAGGGGAGCCGCCGAATCCGGACGGTCCGGAAGGGGGGGTGCAGGCAACTTTCATAAAAAAAACAATCCGGAGAGAACGGCCTATGAAGAGCAGTTGGGAAAAAACCAGGAAAAAAAAGGGGACGGGTCTGGGAGATCTGAGGGAATCATGCGGGGGTTCAGCAAAGGTGTGGTGAAAAGGATGAAAGGGGGGAGCAAGTTCTTGAATCGGGTAAAAGGGCGGCGGGTTGAGTCTAAAGAAAGCAGTGAACGGGGGGAAAAACGGAACGGGGCTAAGCCTGCTGAGAAAAGGGGGAAAGCGGAGAGGCACCTTGGGGGGGGGGGGGGACGTTTCGCGTAAAAGGACGTAATAAACCACCAAGAGTCGAAAAGGGAGGAAAAAACCTCAGTATCAAAGCAAAAAAAAAGGGGAAAAAAGCAGATCGGGAAAAAGAGGGAGGTGTGTGGGCGGACGGGTTTGGGTGGAACGCAGGAATGGGCAAAAAGGGGAACAGACGGCGGAACTAAAGAGGAAGAATAAAAGGTGTTGGAGGAGGGGCCGGAACAGGCGGGTCTTAACTAAAACTTTGACCGGAGAAAAAAAGAGAAAGGGAAAGGGGGGTGAGGCATGTGGGCGCTTGGTTGTGAAAAAGCAAAAAGAATGATGGCCAAGAAAGACCAACCGACAAAGACTAGGGACGGACGAAAAAAAAAAAGGGAGTAAAATCTTTTTGAAAAAGGACGAGGTGAGGGGGGAAGAAAGCACTTCAGGGGAAGAAAAAAAGGGTGAAACAACTTCCGGCGCCGTGGTACGATGTGTGGGGAAAAAAAGAAAAAAGGCGGGTACTTCTTACACAGGGGGGCCTTTTAGACCTACAATCAACAAAAAAAGGGAGGAGGGAGCTTGTAAGGTAAAGCCACAAGGCTAATTGCTCCCACCTAATAGGGGGAGAGGAGCATCAAACAGGTCTTTGTTCAAGGACGGGCTGGGCACGCATTGGGGGGAGAAGGAAAAAAAGGGGAAGTTTCGCGTTGTTGGGGGTTTCACGAGTTTCCGAAGCAAGGAAAATTGGAAAAAAAAAAGGGGGGGAAGGGGCACCAAATAAAAAGGGATGACTGGGTTGTACGGGGGACGGTTCCCGAGGATCAAGAAAAACTCAGTTAAATCATAAAAAAAAGGGAGGGTTGACCACACAGCAAAAAAAAAAAACGGTTGCGGGTTGTCAGTGAGTCACACCAACGAGGGGGGGGGGAAAAGGGAAGAAAATTTTCATAGCTGTAAAAAAAAGCTTCCCGATATTGACGTGGAGAAAGTAAAAAGAAGCGCACTATAACGAAAAAAAGCCCCAAGTCCTCACAAAAATTGGGAGAAAAATCTCAATTTCAAAAAAAGTAGACCAAGGATGGGGGAAGGAATTTTAGGGCAAACCAAAATGGGCACCTTCCAGATATAGGGAAACAAAAAAGAAAAAAAGGCTCTCTACTTCGTCCAGCTTCTCACAGAAAAAAGGGGGGTGGGTACAAAAATTTCCAAACAGGAATCAGACAACGAAATAAAAGAGCCGGGAGAGAAAAAAAAAGAAAAAAACCGTCATGTGTCCACTTCGCACCAGGACGCGGAACATTAGGACAGCATATAAACCCTTCAACAGGAAAGGGGAAAAAGAAAGAGTAAATTTACCAAGAAAGAAGGTTGCTCAGACACTGTAAGAAATGTGGCTTGGGGGGGGACAAGGAAAAGATAGAAATGAAAGCACAAACATACTTGGGAGAAAACGGAGGGGGGATCTGGGGGGAGGGGTTGGTGGGGTACTGTGGTAAAAGGAACTTAAAAGAAAAGGGGAACATCTTTAAGCTGGGGGACGAGGATGTTCAAAATAGAGGGGAGAAACAGGAAAAAAGAAAAAAAAAAGAAGAACAAAGTGTAAAAAGTACGGGATCCCAATAGTGGGTGTTGACCATTGAAAAAGGAGGGAAAGTGGTTTTGACATGCAAGGGGTTCTCGGAACTGACCTTCGTTTCAGGGAGGGGGAAAGGTAAGTGCTCCCGTTCTTTGCCAAATTTGACCATGGTAAGGGAAAAAAAAGGACATTTTAACCCCAGGAAGTGCAAAAACCGAGCCACGTGGGACTAAAAAAAAGGGGGAAGGTACATTGCCTTGCCTCGCACCAAGGATGAAGCTCAGGGTGAGTACCCAAAAAAAAGAAGAAAAAGGTGGCGAATGGGCCTCTGCAACAGCAGTGTCCAGCTTTAGAGAAAATGGGGAAGGGTGTTGGGTGCCCTAGGCCCGCAAAGGGGGGATCTTGAGTTGAGAGAGGGGGGCAGTTCTGCTTGTCTACGGAGGGATAAAAATGGCATCTTGAAACTCATAACAAAAAAAAAAAACGGGCTTTGGGACGAAAAACCTTGTTTGGGATATAGTGGACAGGAAAGGTAAAAAAAGAGAGAAGAACATTGGGGGGGGGGGGGGCCGAAAAGGTCTGCCCGTAAAACGCTTGGCCTGTTGAAAAGAAGAAAAAAAGGGAGACCGTCCAATGGCGGTTTACGAACGACAGGTCCGACAAGAGACAAAAAAACTCAGGAGGGGGGAGAAGAATAAAGGATCAAGCCTGGTTAAGATCACGATGACGCTACGTATCCCCCAAAAAAAGAAACGGGTTGCTAAAAAAAATGCCGAAAGAAATTCACTGTTGGTAGTGCAAAAGGAAAGAAAGTAAGCAAGGCGCAAAGGACGTTGACTCTGGTTGCTAGAAGGTCCTTTGAAAGGTGAGAGGGGAAAAGGAAGTCAAAAAAAAGCCTTACGGCAGAAATTAAAACCATAGAAACAAAAAAAGACCCTAAGGAAAGGGGGGGTTCCCACCTTGATTTGCCGGAAGCAAAGAGAACCTCAAAGGTGTTAGGGCTGGGAAACGAGAAAAAAAAAGGGGGAAGTAAAAAACACCAAAAGGGATCAAAATTGGATGGGGAACTTATCCGGGCGTAGGCGGCAGGGGGCAGGGGAAAGAAGGGACCAGTGACGACCAAGCGACAAAAAGACTGGGGGGAAGACTACGGAGGAAAAAGAAAAGGGTGGGAATCACGGTCCCTTTGTTGAAAGAAACTGGAAGGATGCAAGGTCCTGAGAAACAGACCGAGGGGAAAAAGGAGAAAGGGTTTACACTAGTTATGTAGACGAGTACCTCCTCAGGACACCGGGACGCAAACCAACGGAAAAAAAAAAAATATAACACCCCGCAGAAAGGGAAAACATTTTTGAAGTCAGGGAGGGGAGAGAACGCCAAAATGAGGGAGAAAGGGGGGTACTCAGGTGTGGCATGACAAAAGATGTAAGAAATGGGGAGCAAAAAATGGACCGAGAGACAAGGGCTGTTAAAGAAGAGGAGGGGAAAAAAGGGGAAAGAGAAAAGGAGAAAGTGGATAGAAGGAGGAAGCGAGGGGGGGAAGGTTCACATTTACCAGCCAATGGCCCAAACAGGCAGCAGCAAAAAACGAGAAAGGTCGGGCAGCACTTCGACCGCCAAGAAAAAAAGGGCGGGGTGGGGAACAAAAGAGTACAAGAGGGGGAATGGAGGAACGAAAAAAGGCCTGTCAGGTCTAAAAGGGGTGAGCATAGAAGTTCAAAGAAAAAAGAAAGAAAGAGGACTAAATCGTTCCGAGTATAAGAGAAGTTACATAGTCAAAAAAAGGGGGGGGGAAAAGGGGAAAACAAAGAAAAAAAAGCAAAAAACACAAAACCAAAAACCAAAAAAAAAAAACCCCCACAAAAAAAAACCCCCCCCCACCACAACCCCCCCCCCACCCCCCCCCCCCCCCCAACAAAAAAAACCCCCACCCAAAAAAAACAAACAAACACCACCCACAACCCCCCCCCCCCCCCAACCCCCCCCCCCCACCACCCCCCCCCCACCCAAGCCCCCCCCAAACCACCCCCCCACCCCCCCCTGTCTTGCCGGAGAAGGGTTTCAACAAAAAGGCCAGGGTATGTCTTAGACCTGTTGGACAAAGGGGCAAAGACCGATGCCGAAAGGGAAAGAAGAAAGCACATGTGAGGAACAAGGCCGCTGTAATGCCCAAGTTGAAAGCGGCAAAAAAAGGGTTGAAATGAAGAGATCATAAGTGGGGGAGATCAAAACATCAAGGGGGGAAAACTCAATAAGCGGGAAAACCACCTGCATAAAGAGGGATGGGGGCCTGAGACACCGGGGTAAACGGAAAAAGGCGGGCAGGAGTACAGAGAAGCAGGACTGGAGGGGAAAATAGAGCAACCGCTGAAGGAAGGGGGGGGGGAAACTTGAGGGTCATTGAAAAATAGTTCAATGGGGAAAAAACCAAAAAGAAAAGAAAGGTGAAAAGGGGGGGGAGGAATGTAAAAAGGGAAGACCTTTCTGGTGGGGGGTCCCGTAGGGAAGAGTCAGATCCTAGGACTTTGAGCCATAACAGGGGATGCATCAAGGGAACTGGAGGGGGGGTTCTTTAATAAACAGGTGTGGAGGATGAAACCGACAGTGAGGGAGAAGGGAAGGAAGGGGACAAAAACGGGCAAAAAAAAAAGGGAAAAATGTGCCCCGCTACCATGTGGGGAGGGTGCAAAACTGCAATCTCAGCGCCAGGTAAAAAATCAGGAGGCTGAAAGAAAAGGAACGTTCAAAGAAAAGGCAAAGGCGAGGTCCATTGGTATGAGGTAAAAGAGGGCAGGGGGTTGGGGAGGACCAAGCGGGGAAACACGAAAAAAAACGAGGAAAGGCAATAGTTCCTAGAAAAGACAAGAGGTAAATTTGGGCTCAAAAAAAAAAAAACGAGGCTGGGTCGTAAAAAAAAGGAATGGAGGCGGAGGAAACAGAGGGGACTGTCCCTCCTCCCCAAAAAGGAACTTGATGAAGAGGCAAGTTGCATAACATTTACAAACTTACACGAGGAAGACGGTTAAAAAAAAAAAAAGTTACCTGTTGTTGGGGTGGATCCTTTGGGAAGAAAGAGGGGTCTTGGTAGGAAATTGAAAGAGTGAGAAGAAGGAAAAACCCATCAACCTACACGGAGTTCAGAAAAAAAAAAAGGAAACCAAAAGTGAAAAAAGTGAAAATCAATACTGACCAAAAGATTGTTAAACAAATGGTTACTGGGGGGCCGGTTGGAAGAAAGTCAAAACACATGAACACAAAAGAAGTTTTTGTAAAATTTGAAAAAAAAGAAATAAGAAAGGGGAGGGAAAAACAACACGCATTAAGGGGCTTAAGGTGGTAAAATTTTTAAAAGTAAAAGAGAAACCAGAAGCAACGAGTTCCGTGGTAGGGTGGGTCAAGAAATTTCGGGGGGGGGCAAACAAAGCCCCTGGTTTGGGCATCATGGAGATCCTATATAGGGTAATCCTTGTATCTCAGATGAGGGAAACCTCCCAAACTGGTGATATATGCAAAGGTAGTTGTGAAGTCATAAGGTTGCCGGGAAGAATTAAACTGCCGCGGGGGCTGCGGAAGGAGGGGGTGTAGTTTTTAAAATGAGAGGGTTATTTGAAAGTGGGAATCAAGCCGGAGAGGGGGAAGGAGCGGGACCTGGGCTTTGGTGGCCAGGTTGCAATCGTAAAGGTGGAAAGAACAAAGGAACCACTCACTGGGGCGCAGGAACGGGTTTTGTGAAAGGTCAATGGTGGAGAAAAGGGGGGGGAAGTGGGGGTGTGAGACTTTTGGGCTTGTGTGTGGGTAGTGATGTCACGCTCGGAAGAGGGCAGAAAAAGACGGAAAGAAACAAGGTGTGATATAGTGAAAATGACGTACCTCATTATTTGGGGGGGGAAATTCAATGAAAGAAAACGCGGGGAAAACAGAGCATTCAGGTCTGAGAAGTAAGGGGGGGGGCCAGAAAAAGGGAAAAAAAAGTACCCTTCATAGCTTCTTCTCGGTTTTTATTATTGGGGGGGAAAGGGGCAAAAAAAAGCGTTAGTAATCGTTGTGTAAAGAAGCCCTGACCAGGAAGGGGGGTGGGGGTTTTGGGGAAAGGCTTACAACCTGCGGTGACAAAGAAGGGACAGAAAATTGCTGACCAAGTGGAATGGAAAACCCAGAGGGGGGGAAGAATAGCCTTGGCCCTCCCGGTTACCAGGGAGCGTTGGGTCCCCCCCCGCGGTTCCCCCCCCCACCTCCCACGCCCAACCACCGCCACAAGCACAGGGGGGGGGTGGTGGGCCACACCACCCCACCCCCAACGACGCTGTCCCGGGAGCACCACACCCGCTTGGGGATGTCGGCCCCTGTTGCACCCGAAGACCGCCAGTGGGTTGGTGGTTGTGGGAAGATGGCTCAAGGGAAGGTGGTTTATTCCCGTCGAGGTTTTTGTGAGCCCGCACAAAGGGGGAAGACGACAGCCCAGGTGAAAAGGGAAACTCCAAAAAAAAAAAGTACTTTCCAGGCAGGCAGACCCCCGGGAAGGGTGGTGGGTACATACGAGAACTGGACGGAACAACCAGAAAGAGGGCAAAAAAAAAACTCATCAAAGGACAAGGAAGAGGAATGGGGGGGGGTAACTTACACGGCAATAAGGAGGGGTTGGCGGGGGGGGGGGATTTTCTTTTGGCCACATGAACGGGTCAGTGGGGGGCTGACCAAAAACTCAGTCACAGCGCAAGCAGAAAAAGTGTTGGAAAAAGTTGGGGGGAAAAAATCCGCCCCTAAAGGGGGAGCTTCCAAATCAAGGGTAAGAAAAAAAAAGGAGAAAAAACCAAGCCTCCAGCGTGAAACCACGTTAGGAAGGGCCCATCGATGCGAACAAACAAAGTGTACTGGGTTTTCTCACACCGGGAGAAAGGGGGGGGGGGCTGGGGGGGAAACCCTGAAGGGGAAAAAAAGCTTTAATGGGGGGGAGAAAGAGTGGGGGAAAAGAGGTGAGTGAAGGCTCAGTCGGGCTTGAACGGGGCTCCAAAGGGAAGAGAAATCTTTCGCTCATAAAAACAAAGACCTCTGGACCAGCTCGGTGCAAAACGAAAAGAGGGTGGGCAGAAGAAAAGGCAATGGGCAACGGTTTCAGGAAACACCTTAAGGGAGCAGGGAGGAAATCAAAAGAGATTGCGAAGCACACACCAAGGAAAAAAAGGGAACGTTCCATCAGAATACAAGAAATTAAAGACGGACTAAACTAAAAGGTCTTGCGGCATGAGTAAACAACACTGCGAAAGGAGGAGCCAGACCAAAAAAAGATGGGACAGCCAGTTTTTACTATCACTCACAAGAAAAAAGGAGGAAAGACGAATCCTAACCGGATGGAGGTAAAACAGGGCAAAACAGCTACATCAGCAAAAAAAAAAAAATGAAGACCCCTTGCGAAGGTAAAGAAGTAACAACCACCTTGTCGGGACATACCTACCATCAAAAAGATCAACAAGGGTTGGGGGAACAACTATGAGAGAAACTACATCCCCAAGCCTCGCTAAAGCGAAACGGGGGGTAATGCTTACTTCTGACGTAACGGCAAAAAGGGGAGCTGTGAACTGAACATTTTCCCTGCGTGGGGGGGCACTGCAGAAAAGCAGTCTCCGCAGAGAAATCTTCAGACTTACCCGTGACCAAACGAGTGTTGAGGTTTGAAAAACAAGAGCCTCTAGAACTCTTGGGAAAAAACAATTTGTGACTGGGTAAGAGGCCCAAGCCCGAGAAGCGGGGGGGGCTTGCGCAAGAATAAAGAAGCAGAACAAGAGGTCGGAAGGGTAAGGAAAAGGTGCACCAGAAAAAAAGGATGGGTGACCTCTCCATTTGGACTAACAAGGGACAAAGTGGGGGTTCTGAAGGGGACGGGATACCGAAAATTCAAAGGGGAAGAGGAGAAAAGAAAGTCAAGAAAAGAAAAAAACAGTTAGGACGGACCGGAAAACAGAAGCAAAAAAAGGGGGGGGGGCATGAAAGGTTTCGGGAAAAAAACGCAAAGCGGAGGGGGTGGGGGAAAAAATACTACAGAAAGGGAATTTGGTTGAGAAACGACCAAGTCGGAGCCAAAACAAAAGGTGCTTATCAAGAAAGCGGTTGGACAACGCTAAAGAGGGGGTGGGGATGAGTGGGGGGAAAGAAATGCTAAAGGGGGAGGGGACTTGTTTTGGACACCGAGCCAAAGAAGAACAAAAAGGCAATCAATAAGAAAATACAACCAACACGGAGGAGTAAAAAATATATAATAGGGACCAAAAAATGCCCCCATTGGGGTTTGAGTAGGAAATCGTGTGCTCGGGGGAAACCACCTAACCGTTCTCAGTAAATTCAAAGAAGAAGGAGGAAAAAGGCGGGGAAACCCGTGTCACTCCGGACGGGTGGAGCAAAAAATGAAAGGTGTTGGGAAAAAAGAAATTCCCATGTGACGTATGAACACCTGGGGCTGGCGAAACAAATTGGGTACCCAGAGGGTGGGAGGCGTGAAAGTTCAGCAGCAACTTTGGGGGAAGAAAAGGGTTGACTGGGAAAAGGAAAAAGGGGGATGGTAGGAAGTGGGACTGAGCAACACCACCATGGGAGTACCAAAGACCTAACGCAAGGTTCAATCTTGCATCGGGCAACACATAATACAAAGGACGCTGGAGTGCTCGGGGGGGGACGCACAGGAGGCAAGAGGAAACAATGTTGAGAAGGGGTGACCAAGAGTGATAGGGCAGTTGGGTTGGGGTACAAAAGCGTGGGGGATGTAAATTAGAATCATGCGGGCGTAGTCGCAGACAAGAAAAGGAATGTGGGCAGTCTGGAAGAGCGGATTCAGAGGACCTAAACGGAAAACTTTGAAAAGCGAGGTGGTTGGATGGAGGGGGAAAAAGCCGGGGGGGGGGAATGGGTTCTATGGTAAAAGGGACCAAGGTTTGACAGACATTTCCATCCGAAAAAAGGAAGGGGGAGGAGGGGTTGGCTCGAATGGGTGGAAAAAAAGGAAAGTGAACATCAAGGAAGAGAAAAAAAGATTGATGGAAGCATGGGGGCACCTTCTTTAAAAAAAAGGGGGGGGTTCTGGTGGGGTCTGGTCGGGGGTGGGTGATCATGCGGTGTAATTGAGGGGGTTTTGGGGGGAGATGTGAGTCAGGGGGGGGTCTTCAAAAGTCAGGGGGGAAGGAAGACGGGTTGGGGGAAAAGTGGTCAATAAAAAAAAGAAATTTCAAAGGCCGGAACTTGCTCAAGAGGGGCGAAACAAAAAAGAAAGTTCAGGAAAGGGGAAGAGGGGAAATGGTCCGGGAATGGGTTTTTGTGGAGAGTTTTCGCGAAAGAGCGTAGAAACGAAAAAAAAAAAGAAACTATCAAAAAAAGGAGGGAAAATGCACCACTTCGGGGTAAGCAAAAGGGAAGCAATGAGTTAGAGACAAAGGATGTTTGGGAGATTTGGGGGGACGCAAGAGAGCACCCAGCGGACAGAAAAAGGGACGGAAAACGAATGCATCGGTTTTGGATGAAACTGGAGCTAGGGGGACAATAACAGCACGGGGCGGACGAGCCCGTGGTGAGAACAAAGCATACGACACGGGTTTTTAGAAGAAAAAAAAAAAAAAAACAAAAAATTTGGGGAAACCGCGCCAGACAAGAAAACGAAAAAAAGAAAAAATCGCGATTGGGAGCCACCCCGAAAGGGAAGGGAATCAAATTGTCACGTACGCGCCTTGGTGGAGAAAGAGTCTAGGGGGGGTTGGAAACAAAAAGGGCGGGGCGGGACTTGGAAGCGACGAGGGGGTGGAGGTAAAAGGACTGTCCGTACAAACTTCACTTTTTCGGATTAATCGGCCTCATCACCAAAAAAAGAAGAGAAGAAGGGGGGGGGAGGAGGCAGAGGGACTAGGCTTCCAAACCCAAAAGACTAAGAATCGAAAATGGGGGGGGACCAGCAGAGGGGGGGAAATTTGTTGGGTAATGGTAAAACAGTTGGGGAAACGGGGAAAGGAAGTTGGGGTCAAAGCAAGGAAAGGTCTGCCTGTCACAATAACTAAAGAACCTTGTGGGGGAGGGAAAGGAGTGAACGACCCGACAAAAGAAATCGACTTTCCATCCTAAAAGAAAAGACGGTTAAAAAAAGGAAACCAAAGTGGGAGGGGGGTGAAAAGGGTACAACAAAAAGGAGACGAAATTTCCAAAGGGTGAGACACCGGGGAAAGGAGAGTTAACGGAGGAATGCCACGAGCAAAATAAAGACAAACAAGCCCACCAAAAAGAAAAACAAAAAAAAGAAGAAAAAGGGTGCGTAAAAAAAGCGCAATGGCACAACGGGAAAAAAAACAGGGGATTAAGGAGGGGTGAAATGCCGCAAAACTTCCGAGACCTGGAAACAAAGAAAAAATAGACCTCAGTACGAAAAAGAGGGGGCATAAGAAACGGAGCAAACAGACCAACATTGTTCAATGCACCTCAAGAAAAGAAAAAGAGGGAAGGAAAGCCGAACAAAGAAAAAGGGGGCGGCACGTAAGGCCAAAAAAGCTGCACAATAATAAAAAGGAAATATAACCTGAAGGACTGGGGGGCCGAAAATACACGATTTTTCCCCGGATACGGCTCAACCAAAAAAGGGGGCGGTTGTAAAAAGGAAAATTAGTTCAGCAAAAAAAAAGGGGACGTGGGGGGGATGCCAAAGGGGGGGGGGGAGAAAGGGTGGGGGGTGACGCTCAAAAGGTCAAACCAATTCAAAGGGATCAGGGGGAAAAGGAGTGTAAGATTCAAAAGGGGGGAAACTGCAACGACAGGGGAAAACCCCTGGCTGGTCCAAATAGGGGTTGTAGAAATCACCAATAACTTGGAGGGGGGGAAGGAGAAAAGAATGTAGCACGTGTCCGGGTCTGATGGTGAAACTGTAAAAAAAGGGATTGGGACAAATAAGGTCGTAGCCCAATAACAGGGAAGGAAGAAAACCGACCAAAAAAAAAAGACAAGGGAAAAGGCAAACCGTCTGTCAAAAACATCTGGTGCTAGGAAAGGTATAGGCCTAAGGCAAGTGGGATCTTCCACCAGAAAAAAAAAGCCCAGTGTCCAAATGCCGTCAGTGAAAAAAAAACACACTTAGATTGAAAAAGCGCAAATTGTCTTGTGGGGGAAACGACAGGCCGCAAACCCACAGGGGCATCAATCTTTTAAGGAAGATGGGTGAATTCGGTCAGAAGGGGAGTATGCAAAGTTCCAGGAGTGGGAGAAAAATACAGAACCAGAAGCCTACGGAAAGTGACGCGAACGTGGGGGTGGGGAATATGGAACAGAGGGCCCAGAATGTAAAAAGAGAAGAGCATTAGGTGGGACCAGAAACAAGGGGGGCAAAAGGACAAAAAGAATTGGGGACGGGGTTGATCATGGGGAAAAAAAAAAGGGAGACCAAAAAGATTTATAAGGCTCCCACCGTGGGGTCAATAGAAGAAGGGCCAAAACAAATCGGCATGAAGAACAGTTGAAGATCAAGCCTAAGATCGATGAAGGGGAAACGAAAAAAATAAAGGGTCCATGCATCAAAGACACATCAATTAAAGGGTGGGGAAAGAATGCAAAGGAAGAAATCATTCACGCATTCAGTTTGAAGGTCAGTTCGGGGGGGTCAGGAGTTGAGCGAAATCAACCAGCAGGACGCCATAAAACAGGACAAAAGAAAGAAAAAAAGAGAAAGGAAGGGGACGAAGCCTAGAGGCTAACACAATTGGAGTTTGCCGATCAATGAGAGAAATCTTCACCGTGGAAACATATGGCCGGAAGACAAAAAAAAAATGTTTGAAAAAAAGTTTGGGGGGGATGGAGTCGGACACCAGGGAAGTAAATTGAAAAAAAGGGTTTTTCGCGGGGGGGCGAGTTCGCTCGGTGGGGGGAGTGGGGGGGGGGGGGGGGGTGGAAAGCGAAAAAAAAAAGAAAAGTGACTGGGGAAAGAAAATCCTTACGGCCAATCAGGGGATCAATCCCCGGTAGGGGACTTGGGGAGAACCTTCCCTGCACGTCCGGGAATGGAAAAGTAAGGCTTTCCTGAACAGATAGAAGATCTGCAAAACACCGTTCTAACCAGCCCGGTGAAGACCGCCAAAACAAAAAGGGAACCTGGGTGGAGGTGCGGTTTCGAAGAGAAAGGCCCAAGGGAGAAGGTGAGCGTTACAAGGGGAAAAGGGAGGAAATAGAATTGAGGGGGGTATGGAAGAGCACGGTGTTTATCTAGAAAAAAAAACAGCAACAACAGAAAAGGAGATAGAAAAATTGGATAGGTCCAGGAGAAGAAAAAAGACCCATTTTGGCTTGGGAAAGGGGGGCCCGGGGAGAAATGGGAAAGAGTCCCGGAGGGAAACCTTCTAAAGAAAACCGTAAGAACCAGCGTGTTGGGAAAAAAAGGATTCAACAGGAAAGGGGGGGGGGGGGAGGCAGAAAAAAGGCGCGGAGAACGTGGGAGCAGAAGCCCGGTGAGAAATAAACTAACCAAAAAATACACTGAACTTGAAAAAGAAAAAAAGGTGCTTTTTTTTGGCCTTCAACAGTGTTGAAAGGGAAAGGAAAGGAAAAATGGAAAAAAGAACCCTGCCGTAAAGTAGAACGGGAGCACCGGGAAGGGGTTGTTGGTGAATGAGCGGGGGGATAAAAAGGGGGACAACTCTCCTAAAAACCGAAAGGAACTTGCCCAAGACAGCAGTTGATCCTCAGCCGAAAGTAAAAAAGAGACGTAACGAACTTGAAAAAAAAAGGACCTCTATATTTGGGGAATCTGTTATAACAAGGGGGAGAAAAACTAAGAGGGGAAGACAATGCAATATCTTTTTGATAGGGGGGTTCAAAAGAGGAGGAATTTGAATTGGCTAACTCCAGAGAAATAGGGGGAATGAGACAAACATCTGGAAAAAAATATGAATGCGCCTTGTGGGATTCCCTTGGTGAACGTTGGGTCAACAAGGGGTGGAAGGGGGGGGTGGGAGGGGGTTTAAATGGATGAGAACCTTTCGTGGGGCGTAAAAAGATTTCCAGAAGAGGGGATTGGGGGGGTACGAAGGGAAATGAGATGCGCATAGTTTGGTGGCACCGGAGGGTTTTCAGGGAAAAAGGAGACAGGGGGGGGCGGTATTGGACCACGCGTGGGAAAGGGGCTCACCGTTTTGCAGGAGGGGGAAAAGGGGAAATGAATAATGTTCCCGCATAAACTTGGACGGACCCTACTTGACGGGGGAAGGAAATATACGGGAACCTCCTTAAAAACACCTTCGACTGGGAGGGAAGGGGGGAAATATCAAAAAAAAAGAAGCGCGTCAAAAAAAAAAGGGGAACAAGAGGAGAGAGTTGGGAAGGGAGTATTAAAGGGAACATTTGGAAATAGTAAAACCAATGCAAAGAAATCCACCAACACCTCCAGGAAAGGGGAGGAAAATTGAAGATACAGGGGGCGACCTAGCAAAAAAGGCCCGGGAAGTGAAAGAAAGGCTAAAAAGGATGGGAGAGGACTTGCGGGGGGGGAAGGTGCCTCGCGTTCAAAAGGAGAAGGGAAAGGAGCAAAAAGAGGAAAACTAATTACACGAGCAGGTTGTTAATGGTGGAAAGGGGGGTGGGGTTTTGGTGAAATGTCAGGGAAGCGAAGGTGGTATTGACTATAAGGGGGGGGGGGGCCAAATGAGCATTGAACGAATCACAAAAAAGCCGACGAGGTCCGGAGAATGGAAGTCACCAAAAAAAAGGGGGAAGGGGCCTAAACCTGTTCCCGACCCAAAAACACTGGGTAAAAAACAGGGCAGGGGAAAGGGCTAAGGTGCCTGAGTTCCGTTGTCCCCCCATAAAAAAAATGGGGGAAAAAAAAGGACAAGAAATTCGTTCCAACCATATCCGGTGAGGGAAATGGGAGATTGTAGGGGATAACAGTAAACCAGGGCAAAAAACAAAGAACAGAGGCAAACCATTTTCGGGGGGGGGTCTTAAAGGAAAGGGTCAGGTTTTTGTTGCATGGGTTACAAAAGATCACCTGGTGGGTGTGGGG
>Ga0179593_1526642_pt1 | contig 27416 bp, 58 predicted proteins | sample CZODoug2_1_08_16_FD_185931 | JGI IMG/M metagenome (GOLD analysis project Ga0179593, IMG submission 185931) | Vadose zone soil fungal communities from Angelo Coast Range Reserve, California, USA - CZODoug2_1_08_16fungal (PacBio error correction) | ecosystem: Environmental > Terrestrial > Soil >...
ACAGGCGGAGCAAAAGAGAAGCGGGGTATGTGAGGTGGCCAACAAAACAAGTCGATTTGTCGAGGGGGAGCAAAAAAGTAACGGGCAAGAAGCGAGCTCCGAGGTTGGGAGAAAGGGAACAGGAAAGAACCAGGAAGGAAGGATGCCCCCAAGAGCCGATGGGACAAAAGCCGTCAACAAAAAAAAGAGGGAGGACAAAGGAGGGAAAAAGGCAGAGAAGAAAGAAGCATAAAAAAAAAAGGGAGGGCGGGCAAAAAAGGAGGGCAGGGAAGAGGGGGGTTAAAAAAATGGACCTCGGACGAGATCTATTGACAGAAAAAAACCAAGAAAAATGGGAATAAGCGAGAAAAAATGATGTGACCAGTCAATGGGGAAACGCTAAAGATAACGGGGAAATAGCAAGTCCTCAGGCTGGAAAGAAAAAGGCCACATGTAGGAAAGTGGAAGCGCCTTTGGATAAGATGTTTGTGGGGGGGCACGAAAGGAGACCGAAGAAAGGGGGGAAACAGAGCAAAGGGGGTCAAAACAGACGCAAACAGAACTAGAGGCACAAGAGAGACCGGAAGCCAGAGCGGCTACCCAGGGGAGCAAGTGAGGACGGAAAAAGGGGAAAGAACCATAAAAAGGGATTCCCCTAGGCGAGTGGAAAAGAGAAGAGAAGGGAAAAATCCAAAAACATGCGCTATGGCCGAACATAAGAGACAGTGAGGAATCATCTAACTACAGAAGAAATTGGAAACAAGTGAGACGATGGGGCGTCAAAATAAAAGGAGGGGGGCGGGGGTAAAAAAAAAGAAACCGCACAAAAAAACAAAAAACAAACAACCATGTGCTATTAGCTAAGACTGGGGGGAAGGTCGCAAAAGGGGGGGTCAGGTAGGGAAAAAAACCAATAAGTACGCGAGATCCGCGACAGGGGTCAAAAGAAAGCCAGGAAACGAGGAAAAAAGAAAAAGGGTCAGTGTCAAAAAAGGCCCCACGCCGGGAAAGGGGCTAAAAAGGTTGGCAGACAGAAAAGAACGCAGAAAATTTGATGTTTGGTGCAACAAGAGAAAAAGATTTGGGCGGAGAGGGGGGTAAGGACAGCAAGGCTAGAGGGAAATGCAAAAAGTAAAAAAAAAACAAGAAAGATAGGTAAAAAAGCAGTCACAAAAGGGACAGGGAAATAAGCGGCTATGGGGGGAGATAAAGGAAAAAATGCCAGGGGAAGGCCTGAAAAATGCGTAAAAGGAAAAAGCCCAAAAATCAATCAACCGATGACGCGGGTAAAAGAAGAGGAAGAAAGAGTCATCTCAACAAACAAAAACACAAAACGGAAAAAAACCAAACGGAGGAGAGGAAAAGGAATAACCAAAATACATCAAGCCTGCTACAAGTAGTGGATAAGCGGGGAAACAAACAGCAGAATCCAAGGGAAATGCAGGGGAAAAAAATTGCAGAAAAAGAAAAAAAAAAAAAACGAAGGGGACAACCCAAAAGGCGGAGAACGATGGGGTAGGAAGTTCCTAAAAACAAAAAAGGGGGGGAAATAAAACAAACGAAGGAGAGAAACAAAAGGAAGAAGAGACACCAAACAAAGAAACGGAAGCGGTAAGCTCGAAACTGAAATAAATACCAAAATAGGAAACCGGAAAGCCTGCTGAAAAAAAAGAGAAGGGGCTAATCAGGGATCACATGTAACGTCGAAAAGTTAACCAAAGGGAACAAAAGAGCCGCGAGAGAAAGAGATAAGGCGCAACTTAAGAATGAGAGAAGGTACAGGAAAAAAGAAGAGCGAGGCCAAACAAGTATGAAACAGGGGTTTTTCCGAAGGGAGCAAGGTTTAACAAACGGATGACAAACGAAAAAAAGAAAGTGAAACTAGCTAACTTGGACCCATAGGAGGGTAAAAGGGGGAAGGGGAAAGGCGTGGGAATTAGCAAGAGATCGAGGGGAGAAGAAAGCAACCGCAGCTGAGGGGGTGGAAAAGGGGGATGTGAATCAAAAAACAGGAAAGAGGTGAATGCATTCGTAGCGGAAGGAAAGAAAGCTTAAGGGCGGGCAAAAGAGATGCAGTGGGGAGATTAAACGGGGAAAAAAGAGGAAAAAAAGGCAGGGGCGAACGGAACGCGAGGGGGTCAGACAGATAGGACGACGTATCAAAAAAAAAAAAGGACAATCGAGGAAATAAAAAGGCCAAAAAAAAGGGAAGACAGTGCAAATTAATAAAACATACATTAACTGCAAAGGCATGTATCAATAAGGGCTAGGGGTTTCTAAATTCCATAAGGGGTCAGGGAAAGGGGGTCCAGTGGCGGCCCAAGGTAGAAAAATAGAAGAGAACACTGACAAGGAGGAAATATGAAACCAAAAGGAAAAGGGGGGGAGAGAAAAAGCGCAAAAAAAGGTGACCCTCGCGGAAGTATATAAACAAAAAAGAAAATTTGAAAAAACTAAGGGGGGGGAAAAAAAAAATAACGGTGATGAGCCAAAAAACAGGATCAAAGCAAACACCAGTGGCGGAAGTATAAAAAAAAATACAAAGGAAAAAAGAGAAAAGCGCAATTAATCAGAGGAACCACGTTGGCGCTACAACAGGAAAGAGGGACCGATTTGAAGGTAAGCAAAAAAAAACAAAACAAAAGCTCCTAAATCAACAGAAAAGGGGGCTCCGGGGCAAGACTAAGAAAACAACGGAGTAGGTGGGACACCGGAGGGAAGGGGAGTGGAGAGGACAGGTGGGGGTTCCCTACGAAAATAAGGGGGGAGTGTCTACAGGGGGGATGCGGGAAGGGGGGAGAAAGGAATCTTGCATGGCGGACAAGGATGGAAAGAACGCTGAACTGTACAACCTAGTTGGAAGAGAGGCGTGGAGTCTATAAACACAAAAGCAACCTCCCTTTGGTAAATTCGGGTTAAAAGGGTGTACAGATGGAATGACGCGGGGAGTCAAAAAGGCAAAGGTATGGTAAAACGGGGATGGTGAAAGGGAGTTGAATAAGGGGGGAACAAGAAAAAACGGCGAAAAGGCCGATGAAGGGGAGTTAAGCATAAATCAGTATGAACGCAAAAAAAAGGGAAAAATGGACACCAGGTGAAAGTCAGGGACGAAGTAGTAAGCAAATAGAAGGGATGGGGGTGTGAAAGAAACATTAACAAAGGGCAGTCCGTGAGGGGAAGGATGGGGCTAAACTAAAAAGGGGAAGGGCTGATCGAGGGGACTGGTGAAGGGGTTCCGGAGTAGTCATAAGCAAACCTTCGATATAGCGCAACGGAAAGGGGTGACAAATGGGGTTTCGAAGACGACACACGGAACCGAAAAGTAAGGGGCAGGAGGCGACTGTCAAGGAGGTAAAAAATAAAAAGGCACTGTTCAAAACCTAATCTAGTTGGAAGAAAAAGGACAGTCGGAAGGGGGGGTTGGGTTGAAACAAGACAAAAAAAAGAAGGGATAAGAATCAGTGACAGACAAAGCTGCAGAAAAAAATAAAAACCTGTTCATAAGGGAAGAAGAAAATGTCAGACTGTGTGACCCAAAGAAGAAGGGGAGGGGGGCCACAAGCCGATAACCCCAAAGGGGATTACCCTGTGAGGAGGGGAGAGGTAGAAACGTGTTTGGGAGGAAAAAAGGAAGAAAGGGAGAAAGAGTAAAAAAACACGGGAAAGGGCACACTGAGGTAGGGGGGGGGGGATAAAGATTAGGGAGGAGGGCAGAGAAGCGAAAAAGACACGGGAAAATGTAGACAGTAAAACAAGTAGCATTTTGATATGGGACGGAACGAAAAAGGAGAAACAGAATAAAAAAATCTGGGTCAAGAAAGGAGGGTCGGATAACTTTCGTAAACGGGGGAAAAACAAGGCAAGAACAGGGATGGAGGTGGCACCCCAAGAAATAAGCTGATAGGGGGGAGCCCAAGGTTTGTAAGGAGAAAAGAAATTTAACATCGGCAAAGTATGGAGGAAAGCCAGAACCCGAGACAGTGGGACCGGGAGGAAGTAAATCGGCAAAAAAAAAAAGAGGCAAGAAAAAAAAAGGCACACCTGTGGACACTGAAAGAGGGAAGAGAAGTAGTATGTCGAATTACAGATGAACAACCAAAAGGGATACTGGAAACGGAGGTCTACAAAAGAATTGTCGCAGGAAAAGGGGGCCTGCGATGGGTGAAAACATATGAAAAATCCCGCGCTAAGAAAGGGAAGGAGAGGCAGGGGGTACAAAGAAACAGGGTGAACAGAGAAGAGGGGGGGGAACGAAACGTGGGTTGAGGGGTAAAAGAGACAGAGAAAGTAGGGGGGAAACCGGAAAGGGGGTGAGACATAAAGAAAGGTAGGGGAGGGAAGCAAAGAAGGTGTGGAATACAGAATACCAGAAGAAAAGAGGAAAGGAAAAATTCAAGGGGAGGGGGCAGGAATGGTCGAACAGCTAAAAAGCCAAAAGAAGGAAAGGCAGGAATGACGGGTAGCAAAAGGAGGGGGGGGGGGGTGGAAAAGCAAAGAGGGGAGGACCATGTAGAAACGGGATAAAAAATGCGGGACAGACGCCAAAATTTGGGAGTTAGGATAGAGGAAAAAGGGATTTTTTCCGGGGTAGAAAAAGGGGACAAACCCTGGTAAAAAAAAACTCGAAGAAGGGGGAGCAATAAAAAAAAACAGAAAGGCAGGTTTGGCGAAAAAAACAATACAATAAAAGACCGACCAGGAAAAAAAAGGAACAAACAAAGTTTCAAAAGAAAAGAAAACCTGAGAAAAGGAAAAAATTGGGGGGGATGGATAGGGCGGACCAAAAGAGGAGACAAGAAGGGAAACCGGATGAAAGAAAAAGAAAGGGGAACCGAACGGCACTAGTTGCGGGGGAGCAGGGAAGAAAGAGAAAAGAAGAGTGTGGTGGGCGGCGGGGACCCCTCCAGGTGGAGGGTGACCGACAGTGTGAAGATGAAGTGTAACCCAGGACAGTAAACTTGGAAAAAATAATTGGAAATGCGAAAGTGGGGGGAAGAGCAAGGATCTATGTTGCGGACAAGGGGAACGGGGGGGGGATCAGCGAGAAGGAGTGGAAAAGAAAGGAAAGGTCAAGAAATTGGCAAGATGGGGAAAGGGAACTGTTACGGAGGGGAAGTGTAAGGAAAAACCCAGTGAAGGGGCGGAGCAGTAGGATGTAAGTGCGGAGGGGGGGGGGAAAAATGTATTGGTGGAAGAAACAGGAGGTGAGATCGGAGAAATGTAAGGCGCGGGGGCGACAATGGCAACTAGGGGGAGGCAGGAAAGTCCACTAAAGGGGGGTCCCTGACGGGAAATAAGCCGGAGAGGCAAGGGTCCAGGGCAAAACTTCGAAAGAAACAGAAAGTAAGACTATAGTTAATATAAGGGGGGGGGAGTAATGGAAAGGGGATCAATTTACAAACCTTGTACGAAAAACACGGGGACGGGCTAGAGGCAACAAAGATAGGGGCGGGGAAAAAAAAAAGATTCAAAAGGGGTAAAAAAGTGCGGATAAGAGGGACGCGACACGCGAAGAGACGGGAAAACAGAACATTGGGTGGAAATGAAAGGGACGACTTCAGAGGGGAGAAAGCACTAAAAAAAAACCTTCCCCCAAGAAGTGAGACGTTTCGGAAAGAAAAGAAAACGGCAGCGATAGTAAGGAGAACCATAAGGGGAAAAAGACTGAACAGGTACTGGAGGGTCAAACCGGGAAGAAAAAAGAAAAAAGGTGGAAAAAGGTATAAAGAAAAAGATGAATTAAGTGGAGACACCGCTCGGGGGGGACGACAAAAGGCTTCAGCAAGAGAAAAAAAGGGAATTGGGAGGGGGGGATGAATCGAAATCTCCAACAACAACAAAAAAAAGAAAAAAAAAGGAAAAGAGGTAAAAAAGACAGGAGTCTGGAGAAGGAAGAGAGAGGGAGGTGAATTGAAAAACAACGGGAAAGGATCTGAGCGAAACATTAAGAAAGGACACAACCAAATCGGAGGTGAAGGTCATTCAAAAACACACGCACCGGCAAAACACACCATAGGGCAGGGGCCTGATCACTGTGTGGCAGAGCAATCCGAAAAGTTTACCGTACGATGGAGACTGGGAAAGTTAACAGGGGCGAAACGGCCCGAGGAAGGGGGGAAAAGAGGAGACGAAGTCCCTGAACAAGGGTCAACCGGGATCTGAGATGTCAAGAGCACGACAAAAAAGTAAACAGATGGCCCGTAAGACCACGAGAGGTAATCTCTAAAAAAAAAAAAAAAAAAAAAAACGGAGGGAATACGAAACCTGTCAAAAAAAGGACCCGTCGAAGCGAAGCGTGGCCGCACATAAACACACATGAATTCGCAAAAAAGAAAAAAGGAGGATTTAGACCGCAATCCGCGCAGTGGGAAGGTAGCAACGTAAAACGATGCACAAAGGGGATACAGGGGCGAAAAGGAAAAAATCAAACAGGGGGGGAAGTAGGCCAAACTAAGAGGAAAAAGAGGGGGCAAGGCAAACCTCCTCAAAAAGTCTAACACACTACTTGGTACCAATCACCAAAAAAAAAGGGGAAGAGAAAAGAAAATTTCAACGAGAGGAAGGAAAAAAAGAGAAAAAAGAAAAAAACCTTCCAAAACATTTACACAAAGTCACAAAGTTTCGGAAAAAAAAGGAAAAAGGAGGGGCTGAAAATAGGTGGTCAAACGTTTCAGCAAAGAAAAGGAACAGGAAAGAAGAAGTAATTAACACGTAAGAAAAGAAAGAGAAGATAAGGAAAGAAAAAAAGGAGGGTTGAGGCGCGAAAGAAGCGAAGAACCAGAGAAGGGATAAGAAAACCTAAGATCATGGAAGTATAACTAATAATTGTGTCGCATAAGGCGAGAGACAAAGGGGGAGTTCGACTCTCTCGAAGGTCCTTCCTACACCCATTGTAATAAATATAAAGGTTGGGTGACAAAACATCCAGAGACCGACACATGCAAAATACAACACTGGGGCCTCCTTGGGCAAAAGCAAGAAGAGGCAAACGGGGGGGGAAGACCACAAAAGGAGAAAACTTGAGGGGAGGGGACTGGAAGGTAAGCCAAAGTTGAAAAAAAGAAAACAAAGAACATATACCCATGGAAGACGCTGAGGCACCAAGAAAAATATAAGGGAAAGAAAGTAAAATCCACAAGCAGTTCCCCAACAACAAAAAATTGGGAATGCGGGAAATGAAGGGGGGGTGGATCCCTTGATATCAGCAAGACCGGCCATCAACAATTGCTAGAGGAAAAGAAGGAAAAGAAGGGGACAAAACGGCAAAAAGTCTAAAATGGAAGAGGAAAGAGGTGATACAATGATATCATGGCCGTAACGGGGGGGGGGTAATCGCTCGGAAAAAAAAAAAAAAAGTTGAAGCTTCGGAGACGAGAAAACGGAAAGACGGATGCATGGTGAGAAAAATCGTGAAAGAAGAAAGAGGAAGTTAAGACAAATGCACAAGGGAAAAAAATAAAAACAGATAAAAGGTGGCACTCACAAAGAAAAAGACAAAACCGCACAAAGAGAGAAAAGTCAAGGGGGCAAATAGAAAAGGAAAAATCAGAAAAAAAGGGTCCAATCATGGAGCGTCGAACACCGAAAAAAACCAAAAAAAAAAAGAAAGGGAAAAAAAAGAGAGAGAAAGGGGAAAGGGAGGCCGCAACACTGAGATTCGAACAAAATAAAGGAGGAGGTAACGGTGGTGAAAATAATTCAAAGAAAAAAAACATGAAAGAGGGGATGCAAAACCCAGAAAACGGGCTGTCAGGTGAAAAAAAAAGGAAATCGATGAATTTCACTTACAACAGAAAAGGGGGACAAAAAAAGCAACAGTAATCGAAGTGAAAGAGGAAAGGCATGGCAAAAACAAACAATGTCAGAACTTGCAAAGTTACAGTAAATAATAAGAGGATACCGACAGGTAGATGAAGGAAAACCAACGAAGTCAAAAGAGGAGAGGGAAAAAAATCAGTGGAGACAAAGAGGAGCTAGAAAAAAGAAGCCAAAAAAAAATCGGGGGTAATCAGAAGAGCGGGGTATCTTGCGGTAAAGGGTGAGAAACAGGGGGAAAAAAAAAATGAAATAAGAAAAGGGAGTACCAGGCAAAATAAAAAACAATAAAGAGGAAAGGAAAAAGTAACTCAAAATGTGTTAGGTAGGAGGAGGTGGGGAAGGATGTCAACATGAGTGGGGGTATGAAAGAAAGGGAAGAGGGGAGAGACAACTAACAACGAATAAAAGTACAAGAGGGAGGCGGAAATGCCCAAACGGATGCAAACAGTATAATGAGTGGATGGGGAAAAAGGAATTGGGGGGGGGAAAATAACAAACGATAACGGAATCCAGGAGTAATGAAAACGTGGAAAAAAGTCAAAAAGGGGAGGGGGAAAGATGTAGCCAAATAAGGTGCTCGTAACCCGGAGGGAAGTAAGGCAATATAACATCGGGGATTGAAAGGGAAGGAAGGGAAGGACGGGGGTTGTGCACAACAGATAAGGGGCCATTGTCCCGCAGAGAAATGAACGAGTTCCTACTAAGAAAGAAAAACAAACGCAGGGAAACGGGTGAGAAAAACTCAGTATACCCTCGGAAGAAAAGGGAGAAGGGGTCGAAGGGATAAATAAACGCAAGAAAAAAACTAGGAGGGTCACAAGGAACAAGGGTAGAAAAAAGACAAGACCCAGGGACCGGCAAACGTCCAAAGGAAAGGGGAAAAGAAAGAGCATGGGTAAAACGAACATAGGAGGGGGAAAAGGCGCCGCGAAGACACACAAAGAAAGAAGATAGGAAAGTTCTTAAAGAGTTGCAGCAAAAACTGTATCAAACGGAATAAAACCTTCAAGGGGCACAAACAGAGGATAGAAGACGGGGGAAAATGAAAATGGGAAGGGAAGACGAAGAAAGATCTACAGGATAGAAACAATGGGGGAGTGGTACGAGAAGAACAAGGGGGGTTATTAGAAAAAAATGGTGGTGTCGCAACTACCCCTTGGGGGACCAACTAGTGATGCGGGAAAAACAAATACAAAAAGGGGAGAAAAAGAAGGGTGAAGAGAAGAGGGTAAACCACAAGGCAAGGGAAAATGAAAAAAAAAGACGCCGATGTAAAATGTAGGGGAACTAAAACAGGGGGAGGTAAAGGAAAAAAAAACAAAGTGGATGGACCAAAGGATACAAAAAAGGGGTCACTTGGGAAAACCGGATGTAAAAAGGGGGCCCCCCAGATGAAAAAAACGTGCGGGAAACACGATCGAAAATAAGACAACAAGAGCTGGATTTTATTTCACGACACGGGCCGGGGCAAAAACTTAACAGAAGGGGGGGGGGCACAAGGGGGGAAGAATCCGGGAAAGAGGGGGGGGGAACAGAGGAGGGGAAGGAAAGACATGCAACTTGTTAGAGAGCACAAATCACGATCCAAAAAAGGCAAAAAACAAAGAGATAAGGGGAGGTCGTAATGGAAAAAAAAAAGAGGGCGGACAGGGGAAGGAAGAGGGGGAAAACAAAAAAAACACAACGAAATGCTTAAAGATGGGCAGGGAATATACGCCGCGGAAAAATTGGGAACAAAAGGGGGGAGTTGTGGTGTAGGATAAAACGGACTGCTAAAGGAAAAAGGGAAAGAGAAGGAGGGAGGGGAGGGGGAAAAGAGTTTGGAAACGGGCATGGGCAAAGAAAGCAGTGCCAATGAAAAAAAAGGCTGAACGAGTGGGTCAAGATCTACAAAAAAGCAAAAAAAAAGGGTGAATAAAGGAGGTGGGAACAAAAAATAATTGGGATCTCAAACGGGGTACCGGATCGAAGCGGGCCAATCCAAGGAAAGCGCAAAACAAAAAAGGGGGGAAAATAAAAACAAAAGAAAAAAATTGGCAGAAAGAGGGGGTAAAGGGCTTACTCAGAAAATTATGAGGAAGAAATCGTGCAAAGGGGGAATTAGAGGAAGAAACGGCCACAAAAAAGACAGGCAGTAAAGAAGAGAACCTATTAAGAAAATAGAAAAAAGCATAACAAACCCAAAAGAACAAAAAAAAAAAAAAAACAAAAAAAAAAAAAGAAAAAAAGAATAAGGCAACAACAGAAGGGGAAAAAGAAGGAAAAAAAAAGGGGAAACACAACCAGAAGAGGGGGGAAAAGGAAAAGAAAAAAGAAAAAAAGGAAAAAGATGAATAAGCGGCAGGTGTGTGGAAGGAAAAGAAAAATGGGAAAGGAGCCAAATGTGATGAAAGGAGATAAGAAACGAAAAGAAAGACACGGTGAGAAGAGAAAAGAGTAATTGAAGGGAAAAGGAGAAAAAAGAAGAGGGGAGAAAATCAGGGGGGGGGCGATGATTAGGAGTTTAAAATTTGTCCCTGGCATCAGCCACCAGTAAAGACGTCAAACACTCGGAAGAACAATCACTTCTGGAAAAGTACACTCTCCGAAGCGCTCGAAGGATAGAGTGAGTCTTCCTGCACGATATAACGCGTGCCCACTGGACCTAGCGATCTCAAGACAAGCGGAAGGTCACTTTGAAGCAATCCGGATGTTTAATCGGAGCGTCCCTGTAAAAGTGAATTAGAGTCAGCATTCTGTCCCCATTGACGTCTGGTGACCATTCTCTACCGGGGGGAGGCGCGAGGGAAAAATCTACCAGGGGGATACAAGCACGACACCTGGCAACGAGCTTCTCGAGAGAAGTGGAAAAAGAGGAACAGGGGATGTCCACCAAATGGCCTGCCATACTCACATCAAGATTGAAATAGTCATTGGAAGAAAAAGGGGAATCGGGACTTTCGTAGGGGACGTAGTTGTAAAAGGAGAAAAAATAAAAATGAGGAAGGTACTCACAACGAAAACTGAAGTGTTGTCAAAGCTTTAGGGGGAAACTGGTTGGGAGAGCTGGGGCGCGAAAAAAAGGTAAATAGGGACTGGGGGGAAAAGATAAGTGGAGGATACACTGTACCAAAGTTCGCAAAGGAAAAAAAAAGAGCGAAACCGACAGAAAAGAGTAAAACACCCAAAAGAAGAGAGTATTTTGGAATCCAAAGTGGTGGATAGGGGGAGGGAAGAGAAAGGTCAGAAAGTTTTCATGGGGAAGAAAGAAAAAAAGAGAAAGAAAAGAAGAAGGAAAGAAATACCAAGGAGAAAGTGAAAAGGAAAAGGAAAGGCCGATGCAGTAGAGACGTAGGGATGAAAGGGCAGATCTAAGATAAATGCCCCACACATGGAACAAAACTCATTAAATATGATTTCATAAACTCTGTTGATACTGAATGGCTCAAAACATAGAAGCGACAGGAGAAGAAATGAAGGGGAAGCAAAAAGAAGTAAGACCATGAATATTGAAAGCCAGGGGGAGCAAAAAAAAGCCTAGAGATAGGAAGACTAAAAAAGGAAAGAAACGAACGCCAAAGGCCAATACACGCCGGACTCATATTCACCCTAAAAGGAGAAAATTCCCCAAACATGGGGGAGGTAAAAACGAGTACTGTGGCAAAAGAATAGGGGTTAGGAGAAAGGCCCTTCAATGGGGAAAATGGAGCGCGAAGCAAGAGGTATTGCCTTATTTAGACGGACCGACAAAAAGGCAAGAAGAAGGAATAATAAAATGCAAGGAAAAAGATAAAGGGAGTACCGTTGCAGAAAACAGGAAAACGGGAAGGGGTGGGCGGGCACAGACACAAGGGAAGGGTGAATATGAGACGCTTGGGGAAAGAGGCAAGAAATAAGAGAAGTAAAATAGAGCGTGGAAACGGGGTCCAGGGGAGGCGAGGTATGACGCAGCTAAATCTATGCGGTCGTATGAACGGTCGGGGAGAGGGGTCAACAGATCAGGGGGTAAAATTAGACACAGAGAGGGGGTAAAAGGCTGTAGCCACAATCTTCGGCAGTGGAGAAGGGGGGCGGAGGGTGTGGTGTGGTGACCACAAAAGGGGCGGATGTGTGGGGGAGATGGTGGAGACAAATTCCTGGGAGTCGTAGGGGGTGCTGGAAATGTGTGGGAAGCTGGAACAGGGGGGGAGGACGCGGGGAGCAAAGGGGAGAGGGAAGGGAGGGGGGAGAAACGGAAAATAAGGCGAAAAAAAAGGACTCAAAGAAGACTGGGGGAGAGGAACGGGGGCCAGTGTATCGAAATGTAAAAATTTGGAGGAACGAAAAATCAAGGAAGGTGAGAAGAGTCAAAAGGGGGGTTATTAAGAAGGGAAAGGATAAGGGGGGGGGTATCGGGTCAATGCCAAAATGGGAGAAAAAGGAATCACAAAGAAGTAATCCTAAGCAAGGAAGAAAAAAAAAGGGAACGGAAACAAGGCAGAAAAGAAACGCCATGGGGGGAGACAACACGATGGCCTATGGCAAAATAAAACAAGAGGGAATAAAAAAATAAAGTGGAGAGGAAGAGATGGTCTCCGAAAAGTTAAAAAGGCGAAATTTTATCTCTGGACCCAGAAAGATTAAAAAATTTGAAACTGTAAATGGGTAAAAGGGGCACCGCGCCAAAAAAGAGAAAAAAAAAGGCAAGGCCAAAGGGAAATGGGGACACGAATACAGAGCGAGGGGATAGTGCTACCCGAGAAAGAGATCAAAATGTCGGATGAAGGAAGGGACGAAAGGGAAAAAGGAGCGGAAGAAATTTGGTGTATCAAAAAAAGCCACGGGGAAAAGGGTTGGGGGACAAGGAAGAGAAGGGAGAATGAGGGTAATGATCAGGTATCGAAAACCAAGGGGCACGAAGGACGGAAACGAAGGAAAAGGGGGGGAACCTGATAGGGATACAGGAAAAATAGAGAACAGACTAAGGGAAAATGCGTGCGAAAAAAGAAAAAAAAAAAAAAGGGTCAGAAGGGAAAACTCAGAGGGCGGGGTGGATTGTGGGGAGGGAGAATGAAGTGCTACGGAACAGATGTCTAAAAAGGAAAAGGTAGGGAAAAGGGAGGGGGCAGCACTCATCACTATAGGCCCCGAAAAAAGAAATGTTCGTAAGAAGAATAACAAAGACAACAAGAGGAAAAAGGATGGGGGAGGTCTAAACAAGATAAGCAGCGCAAGCTCAGAAGAAAATGGAAAAACTAATTAATGGAAAAAAAGAAGGGGCACAGGAATCGAAAGAAAGAAAGAAACAAGAGAAATCGGAAAAATTGCAGGGAGGAGAAGAAAAAAAAGTAGAAAAAAAAGAAGGTAGCTGAGGAAAAAAAACAGAAACTAACGAAGGGTAAGGAGGAAATAATAAATGTCAATGGAAAAAAGATCGATATAGACACGGAAGAGTGCAAATAGGGAGTAGGCGGAGGAAGTAAAAACAAAAATTGAAAGAGATGGGGGCGAACGGGGCGTGGAAAAGCAATAAAAAGAAAAAGAGGAAGAGGGAAGAAGGGGTCAAAAGGGGGCAAGCGCCAAATGAACAAAAAAAAAAAATGAAAGGCTGGAGGGGCGGGATGTCGAAACCCTAATGGGGGAGATGATGCAGAAAAGATGCGGTAGACACAAGAGGGGAAGGAAAGTTCAGGGGAATTCGTACAAAAAAGAACAGTTTCGGAAAAAACAAGAGGAAAAAAGTGTCAAGGGAGTCTAAGAGAAAAAAAATACGTTAGGGAAAAAGAGGATCAAGGGAGTTAACCAGAGGCAGGCAAAAAAAACGAAGCCAAAAGAGGCAAATTCTCAGGATCACTGGGGGGGTAAAATGTTAAAACTGGGGAGCAGGGGGTATATGGACCGATCGAAGTACAAGAAATAGACGCAAGGAAGGGGCAAAAGTAGCTAGCGCAATTTGAAAAAAGAAAGAAGGATAACGGGGGGACTGAGAGTAGGGGGCGAAGGAAGGGAAGGAAACCACAGGCAAAGGGGAGGATGCGGGGAAGTTCAAAAAAAGAGGGAGGGAAGTAAACTTGGGGGTATGCAAGGGAGAGATGCTAGCGTAAGTATTAACTAGAAAAGGAAAGATAAATGGCGGGGAGGGAAGAATTAAAGCTAAGTGCAGGAGGTTCAAATAGGGGGGAGAAGAGGAAAAACAGAAGCAAGAGTGAAGATCACAATACAAACGTCTGCAAACAGCCGAAAAAAGAGTAGACCAAAAAATAAAAGAATGGCAAAGAGGAAATGTTTTGAGCGCAAAAAAAATGACATCCAAAATAAGCTCAATGGGCGGTCACATAAGAAAGACCGTAATTTATTTAGCGTAGGAACACCCTACAGGGAGGAGGGAGGTCCGTAGCACGCGGAAGAAAAGGATAGGTCAGAACTATACACAAAACAGGGGAGTGTAAGATTCAGGAAACTAGGGGGGGGGAAAGTCTATGATTCCAAATAGAGGAGAGGCGAAAGGGGGCAGTTTGTTGAACAACCGACAATGTGAAGACTTAAAGGTGGGTGGCGGGGACAGAAGAAGGCTATCAAAACAAACTACTGGAAAGAGTGGAAAGGTGCAACCAAAAGAAAAAAACATAAAGCATGAAGTTCAGAAGCACAAGCGAGAGGAAAAAGGTTAAAAGGGGAAAAAGAGTTGGGGTAAAAGGGCGAAGTGAAAACAAATAAGAATGCCGTAGAAGAAAAAGTGACAGGTATACAAGTAATAGTACGAAAAAAGCTTAACGCAAATGAAGAAACGACGAAGGAGAGAAAAAACAGGAGTTGCTAAAAGGGCGGAAAAAACTTCAAGGAGAGGTGGAAACCGAAGAGGGAGGGCCAGATAATACTAACGGAAAAAGAAGGGGGGGAACGACCGCAGGAGGAAAAGGAAAGGGAAAAGAAAAGAAGAAAAAAGGGGAAAGGGAAAAGGAAGCGGGGGAAGCACAAAGAACCTGGAAAAAATGGTGGGGGGAAAAAAAAAAAATAGGAAGGGAGAGCCGAGGGAGGGGGTAGATAAAAGAAAAAAAAGAAGGCAGAAAAAACAAAAAAAAAAAAAACAGACGTACACAAAGGGCTATAAAGCGACCGAGAAGAGGAAGACGTAGAAAACAAAAAAAAAAAATTGCGGAAAGACAAAGAATGGATGAAAGAAAGAAAGACAGTGAGGTTCAACGTGGGGTGAGGGGCGGAAAAGTGGAAAAAGGAGGGGAAAAAAAGGGACGGGAGTAGGGCCCAGGATTCGGCAGGGGACAGAAAAAAAAAGCCGAATGCCGAAGGGAAAGGCGAAGATGGAAAAACGATGGCACAAATGAGAAAATCGAAGAGAATAAGGTACATGGGGGAGAGAAGGAAAACAACGCAGGGGGTGGGATGCAACGAACAAGTAGCATGGGTCGGGAAAAAAATGAGTTGTTAAAATCTAACAATGAAAAGACACGATAGGAAGGATACAGAAGACGAAGGATAAAAGGGGGGAATGGCGTAGAACGGAAAGGGGGGACGAAAAAGATAAAAGCGTGGAAACAGGAAGGGAAAACGACAGTAATAATGGCGGGAGTAAAATGGGAGGGGGAAAGGATCAGACAAAAGGGGGGGGGGGAGGGGAAGAATCCAACTTGAAAGATGGGGGGTATTGGAAATCCTAAAAGGGTCGGGGAAGCCGGGCAGGGGCACCAAAGAAAGGGGGAAAATAATACGGCCAAAAAGTGCGGGTGAGGGCGACTAGGGAGTGAGAAAGCACTTGGAAAAAAAAAACGTGGAGAAAATCACCCGCCACCAGCGGGGAAGACGAAAGACACAAAGCTGAAACCGAAAAAAAAGGAATAAGAGGAAGCATTCCCCAAACACCAAAGGGGAGGGGGGAAGCATACCAAAGAAGAGAAAGGGCACACAGGAAACAAAGCCCCCAATAAAATGCACCAACTGTGGGAAAAAAAGAGAACAGAAAAAGAGTTGAGGCGAAAAAAGGAAAGGAGAGAAAGGAACTGAAAAGAAAACGGAAAGTTTGCTCAGGGGAAAAAGAAGGGAAAGTGACTTAAAACGACCACAACAGGTGGATCGAAAAAAACCGAAGGAGTAGGTGGAAAAACCTCGGGGAAAGGAAGAAAGAGGGGGGGAAGAAAAGGGTAGGGGTAAAAAAATACGAGAAAGGCTAGCGGGTATGGTTAAGAAAAGGGTAAAGAATCAAAAACGTTGTGCAGGAGGACAAAGGGGGGTGAAACTGGACCAGACTCTCACTAAAGAAGAGGGTGGAAGAATATGTAAAAAAGAAGGGGTAAGAGAAGAAACTGTGGTAAACCTAGTCGAGGAGGGGAAAAGAGTAAAAAGGGATTAGAGGCATGAGGGAAAGAAGAAAGGGTACAAAAAAGGAAAGAGGGGGTAAAAAGAAACATTCAGCACTACACGTATGGGGGAAAAAAGAACCATCACAAAAAAAAAAGAACATGGATCTAAATCCGGGACAGACAAGAGGCCCGTAGAAAAGAAAAAAGGATGTAAGGCCTGGGTCAAAAAACAAAAAACACCAGAGGAAAGAACAGGGATTGAAACAAAAGTATAGAAATAAAGAACAACAAAGGAAACCTCACATAATAGGCAAAGGAAAGAACCAGCCCTCCGAACGAACAAAGTAGAGTGGAAACATAAGGGGGGGGAGTTGGGGAAACAATACGCACTGGACAGCAAAAAAGCTAGAGAAAGCAGGTATCAAAAACCAATGGGGACACAAACAAATCAAGCATAGACGGCCGAAAAAGGAGGGGAATATGTATGCGGCGAAAAGGTACTTGAAATAAAACAAGAAAGGGGGGGGTTGTGGCAGAGTGAAGGTACAATGAAATGACGAAATTCACACGATGTAAAACAAGAAGGGGGGTTAACTGTTGACGCAAAACAAGCCAAAAAAAAGGGAAAAGGAGAGTGAATATGAACCACACGGGAGAGAAAGAGAACTGGGGGGGAAAACAGGGACCAAGGATCGGTACTAGGGAAAAAAAAAAAGGACGCATATAGCAAGGAAGACGAAAGGGGACGGCACAATATATTGGGGGGGGATGAGGAGGGGAAAAAGCCAAAAAGGGAGATGTCGAGGTAAAAAAAAAAGGAAAACAGGGTAAAAAAACTGGGGGGGCAGAAAGAGGCGGATGGGGGTTGAGGAGACGGGGGGGTGGGGAGATGAAAAAGCTATAAACATACACAGAAAAAAAGAGAAAGGGACAAGGAACTGACATCTTTCATAAGGAGACACAGAATTTAGGAAAAAGGAAGGGTTGTAAAAAGACCTACAGGGGGGCAAAAAAGCAGGCCGACCGCCACTATGGTGCGTGAAAAATGGGGGGGAGGGGGATATGGAGTCACTCAGGGACCTAGAAAGAAAATAAGTACCAAAAACTAGGAGAAATAGAAGAACCAGGTACATGGGTGGACAAGAGGACAGGGAAAAGAAGGGGGAAGTCGGGCAGGAAGAAAAAAATATTCCAGGAAATATACACTGTGCAAAAAAAAGAAAAGAAAAAGACGACAGAGGAAAAAACAAAGGAAATATTTTTAAAAACTTGGAAATAATGGGAGGGGACGGGAAGGGGGGTATACCGGGGTTATGCACGAAGTGAAACAAGATGAAGGGAAGAGGAAAAGGAAAATTGGAGGAGGGACTCTAAAGTAAAAAAACAGGGGACAATTTACGGTGGGGGGGGAAAGAACAGAGTTGGGCATCAGGGGAATTGAAGACAAAGAAAGGGAGAGGGAAATCAAAATAAAGCCAGTAGAGAGCACAACAACCTAAGGTGAAGCCAAGACGGAAACAAGGACCAACGGGTGACGAGAAGGGTCCAGTCGGAATGAGGAGGAAGAATAGTGTGGGTAGCGTCCGGAAGGTATGGAAGTGATGGTGGAGGAACGTGTACTGAAAGATTTCGGAAACAGGGAGGGGTTGTGTTTGTGACAAAGGCCATGGGTCGAAAACAGCGAATTTCGGAGAAGTCCAAGGGGGGAGAGCATGAAAAAAGAAGTAGCATACGCATACTAATACGTGTCGAAGAATGAAAAAAAGAAAGAATAAGTTCTCCAGCGGTTCGGATTGGGAAAAGAAGCTAAAGAAAAAACGAGTTCCATCCATACCAGACTGTCGAGGAGGGGACATTGACAAGGGAAGGAAGCGGCGGGGAAAGGGGGAAAAGGAGATACTGGAGGGTTATCAACAAGGATTGCAACGTGAGGAAAGGGGGAGAAATAAAGGGTGTGGGATTGGATTTATGAGAGGAACGGAAGTGTTGTTTGGGGGAGGGCAAAGCATCGCGAACTTCGGGGAGGTCAACATTAAGGGACCGGGAACAGAAGGGAAGGAAGATAGTAACAAACAACACGCGAACAGGGGTAGAAACGGGGGAACAAAAAAAAAAACAAAAGAGAAAAGGGAACAAGAAAAAAGAAAAAATATGGTCATATGAGGTACAAAAAATAAGATTCCACAGGAGAGGGTGAAGGTAGAACAAGAAATGCTCTGTGAAAGAAGGCGTGGCCCTAAGGGGCAAAAAAGAAGGTTTGGAAGAGGAATCAAAAAAAAAGAAAAGAGGGCCAAATATTTGCAGCTGTGGAAGGTTGTGGGGGAAGGGGGACAGAAAACACACAACGAATCAAGTGGGAAAAAAAAGAATACAGATTGGTAAAAGGGCTTAAAGAAAAGGAGAAGCAGAAGGGTTTTCGGTTCGAACAGTAAAGAAGTGGGACCAAGAGAAGCGGGGTCGGAAAACTCCTAAAGTGGGCAGGAAAAAAGAAGGGGGCGGCCCGGTGGACCAGGAGAGGGGGGAAGTCCCCTAATGATGCATACCCTTTAGAAACGCAAAAAGACAGGTTAGTTCAAAAACACTACCAATTACAATCGGAAAATAAAAGATACAGAAGGTGGAAACAAAGGGGGGGGATGGAGATGAGCCTTACAAAGCAAGGAGGCGGAAATGCCGAAAAAATAAAAGATGGGTCAAGGAAAACAAAAAAGGGGAGAAAGATAAAAAAAAGGGTAAAAAAGAATAAAAATCCATAGAGGACAGAAGTCCAAAAGAATGGAAAAAGCTCCATCAGAATAAAAGGGGAAGGGGGACCTCTTATCCAAAAAATGAAATGACCTAGAAGGGTGCAACGGTAGGGGAAGAGTCACCAAAAGGAATCAAACAGCAAAAAACCAGGAAAAACAAGCAGGGCATTAGCACTCTAGTGAAGAAGGGGGAAAATCATAATCTTAGTAAGACTGTAGAGGGGGGGGGAGAAGAAAAGTGCGTAAGATTCTAGAGATAAAGGAGAAGGAAAAAAAAGACATGGAAGAAGAGCAATGTTAGGCACCGGGAAGGAAAGAGAGGTGCGGTAACGCAAGCAGAAAAAAAAATGGGCGGTCGAGGAAAAGCGGAAAAAATGAAGCTATACACCAAAAAAGAAGCGGAGATGAAAGAGAATCCATCAAAGGGGGGAAGGAGTTACCGCCGTTCAAAAAAAAAAACGCGAAAGGAAGAGGGTATAAGGAGACAAGGGGGGACGCTTGCGGCAAGGAAGAAAAAAGGAAGGGGGGAGAAAACGGCAAAAAAAAAAAGAAGAGCCCTCCATGGTCACCACCCAAAAGAACACAAAGAGATGTGACAGGGGAAATCGGGAAGGGTCGTGAGCAAGACGATCACTCCGGAAAGAAACAAAAGAAAAACAAAAAGAAGATTGGGAAAATCCACATAATACAAAGGGTTGGGGGGGTGGCAATACAGGGGCAAAATATGTATTAGTATGAAGAGAAAAAAGCAGTCAGAAAAAAAGGGAGGAACCAAAGCGAACTGGCCAAGGGCTAAGGTAAAGGGACAAAGAAAAAGTGGGGAACAAGATCAATATAAGGGGGACTAGAAAAAAAGAAAAACCAAAAAGATCCCATGGAAAGTAGAAAGAACAAACGGAACAAATCAAGAAATCAGGTTCAACAAATAAAAAAGCATTCTTCCGCGCAAAACAAGTGCCCAAGTGGAAAACCTGAAGTGGAATTGTCATGGTGCCGTAAAGGAAAACAGAAAAAAGGGGGGAAAAACAAAAAAGGGAACCGATGTGATGGGAGGGGGAGGAACGGGTAAACACGCGAAAAAACGCAAAAGACACAAGTAATATGGCGAATAAGATAAAAAGAAAAAGCCAAGGAAAAGGGGAAGAGAAGGGGGGGGACACAGAGGAATAGAAAAAAATAGCAAGTAATTGGACTAGGGAATAACATAAGGAGTAGGTAAGTGTGGAAAACGAAAAGAAGAGACTTGAACAGGAGGATAAAGTGGGAAAAAAATCAAAAAAAAAAAGAAGGTGCCTTCGCCAGGCAGGGGTTATAAGGTGATAAGGAGGACCTGAGGCGAAAGGGAACAAGAACCCAAATTACAGAAAAGAGAGTTTAATATAGAACGGGAAAGTTTTTCCTCGAAAGAAAAACGAAATGCTTTAATGACCGAAAAAAGGGAAGGGAAGGGACGAAAAACAGATAAAAAAGCAGGGAACGAAAAAGAAGGGATGGGAGGGATAAAGGGATATGCGCTGGTGAATCCACAAGTGAAAAGGAAAGAAAGAAAAAAAAAGGCAAATGGTAAATGTCAACAGAAGATAGGGGGTGAATCCTAAGGAAAGGAAAAATGGAGACGAGAAAGCCCAGGGGAGAAGAGGCAAAAAAAGTAGAGAGTAGCAAACCGGGAAAGGTGAAAAAAAACACCACAGAAAGAGGAAAAAAAGGAATTGTCGAGAAAAAGAGGAAATGGGGGTAGGGTAACAGGGCTCAGAAATAACGTAAAAAGGGGCTCCCGCCTGAGAAGGAACACTAATCGAAAATTGAAAAGTTATGCAAAAAAGAGGGGGGGAAAAACGAAACAGAAAAGAAGGCCTTGTGAACAAACGGAAAGAGAGGGAACATCAACACAGGGGGGAAGGAGGGAAAGAAGGAAAACAAAACGAGGCTTAAGGGACAGGCAAAGTCAAAGGAGCAAAACGCAGGTAAAAGTTAGGAGGAGGTCGAGAAAAAGGGGGACACCTGGGTAAAAGCGGGAAAAAAAAGGGGTAACACAAAAACCCCAGTTGCAGATCACGTTAAAAAATCATACAACATGGAAAAAGAGAGAACGAAAGAAGGGGGGGAATAAGAAAGAAAGGGAAAGAAAACCTGGACAAAGGAGAAGAAAAAAGAATGGGGGGGCGGGTTTTGGGGATGGGGTGAAGGGGTACAGTCCACAGATACTGGGGGGGGGGAGGTCTGGGGGGGGAAGAAACCAAAGAGCAAATTGTACTGGGTGAAGGTGGTGTAAGGGGGGTCACCCACCAATAAGCCGAGTTTGGGGGGGGGAGGAAAAGGGGAAAAAAAGCAAAAAAAGCCTCCTAAAGGGGAGAAAAAGGACAAAAGTGTGGACACGGTTCAAAAAAGACAGGGAGGGAAAAGGGGGAAAAATGGTAAATCACGAAACACAAAAAAAAAATCGGGGGCACCATCTCGGAAAACAGAAAAGGAAAAGGTAAAGCATGGATGGTATTAGGGAGGAGCGTAGCATAAAATAGTAAAGGAGGGGGGGGGAAAAAAAAAAAGAAAAAGTCGTGGAGAAAGGGGAAGGGGAAAAAGCGGAGTCCGCAGAAGGGGGGGAAAGGAACAACCCTAGGGAAGGAAGAGCGAAAAATCAGGTAACTTTCCTCCAGAGAAGGAAGAAGTGAAAGGAAAAAACAAACACGCGTACAAATAAAAGAAATAATGGAAAGTAAATATGCTGACAATGCCATCAAACGGGGATTCTAAGAGTAAGAAAAGGACAATAAGTGGAAGGAAACAATAATCTGGAGGGAGAGAATAATCCGGAGTGACACAAAAAAAGGGCGCCCAAGGGACGAACAAGGGGATACATAAGGAGTTCTTTCCAATTCAAAAAGGAAAAGGTCCAAAAATGTAAATCAAGGTTGGGAAAAAGAGTAAAAAAGGGAAGGCCTAGGAGGGTGAAAAAGCAGAAGGGGGGAACAGAGGGGGGAAAAAAAAAATGCCGATAGGGGAATGCTTGATACAAGAAAAAAGAGGAAAAAAAAATATATACCGACCAGTCACGGAAGGAACCGGGGAAGTTGCTACCCAAACAAAATGCAAGAGAAGAAGAGAGAAGAAGGAAGAAACCATGGAAAGACAGGAGAAAAAAACGGGTCGAGCGGTAATACAAATCGTAAAAACAATCCGGGGGGAAAGAAAAGAACGGAAAACGTAGTTTCCAACAAGGGGGGGGGATCGGGGGAAGATCGGTTGGAAACACGAAGGGGGAAAGAGGTAAAGAGGATGGTGTGCTCAAATTTTGGTAAGAACGGAGAGCGAACGTGACAAAGGCAGGCGGAACAAGAAGAGAGAAGACAAAGTGAAGGGGTGGTATCCAGATTCCACACACGGTCAGAGAACGGAAAAAGGGGCAATGAGAGAAGTACAAGAGGGAGAAGGATGAAATCAAGAAGAAAAGGGAAAAAAGAAGTGGCGAGGAATCTTGGGGAAGGGCAAAAGAGGGGAAAATCGTTTATTGAGAAAACATTATAAGCTGGATGAGGAAAAGGAAAAAAGAAAAGAAAACAGGTGTGGTCCCAAACATTTGTTGCCCAAACAAGAAAAAACAACATGAAGAAGGCAGGAAAGTGGGAAAGAAGGTCCCACCGAGCACAGAGGAAAAGTGATGTGCTTCGAGGGTGTACTTCTATGGGTTGAGGAGAAAAGGGGGAGGTGGGTCTTATCAAAAAGCTGTTATTGAAGAAAAATGACTAAACAGATGGACCCAAGGGGGAGAGAACCAGAAAGGTCAAGAGCGGCTAAAAGGCTGCTTTCCTGGCAAAGCAAATAACACAAGTGGTAGGGGGCCCCGAAAAAGGGGTATAAGGTAAATTAGGTGAAGAAAATAAAATCAAGGGGAAAGGGGGTGGGAAGAAAGGCGGCTTATTGGTGACGTAAGAGAGCACAAAGAGGACAAAGGCAGAGAAGGAAGCTAGAGAAATTTCACAACAAGAAGCAGAAGAACACAGCAAGGAAGATGCGGGAGAGACCCAGGAGGAAGGTACGCGCATAAATTGGGTAAACAGATGGCAACAAAATACAAAAAAGACAGAAAAGGACGGAAATAAAAGGGGGAGGTCCATTAGCTGCGAAAAACAGAAAAAAGAAAATATGACCCAAGGTAAACAGATAGCGAAGAGTAAAAATCGGAAGAAAAGGATTCCATATTGAGTGACGTTAACAAAAGAGGAAAAAGGGAGAGGAGGAAGAAGCCGAGGGAAAAAGGAAACGGGCTGGAGAAAAAAAAGAGATGCGACGGAAAAAAGGGGAATAAGGGAAATTAAGGAAGGGAAAAGGGGACAGGATCAAGTGAAACTTGGGAAGAGTCAGGGGGGGAATGGGGGAAGAATCCCAGGGACAAAGACGTATAGAAAAACGGAACAAATGGAAAGTCAAACAAAAGAAGAAGGGAAATGGACACCTCACGGAGACTAAAGGACTAAGAAAGAAATCACTCCCAGAAACAAAGTGTTACTCATAAATGAAAGGGGGAAAACAGAGGTCAAAGGTTTGAACGGGAGGAACTTAAGTCGATGTTTTGGGGGGAAATTGGGGGTGGGGGGGAAAAAACAAATCACGAGGGAATAGACCCGAGTAAAGTAAAACAGGCAAGAAAAGGACAAAGCTTCTAAAGGAGGGAAATAAAGGCGTCGGGGTTGTGTTTGTATATGATGGAAAAAGAGGGGGAGGGAGTGAGCACGAAGAGAAGGAGAACACATAAACAAAAAAATAGAAAAACAGAAAGGACTCAGGGCGTTGTTATCAATAGAAAAAAAAAAAAAAAAAAAAAACATAAAGGAGAGAAAAGAAAGAGCAAGAAGGAATCTGAGATGGCTGCACCGCCATCAAAGGGTCAAAAATGAGACAAAGGATGGGAAAACATCGACCAAAAAACGAGAAAGAGTGCAGAGAACTTGCCCGTGGAAGCATATCCCCGGTACTAGGAGGCGAAAAAAACTAAAGAGGGAAAAGAGCAAAAAAAAACCAGAGGAGAAAGGCCTTAAAAAAAAATAGAAAACAAAAAAAAAACTGGCTGTAATAACGTCGTGCGTACTGAAAGGAGGGGGACCAAAGAAATGACCATTGCAAAGATATACTCCAATAAAAATTAGAGACCGAAAACCTAAACGCAAAAAATCCAAAAAAAGAAATAGCACCGGGTGGGGGGGGGTTGAATTAAGAGACAGTGGGGGTTCATGAGAGCACTACGGAAAAAAAGAAAGACGGCACGGGGTTCCCTTGGAAAAGAAGCAGGGAAAAGAGGGGGAAAGTCGAAAATTACAAGCACCTGTTTTCTTGGGAAAGAGGGGGGACCCTTTAACCTGACTGTGCAAGAAGAGGACCAAGGGGGGGGCGGCCAAGGGAAAATATTGAGAAGGGAAAAGGGGGGTGGGGCTAAAAAGCTTCGCGAGGGCTCTATGCCGACCAAAGAAAGAGGGGTGCGAAGAACGCATATTAATAAGGAGGCAAAAAGGCAAAAAACAGGAAAGAAGGGAACATAAACATGGGGTAACAACGAGGAGGCCTATGGGAGTAATTTGTACAAATATTGTCCATCAACTGGAGGAACGTACTCAAGGGAAAGCGCACAAAAGAGAGGGGGAAGAACAAATACAGGGATTAGAGCAAGAAGAAAGAAGGAGGGGAAGCTGCACATTCAATTGGTTGGGAAACTCGTAACAATTGAAGCAAGTATAAAACGTATAATGACATCAAGATCGAAAGGAGACTGGAGAATGGAAAAGTTAACAGAACCTCATTAACGCAGCAGAGAAACGCGCAGAAATGGAGGGGGGTGAAAAAAACATGGAGGATACATAAGGGCGTTTGAGGATTAAAAGACAAAACTCAAAGGAAAAAAACAACACGAGTGTAGGCAACGGAAAAACAGTTTGAAAACAAGGGGGGGGCCGGAGAAAAGAAGGAAGGGGGTCTATTCCGGAACAACTGCTAAGGTTGAGGAAGGGGAATCGAGGGGTTCATAAATCGTGAACCAAGGACGGGAAGCCACCCATGCGGAGGAGAACAAGACTGAAAAAGAAGACGAATTATTCTTTTGGAGGTCGGGGAATCGAAAAAAGGGGGAGGAGGGGAAAAAAATAGTATTCCCAGGTGTGTCACCAAGGGGAACGGAAGGAAAGGACAATTCAAAATGGGGGGGGGCGGACAGGATAACAAACGACAGGCAAATGGGTGAGAAGACGTTGGAAATACAGCCGTGGGTTGTGTACAAGGGTGCAAGGGAGCGGCGGGCCAGAAGAGATTGGGAAGAAAATAGGGCCTCGAGAGAGTCGCAGAGGGAAGGGAATTTGGTATGTAGACAATGACCAAAACGGAATGATACTGAAAGGACGCGAAAAGAAGGAGAAAAAATGGAGTGCAACCTGGTCCTCTAGGTAAAGAACAACAAAATGCGACGGGGGACACGAAGCAGGGGAAAAAAATGAACAAAAACAACGGGGCAAAAGGGGATCTGTAACAAAAGATTTTTTGAAGTCAAAGACACAGAGACGGGGTGAAAAAAAGGTCCATGCAATGGACGCGAACAACAGGAAAGGCAGAAGCGGCTGGAAAAAAAAAGGAAAAGCCTCAACATTCGGGTGCAGGCAAAGTTTGTGAAGAATGGTTGAACAGTGCATTGACACCCACTTGGCCAAACCCCCCGGGGCAATATGAAGGGACCCAGAAAGGTTAAAAAATAGAAGAAAAAAAGAAAACTACATGTAGCCGCGGGACATCGAACTGCTGAAGGGACAAGGGGGTCAAAAGGGACTAAAAAAAAAATTTGTATGAGTATAAAACTAGTGAAGAAAAAAAAGGATTGGAGGAAAATAGGCTGATTATAAGAAAACAAGGACCGAATGTAAATGACGCCGGGAAGGAAGAGAGAGAAGAAAATTGTTGGGTTATGTTCAAGCAATGGAATTACAAAAAGGAGAACTGGGGTAACTCGAGAGGTTTTAGGAAAAAAGGGAAAAGACAATGAAGACATCGCATTTGGGGGGTAGAGCACAAAGGGGGAGAAAAGGACAAAAGAACGACCGGTAGAGAAAATAACAGGGGAGGGTAACGCCAAGAAATCAAGAAGAAAAATGGCGTAAACAGTACACCAAGATGTCGCGCATGAGGAAAGAAAGTCAGACACAATCAGGGGGCCAAGAAACATTGAAAAGAAGCGTGACATTCAAGGACTACAGGGGGGGGGGTCACACAAAGATTGTAAACCGCGCGGGAGGCAGAGACAAACATAGCACGAACACCAAAAATTAACATCAGAAGAATAAAACGGCAAGTAAGAAAACGAAGGAAAGTACAAGGAATAATCGGGGATTAGGTTTTGTCATTGAAAAAATAAAGGAGTAAACATACGAACTAGAGGAGGGGCCATGGGTGGTAGGTGCGGAGTGGTAAAGAGAAATCTACGCCAATGAGGGGAGGTGAAAAAGAGGCAAAACACAAATTGGAGTTCAGACTAGAAAAGAGGAAGAAATCGCAAGGGCGACGCAATGGGGGGGGAGTATGGAGGGGGAGGGGGCCAAAAAAAGGACCCGCATCGAGCGGTTCTCGGGCAGGGGGGGCTGAAAAAGGGAGAAAAGACCGCAGAAAAGGAGACATTTCATGTTGAATCGACTGGGGGAGTGGAGTTGTATCGGAACAAAGGGAAACGCCAAACGCACTATGTTTGCGCTGGGACCTTTGAAGGAGAATACAGGGCAAGGGGGCACAATAAATAATAAAAAGGACGTCCGCGGGGGGCTAAACAAAAACCATGAAGGATCAAAAAAAAAAAGCGGTTTGATAGCGGAAATCTATTGCGGGGAGTCGGAACGACGATTGAGTCCTAGAACTTGGCGAGGTTTCAAAACTGTGGTAATAAAAAAGATCCAACCAGTGAAAAGGGGGAAAACGCAAGGGGAACCGAAATACATCGCGCAAGTGCGTGTACCGGGGAAAAAGGAGGGGGACAGATCAGGAGATTTTATGCCACTTAAAGATATCACTCCCGACGGTGGAGGACCAGAGAAACGCTGCGAAGAAAAAAATTATCGAGGAAAATGAAATTGACGTGTATTGTAACTCGAAAGTCTGGAAAAAGAATTATAGATATGTAACAGGGGAAAAGACATAGCGGCTTGAACAAAAACGAAAGGAACCCGCAAGGGGGGCCGTAAAAAGAAGAGAAAAGGGAAACAAGGACATGTAAAGGACTCCTATCTAGAAGGAAAGAAAAGGGAAAAATACAGCTGTAAACCCAGCGATGAGAAGAAAAACGCGAAAAGTAAGGTCCCGGCAAAGTGACGTTAGAAAAAAAGACCTGCGCGCGTTAACTTGGAGGCAACAGAGGAAGGGAATGTCTGGTATATACAAAAAAAAAGGGGAATGAAAGCGCCAAGGTGTGGAATGGGAGTAGTAGAAAAAAAAATGACAACCTACCACTTTGGGGGGGGGGATCCGGAAAAGAAAGGCACGATTGTGCAAAGAATTAAGTGACGGGGTATAGTCGAGAGGGAAAAAAACAAAAGAGAGGAAAGGGAAAAGTAATGACTAAAAAGAGTCTAAACGGAAGTAC
>Ga0179593_1485441_pt1 | contig 27413 bp, 29 predicted proteins | sample CZODoug2_1_08_16_FD_185931 | JGI IMG/M metagenome (GOLD analysis project Ga0179593, IMG submission 185931) | Vadose zone soil fungal communities from Angelo Coast Range Reserve, California, USA - CZODoug2_1_08_16fungal (PacBio error correction) | ecosystem: Environmental > Terrestrial > Soil >...
CGCGAGAAGGGGAGGATGGTCGGGAGCAGTAGCACGCAGGTGGATGCACCACAACGCAAAGTACGACGACCAAAAAATAAGAAGGGGGAGCCCCTTAATCGAGAAGGGGGAAAGATATCATGTCCTCAGCGGGGAGTTAAGCCCCCTTTCGTAAGAAAAAGTCACGTACCCCGAGGGTTTCGTGGCGAACGAAAAAGATGTACGGCTTTGCGCGGGGCATAAGAGGATGCATGAACAGAAGAGAAGATACCAATGAGGAACAAAGAGGTTCAACGATTGGGAAGACGGCATAGTCCGCCGCGCCGCCGCTCTACGGGAGAAGCAGAAAAGAACATTTCCCTTAGACGTAAAGGTTGTTTGTTTCAAGCTGAAAGGGCCGGGCCTAATGGGGGGGCGCTGCTATTGAAAAAAAGACGACCTCCTCAACGTGGGGGACTTCCTGACACTGAATCAAGGAAAAAGGGCGAAAGGCCCGCACATGTTTTCCAAAAAGGGGGGGAAGGGGAAGAGAAGTTATCGGAGGCGCAGGGGGGGAAGTTCAGGAGCGACGGAAAGAAATGACCCGGATCTGAGCCGTGGGCCGCGATCAAAGGAAACACACGTTCAGGTGAAATTGTCAGCAAGCACGTCTCAGGAAGGGAGAAGAGAGAAAGTAAGTTCGCTACGAAGAAAGCCCTGGTCCAAAAGCTCGGCAACTGGGCGACGATAGTTTCCATTTAAAGTATCAGTGGATAAAGCTGAGTTCTCCCAGGGGGAGGATATCGGGTTTGAAGAGAAAAACGGTGTGTGAAAGGAGCGCGGGGTGGACGGCCTGAACAAATAAAGCTAGCGAAAGGACAGCCTCGGGATGACCATCGAGTTCACTAATCGAGGTGAGGTTCCCATTGATGGAGGGACCATAGGAGAAAGTCACCGTGATAAGAAGGTACCGAGATACTAAATCGATGATTGTATTGGACCGCCTCGCTGCAGGGGAGGTGAGCGGAGTTCACCGGCAGCCCAAGGGGTCAAACGCTGATCCGGGAAAAAGGGCCGGGCCCTTGAGAAAAGACAGGGGGGGACGCCAGAGTCGAAGAGAGGGGTGAGATAACGGGGTGTTGTGTTCTAAAAGGGAAACGACACGGGGAACTCAGAGCCGGAGGGGTGTACAAACATTTTATAGCTGACAGCGTCAGGGTGCTTCTCAACCTGGAACGCTCACGTGAAGGTTACTTCCGCGTTTCCAAGAGGAGTTTGAGGGCCACGCAAACTAGCGGGCGGGGAAATGATCGAGCTCAGAAGCGTCAATCCGAGCCGTACATCGCCATAAGCGAAGGGGGTTTGGGAACGGATGGATGGCAGAAACAGCAGGAAGAATTCCGAAGGCGAACCCGTTGTATATAACGCAAATTTCCAGCAATGGGGGTGAGGTTTTTCGGGAAGAGGAGGGACCCCAGGAAAAACGTAATAGGTGAGGTCTTGGGGTGTCAGCGTCCGCAGCGGGAAAGAAGGGCAAGCCATCTAAAGAAAAAATTAGCGCCGTGGCCGGTGAAAGGAAGGGAAAAAATCCGTAATACGGAAGTGATCGGGGGGATGAAACGGAAAACACCAGCGCTGAAGGCTCCTGGCATAGATAGACGTGGCGGCCGGGGGGGGCGCTTAACCGCCCCGAGGAGGAAGAGGAGAGTGAAGCGAACCTCGGGAGCGACACGCTTAAGGAGAGAAAGAAAACAAAAACGTGAGGATGAGGAAAGATCTGAAAGTAAAGGACTGTAAACGGCACAAAAAACTCTAAAAAGGAGAGATTCAAAGCTTGAAGAGAAGTGGGGTTAAGCCGCCGCGGAAAGGGCGGGATGACCAGGACCTAAAAAAGCTCCTGGTTGTCCGAAGGGGTCTCTGCAAACTTAGGATACGTCTTGGAAAAAAAAAAGGGACAAACCTATCAAAAAACTCTCGTTGGCGACACTATTATGGGCTGAGGGCGAGGATAACCAAAAAGGCGGCCTCGACGAAAAAAGCAGCCGGCACATTAACGGGGGGAAAGGCCAGGAAAAAAGCCGGTACCAAAGAAGGGACAACAGTTACGAAGGTTTAAAGAATTGGCGGCGAAAAAAAGTCAACGGTCTCGACAGGGGGCAGAGGGCATCACTTCAACTAACCCGATCATCCGTTAACGCCACCGTCCGAGACTAGGGATAGTCCGCCTGAAAAATGACGCTGCCGGTTACAGATCTCTTGCTCGCCCCTCGGTCACGGGAGAGGGACTAACTGCGTACGCGGGTTACGACCAAAATGAACTCCCGAACTTCGCTCAAAGGGGAGGAGGTGGTCCCATTTTCGCCGGACTGCGGGATCCCGATTTGGAAAAACAAGTCTATGAGGTAGAAAAGCACAAGGTGTCTACCCGTGAAGGAGCAACATATAATTGAAACATCGACCAGAGAAAGGGAAAGAAGAACGGCGGTAAGAAGGGCCACTCCAATTTCAGAAATGGCGTTATGTGGGAGGAGCCGGTGAAAGAGCTCAGAACGGATAGGAGAACACCGAAATAAAGACGCTGGGAAGAAGGAAAAGACTCTCTGCCGGCACGAGAAAAGTAATATGAAAGCATCAAATTGGACTCCGAAGAAAAAAAACGCGCGGAGGGTCTCGGGGGGGGGGGGGGGGGCTCAAAAGGGAGGGGGGGCCTTCGAAAAGGAAATCAGTCACCAAAAAGGGGGAGCATACGAATAGCAAAGTGAGACACGGGAGAAAAAAGGATCGAAAAACGATCCTATTAAAGAGGAATACATCTCGTCGGATCCCAATCAGGGGGCAAAGAAAAAAAAGAGGCGGGAAGAAAGAGAGCGGAAAGATCTGGAAGATCGGAGCCAGAAGGGACAAGCCGAGTCCTTACAAATGAAAAGGGGGAGGGGGGCGCTTCCAGAGGGGAAAAGCGTCCGAGACGAATTCTCGCGATAGAAGAACTTCAAGGAAGATGTCGCGACAAACGACTAAAGTGAAGGAAAAAACTAAAAACCTCACTTTTCACCTTGATAAAAAAAAGTCGGAGCAGCCAGAAGGGGGTCACGTGGGTAATAATTCACGGGAGGTAGGTGAGATGGCCCTCCCGTGGCGCGGCCACCAAAGGGAAAGGAACGGAAAAAGCTCCGGGGTCATTACAAAGATTAACGGTCAAAAAGGGCGGATGACATCGAAAAATGGAATTCCCTCACTTAGCTTAAGGAAACTCTGTCTAAAAATTGAAAGATGGCAAAAGTATTTGGCAACGCGCAATCCTTGAAAAGAACAGGAGGGTCCCAAAACGTTCTTCATTGGGTTGGGCCGCGCGATCTTGAACAAAAATATAAACGGTCGGGTTATATGCCCGAAAGGAAAAAAACGAAATGCGGGAGCCAAAAAAAAACCCCGGCCGCACTACGATTCGGGCTGGGAGGGCGGTCAGCACGGCGGCGGAGGTGATTGACAAAACCAAGTGCGGGTACTCAAGCAGGAAGAGTGGAACACAGGCGGAAACTGGCCTTCTAAGAATTTGTTGGGGATGGAGGGAAAGGTGGGACGTTGGGAGGGGTTGAACTCCACGAAAAGACTACGTCATCAAAAAACACGGGAAGGATCCAGCGGAGAGACAAAAACAAAAAAAAAAATATAGTAAGGAGAAGTAGGACTTTAGACGAATGGCTGTCGCGAAGGAAAAAAGGGCTTCAAAGGTTGGGAAATACTCTGCAAACTCCTACCTTGAGAGGAAACCACCCTTCGGGCCCCAAGTACCTGCGCCAGGGGGACAAGATCTGGAGCTGTAAGAAGAGAGGTATCAAAAAGATCGGTGAACAAGAAAAAGATAGAGGTGCGGCGACAAACAGAGAATTTCAGGTTGAGGCATGAACGAAGAGAATAAAATAGGGGCGCTCAAACAAGAACGATACCCAAGGAAGAAAGAAGGGAGGGGGAACGAGTCTTTCGTAAGGTAAAGATGCGCCGAACACGGGGGAACTCACGGCCAAAAAGCCGATGGAAAGGGGCACTCATATTAAGGATGGAAAGTGAATTAAGAAGGGGTAACCTGGGGGGGGAGAGAGCAGCCGATGGGATGGAAAGAAGGTGCGGCGCAGGGAGTTAAGATACTGGACCAGCCCGTGAGGGGGGAGAAAAGGCCCAGAAAATTCAATGACTTCGGGAGGGACGGGGGTTACGAAATGGGACAGTTATATAGGGGGCAGGATGGAGAGGAAGAGGGCAAAACTTAAAATGGCAGGACACGCGAAAAAGGGAAAGTAACCTGGAAGTCAAGAACACGCGGAAAAAAAGGGGTTCCTGATTGTCAGCGGGGAAGGCAGGGAATCGGGGGGAGAAGTCGTCACATCTCCCTGGACGCGAACGGAAAGGGCAAAGAAGATGCGATAAAAATGGGGCGATCGTTGGAATGCAGGCGGGATAGGTTGGCTAAAGTAATAGGTCCCCAAGGCGGAAAGGGTTATATCGTTCCTAGAACGGGGACTACGGGCAGGGCGGTGGAAGGGAAGGTAAAAACAACCTCTAGCGGAGGGTTCGATGCAGAGGTAGCCACGATTCTGAGGGAAAAATGAATGTGCAATGGCACCCCCGTGGAGGAAAAGTATCAGGCGCAAAGCAAAAGAGACGAGTGAGAGGAAAGGTCTGCTGGGCAAAAGAGTGGCGGCCGTGAGGGATTTCAAAACGGATCAGCCAAAAATGAAAAAAGCCTGGAGAAAGGCGAATTTTCTAGGGGCAAGTTGACAACAGACGGAGGGTCAGGATGTCCTGTAGAAATAAACTTGGTTGTGGGGGGGAGAGCCAGAGGGGAAAAGGCTCATCAGCCGAAGGCGGCGTCTCAGAAGGGGGGGAAGGGGCAGAGAAGCTCCATGGAGAGAAAGCCTCCCTTTCTTGAACAAAAGGAGGAAAGGGGGGTCGTTGAAAGGAAGAGGGGGAAAGACTCTTTTCGAGGGGGCCCGGACACAGCAGGATGGAAATTGAAGGTCAGCAAGCGGAATATCCTTCTACTAAAGAGAAAAGGGAAAAGGCCCAGGGAGGAATGAAGGGTACTGGTAAAGGTCGAAGGAGACCATGTAACCGAACAGGATTGTAGGGAAAACGCAAAAACCTTGGGAAGGAAACGTGGTGGATATGGATGAAAAGAACGGGCTTGAGAGGCCTGCGGCAAACGGTGACGAGTGGGGGATTGGGGCGTAAAAGGGCGTCCGCATCGTGAAGAAGACAGACAAAGGGAACGGGGCACAACCTATCGGACCTGTGAAAATAAAGGAGGGTAAAAGCCGTAGCGAAATTAAAAATGCTGACGAAAAAAAGGAGGGCATTGGAAGGAAAAGCATAGACCGGGTCTCAAAGCCGCCGGCGAGGACCGGCGGGGGCAATCAGGACATTTTCGCCAACGAACGAAGGCTTTAACCTCGGAAAAACCACAAAAACGGAGGTGAGGGAAAAAGAAAAGGTTAAATGACGAGAACGTTCCTGAGCTAAGAGGATGCAATCGGTCATCGGGTGGGGGGAAGCCGAAAGTATCGTATGACAAAAAGGGAAAGCAGAAAGACTTAGGGGGAAGAAAAAATTTTAGATTCCCAGGCGACGGTTTGGAGACACGTCAAAATATGCACCCCACGGTAGAAATGTGGGCTGTTTTTGAGGGGAAGGGTAGGAAGACAATGGCGACGTTACACAAAAAACCAGAAAAAGGCACTGATACTGTGGGTAAGGCAAGGGCAGAAAAGGGCAATACCTCTATCCAAGGGTGAGGAAAAAAAAGAGGTTGCGGAATGGAGAAACGACCCTAGACACGGAGACAGGCGTCTGGACCTGATGCATCCTTCCAAAAAATCATCAGAACAAAAAGTGCCGATAAATGAGCTGAACTTAAGGATGTTACGCTGCCGGGGAAGCGGAGAGCGTGTCGAGTCAAATCTAATTTGGGCCGGGAGATGCGGACAGAGAGACGGAATCTAAAGGGGAACCAGGGGACCCGTCGCCTGGGCGGTCAACAACATGCTGGAAATGGACTGGGAGAGATCACAAGTTGCCTACGGGACTTCGTCAATCATTCCACTTGGTAGACAAGGGCGGGGTAAGGAAAAACAAGCGGGGTAGGTTCACCCAAGAAAAGGGAGGAAACTTTCACTCGGCTACACCGACTGCTTCAAGAAGACCAGCGCCAGGCGAAAAATGATCGGGTTGAAGGTTTCATCGGGTGGGCAGCCCTTGCCTCCATCTAGAAAAAAAATCTCGCCGACCGCAGATAGACACCGATAGGGAGTCAGAAAGATCGAGCTAGGATAGCAAATGGCGAAAAAATTGGGTAGCGGGGGAAAACATCATGCTCCTAAGGAGGGGAAAAACGGAGAGGTGAACTCGAGGGGTCATCATCACAATCATAAGTGTTGGTTAGAGGAGGTCCCCAGATCTCACCGGCTAAACAAAGGGGAGCAGAAAAGGTTGGAAAAAGGGGGAACAGCAACACGATCCGCATGAGGAAGAGAGGAGATGAAGCCCAAAGGAGACGGTATTTAGAACCAGACTGGCCGGAAGCGCGAAGGATAACCGATCGAAAGAACACTTGACGATCCTGGGAGAATGAACCGCAGGGGCGCGGAGGGGAGGGAGCGGGGGTCCGCTCACGGGTCGAGTCGAGCAAAAAACATCCGTGAGTCGCAGCCAGATTGAATGAAAAGAACACACGTTTTTGAAGGAAAGGGTAGGCCTGTAAGTGAGGTTGGTCATTGACCCTGGACACGGGGGGCCTCTAGAAATTGGCACACACCCATTAGTGCAAACGAAAAAGGGCCAATTACGACTTGCCAAAAAGGGGATTCATCGAGACGGGACGCATCTTAAATAAGGACGTATCAGAGGAACTGTGCTGTGACCAGCCAGGGAGCGGCTAGGAAAAGCGGCGGTATGAGCATCCTCCGCTACACACGGGTGACAAGAGGGTGTCTTAATGGTATATGGACGCGGCGTAGGCGAAAAGAGGAAGATCAGCGGAGGGGATTAGCCAAAGCAACCCCCTCGAAAAAAAAATGCGGGTCGTCAAACCTACCTCAGTCGGGGGGTACGGGGGAAACGGGGGTCGCCGACTGCGGGTTTAACGGGAAAGGGGAGGTCGGACGAAAGGCTCCGGGGTCACAAATTCAAAAGGAGAAGAAAACGGGGATGGGCCCAAAAGTGGGGGGTTTTATCAATGCTTGAATTGTGTCAAGAAAGGGGCGCACTGCCATCACCTAAGCGATTCCATGACCCCCCCCGGAAAGGAGCAATAAGCTCAAACACAACGGAGATTCTAGATTTACGGGGGGGGAGAAGTAACCTTGGAGGCATTTACTCCTGCTCTGTAGTGGTAGGGGGTAACCGAATCTTCCAACAAAAGTACGAGACCAAACAAAATGGGGCTTAAAAGCCCGTCTGACTCGAAGTGACACAGGGGGGGAGCAGGTCTTTAGAGCGCGGTACACAAGCACGGTCCGCAGGAAACCGGAAAACAGTTAAAACGGAGGGGGGAGGGAAAACGAAGTTCGGCGGGGGGTCTGGCGGGCATATCATAACTCGATGATGGTCCGGCCAGAGAAGAAGAGACAGTCCCAGTCTACATCTTCAACAAATCTGAACGGATGCAAACTCCCCTGCGTTGCCGGGGGGGGACTGGGGAAAACGGCAACGCGAAACTGTAAAGAAGGGAAGGCCTTACTGACGGACGTTTTGTTGGATGCTAGGGAAAGGAAAGGACTCTCTGTACGGAAAAAAGGGTCGCTGCATGTTCAGGATACCGCTAAAGTGTTCATTGCTGGAAAAAAAAATCAAATACTTAGGGGCTTCGACCGAACAGGGGGGGGGGGGTCATGTCCAAGTGATGAGGCGTATTCCGGTACGTTAATTAAGAAAAACGTCCTTCATAGAAAAGAGAAATGAACGCCGGAGACTCGGCGCCGAGAAAAACTGGCGCACAGAGGGGTTCATTGATGATGATAGACGTCGGGCTCGGAGAAAGGACAGGGGCTATACTCCCGCTTTCGGGGCCCAACGCGGAGTGAGAGAAAAAGGGATCGAATCGATTGTCATGCTGGAAGGTTGGGGGCAGTAAGGATGTCAATGCCAGGGGAAGGCGGGTTCTCAACTTGTGACAGGCGCCTGCTAGGACGAAGGACAAAAGCACGTACGCGGCGGTCGACCCTAGATGAAAGAGTCACTCTCTGGGCGGGAGGGCAAAGGAGTGCTGCCAAGAGTTAAAAGGGGATGATATAAGGTCTTGAGAGAATGCGAGAACATGCTGAAGTAGCCGACCGAGGTTTCGGTCGGCGGAGTCGGATGGTCAAGGCTGCCCATGAAAAAAACCTGCATCTGGGGGAAAATTTGCGCAAAAGTGTGAGCAAAACGGTGGAACAGAAAAGGGAAGGTCCTGGTAGAAAGGTGGGGTGGGCTAAAAAGCTCGAACGGAGAAAAAATCTGCCGCGGCGTCTCCACACCATCAGGGATTCGAATCAGGCCCACACACACCTTCAAGTTGACCGCGAAAGAGGTCCAAGCTTGGTGCAGGTATCTATCCGGGGGCGCCAGCGCCAAAAGCGCAGAGGAAAGAGGGACCATGAGACTCACGGGCACTTCCTTCCTGAAGGGGGATAAGAAAGGACCGAGCGAAGGGGAGTGTCCTTATGGAGGCGTGCGGTAAGGATGACAGGACGAAACAAGGCCGGCCGGCGACCTGGGTATAGGCCATAACCCCCCTTGTAAAACAAAGGGGGGGGGGATAAGTTCTTCTAACTTTTCGGAGGGAAGGCGGAAAACGTAAGACGGGCCGCAGGTATTTGGCGTAACGTAATCCTCGCCTTGAGCCAGCCGAGAGGGGGGGGAATACACCCCCCTTTCCCGGGGGCCGATAGGTCAAAAGTGTTCAAGCCGTACCATATGTAAAATGCTTACGGGCCAGGGTTCTTCGCTTAGCTAGAACCATGTTCGGGCTTAACAGGGTACTCACGAGAGCTTGAAGTCGAACATTTGACCACGCTCGGAGCCGAAACGCTCCCTCTCAAAACAAAAACAGAGGGGGAAATCAAGATAAAATATTTCCAAGCTAAAGAGGTCGCATCCCACGTGCGGGCAGCAGTACTAAATGCAATTTCTAGGAAAGGAGTTAACTCCGGCGCCCGGAGAATGCTCCCAGGTGGTGACTGTAGCAGGACGATTCAGCCGGAGTTGAAAACATTCCAAAGGCAGCTATCAGGTTGTTGTCAAAAGGTGGCTGGCTGAAGGAGGATCAGATTCAGGAAAAGGCTTAGAAACCCAATACTGGGGACACGATTAATGGGGTGGCAGGAAGCCGCAACGGTTTTCCCGAAGACTGAAACCTTACAGGGGGAACCAATTGGAGAACTTGTACGCACGAATAAAGGAACGAAAAAACACAGTCTCGGCATCAGCCCAAAAACCGTCATATCAAGGGGGGAACCAAAAGGGACGCGACTGGTCGGTAAAAAAGCGAAGGTAGTAAACGGGGAGGTGAGCAGAGATCATGTGAAATCGGCCGATCGGACGGGAGAACTTTTCCTGGGACAAGGTGCAGACGCAAGGGAACCAGAACGTCGCACTGAGCGACGGTGGCTAAGAATGGGCACGAAAGGCGTAAGATACCGGAAATTGAAGAAGAACGTCGTCAAACGTATGCAACAGGGGTTAAAGCCGGAGAGGCCACAAAACGTGCTTCAAAATGACCCTGGGGAACTTTTGAGGTCACCACCCGGATTCAGGTCAGGAAATTCTGTGAAAAAAATGCCCCGCAGCTTGGGGGGGCAAAGCCCGTAAACTAAAGCGACATTCGACAAAGCTTTCGGGGGCGCATATCGGGCAAAAAAAAAAAAAGCGATCGAGGCGCGGGAATAAAGCCTTAGATCAGGCATAAAGGCACTTTGGAAGAATATTTGATAGAGAAGAAGAGCGGAGGGAATCGGGGGAGGGAAGGCTGGGATGAACACCTTTGCTGGGTGGCCCAAGAGGCCGAACAGACTAAAAGAACACACGGGCTCCTGACTATAAAAGGGGAGAAAACCCTTGAAATCAACTCTGTAAAAACGATCAGATGAGAAAAGAGGATCAAACTAGCATCGACACCGGGCTTGGCCTGAATGAAGCTGGGTATCATACCTGTGAAGTTAGAGAACCCCCTATGGCCTGACACACATGCTGGGAGCTCCCAGCGGAGGGGGAGGGGGAACGTAGTGCGTAAGGGTAGCGTCGAGCGGCTGGCCCAACGTGGCCGTTGCCTCAGTAAAATGAGCAAGGCGGGATACGGGGGGGAAATGTTAAACCTTTCTTCAAAAGTAAGTAGGGGAGGTTGCAAACTTAAACGTTATATTTCGGGAGAGGTGGAATGGAATTCAATCGCCACTCACAACGACCGCGGGCACAACATCATAAACTGGCAAACGAGTAAGAGAGCCGTAGGCAAATTGAGGAGAAAAAGTATAAAAAGAGGCCGCGACAAACTGCGGACTGAACGGCAGACAGGAAAAAATTCGTGAAATAGCGGTCAGAGGGTGACTTCTCGGCGAATCGGCGAGGATCTTCCCCTCATCCTGATTATGAAAAGCCAGGGAACGCCGCCGCACACCCTACATGGGTGAGAACAAAACCCTCTTCCTTTGGGTACTGGGGGAAAAACTCGCTCAAGAGTGAATTAACAAACCTTCTGACGTGCCAAGGGGAACAAAGGCATATAATTAATAGGGCCTGGGGAAAGACTAGGGGGGGGAGTTCTTCAGGAGCGTTGGGGGAAAGAAATTTCCAATAACCTCAGCAGCATAAAGAATACGAAAAAGGAGCAGGAAGAGACTTCCTATCCACACAAGGGGAATATGACAGAGATTCTCCGACAGGGATAACGATTGGGAACCGAGAGAAAACGCCCTTGAAAAAAAAAAAATCTAGAAAAAACCTTCTTACAATCTCGGCAAATTGGACACCATGTCCGGACCAGGGCGTGGAAGAGCCCCTCGAACGTAAGACGTCCATCCATAACCTGAGTGGGAAACCAGATTTCGGTGGTTCGGAGGGCAAGAGCCTCGATGAGAGGGAGCCCAGCAAAAAACAGCGACAAAATGAAGACATAAAAACGAGGTGGAGAGGGTACTTTTATGAAAGAATCGCGCCGCAGTTGCGCTGAAATTCAAAGGATGAGAAAGCAGTGATACCTGCTCAAAATGTTGGAACCGGGGGCGGAAATAACGGGGGGTTTGAACGGAGAGAATATCGAAGGACTTGCGCTGTCTAATTGACGAGGAAGGGATTAAGCCAATAAAGGGCTGCGGAAAAGAAAAAAAGTTCACTTAGGGATTAGACACGGGGTAAAAAAAAGCAAATTGGACGTTCAGTATGAGTTCAGGAGGGTATCGAGGCCTTCCTGGGAGAAAGGAAGCTAAGAAGTCCTCAAAATCGTCCTCTAAACTGGGACAAAGCAACTAGCATTTGTCACTCGTAACGGGGAATCTGGCGAGCGGCAGATAGCAATTTCTCCTATAGTTGTTCAATGACCCGAAAAGGAGTCGGGGAGGAATGGCTAGCGAATGGCCAGGTGAAGAGGGTTGCTAAAAGCAGGAAGTTCTAAAAAAAAGGAAGCAGATGATCTTCAGCCGAAGGGGGGAAGCGTATGAGGACCGGACCCATCACGTCGCTGGATGAGGATACCAGAGGGAAGACAGAGGCGGAGGACGATGGCTGGCAGGGCTTACACCAAAGGTGGCCTGATAGATGTATCCCGAGCGGAGGGAAGAAGTTGGATACGTGACGAGGGGAAAGGGCAGTTCGGGGAAAAAAGCTCGGGGTACCTCGCAAAAATGGCCCATGGGGGGGTGGGGGGGGGGGGGGGGGGGGGGGGGGGGGGGTGTGGTTGTGGGGGGGGTTTGGGAGGGGAAGTGTTTGGGTTGGTTTGGGGATTTGGGTTTGGGGGTGTGGGGGGTTTTGGCTTCTTCCCCCGAAGCATGAATTTGCGGGCCCGGTGAAAAAATCCTGGGTATAAAATACAAAGTCTCCCCCGATGTATACCCGTTTTTGGCAAGCCGCGGTCAGTGCTCCGCAAATAGCCGTACGGCCGTCTTAGGCCAATGGGTTGATTCCGCAGCGAATGCGCAGAAGAACGGTCTTGACCGACGCGGGAACGAAGCGGTCCGGAAGGTTGAAGACAGGACAAGGAACAGGTAGGAGGCCGATGACTGAGGAGCTCAAAAGCTTCCTAGAGACGGGAAGCGACAAGTGGGCGGGGAAATTAGGTTGAACTTTATTGAATTCGCGGGGAAAGGATTCCAGGAACTTCCTGGGGCGCTAGTCTAGACAGCGCAAAAATTGTTGTAAAAACGTGGGGGGGTTCGAGGAAAAAAATCAAGGGGGGCGGTATTGGACCAATGAGAAAAAAAACGGAAAGCGTGCGCAGCGGCTGTATAACGGCTTCCCATCGGGGGAAGCCCGCGCCTTCAAAACTAGTGACCGCACCGGGAAAAAAAAAAAAGCTAGGCTGCATATGGAGTTCTACTAAAAAATGGGTACAATCTACAAAGTGACCAAAAAGCTTGGTATGGGAGTGGCCTAGCGTCACCAAACGGCAGGAAAAGCCTACTAGAACAGCGTGTCGCCGCATAAAAGTGAGGTACCTCTTTAGAAACGCATAAAAAAACAACGTGGGAGGGGATGAGTATAGATTTCTAAAGCGTGAAGCACGGGAATCATGACAGGATGAAAGATTATTTATGCTGGGGGGTAGCCGCCTGCCCAAAAAATGCTATGAAAGCATCCCCACGCGCTTTGGTGGTTCACGGAAGGGGAGTGCCAAAGCCCTATTAGGAACACGTCACCTATTAACCGCGGCTAAGGGGGTCGGGTTCCACTATATTGGGGAGAGGAGAGAACCGATCGTACGGCGGGCAACCAATACCATCTGACACCAAGATTACTTTTTCCAAGAAAACCATCCCGTTCAGGAAGAAGAGTACAACCTTCGGAAAGTTGGGGGAAATGGCGCCTAAGTACGGGAAGAGAAGGGAAAAAGTTACCTGATGGAATTCAAAACGACCGTCAAAGTCCACGGAAAAACCGCTAAAATGAAACCAGGGGAAAAACACACGGTGCTTCGAGTCGAGAGGAGCTAGCTCAGTGGACCAAGGGGGACTTCGGAACGATAAGAGGGAGAAACGAACCGCACAAAAGGTCGCGGTCAAATGGAAGGGAGGGGGCAAATGGCGCTGAGAGGCGTCAAATGAGAAAAAGCGGAGCCATATTCTGGAGACCTTTGAGACCGGAGGAAGCCAAAACTAGGAAAAGCTTCCCCAGCAACAGGCTTTCTCGCCGAAAAAGCTGGGGGAAAAAGGGCCCGAGAACTCGAAGATCATTGCAGTTGTCTTCCGGTTTTGACCATAGCAGACACGAAACTGAGCGGCTGCAGAAAGAAAAAACAAGAAACGATCGATAGATATGTACAGCAGGACACCATCGCATGTTTAGCCCTAGGCCCAGACAATTGGATAAAGCCATCCGCGTGAAAACTCGATGGTCGAGATTACCAGCCTCAGCGTGATATGGGTTGTTTACTGGACCGAAAGGGACGCAAATAGTTAAACATGGCGCATGAAGATATCAAATGGAGACCCTTTTGAAACCGTCTAACGAGATGGAAAATCGCTTAGGAGAGCAAATCATGAAACGGGCGTCCAAGGGGTAGCTGTCTTACTCAAAATGGACCGGATCGATCCCGAGGGCCGACAGAAGACATATTCAGCCGTTGAAGGAGACATAGAGGACGTGAAAAGAAGGGGAAACGATTACGTCATTCGCGCTATTCTACGAAGGCCCGTTTTGCAAAAAACAGGCGCTCCGAGACTAAAATAAAGGGAAGACAGAAAATTTAAAAGGCTGATCGAGCATCCAAAACAATAAGTCTTTTCGTTGGGGCAGTCAGAAAGGGGGCACACTGGAGAGGTGAAATTCAACCACCCGTCATTTGGCCGACAGCGCCGCAAAAATGACCTCATAGAAAGGGAAAAAAGTATGTCAGACGTGCAAATAGGCCTTCATCAGGGATGGGGAAAAAATATTCGGAGGAACGTGAACGCGAAGTCCACCAGTGCGGTAGGGCTACATCATACAGTAAGGATATCGCAAGGGGGGGGGTCGTTGGTTTTTGATTCATATGCGTCTTAAAGAAAGGGGAACCTATCAGCACTTATATCAAAAAACCCTACCCCCGCCTAAGGACGCTGGTTAGGGGGAAACCCCAGACTTCTGGGTAACTGGGACCCGCAGCCGACGGGGGGCGTAACGACCGCTTTGAAATGCTCAGGAGGGGACCAAAGAGAAAAGAATAAGGCGCGGGAAAATTGGGGGTCAGAAAGGGGGTGTGAGCCACTTAAAAAATCCGCACTAAACGGTCGAATCCGAAAAGGAAAAGGAGGAGCCAACCTTCTAAGACTGATCAAAACATGTTGAGGAAAAGAAGGGGCTCCTTCTCCGAGCCTGGTGAGGGCGGCACGTAGCGTCTGATGGGTTTAGTTAAGGGGAGAGGAAAACCCGAACCTCCGCCAAAAACTCCAAGCCCTCTTCCTTCGCGCCTGGGGGACAAGATCGCATGGCTTCAAGTCGGGCCCGTGAAGGAAATGCGGCTGTGCCGCATTCCCACCAAAGATAGTGGGGTGGGGAAAACCCGAAGATCGTCTGTGTTTTTTCAACGAAGAAAGAGAAAGACGGTGGAACCCGCTCCCGCCGACATTACCAAATGACGACATCAAGCGGATGAAACACGGTCTTGAACAGTGATGTGAAGAAGACCGAGCCTTGGCTAGCGAGCACAGAACCGATGATACCGTCGCAAGAGGCCTGCATGGCCTACGGAAAAGTTGTTTGTTCTAGAAAAAGAAAAAAGGGGGGGCCGAGCTGTCGGTGGGGGCCTGGATTGAATCCGCCTAGTTAAGGGGCAACCAGGACCCAGAAATCCAGGAAATTAGGGGCAAGGAGAAACCTGCCTCAATTTTCCACCGGGATGGAGGGAAGAAAAAATGGAATGGCAGGCCATGGGGGGGTAGGGATTAGATCGACGCTGACCCGGATACGACAGCGGCCTGGGGAGATAAAGCTGGTACTCTGCAACCAAGGGAAGTAATTGTCAGGCTAAAAGAGTCGCTCAAAGTGCTCCGAAGAGCGTTCGGGGTACTAAAGCGGGGTCCGTATAAAGAAAGCGCGTGACGTGGCTGGGACTGAAAAGGTCAGTTCAGAAGGTGCTCTAAAGATGGCAAAAGTCACCATTTGATAGAGGGGATAAAAAAATTTTGTGACTCGTGAAAAAAGTGTATTGGACGAAAAAAACCATCAAGGATCTCTGCTAATCCTCTATGGAGTCACTTCAAGGATGGCGCTTGATGAAGGGGTGTGCCAATAGAAGTACCTTGGATGCTCCTCTGAATCGGAACGGTTTTGGCTAATGGTTCCTCAATTCAGTTAAAAAACGTCGCTCTCGGATGTACAAAACCGGAAAGAAAAGGGAACCGGCCAATCAGCACGACTTTAAAGGCATTTCAGCTTGGTCTACTAAAGGGGTCGGGAAGATCCTACTTGGTGTGGCTAATCAATCTGTCTAAGAATATAAGACCTGCCTAGGTAAACAATCAAGCGTCAAGAAGCTAGCTCCATTGCCCGCAACGATCCCGTCGTTACGTAAAAATGCGACGGGACAAAAAGGAAACGTGTACCGCTAATCTCTTCAAGCGCAAGAAAGAAGGTCTATGCGGCAGATGAAAGAGGAGAAACACAGGGTGAAAGCAGACCTTCGGCATACGAACCCGGCAAGGGGAACTGATGGAGTGAAAATTTCTTGAAACGGAAGAAAACTCAAGGGCAGCCCTGTTTAAGGAATGAGGCAAAAAACGGTAGGGTTGTAGTTCTGGGAAAAGTTCTATGGGAATTAGTCGTTCGGATGGATCGGAGTGGTACGTACCACGGTCAAAGAGGAGGGGGCTCCTCGCCTTAAAGACATAAGAATGACCAAAACGAATCTCGTGGCCGGGGAATGGGGAGAAAGGGGGGAAAACTGGTGCAGTGTGAAAAAACCGTAACACCGATTAGTTCCTGTCTTGCTGGGCCCCGGCCGACGGGGAGGACTCCCAGGAAAGATAAGCTTGCATATAAAAGGTGATTCGGGAAGAAACTTTGAAAAAAAAAAGGTAAGTCTCAAAACACAACGGAAGGAGAAATTCTAAAGCGGGTGAGGGGCCGGGGGCTAACTGGCATTCTCGTAGGGGGTGTTAGGGCCGCCTGCGTCAAAGGGAGAGGAGAGTGACCATCCCAACTCTTTTGGGAGGAAGTTTACGATGTACATTAAGGGGACGGGCTTTGGCAAAAGACCTGTTGAAGGCCACGGGGGGAAAGCATTGGGCGGGGCTGGGAGGGAAGACGTAACCCGATGAGGGGGAAAAAAAGGTAAAACCACCAGAACAGGGCAAACTTAACGGTTGGTCCTCAGAGAGCGGTGGGACCAGAACTCGATCCAACACGGGAGTAGTACAGAGAATGGGCTCCAACGGGTAAAGGACAAGGCCGTTATGGATAAATTACCAAGGAAACGCATCATGAAACGTTTCACGGCAAAAACCGGTGACGCTACTGCGGGACTACGGGGCGGGAATCTGCCGGTTAGCGCGAGGAACAATCGCCAAAAACTTCAAAGAAGCTGCAAAACAGAGGGGAACGACTGGACGGACCGTTCCAAGGGAAAGGGTTCAACTAGGTATGCGGGCAATTGGCTGATCGGCGGATCACCATTGTTAAGGGGAGGAAAAGGTAGTAGATGTGGGGGTTAGACGGCGGTCCGCAAAAAAATCGTTTGTTGAAAACAGCGACCATGGTCGGGAGAGGAGGGAAAAAACTGTTTGCATCAAAGGCCCGCGCACGGACTAAAGATCACTAATTTGGAATTGGGCTTAGCCCGTTAAAAAAACATAAAAGGGTCAGCACGAAAATGACCGAGGACGATAGACAGAAAATAGATTCTTCGATGCTATAAAAAGCAGGGAATTCCTTATCACACAGACCAAGGGGTACGCATTGGAAAAACACCATGGAGCGAAGCGCCATGCGGAGCGATGGTCATAAGGGATGACGAAACCGCAATTTGTGGGGGGGAACGGTTGGCCGCCCTCATTCCTCAACTTCGAGTCAAAACGTTGTCTCAAGATATTTGGGGCCACCGGGGGGGGAACCGAACGACGATCCTCAAGATGTAAAAGCAGAGGGGGGACTCAAAGAAAGATGGCCCGAACGGTCGGCAAAACAGAGGACAGACTTGAAATTGGGATAGCGGGGGAACGATCGGAGCCAAGGAAAAAAAAAACGTTATACTTACAAGCACGCTGGAAAAAAGCGGGCCCAGCCGTGGGGGGGGAGTACTCCTGGTTGAATCGATCTCATGGAATGCAAGGACGGGAAAGAAGGAAAACGCCGCCCAAAAAAAGTCACTTTGAAAATTGCAAAAAAACACTCAAAATAAGGTCAGGAAAAAAGTGGGTCAGAAAGAAAAGGCAAAAGGAGAGGTGCTAATTCTCAACAAAATAATGTCGGAAAAAACCAGCGTGAAAAATCATCTCAAGGGGGGAAAGTTTAAACAACCCATGGAAGCGAGCCAGGGAAGGCCTTCATGAGCTGACGAGAAAGTTCTCCCAGCCACCTTCGGCGGACGTAAAGAAGCCGTGAAACGGTTTGAAATGGCTTGATGTAGGGGTAGGGCAAAAAGGACTGGGGGGAGAGACGATCATTAGGCGGAGAAGGGGACCGCCCGAACCCTCAAAATAAAGGTTCGACGCAAAAAATAAAGCTTCGGGGAGGGAAGCGCGCCGACGTGCTGGAGGCAGGCGTCGTACGAACCTGCTCCATGGGTGTCACAATAAGGAGACTGGCTGCCGCAGATTGGTGGGGGGGTTCGTAAAAGGGTCGGGATGGGAGAGCCCGGTTGGACCTCCAAGCCGCAAGGGAGGTACGGCTTATACGGGCCAAGCGCAACAAGCCGTCAAGAAGGGAATCACAACAACACGGAAGGGTAAAATAATATGATTCATGCTTTGGAGAACTTGGCTGTCGCGTAGGGGAAGGTAGAGGCTTAGTAAAGGGCACCGCTCGAACGACTCCCTTGACGACCCCCAAAGCTATGCCATAATTGGGACTTCAAGCCTGTGTGAAAAGCGCATGCATCGTTAGATCCAAAAGTCTGCTGACGACGGGCCAACCCCAAGAAATAGGGAGGGTTTGCTCAAAACGAAGATGGGAAAGGGAAGGGGGGTAGTAGAGAGAACCTGATAGGGTCAACCGAAGAAGCCGAGAAAAAGATAACAAGACGTACAGCAAGAGGTAAGTCCCCATGGGACGTACGCCTCCGCCCTGTGATAGCGCGCGGCCCGGCTGAAGAAGAGGAGATCATAGGGAGGGGGGGCCTTGCACTGGCTCGAGGAAACAGGGTGGGGGGGAACTGGGAAAAAAAAATGGAAACGGTGGGAAAATAAGTTGGGCGCTGCGGATTGGGTCATACCGCTCAAAGTGGTGAAGGGATAGGGGAAAAACAAACGAAATAAAGTACTAGCGAGGTTTCCGAGTTGGGGCCACTTGGGAGGAGTCAGTCCAGGGATCGAGCGAGCGAAAGGGGAAGGGGGTGGCAGGGGAAGTGAGGGCATGAAAACTCGACCTCGGCAATAAGGGCTGGAAAAACTAAAACGTTCAGGGGGGAAGGGCATAGACCGTTTCACGTCCGACGCAAGCGAAAACGGAGGGAAAAAGTATACGCAAGAGGTGAACCAGGCAAAACGCGCGGGACCTGAGATCAGAAGAAAGAAAACAGTTCCATGCGGGTGCGTAGATGGAGAGTTCAAAGCCAAAGTGTTCCTCAAATTGCGTATCGCCAAAAGGTTTGTAAGAAAATGCGCATAAAAGGGGGAGGCGAGAAAAACGCACTCCTCTTTAAACGCCATCTGACCATGATCAAAAGGCTCTAGGGGATCGAGCCCATTGAAAAAAAAATAGGCTGTACCCAGTGGATGGAGTTGCTGGGTACAAAAAAGCAATCTAGAAAGGTTCGGAGGAATATAAAGTGCGAGAAAGTTGGAGTGATGGGGGTCCTTGGTAACCGTGGGCTCAGCCCAAATGAACAACAAGTGATAGATGCGCAGTGGAAATCGACCTTTGCAGAAGTGTGTGGGGACTAAGACTAAATGGTGAAGAAACGAGATGGTTTTTGGAGGAGAAGGCCGGAGGGCTCGCATAGAAGGGACCCGGTTCCCCCAAAAAGCAATAATTTCCGCAGGGCAAAAGGAAAAAAGGTCCACGCCTCCCTGGACTGTGTAGGCGACGGTGGGAAGGGGGGACGGGAATCGTTTCAGCGACAAGCCCGCCCACAGCACTGGAAAAAAGGGAGAGCGGCGGGGAAAAAAATGAATCGGGCACCGCCGCGTAATACCGGCGGCAGATACATCGCCATGAGCAAAGCCCTGGGCGTGAAAAGGGGAGGAATGGGAAGGATCAACAAGAACGGCATGTCAAAAAAGGGACCGGTGGGGACCTTAATGTCAAGCAGTGAAAAGGGGTGTAGAGTTCAGGGAAGTGAAAACGGATGTGACAAATGGAAAGGAACTGAATCGGGAAGGACGTTTTGGGTGAACAAAAGGAGGGAGTCGCATAGTCACAGATACGGAAAAGCCATAAGGGACCACAACCTTAGAGCGGGCAAAGGGACTACGTGACTGGGATACGTAGTTGCATCGAAAAGGAAGGGGAAATGGCGGAACGTCGGTTGCTCGGGGTCATGCACGGCTGAACCTGAACTATGCGGCTTAACCGCACAAAAAAAGAGGAGAAAGCATCCTCAATCAAAAAACGGGTCTGACCGGAATCTCTCTCACAACCAATTTCGTAGTAAAATAAGAATAAAGGAGAGCGGTACCCCGAACCCTCTGAGAACGATCAATGCTCTGGCAACCGTTTACCCAAAAAAAGTCGGCCGCCGCGGTGACGCAGAAAGGAACATCAACAAAGAAAGGCCACCGGTAGCATGGTATGGGCAAAAACTCATTGGGGGGAGAAAGGGATCAAGTAACCCTAGCATGAGGCGATCAAGGGGTCTTTCACTATTAGGGGGGAGGCACGGAGAAAAACCCCGAATTCCCGAAAGGGGACGGAACACAAAAGGAGGCAATTATGTCAAACCAGAGGCAATAAAAGAAAACAGCCTGTTCCCGAAGGAAGAACCAGATCCCAACCCACGGGGAATTGCGGACAAGGGTGGGGGGACTAATGGATCAAATATACAAAGGAAGAAGGCTTTGGCATCCAGAAAACTACCCTCATCAAAAGCCCGGCCACCAGGGTCCGAGTAGAGTAAGCAGTGATATGCAAGGGAAGGGAAGAGGGTAGATGGGGCCTGCTGAATCGGCCCGCTCGTTGCGGGGGAAGGAACGATAGAGAGGGGTACACAAGGAAAGTCAAAGGGGACCGGAGAAGGAGCGGTCACGAAAGTAGGCGTAAGCAGGCTGAGCTGAAGTGACACCTGATTGACGAAAACGAGAATGCAGGGATAAGTGGCACCGTCGGGCTCGAAAAAAAAACACGATCGGTTAGCATGACATGAGAATCTGTTCGCACCCCCGTTCTGGTGAGAAGAAGGCACGAAGAAATATTCACGAGGGGTGATCTTGGGGGGGGGAGGGAAAGGTTACCAGAAGACACGAAACATGTAAGCGGCTGGCACATAAGAGTAAGAAACGTCTCGATCAAAAGAGCGCGGATACAGCATGCCAAGGGAGCCTATGGGGACCAATCATGGCGAAGGAAGAAAGGGCGTAAACCGTATGGTGCATAGGAGGATTACCAAAAACGCGACGGGGGGGGGGGTAAAAAACTTCGGCAGACCCACTAAAAAAGGCGAGGCACACGTAAAACGCGTATAACCTGGAAAAAAACCCTGGGAGAACTCTACTAGAGGCAAAAGTACATGAAAGGGAATCGAGTCCGATAGAAACTAAAATCAGCACGACGGGGGCAAGGGACATCAGGGAAAAAACGGAGTATCGAGGAAAAATTAGGACGAATCGGAGACCCATGCCAGACTGTCCGGACATTCAACGCTGGAGAGAAAAAAAAATGAGAGCGTCATATTACCCCACGGGTCAGTCACGCGACGAGACAAAGGCGAAAGTGGTCCGCTTAGTCGAAGGACGAAAACTCCAACGGACATCTCAGTGGAGGAATAAAAAGGGCTGAGCGACCGTAGGTTCTTGGGGTTCAAGTCAAAACCCGGAAAAAAAGGAGAAGTTTACGATAACAGACAAAACGCCAAACAGGCCGACAGCGACGGGACAGACTCATAGAAAATTAAACAACAGTTTCTCTGTCATAAGAAAAGGGAAGGCTGCATCTGAGAAGGGGGGGGGGGGACCGTAAAATCATAGCTGTCTATGCCCAGCGATAAAAGGGCGGCGGACGAAGAGACCGGTAGAAAGAAATTGAAACCGAACACAAAAATGTCGTATTGGGAAGTCAGCGTCGGGAGGTGCATCAATGCAGCGGGAACAATATCGGATTTAGGCCCCTCAAGAACAACAATAAAGGGTCTACCTCCCTCTTCTGGTGGGGAGGGGGCCCTAGGGGGGGAGCCATTGCTGGTATCTGTAAACGAAGCTGCTTCGGAAAAATGGAAACAGATCGTGGCACAAGGGGCGAAAGGGAACTTGGTTGACCGGGCCTTGGGGTGTGTCGTATGAGTTTATGGGAGGGGGACGCTCGAAAAAAAAAACTGTCAGGAGAAGGGTCGTCATCCGCGACATGCCAATTCCAGCAATCTCCTCTAGAAATAACCACAACACGGAGGAGAAAAAAGGGAAAGGAGGAAGGCTGATCCGGCTGTACGGGGGTCCTGGAGGGGAGGATCGTATCCTGCGGAGGGGAGGGGCACCGCCTTCAAAAGGACTTTAAACGATAAAAAATCTAGGCTGCCCCGGGAGAATGAGAATAACACGACTGGGCTGTCGGGGGAACATAAGGGGGGCGTACAGAAGACAGTCGGAAGGACTGCACAGGACAAAAAGAGGGGAAAGGGAGGGGTTTCTTCTAACGGGGTCTGTGTTCGGCAAATAGAAGAGAGAAAGGGTGAAGGAAGAAGCAAGAAGCAAAGCCAGGAACAAAGGACAAAAAAAAGAAGGGGAAGGACTTATTTAGGTTGTGGATTCTCGAAGCAAGGGCGAGGGCGGCTCGTGGAAAGTTCTAGACAGTATGAAGGCAGAGAAGAGGGGGAAAGGGGGGAGGCTCGAGGACAGGTGGGTTGGAAAGGGGTCTATGAGGTAGGCGCTGGAAAAAGAAGGTGGGCGCTGCGGTAAGGGAAGACTGAAAGGAAAGAGCCGTGTGAAGGACGGACTGAAAAAAAAAAAGCGACAGGAGTGATTCAGAAGTTTCAAGCACGTGAGATTCCGAAGGGGGCATGATCTGATGCGAAAGCACGAACATTTCAGGAGATCGTACAGCTGGAAATAAACCTCGGGCCGCGAAAAACGCGGGGAAGAAAAAAAGGGGTGGGGATTTCATGGAAAACGGTGAGGCACTCAAGGGGGCGCAAGAGCCCATTTAAAAGATAAAGAACAACTCTTAACATGAGGCCCGCCCGCGGGAGTAAGGGTCGATCGAAGAGATTGAAAAGGATGAAGGATCGGTTTGCTTATAAGCCGCCGACCCCAGGGGGAGTTCATAAAGCTTTTTGTGTGATAGCGTCGCATGGGGAGGGGACAAACAGTCCGAAGCGCTGGTCAAAGAAAGACGAACAGAGATTCAGAGGCGTGAGGAGCCCATTTGGAGGAGAAGGCTTACTGATGCCGGGGGAACGAACTCTATCGTTTTAGCAAGGGGGTCGGACGCCGCAAAAAGTCGTGGCGCGTCGAGGGGAACTGGGGCCCAATGAACGCACAAACGGAGGAAGAAGCGAGGCCACGTTATCAAAGCCGGTGGGCAAAGAGAAAGGGAACAGTGGAAGGTGTGAGGATACTTTTTTGGCGAGACGCGGTCGACAAGGGGCTCAAACCAGAGGCGTCGAAAGAAGGTTTAAAAGGCCAGGCAGCAGGGCTCAAACATGGGGAGGTAACACGCCTCCATAGGGTTGAACACGAGTCAAGGGGAAGTCCGCGGTCAGCTCCGAGTTTAAGGCCCAAAAAAAAATCAAAGGGAGGGGGAGGGGCGGGCCAGTATAGGTCAACCGGAAGGGAGAGTTCGGAAATCCATCCGACCAGGATACCGGCGTAAACTGGAGGAAAGTGAGGGGGAAGGGGAAGGATCAGAGGGAGACGGCAGGTGAGCCCGTGTATATGCGAGCCAGGGTCGAAAAAAAACCTGGTCCGCAATGGTAGGGGGGGGATGGTCTCCGTGAACGGTCGGAGGAGGGACTGGCGGGAAAAAAACGGTATACGGGAAAGCCTGTTTCTGGGGGAGTAAAAACGTCTCTGATGGTCCGCGGGAGCCAGCCAGAATTACCACCTGATTCGGAAGTGGTGACAGTGTTTAAAAAAAGAGGAAGGGCGGCAGTTGCCATAGAAAATGGAAGAGGGGGGGAACAGACGGAGTGCTTGTTCGCCACGGGAGAAGGGAAGAAAAGGTTAAGCTCCGATAAGCTTGAAGTCGAGGCCGAAAGAGGATCGGAACAGAGGAAGAGAAAAATCTCAAACACAAGTAGGGGAAGAAGGAGAGAAGCTAAATAGGAAAAAAAACCGCGAAGCGGACGATGAAGAGGGAAAAGAAAGAAGGTAAGCACGCGCATAAGAAAAACCAGAAGCTCAGAATGGTGTTCCGGTTCAATCAAGGGGGAGATGGCAACATTCGAGGTGAACGTCTACCGATGAAAAGGGGGGCCACGGCGATCAGGTGGGGTGAGGATGTGTCTGAGGAAATCAGGAACCCGATGCGAAAGCAGGCGACACCAAACGAACAAAGAGGTTACAGGGGTGCCATGACATCGCAAAAAAGTCCCTCCGAAATAACGCACAGAGAAAAGACAGGGAGGACAAAGTTTCGAAGAACCGGGGGTCGCGAGGAGGGGAGGAAGAGGGGGGGCGAATGTCCCCTAAAAAAAAGAATGGTCAAGTGGCCGGAATGGTAATATGGGCCGCAGTAGGGAATAAAGGGGCTTCGGAATTGGAGCGGCAGGATCCAAAAACGAGCGTGGTCGGGGGGGGGGGTCGCCGGATCGATAGAGGCGGAAAAGAACTTGGAAACCGTACCCGACGAGTCAAGAACTGTATGTGGAAACAATGGCCGATGGGGAAATGTATCCCCGAGGACGAGTGCGGATTGAAGCCCTTGGGTCGACCGCGTGAAAGAATCGGGAGTGAAACGACCATGGGAGGGGGAAAGGAAGAAAAACACCTCGTTGAGGCCCGCGCAGGAATAGAGAAGCGTGTAAGTTAAGGAAGAACACGTTTAAAAAAAAAACCGGAAGCGGCATCCTAAACTGAACACCGACGGCCCTATCGCAAAAAAAAGAGTCAACGATCGGCGCGGATAAGCCTTATCAATGGGTAAAAGGCATAGTTTCAGCCATCAATGGGGGGGAAAAACGAGCGCCATCATAACGGAAAGAGATGGCGGGTATGGGAAAATCAGCGACAGGTGGGATTGGTTCTTCGAAATCACCTCCAGAGAACAGAAACAAACGTGGGGAGAGAAAAAAAAACAAAAGGGATAACCAGGGGGGAGTATCAGCAACCAGAACCAGAAGGAAGAATCCTCTTCGATCGCAAAGAAACAAAGGGCAGGGGACACCCCCCTCAGTGAACAGAGGGGACTAAAAGGAGCTTGCCGGGGAAAAGGCATGCCCGGGGTCAGATCCTTACAAGGTCAACTCGGCTCCGGCGTGAAGGCGGCCGAGGTCCAAACCCCGAAATCGAATTCGCTTCGATCTAACTGAAGGGTAAGCTGAATAAGTAATAAAAAAACTGCAACTGAGGACGATCACGTGAAGTGGCAAAGTGGAAACCTTAGAGAAACAAGAAGTAATGGAAAAAAGGTTCAGTTGGTCGACCTGTCAAACCCAGCGAAAGTCGTAATTAAGGCCTGCAGCGCACCAGCGCCGAAAAAGGGACGGGGGGGCAACTCATAGAACGGGTAAAAACAGGAGGTCATCGCGCCAAAGGCAAGAATGTAAAAGCAGGACGGTATCATCGCGGGATAGCCAGCGAAACGACGAGGGCAGAGGGAGGACATACACAAGTAAGGGAAAAAGTCGTTGAAAAACCATGTACCGTTAAGTATATGTAAAAATACGGAAGAGGAGGCAAAGGCTCGATCACACTAAAACGGCAGGAAAGGAGGGGGAACCACAACCACCACCAAAGCACAAGAAAGCCTGCATTAAGTGATCGAACGAACTGTTCTGGAGCATTAACCTCAAAGGGGGAGAAAGGCAAGGAAAAGAATGTAACACATGCAAAAAGGGGGAAACCTTGCTGGGCCGCCTATATTTTGGGTGATCGTTCATGAGGAGGGGGTGACGAGTTAAAAAACTAAAAAAAAAAAGCCACATCAAGAACCTCGACAAAAAGCTCGTCCGCCGGACCATAAGAAAATCAAAAACAAAGGGAGGCTAAGAGAAAGATTCGATTCTGTAGAAGGAAAAAAAAGGCTGGAGTAGGGAAATAAAGTCAATGCGGAGGGGTGGAGTGGGAACCGCGAACAACTCCTTGACAGCACCAAACAAGCATGGGAAAAAGCCAGTCTTCCCATGCATAGCCTGGGGGAACGATCGAGCATGTAAAAGGGGAAACCGCGGGGTTACGTCCAGACGGTGATCGCTCAGTAACCACAAAGATAGGGGGAAGACCCGCATATTCTTAGTGGGGCGGGGATGATATCCGATGTAGGGTCAGCTAGCCGCGACAGAAGACACAATTACACAGAGAGTTCAACTACGTCATGGGAAAACTGGATGCCGGGTCCTAAGGGCGGGACTGGTGAACGGACAACAGGGGCTCAGCTCAATGAAGAAAGTTGAAAGGAAGAGACAGAGTGGTTGGAGTCAGGACTGAGGAAGCGCTGTAGTACAGAGGGGGGGTGGCGCTGCGGGAGGGAGAACCTCGCCACGGGTGAAGCGGCCCAACGAAAAGCTGAAACGGGGGAAAAAAATAACGACTTTGGGCGTTTTGACAAGGGGGGAAAAAGGCGGCCGTAGGTCGTGGAGGCGAAAAACTCCCGGTACCCTTTTTAAAGATATCGACGCGAAAAAAAAAGTAAAGTGTGAAGAACCGGTAAGCGAAAAAATTTGATGGGGGGAAATCGACCGTCCGGGGATCGTAGGACCAAAGCGGGGAGTCGAAACAAAAAGGAAATGGGCCAGTCCCTGAGAGGAGCGAAATCAGGGAGAGAGACAGACCAATGCTGCTCGGGGAAAAAGAGAATCGTAGAGTCGACCCAGTTGGCCAGGGATGTCGTACATGCGACGGGGGGGGTTTGGTGTATCTGTGAAGGATGCTGGGTCCAGGGGAACCCATCACGGAGCGGGGGGGCCTCTATGACATAAAAGAGTCGGACTCTTTGCTGGGGAAATTAAGCCAATAGGTTACAAAGGGGGGGAAGGTTAGAGGGAGGGGGAGCCGTCGAATCGTTAAAAAGGTCTAGCCGACGAGCAGGGTGAGGCGAGTGTCTTATTGTAAAGGGCCGCATAAAAAGAAAAAACTGAACGCGGGTATCTCCAGTGGGCTTTGAGTCAAAAAGCCGGGGTAATAACGAAAGGGTGAGTGGAGATAACGAGCTTGGGGGGGGGCGAACACGACGGGCGGTGCTAGAATGGGCAACTGCGTCGGGAAGAATAAATCGCATCGAGACATTCTTCGCATGAACGCGGACAAGGGACGACGGTACGTCCAGGGGAAACCGGCTCCTCGCGTTCAAAGACAGGCCATCCAAGCGCATCGGGGACCTATTACCATAATCAGCAGAAAGCGTATTCATGCCCGAGAGCAGAAAACAGTTGTACGAAGTGCGGTCGGGGCGGCCATCATAAGAACGGCCTGTCTCTACCGGGGTGGCGAGAAGGAGAAAAAATTGGCGCAATGTCAACGTGTGTGTAGAGTTCTCTGTCGGAAAGGCTGTTGCGGGGAAAAACTGCGGAAAGTAATTGAGGCCCCGCCGGGTTCATGGGGGAGGGGGGGGAAAAAAGCGGTACACCTCAGGTGAGCGGCGCCTTCCCAGCCATAATGGTGGAAAGAAAAACTAAGGTCCGGGCACGGGCATAGGTCGACTTGTCAAAAAGGTACGCAGTTGACAGGAAAAAAAAGCACAGGGCCCAAAAAGGAGGTGGGGCAGGATAGAGAGCCGGCGGGAAGGAAAAGGGCGAGATAACGTGGAGGAGATTATGCCCGCACGCGTTAGAGAACCGC
>Ga0179593_1491932_pt1 | contig 27411 bp, 35 predicted proteins | sample CZODoug2_1_08_16_FD_185931 | JGI IMG/M metagenome (GOLD analysis project Ga0179593, IMG submission 185931) | Vadose zone soil fungal communities from Angelo Coast Range Reserve, California, USA - CZODoug2_1_08_16fungal (PacBio error correction) | ecosystem: Environmental > Terrestrial > Soil >...
TGTTGGAAAAATTTCGAAAGGAAATCGGAATCCCCCAAAGGAAAGGTGCCAAACGGAGCCCAGAACTCAATTTCGGGAGAAAAAAGAGTGATGGAAGGAAACCGGAGGAGATTAGTCAAAGGCGAGTCCGTCTTTCATGCCCAAGAGATGAAAGACCTCAGGGAGGCGAAAGAAAGATAAATGGAACCCCATTTACATGGGGCCAGAGGGGCGGAAAGACCCGGAGGATGGTCAGCTGGCCGGAATCTTGCAAGATGAGTCAAGACGCCAGGGTCGGAGACCGCGGGAAGAGTAGAATGTATGGTAAGGGGAAGGAGATTGGTCAGCCTGTAGACGGCCCACCATCCAGGGTTTGTAGGGAACCGTAAAGGGTCCCATGAAAAAAGCCAAGTCACAGTCCAGGTGCCTTTACTTGCCGTAGAAGTGTCAACTTCTCCTAAAGGAAAGAGGGGAAGTTGAGTGGGGAAAAAATCCCTGGGTCCTGCTAAGGTTGAAGCTCTATCCAAATTCCCATTTTCCGGGGGACCCCTGTAGATGTTGGGGGCCGCCTTGGGAACCAAGAGAGGGACAAATCCCCGGGAAGGAAAGAAGGTTATTTGGTGTGGAAGGGGAAAAGGGGGAAACGTTCGATTGGGTTCAAGACGTTAATCGTTCCCATGAACTAAAAGGTGACTTTCACTTTCCTGCTGGATTCAAACGGGGTGAAACCAGGGGGGGTGGGAACATCTTTTTTTGAAGAGAAAGGAAGGAAGGAAGGCTGAGGTGGAAAGGGTAAAATGTGGACCCGAACTTGAATAAAGTCTTGGCCAACTTGATTGGCCCGGGCCAACCGCGAGCGAAAGTTCAACGGTGAGAAGCTTTACGTAGGTTGGGGGGTGGGGAGAAAAGGTGGGGGTGTTTTGGATGGAAACATTCGAGAGCCAAAATACCAGGGGGTTAGCCTGCGAATCGGGATCCGGTCTCGGTCTTTCCTGGTGGAAGGTTCCTTAAAAAGACTTAAACTTCAAAAGGGGGGAGTTTCCTGAAAGCGACTGGGCGGGGAAAAAAGGAGGCGGTTTAATAGAAGGAACATGGGATTCTCTTGAGATATGAAGGGGTGCCGTTGACGCGGTCCATGGTTGGGGCCTAAGCGGGAAATTCCTGGGGGGAAGGTCTTGTGCCACCCCAGAGGGTAACGTCGTCTTGAAGATAAGATAGGGGAGGGGGACAGTTAAAGGGCAGGCGGCCGTTATGAGCGCACTCTTTCTGGAAAATGGGCGCTTGTTGAAGTGGGTGGGATGGTAGACTTGCCGTGAAAAAGTGATGAACTGGGGATGTCCTCCAGCTGGAACGCTATCGTGGGCATTGTATTACAGGCACGGTGGGAAAGTGTTCAGGCGGCGGGAGTTGTGGGATGGTGGAAAAACTGGCATTGACCGAAATAGAGTCAGGACCGAAGGGTCATTACGTAACTCGCGTCGACCGTTATGTGAAGCGCCGAGGGTAAGGGGTGGATAATTTGCTGGACGAGGAAGTGAGGGGGGATAAAAGGATGTAGCTGGGTGAAGAAATTGGGCATATTATCCTCGGAAGGGGGATGCTTAAAAAAACAAATCCTCTCGCAGTTATAGTGCCGGGTGAGGGGGAAATTAACTTGAGGATCTTATTTTGTTTGCGGTGATGCATGGATTTGGCAAGCTTGTATAGTTTGACGGTTGCCGCCGGCCAGAGAGGCCTTCAGGGGGAAGAACAAAGGAGTGGAAAGGACTAAAAAAAAGAGTAGTGACAACCCATGGGGGAATGATTTTGAATTCTCACGGGACACCTATTTGGTTCCGTTTGTAGACTACTGCGAGGAATCTGGGGAAGTTATAGGGGAACAGGAGATGGAGTCACTTATGAAAGTTAGGTGAGGTGCGGAAAACAGGAGGGGGGAGCCCATGGTTAGACCCGCGCCGCTGTCAGTGCTATGAATGAAATGTAATCCCTTAAGGAGGGCCGAGATGGTCATGGGGGGGGGGGAAGGTAATAGGGGAAACAGGACAGAAAGAAGACGGGGGGAACTCAAAAAACAACTAATTATGAAAGAATGATAACGCATCTTAACTTATGTACCGGTCACCTTCACGGAACGGCCCAAGTCTTTCCCAACGTGGGCTAACACTGGTATCGGGGCAGCTCAGAAAACGGGAAAGCGGCGCTGGGGCGGAGAAGGGAGGAACCTAATTGGGTAGCACACATAACTTGACAGCTCTAAAAAGGTCGACCGGGTAGCCAATCAAGGGCACCGATCAGGAACCAAAAAAGTCTGATCAATACGGTGGCCGCTTATCATTCAGCACTAAAGGAGGGACAAAAAGGGGCAGAAAGATCCGCAGGATACTTTGTCAACCGTCGATGCCGCTGACAAAATGGGCAACGCTACCGGAACCACAGCATCACCGACACCACAGAAGAAGAGAAATGGGGGAGTTCCCATCACCGTCAGATAAGTAAAAGAGGTCTCGGGGTTGGGAGGGGAGAAAGACCGGAGACCGCAAAACGCGCCGAGAGGAACCAAGGCACCTCGCGTCAAACTACCTCGGACGCCCTATAAACGGCGCCAAAGCTTCCAGAAAAAATCACCTCAGAGGGGGACACAGGGAAATTTTTGCCGGACCGCTATCCGTTTCACAGCACAGACAGCCGCCGCACTTGCAAAAAATTACCCATTCACCCCGTGCAAGTAAAATTTCTTCCAGAAAGACGCCACGTTCAGACTGGCGGAAGAGCCCAGTCCAGTAAGGGCAACCAGACAAACTAAAAAACCCACATAACCGAAAAGTCATCAGCACCCGCGGGTGGGTGTTCGACGCCTTCACGCCGAGAACGGCTTTTAACGTCACCTTACAAAATCACTCCCGAAGGGCCCTCTGGGTTGAAACGCAGGCCAGAAAAAGAAGAAGAAAACTGGGCAGGAAAAAAAAAGGCCGGTCAACGGAAGCGATACGGACCCGGCATAGTCCTCAAGAGGACCTGCAGACCGAATTGAAAACAAGGCGGGGAACTGCAAACGACACACTTGCAGCGGCACGTCAAACGTTCCGACAGGGAGAAAAGTCATGCAGGGACGAGAAGCGGAGGGCGGGATGGGCAACTGAAAAGGCGGCCATGAACAACCAACCTTCAACCACCAAAAAAAGGCAGCCTTTAACTGAGAAGGACCCTGAGAGCCGCGCCCCGATGGCACGTAATAAAAGGGAACTATAAGACAAACCGTAAAGGAAAAAAGGCCACCTCCCTAAAGGAAAAGGCAAGTAAGTACCTTTAGCTACAACAAAACGCTGTAATGGACGGAAAGTGACTAAAGATCACGGGGGGAAACCTGAGGAAGGGGGAACTATCGAGAATGCAAACGACACAAAAATCCAACCTACACAATGAACCTCCTTTCCGTCACTTTGCTGCGGGAAAAGAATGGGCGTTGGTCCAAAAATCTGGGGGGGCTTGAAGGGAAGGAAAATCCTGTTCATGGTGGGCATCGTCGAGAAAGGTCAAACGGCGACGGACGTTAAGGTTAAAATGGAGGTCCAAAATCAACTAATACTGGAGAAAAGTTACCGGAGCGACGTCAGAAAAAATTGGAAAAAACGTGGGCGACGTCTTTTCAGGTGGACGACGTGGAAGTGAACGGGGAAGTAGAATAATAGTTTACTTCCATGGAAGGCAATGGGACTCTCCTGACCGGGCAGAAAATGGCAAAACCTTGACGTAAAAGACCCAATGCTCGATGACCTTAAACAAGACTCAGGTGGCCTATCCGACCTCCAGGGAGGGTGGGGAAGGAAAAATTTGGGGGGAAAGACGGGGGAGGGAGAGACCATAGCTTAGAGGAATGACACCGATCTGCCTTTACCTAAGCCGAGATCAGCGTCTGAAAAACATCACGCTGGGCTCGATAAAGGGCCGCCGTGAAGGAGAGTTGGGTGGAAAAAACAATTTCAGATCTATAGAAAATACGTTAAAAAAAGGAGAGAACAACATTGAGGGGGGAAGAAAAGAAGATGTGAGAAGAGAGAAAAGCTTTTCCTGAGACACAAAGGAGAACAGGTCCAGAAAACGAAAAAAAGACGGTATCGATCCCGATTTGGAGAGACGATTGAACCAGGCGATCGGGGATTTCCAGGGGGCCGGAGCCAGAAGATGACGAGCATGCCATCACACTGCTATGGGAAGGGATCCTGTCCAAATTGGAGGGCCAAGCCATGGGGGAGCTCGGGACCAACCCTGAGTGATGGTCAAGACGGTCAAAAAAAGTAGAGAATCTTACGAACCGAAGGGGACGTAAAAGGAAAATTGAGAGAACAGGGAGGGATCGGATGGGGGAAGGGAATGGGAACGGGATTTCTGAAGTGCCGGGTCCACCACCTTATTCTACTGACAGGCCGTTCAACAAAGGGGCCACGCCGCATCAGCCACTGAACAGGAAGGTGATCTTGGCACGGCCCGAGGGCCGAAATTAATAGGTGGGGTACTGAGGCACGTCCTGTGAATTCCGCGACCGGGAGGTGATCGGCGGCCCAAAAAGCTTAACTGGGGGTTTGCCGAAGGGGTGGGGGGGGGAACCAAGCACGGATGAGACAGCAAAAACCTTTCCAGACAGGGGGCATTGAAGTACGGGTAAAGAGTGAGGTGTCATGCACTGCTGACGGGTCAAATGAAACGGTGGGCTCCCTGCTCGGGAGGGAAAAGGGGGGGGGGGTCAGAACATTGGGTTACCCGTGGGGGGGCTCCCAATTAGACGCAGTCCTTGAGCTGTTGGCAACGTTCATGGTGACCGTTATAACCCTTGCCGTGGGGGGCAACTTGATGTTTCCCTGAATCGGGGGAACGCGGTCGAATCGAAAGGCCAAGGGAATTCCGGGGGAGAAGGGGTGGGACATGGCAGCCGTTGCGAAAAAGACCCGGGGGTTACACCGCAGTGAACATCGAAGAGCCGTGAAAGGGGTTTTTGGGGGGTCGGTGCAAGGGGTGCCGGTGACCAGCCGGACGGCCCGGTGGACATGGCAGGAAGGAAGAAGTCTTCAAGAAGTAGTAATAGCCTTGAAGGGAAAATTACCCAAAGGGATGGAAAAATTTGCCCACGTTGAAAAGTTGAAATGGGGGGGGGGATACAAGGGGGGGGGACGTTTCTGGATGGGAGGTTTCCCCCAAGGGAAGTGAAGAACGGTTCTGAAGGTAAAGGGTTATCGGGGATTTCGCACGTTATCGCTGACCACCAGCCACTGGGCAGAGTGGTTTTGGGGGGGGAGTGGGGAAAGAGTGGGAACCAGTGAGGGGGACTTCCCCCGATGAAGACGCCATGGTCCAGGCAAACGAACTGTGTTAAGGGGGGAATTGCTTGTAAGTGCTAGTATGGGAGTGCTTTTTGAATGGACAGGGGGAAGAATCCGGGGGGGACGACGTTAAATTCATCAAGGGAAAGTTCCGGTTATGGTTACGCAACTCGTCTCTTTTACTGTGTAGGGAGTCCGGGATGAAAGGATGCGAAAGCTGGAGATTGTGACGAGAAGGGAGAAGGTTTTGAGTGGAAGCGTAGAGGACAAGTGTTGGCCAGGAAACTCTTCTCCTGAAGACGGAAGATGTAATGGAAAAAAAGGGATTACTTCGTTAGTTTCTGTTGGGGGCGCTTTGAAGGGGAGGGAGGTGAAAGGGGGGACGATTCAGCTGGTCTTCATTTATTGACAACGAAAGGTGTCAATAGAGCGGGTCGGGACAACAAAATGGTCCACGAGGGTATGACTGAAGCCGGTCAAAACCGGATGTTATCCTTTGCCTTGAAAAGGAAAGGGGAGGGGGGGTTCCTGGTGAAAAAAAAAAAAAGGGGGATCCTTGGGGAATGGGGGGAGGTAGGTAGGGGGCCTTTGGAGAGAAGACAAACGTGTAGTTGCAAAAAGTAATGAAGCAAAGCCCCCTCCGCTTTCTTGGACACTCGGGAGAGGGACTTACGGGTGCCGTCACGGAGGGGGCCGGAAGTGAAGGAGGGGACAGCAGAAAAAACTGTTTTAGGAAAAAACTCACAACAACAAGAGGAGATGAACTCAAAAGACGTACTGGGGGCGGTCAAGGGGACCGTTGAAGGTCAAGAGTCCTTAGAGACTCCTTGACATTCCAGGGCACAGTAAAGCACCTGAGAAACCGGACAAAGGGAGAAGGGGGAACAAGGGATCCTTGTCCTGTACAACCGACAAGTTGTGGGAGAAAAAACAGGGAACCCATAAATTCCAAAAAATAGACCGTGCGTTACAAAAGGAACAGGGCCAACGCGGCGAAAGGCGAAACGAAGGAAAAACGGTGGGGGCCGGCGTAGCATTAAAAAGCAAATCGGAGTTACAAGGTGGGGGGGCACGAATGCTCGGAGTTGTCCAGCTTTACCCGTGCAGGACTGCAAAACGGGGCACAAGCTACACGGCCCAGCAATCACCGGGGCCAACCACACCCGCAGATCCTCAAAGGTAATTGCCCAAGAAAGGCAAGTCTCCAGTAGACAATTCGGTATGGGCTAAAGACCGCGGGCCTCCGTCGAAACCGCCACCGCCGTCAGCTTCTGAAAAACAAGATCAAAATACCAGGTCAACGTCCTCTCGGGGGCAAAATTACGTAAAGGGGGAAAAAAGAAAGTCCAAGACGGGAGAACCGATTGACCCTCCCCCCCTGGCCTTCGTAAACGTCGAAAAAAGCTATGCAGGCACGGTTCACCAAACCGACACAACTAGAATTGCCCAAAAATTAAAGTTTCAACCACCGGCCGGGAAGACAATGGCGTCCCACGTACTCCGGGAAAGTTCAATATTGCGGAGAAACACTTCGACACCAAGGACTACCAATACTAAAAAGCAACCGTCACATCGAAAGGTATCAGCAACAAAGGGGCATAACCCCCCACACAACCCAACCCCAAACACCCACCACAAAAACCCAACGTAACGTCACCGAAAGGCACAATTCAGAGAAAGAAAATCACTCCCTACGTTACAAAAAATATGGTGGCACCGACAAAGGGACCATCCCTAACTTCACCAGGGGGCGGAAAAAAATGGCAAGGGCAAACCCATGGTCAGCAGGGACGGGAAACCGGCAAGGCAAGGCTTGGATCTATCTACCTGCAGAAAAGATTCAGCAATTCTGGAGCCAAAAAAGTTGGGTAGAAGGGCACCGTCACCGGCAAAAAGACCGCGGCGTCCCGATCTCTTGAGGGGAAGATGGGGAGGCTGGGGCCATTAAGAAGGAGCAGCAACTACCCACCACCTGTCGAAAAAAAAACGACTGCAACCGAAAAAAGAAGCCTTCCCGAAATAAAATCGAACAAAGAGGCAAGAAATCAATGTAAGGAGAAAGGAAAGGGGTAAGGCAAAGGACCGGGATCCCGAAGACCGTATACTTAGCTACAACCCACTGTCCAAACATTTGAAAGGCAACCTGGAAAGCCAGCGAGGCAACTGACTCAATGGGACTAAAAGAGTAAGAGAAGACAAAAGAAAAGCGGAAGTCCCCCAGTCAAGGACCTGGGTCGGTGGATACATCCTGTAAACGTGGTGCCCACCGGGCGGCAAAAAGACGAAAGGGAATACTGGGGAGGGGGGGGTGTGGCTCGGCTATCAAAAGTCAACGGGGGAGCGTCACAGGACGTGGGCCAAGGCCAACTTACAAGTAGAGCGAACCTGACGACGGCAATAAACCTAGACTGGAAAATCAGGTGAAACGCCGTTAAGGGTGGGGGGGAAACTGCCTGTCATTCCAAAGACTGGTGGAAGGGAAATCTTAGGGGACGGAAAAAGGATGACCAGGAAAAAAAGAGGTCACACTTCCTTGGAAAATCTTAGGGCCGCATGGGGCCGGGGCCCAGTACCGACCGGCTGCCATCACAAAAGGGGGAATCAACCCGAACTGGCGTGGTTTAATGACAAAGGGGGTACTTAGGGGGTGAGGGATACCATCAGAGGTCGACGCACGTGGAATGAGAGAGAAGGGCCTTGGACTACAAAAATAACAGCGTCTCGTCTGGAAAAATCTCTGAGAGAGACCGATGGGAAAAAACTGGCCAAAAGAGGTGGTGGAAGGGACAACGGGAAAAGAGGGAGACGACGGGAGAATGATCTCAAAAAAAAAATAGTAGGGAGGGCTAAATGAAGATATGGATGAACAAAAAAGAATCAGGTGCCAGCAACGGGCGAAAAAAAAGGAAGCGGTATCGAGCAAAAGCGTGAGGAAAAAAAGGACGATGAGGGACTTCTGATCGTAGTTCAAGGCCAGGAATACGAACGAGGAAGCCCGCGGAAATCCCGGATTTATGGGCACAGGACCTTCCCATTTTCACCAAAACAGTTTGGGTCGGATAGGAAAAACCGGATTGATGGCAAAAGAAATATGGGCCGAAGGGCGCACCGGGGGACAAGAGGATTCAGGACTCCAGGGCGGGGAAGACGCGGGGGCTCGAAGGAGTGGAAGATATGTCGAAGGGATGATGAAGGGAAACCAACGGGGGGAGGCGACTGACAGGCATTTAAAACCAGGGTAAGGGGGGAGGGGAATTACCACACGGCGCCACAGGTCCATGGCGTGATCTTTGCACGGGAGCCAGGTCACGGGAAAACCGAAGTAGGTTGCCAAAGGAGCAAAAAAAACCTGTGAGGCCGGAGCGGTGACGGTGATACAATAAAAAAAGAAAAGGGAGTGTCAAACGCCGGGCTCACCAAGCCCATGAAAAGCACCGCCGTGCCGCCAGGAAAGGGCCGGGATTAAGGGGACGGAAATTGCGTTGCATCGAGCTGAAGGAGCAGTGAAAGAAGGAGGTTCTACGGAGTAAAAAGTGCCGGAAAACGGGGGGGGAAAGGTGGCAGCTCAAGGTAAGAAGGCGGAACTTGATGGCGGGGAAAAAAAGTCGGGACCGGGGGGCCCTGGACGGTAGAGGGGGACACCTTGAGGGGGGGTTGCCGGCCAGAGGGAACTCAGTGAAGGGACAGAGGAGTGGTGGGGCGAGGGGGTGTGTAGTTGCAGCCCAAGCAAAAGGGCAAAGCCAGGTGGTTCAAAGCCGCAGGCAGGCGAAGCACAGTAGGGAAAGCGGTCGCAGTAGGACGGGGCCGAAGATGGAAGGGCGTGGGGGCGTGTGGCAGTACCGCATTGAAAAAAAGGTCCGCATGTGGAGATGAAAGGGGCGCTGGTAGCCTCAAGGATAGAGAAGGGTGCCGTGTGCCTAAAGGGGGCCGACAAGTTTTACAGGGGGCGGGGATGGGAAAAGGGCGGAGGCATAGGGTAACCTACGGGAGGGAAATCTGAGTTTGTCTTAATGTGAAGGTGGTCGCGTGAGGGCGCTTGACCACCAGGCGAGGGGGGGCTGAGAAAAAAAGGGAATTGGCCGGGGGGAAGGGGGTGGGGATGGGGGGGAGCTATGGACTGGGGGGGAATGCAGAGGCCTTGAACGGCGCTGGGATGACTGGGAAAAGTGTGAACGGGGGAAGAAAGGGTGTTAAAGGGAGTTTGCGGGCAAGGCGGAGGCAGGGGGAAAGTGAAAAGGGGCCTGGCATAGCCGGTGGAAGTTTCCGTACAAAAACAGGAAAAAAGTCGGAGTGGCGGGCCGTTTTTAAGAGGCCGAGGGGGCGGGGGGAACGTGAAGGTGTTGTGAGGACGTACTGTAGGTCCTGTGCCCGAGAATGATCCGTCGGGGGAAAAAGGTGAGAAAGGTAGTCGCAACGGTCCTGAGGAAGAACCAATGAAAAACCAGCATGGGACTAGAGAGGGGAAATGTTGAAGCGGAGTGGTGGTGGCGGGGGGACTGGGTTGAGCTGTAGCTTGTTGCCCGTTTTGGAACGATGAAGAGAGGGAGACTTTTAAGAAAAAAACGGAGTGTCCATCGACTATAGGGGAAACACCAAAATTCGGGTTGGTCTGAATGCTCAACGAAACACCGTGTATGGGAAGTTTGAATGGATAAGGAAGGGGGTTGCCTGATCGGTGACGGGGGGGGGGTGATCGTGGGGGGAGAACGAAAAGAGTTTGGCGTAAGGGGGGAAAAGGGATGGAAGTGACAAAGTAGTCAGGAAGGGGAAAGAATGATCTCAAAAAAAAGCCTCTTTCTGTAACGTGAGCTGGAAAAAATGTAACTTCACAGGCCGTGGCCCCAGCCGGTCCTGGGCCGGGGAACGAAGGGGTGACCGGACCGCCATACTCTTGGGGAGATAAAAACACAAGGGAGGAGGAAAAGGGAGAGGTCCTCAAACAAAAAAATAGATGCTGTCGGTCAAAGGGAACCTGACAGACAAACGGAAACGCCGTGACGGAGAAAGGGGGCAAGGGTCGAGAGCAGATCACCTGACAGCGGGGATGGGTATACATCGCTCCGGACCCAAGTTTGGGTAACACGCTGAAATGGAAAAAAAAAAGCTACGGTATCCAAAGGTACAAGAAACCAGCATGCCAAACCTCACAATCCAGCTACAGGAGAAAAGGAATGGCGGAGGAGGAAACTTCATGCAAGAGGGGCGTGACCAATTTTGGGGGTAGGACGCTCGGCAGGGGGGATCCGGGGGGCCAGGAAAGCTCGGCAACCCGTCACAAGCTAGCGCCCCAGCACAAACACCGCCCCACCACTTCCCAACCCCAGAAAAAGCAAGGTAATTTCCACACGGAAAAGACTCAGGCAGCGGCTGAAAGTCGGAGGACAGACGCAGACCGAGGCTCCTATAAAAAAGGACAAAAGCCGGCGCCTTCTGTCAAATCCCCCCCAAAAAAAAAGAACCCCCAAACAAAACCCCCCACCACCCAACCAAAACAACCACCCCCCCCCCCCCAACCCAAACAAACCCCCCCGCGAAAACTCGCCGTCACGTCAATACTAAGAAAGGGAGACCTGAAACCAGACCTTTCAGTCCACTACAACTCATCCCGTCTGTCCACCAAAGGAATCTTCAACGTCTCCAACCGCTCAGGGAACTTTTCAATGGTCAAAAAACCGACACCTCCTCCCTCAAAAAAAAAAAAAAAATTAAAGTTCACAACTGGGGCCGCAGGAAAAATTTCTTTGAAAGTCCATCACAGAGAAAGGTTTCAATAAGAGGGAAGCAAGAATCAAATTACCTGAATCTACCAATCACACCATCAACGACAGAGAAGGAAGCAAAAAAGGAAAAAGTGTCAGCTACTTGAAAAATCCGACCCTTCACCGGCGGTTAATCACGGGAAAAAGGGAAAAAAAAAGAAGACGTTACCCTCGTGGGGGGGCAAGCAGGACAGTCCCATCGACCGACTTCAAAAGGGACGGCACCACCAGGGTTCAAGTGTAAGTCGTCAGGTAACCAGCGCCACGGCAAGGAACCAAAGGCTATCTACCAGGCAAGGGAATTCATCAAGTCGGTCCTGAAAACAACGAACGGGAAGGGGAAAGGTGGTGTTTTAGGGGTCAGCAGAAGGGGCATCAGGTAACCCTACCGGACTCGAGGTCGCTTCGGCAGAGCCTGGAAACCCTTGTGGAGCAGGACGGATTCCGACAACTCAAAAAAAATTCGCCACCAACCACAGACGGAAAAGGCCGTCCCGACTTCCGCCGGGGAAAACCGATGACGGGGAAGAAAGGCCCCAACGGATAAAGGAAAGGGCATACCTGTTCCCCAGGAGGCAATCAAGGCAAGGAGGGAAACGGTCTAAAAAAAACACGCTGTTCAAACAAAAGGGGTAGAACAAGGGACTCCAACTGGAGCACCTTAGTCATACTTCATCGGCGATGCCACGCCAAGAGGGGGCAAGTTCCAATGAAAGAAACAATTCACTGGAACCGGAAACGGCGGTCTTGGCAAGGACATCATGGGCTGGGGGTGGCCCAATCAAAAAAGGTCTAACTCGTACAGGGGGTAAGGAAGCACTGGAAAAGTTTTTGAGACGTACCGACACCGGAATAACAGGGAAGGGGCTCTTCGGACACTTCAAGCTTACTTCAGGCGAAAGGGAACCGTCGACTTCAATATCACGAGAAAACTGCGGGGAAGGCCTCCGGTACTTGAAGAACGGAGGGAAAGATCCGAAAGGGGTCAGGTGGAAAAGAAATCACGCCGGAAATGACCACCGATATCCAAGACCTGGCGGCAAAAGGGACGTCCAGCTTTCTCAACTCAAACGGAATTGCGCCTGGTACCATCAATACGGGTTTTCCCGGGGAAGACCGACCCTAAAGGGGGCGTGGCCTAATGGGGGGAAAGGGGAGAGGGCTTCTAAACAATGGAGGATCGGAAATGACGGGAGGCGATCCTGGGACATGGGGGAACGAACGAAGCTCACGGAAGAAAAAAAGTGAAGCAAAGAGGGGGCTCGCTAACGAACTGTAAAGAAGGAGCAAGTGGCTCGGGTACAGAAAGGGAAAGAGGGGATCAGGGGTTTATCAATAGATGCAAACACAAAAAAGAGGGAAATAAGAGAGATGGGTGCGGAAAGTCATACCGAACAATTGTGCCTATCCCCACCACCGAAAAAAAAAAAAACACTCAAAGGGAGGAGGCCACAAGGAGGCGGGACGACGCTGGAAGGAACTTCACGATCGGTGAAAGGCCGGGCGTACGAGGTCTTCATCCATCCGGACGACAGGTCGCCTTCAAGTTTGGCAAAAAACCAATGTGAGGGTCTGTATAAGGACCAAGTATGGTCAGGCCAGGATTGCCGGAATCTCACAAAGGGGGGAGCTGGAAGGACGCAGGTGCGGGGGGACTCTGGAGGAAAGGGGCAAGTGGCATCGAGTGAAAAAAAAAGGGGCCGGGGACACAATCAAAAGGGGCTACTGGGACAGTTCAACGGACGGAGTCCACGAACAGCATTCGCCAAGGAAATCCTGTTAAAGGGGCTTCACGCGGACAGAAGAATATTTGGACTGGTACTAAGGGGCCCCTAAAAATGTTCAGGCCGGGGACAAAGGGGGAAAAAAATCTACGGAAGAAAAACGAGAACAGGATTTCCTTCACTTTGGGGGTGGGAAGGGCCAACTACATGTTTCTCAACATAACACCGCCTTCCTTCCACCTTGGCGGGTGTGAAGGGGGGGAACCTTGTTCTCTGCGTGAAGAGTACATCTTGAAGAGTGCCCAATCTTATGCACAGGGAACAAACTGGAAGCCACCCGGGGTTTGAACAAACGGGGTGGGGGAAAAAGGGAAAATAGCGAAGTGAGGTCTGTCCAAGGGAATGGGGGAAAAGGGAGTAGGCCGGAGCGGTTGTGGGGTAGGGGGGGGGACCAGTGAAGGGGGCAGCGAGAAAGATTCGGGCCAATCAGGGCCGGCTGGTTCGGCCGTTGGGGGGGGGGGTATGGGTTGTAGTTGGAAATTCCGCAGGGGGGGGAATTAAAAGGAGGGTTACCAGCAGGAGGACTGCGAATCTACTCGAGAGCCGTGGAAAGTCCCGAACGGGGCCAGGTGGCCGCTGAAAAGACTGGAAAATTCCAGGGGTTTCGTGGGGGGCAGGACCTGACTGGCATTGGAACGTCTATTACACGGGAGGCAGGGCTTGGTACAGTGAACATGGCCTTGACCGTGCCATGGGGCCGAAAGGTACGTTTGGGGGATGGGGGGACTGGCGGTCGGAAACACGGGGAAGGAATAAGATCTGCGTGCTGAATGGCGTTTAAAGCGGGGGAAGCGGCGGGGAAAGTCACCTAAACCAAAAGGTGGTGCTGATGGGGAAAACGGAGATGGTGCCGGGGTATGTTGTGAGAACGTTGTTCTTTGAAGGGGAATGGCTGCCTCCGGAGTTAAAAAGGGGCGCTGCTGACTTGGAAGCCATTGGAAATGCCCGGACCGGGGGGTGGGGGAAAAAAGGGGTGGGGGGGGGCAAGGAGTTTGTAGGGGGACCCTCATAGAACAGCACTTGAGGAACTGCCTAGTAACAAAAACGGTGACGAAAGGGATTAGGGGGGATGCACGGTAGTGCCAGGTCGAGTACGGGTATTGGTGCTCCCGGACTTGACAGGGGAGGCATGGACGATGGTGCCGAATCTAACGGGGGGGCGTTGAGCGGAGAGGAGAAAAACGCGGTATTGGAGCTGGACCCAGGAAGAAAAAAAATTCCTAGGGAACGGTTCGTGTGAAGGATGGGGGTCGCGGGGGGTTGTTTCTGGATGCTCTAAAAAAGCGGGAGAGGTGAGGGTGGAAGAGGACAAGCGGGGGGAGCCCACTGGGGAACAAAGAATTGCGAGAGTCGTACCAAACCAAAACAAAATTTTCCCGTAACAAAACGTAGAGGAAAGCAAAAGAACCGGCAAAACGTTATGAGCCGTTGTGCAGGGAACTGCTGTTGGCCTATCAGTGAAGTGATCTTTGCTACCATTAATTGATCTCACGGGGGGGGATATGCCAGTTTCGCTCCCAAACAAAACGAGTGGGGGGGCATGCATGGAGCCGTTATATAAAGCGCCGGGGCGGGAGGTGCGTGAGCTGTACGAAAGTGGAGCAGAAGGGGAGGGGACGAAGGAAAGGGGAATACGCGTGGGAAGGGAGCCAGAAAAGAGAAGAGAGGAAAACCAACGGAGGAGAAAAAAGAGATTCCGCAAAGGCTGCGGCGTAAAAAAAAAAAGTCACGCAAAGCCCCTTAACATCGAAGGTGTCCAACCGGGTACGGGGGGGGGGGGGACTACACTGAAAACCACGAAAAAAGAACAGAGGAGGAGGGGTGCGGAAGAGGAAAAGACAAGTGTGGGGGTGGGGCAAGGGGCACAGAAATCAGGTGACGCTCAAAAGTAGGGGGGCAGTTACACACTATCACTTTCACCTATAAGGCCAATTCTAAAAAAAAGACAAAGGCTCAAACCCGAACGGTGGGCCGGCGGGCAGAAGCAAAGACGAGGGAAAAATTTGTAACAAAAACGTAGAGGGAAATCAGTGGTTTGTAGGAAAGGCAGTGGCCAAAAAGAAAAAAAAAAGTCACCTCAACAGCTACACGTCAACAGAAAGCACCAGGCCAAAAAAGAATATCCAGGGGAACAGTCACCGTCAAGTGTGCAGGTTTTCAAAATCAGCAATCAAGACGGGGAAACTTACGCTCACCGCCAAAAAAGCCAAGCGAAGCTAGGCAAAAAATCGAAAAAAAGAAGGACCGTAAGGACGAAAAGGAGGGAAAAAGTCACGCAAATCGTCTCCAAACTACCCGGAGATAAACGGACCGCCCAAATGAAGGGGAGGAAACGTCCGCCACCTGCCTATGCCTGAACGGGGGGAAAGGTCCACCGACACCGCCCCCAACTGCCAAAGGCAATTACACTTCAACAGAACAAGGCGGACAATGGAGGAAACGGAAAAAAAAAACAGCAACGGGGGAGCAGACCAGTATCACTGTCACAGAAACCAAAGAGACCAATCCTAAAAAAAAAAAAAAAAAAAAAAAAAAAAAAAAAAAAAAAAAAAAAAAAAAAAAAAAAAAAAAAAAAAAAAAAAAAAAAAAAAGAAAAAAAAAAAAAAACACAAAGACTAAAAAGCGAGGGAGAAAAAACCTCTGCAGGGTGGTCAGCGTATAATTTTGGTGGGGGTGGAAAAAAACGACAGGGCAACGAGGAGTCACCTTAGCAAATCGGAGGAGGTCACTCAAAGAAGGACAAAAAGGGGGTGGACCAATCCAAGGCCATCCAGACGTACAAGGGGTTGGCCCGTTGGCAACTGCACTGTTCATCGATAAAGAGGGCCATTCTCACTTCACGTCCAAATATAGAGGAAGAAAGACTTCTCATCAAGAAAACCCTGCCAACGAAAATGGGAAAAGATGTACAGAGGGAAGGGACCGCGCCGGGATTGAGGAGGGAGGGGAGATCCAGAAAGGGAGGGGGGGTAAAACCAGGATTTCTCCGGCACGCCAGTCCACGACCCCACCCCTAGACAAACCCAACTCTCAAAACCTGAAAAAGGGACTTCACCGACTGAAACTAGACGCGGCTGAGCGACCAAAAAGCAGTGGCACACGTACAGAGTTCAACAATGGGAATTGGACAAAAGCCCTCAGGACGCCAGCTTTACTTGTCTAAAAACCACGAGGGGAAAACACACGGGGCGGGAAAAAGGGGGGAATAAAGAGGCCACGCGGAATCGGAGGGGAAAACCTTCAGAACGTCCCCTTCACCTGTAAAAATTCCACCTTCCCTGGCGGCACTCTTTGCTGGAAAAGGGAAAAAGCGTGAACAAAGAAATCGTCCACCTCTACAGGGTGGGAAAATCAGGGGGAGAGTTTAATCTGGAGACACCGTCAACAGGGGGAGAACCTTCACGGCCTGGTACGGAGCTTAAGGGCAAAGTAAAACGGCGATGCCATAGGGAAGCCTGTACGTGGCGAATAACGGTCAAAGGAAAGTAGTGAAAAAGTCAGTACCTCACTGGGGTGGAACAAGGAAAAGAAAGAGACAAAAAGGAAGGCCTCCATCAATACAACAGAAAGGGAAACTTAATCAAAAAGGGCAGAGTCCGGGCCAAAGAAAGACGGCTTTGACCATCACTCCGTCCCGAAGAAGAAAGGCTTGGGGGACTGAAACTGTGTACATGTAGAAAGGTGCTGCAACTCGACCATCAGAGTCCGGATGGCCCCGGGAAGAGAGGACTATGCGATCTTGCCTACTACGATACGAAGGTACTACACGGGAGAAAAACTCTTACCTAAACTCTTTTCTCTACGAAGCTAAAAGAGAGCAAGAGTTGTAAAGCAACCGGTCATCGAAAGACATCTTAGAAAAAAAAAGAATGGAAGAAAACAACACAACAACAGGGAACAATATGTGGGTTAAAAAAGCAGAGACCGAAGATCCCACCACCGAAACAGTATAAGGCGCCCAGGAGAGGAGCGAGACCAGAAAATCGGGATGTAAAAAGAGACTGACAGAGGAGTGAAATGACGATCAGGGGGGAGGAAGGATAACAAAGAGGTCATGCAACTAGGAAATAATCGATTGTCGAGGCAAAAAACACCAATACCTGCCACAGGGGGGGGGGGACAGGCCACCTCCAGTTTAGGGGAACCAAAGGGGAAAAACCCGGATGGGTCCAAGACCGGAGAATGGGGGGAAGGATCTGCCAACGGAAAAGGAAAGGACCAAAGGGGTCCAGGGAAGCGGTCAGAAGTGGCTTGCGAGGTGCGAGGATGGCCCGGGCCCAAAAAATCCGGGAAGGAAAAGTTGGCCCTGTTAAAATCGTCCACCTGAAAACCGAAGCCGTCAGAAAAACTGGGGGGATCTTGCCGTCGAATTAAAAAAGAGAACGAAGTAAGAGTTTGGAAGGTGGGTACTTCATTTTGACACATCAAAGGGGGCCTCAAAGTTGTAACGGGGCAAGGGGCGAACAAAGAGGGAAAAAACAGGGGAATTCCCCCTGTAGAGTTGGTTTGAACTCACGCCCAGACGGGGGAAACCACCAGGCCGGTGGATGTGGGGAAGGTGCAGGTTACTTTAGAGGGTCGTGAAGATACAACCGGAGGCCATATGACGAAGGTGCGAAACCGGGAAGGAATGGAAGTCAAGTGAAGACAAGTGGGGGGGGGGGGGGAAGTAACGAACGGGGCGTGCCTTTAGGGGAGGGAACCTTTCATGGGGGGCCGGAGTAAAATATATTGGGCACCTTGAGGGTACAAAACGTGGCCATCGGCCGCGAAGCTCAAAAGGGAAGGCACGGGAAGCGTTGGTGGGGGCGAGTGGGGTGTAGTTGCATGGGGGATCCTTTCCGCGCAAAAAGGGGGGGTAAAAGAAAAGGTCGGCTAAAACAAAAGAGAGGTCGAGGGGGACTGAACCGGGACGGGGAACAAGCGGTCCAGGTGGGTAAGGTGTACATGAAAAGGACTGGAGGGAAGTGAGGAAAGTATATGGGAGGAACTCCTTGGGCGCAAGGGGGACTCGGGATCGAGAACCGGCAGTAACTTAAATGGGGGGGCCACACCTGGGTTACGGGGGGTGGACAGTGGATTGTACGGGCGGGGGGGGGGAAAACCCTAACGTCGGGAGGAAGGGTCGGCTTGCTGAAGTGAAGAAAAGGGGGAGGACCGGAAGGGGGAAAAAGGGGGGGACAAGACGCTTGTTCGAGAAAGCGCTGGTGAAGGTGATTTTGGGAGGGGGGAAAGGTTTCACAGTGATGACTGATGCCACAGAGAAACGTGGCGCAATTGGAAGTGGAACGCACGGGTTGGGGAAAGTGTAAAGGGGAAGGGGACTTCTTCGAGGGTCGTGAGGGGGAAAGGGGACAGTCCGGCAAAAAGTGTGCGAAAGGTTCCAATCAAGAGAAGAAAAAAGCGGAGGCAGTGGAAACAAGCTGTGAAAACTGAATTAATTGGAGCCAAAAGAGAAAGGGACTGGCGAGGCTTGGCGGAGGGGGGGGCACGATAAGGTCTCAAGTCAGTGGAGAGAAGGAAAACCGCGAGGGGGAGCGGCCCAGGGAAAGAGCAACGCGAGAGCGAAACGGGGGGGGGGGAATACAGGTCGTCGGTTGGGAGGGGTCGGTGATGAAGAGGGGCCTCTTATCTTACCCGGGGGGAAAGAAGATGCGGCAATGCACTGTGAGACAAGGGCCAGCGACGGGAGGGGAGAAAACCAAGGGGGGACGAAGTATGGGGGTAGGGGAAAATGCTAAGGCAGCCTTATGTAGCAGGTTGAGACCTTGGAGAGGGGGGACTTTTGTCCCTGCGGTGAAAGGAGAGGTTGGAAGCCGTCGTTGGAATCGCAAGAGAAAAAAGGGGAGGGTGGAAACCGGGGGGGCAGCTCACCACCAGGGGTAAGTCGGTTGCCCTCGCCTAAATGTCGCTCGGTGGAGCTTGACTGGTGAAGGGGGGAAAAAAGTCAGGCTTTGCCCCGGCGCAAAGGAAGGGGAATGACGAGTGAAAAACCGGACCGCCAGCAGAACGCTGGGGTGATGAAGACTAGATCAAAAACCACCAAAGGAGGATTGAGATGAAAAAAAGAAAACTTAGATTTAACTTCGGGAAAAAGCCCAGGGGGGACAAAGGACGGCTCAGCGAACAGTCCAGCCCTACACGGCAAAGAAAGTCTCTTTTTCTACATCGTCTCAATTGCAGGAAAAAAAGGGGGGTTGGGAGGGAACGGACAACAGACGAGAGTGAAAGCGAAAAGCACAAAGGTAGAAAAAAAAGTCACCGAAACCCTCATGAAGAGCCCTAAGGGGGAGCATTCAATAAGTCGAAACCTTGTGGGGGCAAGAAAAAGTCTCTTCACTCCTTTTGGGGTCACCGGGGGGGGGAAGGGGAAACGTATTCAGGCGCAAACCCGGAAAGCAAAAGCGGCGGCCCAGAGCATCAATCCACAAAAACATCCTCAAATAAGCCCCCATCAACGACAGCAGTAGCAGCGGGCCTGTTTCTTCGAAGCCTCAGAAGAGGGAGAAGAGACACCGACACCGCCCGCCAATCTGGAAACAGAAAAAAGGCGCGTAGAACATCGCAGTCCAAGGAAAAACGGGAACTCGCAAGACTTTCCAATAAAAGGCAGCCCAACGCCGGAGGCACCGTTCACCGCCAGACTTCAGAAGGAGACAAGTCTGAAGGCACTGTCAAGTTCAAAAAACAACGACACGAAACGGCCGCCTGCAAAAGCAATTACTTCAAAAGCCATGGCGTCCACGTAATCAGCCAAACGTTCAAAAGAAAAGGAGAAAAAAAAAACATCTGTCAACGACACCACTCCGAATCCCAACAAGAAGAAGACAACAGAAAAAACGTAAGTCAGCACACAGCCGGTGGGGGAAGCCACCCCCCACACCCACCCCCCCCACCAACACACCCCCCCCAAAAAAAAACCAACCCCAACCCCCCCAAACACACACACAACCAACCAAACCCCCCACCCAAAACCCCCCACCAACCCAACCCCCAACCCCCCCCCAAACCAAAAAACATCCCACCACCACGGGCCAAAACCCCAAAGAAACACCAAAAACAAAAAAAAAAAAAAAACCCACCCCCCCACACCCCAACCCCCAAAACCCCACACCCAAAAGGAACACAGGGGACGGGGGTTCAACGGCTTTAAAGTCACATTCAGAAAAGACTAGCTTCAAAGACGACGTGGAAACGCAGGGGGGGAAAAGCCGAACCGACGTAAGTTTCGTGCACCCTAAGACAGGGCAACACTGGAGGGGCATCGGTACCTCGACACAGGAAAAAAAGGACTCAAAAAGACTTCTTCACAGAAAACGGGCCGGGAAAAAAAACTTGAAGACAGGGAGCGGCCGGGGGAAGGGGGGAACGAAAAGGGAGAGTTCGATGTCAGGAGAAGGGAAGGAGGTGACTGGTCAACTTTATTCTAAACGTAAAATGAACCACAACTTCCCCACCAACTACGTCAAGAAGCCTGAGCCTGCCGACTCGAGTCGGGAGAAAAGAAGGTCACTTTCACATCAAGGTTTACGATAAGGGAAAGTCATAACCAGGTCACCATACCGGGCCCACCAGGTCCAATCAAAAGGAAGGTTCCATGGCTAAAAAAAGGGGGGCCCCCCAAGGAAGGAAAGGGAAAACTCACAACAAGTATTCATCCGCTCGTCAGCTCGATACCAAAACTCTAACCGCCCCTTCACCTGCCACCCTTACCTTCCAGGGGGAAAAGGGAGGGGCGGGGAACATCAATGGGCGTGTTGCCAAACAAAAAAAACAAAACCTAGAAGGGGGGGGGAAGGCATAATGTTGGTAGACACAAGAATCGCGTCTTGAAAACAGGGACTGCCAATTCAGGAGCAAAAGCTACTTCGGGGCGAAAGAAAGGGCGCGGCCAATACCGGAATGATTGGCGAAAGTCGCAGGTGGCGCCGGACTGAACGGCCGGAAGCCTACCCTGGGGGACAAAACGGCGAAAGCCTCAATGCCTCCAGAGGGACCTCGACCCGCGGGGGGATCCGAACTTTCGTCTTTCCTTCCACTGGAAGGTGGAAGGAAAGGAAGCATAAGACCGGCTTGACCAGCACGGGGACCGGGTGGTCCCCCGACCCAGGAAAACCAGTGGAAGCAATGGGGGAAAGACGGGGGAGTCGACTTGGAGGCAGCGCGGGGGCAGACCGAGGAAAGGGGGACTTTACCTACCTGGACTCCGGAAGAAGGAACTCGACAGGGGGATCGTACCGAGCCTGGGAAACGCCTGGTAGAGGGGAGAGCACCGAGGAGCGGAAAGAAAATGGTAGCACCAACTAGACTCAAACACACAACGAGGAAAGAGAGGTGGCTAAAGATTCCTACCGAGGGAACCGTGGCCTGAGACCAAAAACGAAAACCAGGTTCCATCTTCCCATCGAGAGAAAAGAGGTTAAGGACTACTCTGAGTAACGGCAGGATCTCAGGAAATGGAGAGGAAGAGGGGAGGCCATAAGGCTGCCATCCCCGGGAGCGATGGGACATCACCGAGAAATGTCATTGTGCAGGCCAAAAAGGGTAGGGGAGGATCGTGTACCACCCGGGAAAGGGGGGGGTTCAAATCCTTTCGGATGGTCCGAAGGAGGAGGGGAAATTATCTGTGGAATCAGTACGCAGTCCAGGAGGGGGAGGGAAGAGAGAGAAGGAACGGAGGAGCAAGTCCTTTTCCCTACTGGGGCGGGCCATATCAAAACAACAGTAAGTCGGCCAAACTGAAAAAACCCGCAGGTCTCAGAAAGAAGGGGTGACGGTCAGCAGGGATGGGCCGAGTAAGCGTTGGAAGAGGGCCAAGGAAAGGGGCACCTCCACGGTGAAGGATAACCAACTATTCCGCAAGGGGATTTAAAGGAAAAAGTAGACAGCCGAGTGGGAACACAAAAAAGGATGTCAGCAAGAAAAAGCCAGTGCCGGCAAGGAAAATGGAATGGGGTGAAGGGAAGGGAAGAGTGCTGCATCGACGCTGAAATCGCTGACTAAGTTTGCTAAAGGAAGGGATGGAGTCACCTTTTCGCACAAGGGGGGGGAGGGGGTTGTAGCTCAAGGTAAGCAAGAAAACCAGTGAGGGGGAGGGGGAAACGGTCAGGTTAAAATGAAAAAAGGAACGGATATGGCACCTGAGAAAGGGAAGCGGGGAGCCGGAAGTCGGGAAGGCACAGTTCTTGGGACGTCGTGGTGTTGGGGGAGAATGGGGGGGGGGTTGTGTTTGCATGCCTCTTGAAGGGACCCAAGTTACCAGCCGGAAGTCGAAGACTCAAGGACGAGAAAAGCAAAGGTCGTGAAAGGTAAGTGCCTATGAAAAAAGAAAGTCAGACCTACAGTATGAGAAGGTCTGGTAGAGAGGAGGACGCCTTTCCGGGGGGGCGGGAGGGGGGAAAAAACATACGGATGACCATGAAAGTGAAACGGGGGCCATTGGGCCGTAGGTAAGGAGGGTTAATGGGGGCAGCACCCCAGAGAATTGAACGGCCTTGGGCTGAAGGTGACGGTGAAAAAGGGTCATGGACTCTTTCGGCGCTACCCGGGGAAGCGGGGCTGGAAGGGCGCAGTGGGGCCGGGAATGGTGGGATTGACGTGGTTGTCAAAAGGACAGGGCTGACCAGTCTTGAACGCGCTTATTAAGTGGTACGCAATTGACCATTGCCGGGCCCAGGTTGTAAGGTAATTATTGAAGGAAGCGGTGTCGGTGAGGTGCTTGAAAAAAGTGAAGAATGAATCCTGGGCGGGAGGGAAACGAAGGCAAAAGGGCGGTGACGGGGTGACCAAGCGGGGAGGAAGGTAGTGAAGCCTGAGGGCTCGGGGAAAGGGGGAATTGAGGAACAGGTACGAAGGAAGGACGTGGGTGGTCAACCCTCTCCTAACGGAAAGGGCTGGGGGATAGGATCCCTCTGAATGGAGTCTGCCCAGGAAGAAACCGAGCGCTGATACTGGACTGGGAACGGTGATTGAAAGGCTTTGAAATAGAGGGGGTGGCGGGGAAAAAAAAAGGCCAAGTGCTGGGGTTGCAAAAACATCGGAGACCTTCCAGGTTAAAACCAACGGAAGGGGAAGCTGACTATTGAGGGAAAAAACCAAAAATTTTCCACTAGAGTTGGGAGGGGGGAAAGGAGACAATGAACCGTGATGGGGAGAACGGGTACCTTGAGACAGGGCTGTGGGCCTGACGGTGAAATCAAGTTGCTACCTCAAGAGTTGGAAGCGTCAACTGGGGGAGAAGGTCAGGATCACCAAAACACGTTAGGGGCAGCAAGAGGCGGAGCCACCCTCCTCTGTCGGGGGAGAGGGGGGGGGAGGGAAAGGGCCCTGTAGCCGTCACGAGGGGAAATCGCGTCCTGACGGCGCGTGGAAGGTGAACTACCAACTACGCTGGTTTAGAATCCTAAAACAACAAGGGGAGAGATCCTCAAAAAGAAGGAGAAAAACCTTCAGGGCATCGGCCCAGGAACAAGGGGACAAGCCAGTGACGGGGCCACGGGAACCAGCACAGACATCAAAAAAACGCGCGCGGGTATACAAGATCAGACCCACAAAGGGGGGGAGGCGGGGGGGACAACGAAAACTTCTCACAAATCAGTAACCAAGGAGCTAAGAGCAGACTAGCTACAACTGCACCATCCTTTGCAGCGTAGCGGAACACATACGTAGGGAAAGGTTGGGGGGAAAGAGAGAGGCGCTGATAACGTTTGTAGGCAAAAATTCCCGGAAAGGAGGAAGGCGTCAACCCGGTCAAAAACCGCGTAAACCGGAAGATCAAAAAAAAAAAAAAAACCTCCTCAAGGTGGTTGTCCCACCGGCCGCTCATGATCAGTGGTTTACTGCAGGTCTTACGTGCATCATCAATACCGCGGCTCAAACGCTCAAAAGAAAACCGCGCCTTCTAGAAAAAACGAAGAAAAAAAAAAGCGAACGCACTACTCGGCCCGCCAATGCCTTCACCTTAACAGAGACGCGCTGCAATAAAGGAAAAACCCCCGGTCACCGTCAAAAGCAAGCCTGTAGAAAGGACCAAAAGAGCAACCGTCACGTCCAAGGGGCAAAAAGGGGGGGCACAAACGATCCTTACATCATGCACGTACAAAAAAGGGCCGGCAAGGACAATTCCACGGAAGAAAAAGCGCCACGTCAGACGGGAGGCAGCCAGGCCATCACTGGAACGACCCACGATCCCAATACCAACCGAAACTGCACCAGCGCCGGACATCGCACCAAGAAAGGGGAAGAAAGCAAAGAAAAGAGTCAAATCATTCGCAAGCCTAGCTAACGAACCCTACGGACCAGCTGGGGTTCCCGGAAGAGGAAGCCCCATAAGAAGTCACCCTGGTCGGGCACACCCCCAAAACCAAGGTCCGAACAACTGCACACGTTCCGATCCGTCCGTAAAAAAAGCACTTCAAGGCGTCCATCTACGAGGAACATTCATGGAACAAAAAAACAACCGCAATTCCGGCCCAAAAAAAGGACGTCAAATGGAACGCACCGGCAAAGGAAGCGAACTGCTTCTGGGTCCGAAAAAGCGGCTGTACCCCCGGATGCGCCGGCAAAAAAAACCATTCAACTAAAACACTTCGCCACCACCAACGCAACCCGAAGCCTTCCCGACTGAGTCAGAGGAAAGCTTTCACAGGCCAAAAAGAAAAGGAACACCTGATACACAAGGGCAGACCGGCCAACCATACCGCGGAAAAACTCAAGGGGTCTTACCCATTAAAAAAACAAACACGCTGGAAAAAAAGGAGCACCGTATCCAGCGGCACGGGGAGATAAGGGGCACGATCTGGCAGCGGGGCGACCCTCACTCGAAATTCCCTGAAACTTACAAAAAGGGGGGGGGGGGGGGGGGGGGGGGGACACCGGCCGGGCCAACGGAGGGCCTGGGCGCTGTCGTGGGGGGGCCCAATCGCGGGCACCTCTAAAGGGGTAATCCTGTCATCAAGGTGGTGCTCCGAAGAGAGCGCGCCTGACAAAGGAAGGGGCAAGCCTTAACAGTAAAAAAGGGATTCTCTAAGTGGAAAGGCTGAAGGGAAGAAGAAAGGAAGGGACTTGGCTAAGCGGGTCAGGTGGCTTAAGAAAGCAAGTCCAGAAACCTTCTTTGGCAAAAAAAAATCAAGGGGCGACATCCGTCCATGTCCTCCAATATAGAGGTAGACGAAAGGTCATGAAGTCCAATTGAATTTTATAATGAAGGAAAGAAAAGGGAAGGGATTGAAACCATCACTCCGGGGGGTCCTCCGAAAGAAAAAGGAGGGTGGAAGAATGTTTTAACATGATGGGTGCGGAAGGAAAGGCCGAGGAAAAAAGGGGCAGCTCTGGGCATGGAACCGGCTATACTGGCACGTGAAATAAGAAGAAGGAATCCTCTCTCTTACTGGGAAAAGCAGGGAGAGAAAGAAAGGAAGGCAAGGGAGGAACCTGGTATAGTGTGGGCACCACGCTAAACGACTCTTTAGTCTCTCTCACAACACAAGTAGGAGAAGGGGTGCTAAAAGGGGGGAAAAAAGATCTGAAACAGGGGGGGGGTCCTATCAAAAACGAGAACAGTTTCCAAAAAGGGAAAAAGGCTCATGAGAGCCATCAGTGAGGAACTAAACGAGACAAGTATTCCGGTAGGGGATCGTAGGTGAAAAAAAAACGCCTCGGGGAGGCCGCGCTACTCAGGAGGGTCGATCAGCACAGATAAGGGACCCATTTGTTGGACAAAACAAGGGGGGGATGCCAAAAGGAGTGAATGGAGCCGGCCATCAGCGGAAAACCGTCAAGCAGGGAGGAAAAGTAAGCCAGGTCGGATATCGAGTAGAGGGGAGGGAAGAGGAATTTATGAGGGCCGGGTCAACAAGGGGAGGCTAAGGGGGGGGAAGGGCAGCACCTAGGCGGGCAAACGGAAGTCTGAAAAACGAAAGTACCTTTAAGCCTGACAGTAAGGACCGTATAGTGACGGTGAACGGCTGGGGGCAAAGACCCTGGGAAAACGGCGGTTGATAGAAGAGGCAAAAGCCCATGATTTCAGACCCCCATGGGAGAGGTTTCATCCTAGTGGGGGAACAACGAAAGGAAGGAGGGGAAAAAGCAGCCCGGGGCCAGACGTGGCTTGTGGGGGACGGGGAGATGCGTGGCAGACGAAGATGAAAAGAAAAAGCGATTCTCCCCGGCCGGGAGGGGGAAAAAGGGGTGCAAGAAAACCTGGTGGTGAACAGCAGTGGGGGGTCCAAGAAAAAAGGGAGTAAGTGAGGGGAGGCCTCATTGGGGACCGTTCTACCAGAAAAAAATGAAGAAGGGGGGAGGGAGGTGCCAGGGAAAGAGGGGCCGCGAGTATCGGGAAGGAGAAGGGGCCCGGTTCGTTGGTGGTGGCGATGGTTTAGTGCCGATTCCGGCGCAAATCCCGGGGGAAGAACTCATAACGATGGACTCAAGCTAGGGATTCATACGGTGAAGGTGAAAAGCGGAAAGAGGGGAAGGAAAGGGTGTGGGCAGGAAAAAAGACTGCGAAGTTCTGCAGGTTAAAAGGAGAAAACTGATTGAAAATCTGGAACGACAAGAAAAATACCAGGGTGGGGGCCGTTGACGGGAAATTGGGGCCCTGAAAAGGTTACGTTGCGGGGGAAGGGGGGAAAGGGCAGGAGAACCCAAGAAAGTGTTAAAAAAAGTAGGAGTGGTCGTCTTGCTTAATACGGGGATCGGTAAGAAGGGAAAGGCGCTGAAAACCAGGCCCGGGTGGCTGATGAAAGGGAGACTTGTTCCTTTTATGGTGGGATTGGGAAAGAAGGGGTGTTGGAAAGAATGACTGGGATGAGCCCTTAATTGAGGCTTATTACTTGAAGAAGGGGAATCCTCCCCGGGGTTAAAGGACTGGGGGAATACGGCAAGCTTTGTTTGGAAATTGACATTGAGAATAGACAGGGGAGGATGGAAGAAGCTCAAAGGGAGGGGATTGGGAAAACGCGGACTGTTCTCGGTTAGTTGAGACAGAATGAACGAAAAAAAGGTTATAGGAAACCTGATTAGGTGATGATGGCTCATGGTGCAAGGAAAAATGGCAGTCCTCGAGGGGGATCGTTAGAGGAAGCAAGTCTTGAGGCTGCACAAGAAACCGAAGGAGCTGGGAAATATATCCGGTTATGGAGGGAAGGGAAGACTTATTTTTGGTTTGACTGCGGGGAACGATGTAGCTGGTGACAGTTTGCGAAGGCATCGGCTGCACACGTGAAGACAACGGTATCAAGACTATCTGAGGGGTGACCAAAAAAATGGAAATACTTAGGGGGGGGGGGAAAAAATCCAGGACGCAAAATTAGTGGAAAGTTGTACCCTTGAAGGAGGTTTTCGGATCGGTGGAAAGGAAATCGTTGGGACGTTGTGAGAGGGAACGAATTTATAGGGGTGGCTCTCAAAAGTGGAGGGGGACAGAAAAACTGTAGACCAAACCTCTAAGATGGAGGGGGAGAGTGAAAGGGACTGTGGAAATGTAGCCCAGGGACAACGAGTGCCCACATTGACTGGGCCTTTCACGGGAAGTTGAACCTTACCCCAAGCATCACTAAGAGGGGGGAAAAAGTA